>Ga0326728_10008652_pt1 | contig 25098 bp, 26 predicted proteins | sample MB3enrmetagenome_FD_207602 | JGI IMG/M metagenome (GOLD analysis project Ga0326728, IMG submission 207602) | Lab enriched peat soil microbial communities from McLean, Ithaca, NY, United States - MB31MN | ecosystem: Environmental > Terrestrial > Soil > Wetlands > Peat | place: USA: New York... | reverse complement strand
AGCTACGAACGCCCATGCTGCAGCTTGCCCGACGCCTCCTACCACAAAACTGATCCTAAGTCGTATTACCAAAACGGGTCACATTAGACGAGCACTAGTGGGTCAATTCTGGCGAGCGCCGAAGTCTTCTCCGCTGCTTGGCCCCACAGGGTCTTGCGACGGGCTGTTTTGGTAGTATTGTTTATCGTAGTAGTCGCTGACCCATTCGAGGACGTTTCCTAGCATGTCATACAGCCCAAATCCATTGGCGCGCTTTTGGCCGACTTCATGTATTTGGTTCCCGCTGTTCCCGAAGTACCAAGCGATCTCGTCAACATTTCCGTATCGTGATTCGCTGCCTCCCCCTCGCGCCGCATACTCCCACTCGGCTTCCGTCGGCAGCCGGCCCCCCACCCATCGGCAGTAGTCCCTTGCCTCGCTCCAACTCGCACCGAAGAACGGCATGTTTTCGTTTGCCCATTCCCTGTTCGAGACTTGAGCATATGGAGGCGTCTGCCCTCCAGTACCGGCAATAAACCGCTTATAAGCATCGACCGTAACGGGGGTCTGACCGATCCAAAAACCGCGAGTGATTGTTACTTGGTGTGCTGGTTTCTCTTGATCGAAGCACTCGCTGTCACCCGGCGAGCACCCCATCATAAAAGTGCCCGGCGGAATCCAAACGTACTTGAGGCCGTCTCTCGGGTTCTCGCGCACTTGCAGGGCTAGGGGCTTGGGCGTAACTTCCTGCAGTGTGGCAATGAGTTCGTCAGTGGCACCCGCCCGGCGCAGCTCCTTTTCCACCTCCGCCGTGACCTCAAAGTCAATCCCCTGCTGGCGTGCTCTTTGTCCCACGCGGTGGGGAGAAACCTGGCCTTTGAGCAATTTCACTACATCGTCTTTCGAAAGCCGGTGAGGAAGATTCTGCCCGGCTGCATCAAGCTGAAAAAAAACCGCACAGAGCATCAGGGTCGCAGCCGCCCGCCGAATCATTTTTGAGGACCTGCTCATCAGGATGAACCCTCGACACGCAAGGGCCGAACGGTCGCCGTCGCTCCAGAGTTCTGGCAACGGGGGGCGTTCGACCGTGCGCTTGCGCCGCGCTCCCCTATGCGGCCATATCGCTATTGCGGTACCGAACTCTCCGCCGCCTCGGCCGTCTTGGCCCTCTGAATCCTCTGATGAAGCTGTGCGTCGTTGGGATCAACGGTCAAGCCCCCTTCGTAGGCGGCGATGGCTCTATCGTAGTGACCATCGTCATAGTACGAGTCCCCGGCGGCAATGGCAGCCTTGACCTTTCTTCGAATCTCCGCGGCGTTGGCCGCCGGAGCCGGATTCTTGGGCTCGTGGTTTACGGGACGAGCAGTCGTCTCTTCAGCGGGACGGACACTTTCCTCAGGCCGCTGACTTGGCGGATTGGGGTTGGCGGCGGGCTTATTCACACTTGGCGCAGGGCCTTGCGGTGGGCCCGGATTCGAGGCACTCGGCCTAAAGATTAAGAACAGGACCGCCACAATCACAACCTCGACTGCGGCCCCTACCGCCACTATCATCGCTCGCGAGACTTTTGATTTCTGAACCGGTTCCAACTGCGGGATGAGCGGTTGCGGAGGTACGCGCTTCGGTTCGGTGCGGGACTCGACGTTGGGGACGGAAGGCTGACGAAAAGCAGCGGGCTCTGAAGCAGCGTCAGGACTGCTGGCATAGCTCGCAGCTTCCTTCCGTGTTTGCTCACGGGATGCATCGAGCGCCGGAGGAGTCTTGACGCCTATCTCCGCTTGGCGAGCAGCCGGGGCAGCCGGCGGAGCTGGCCGCTCACCGTGATGGTCCGTGAACCGGGGCGCCGACGCTTCGGGTTCGTCCTGCCTCGTTGCCGCAAAAGGCCTCGGTGAATCCATTTGCCAGGGTGCTGCCGCAGCTTGGGCAAAATCCCGCGCGAAATCCAGCGCCGAGGCATAACGCCGATCCCGGTCTTTCTCAAGCGCGCGCATAACGGCACGTTCAACCTCGGCTGGAACGGCTAAGCCTTGCGCCACGGCGCGAAAGGGTGGCGGCTCCTCAAGCATGTGCTTGCGAACGTATCCGAGTGGTGTGTCGGAATGAAACGGCACGCGTCCGCTAAGCATCTCGTACGCCACCACGCCCAACGAATAGACATCCGAGCGCGCGTCAAGCTCATCGCTCTTCATGCCGCAAGCCTGTTCGTAGGATATGTACGCAGGGGTGCCAAGCACCATGCCGGTTTGAGTGTGGGTGGCGGACTCGCGCAGCTTGGCCACTCCGAAGTCAACCACCTTAACGACGAGTTCGCCTTCGTCGCCGTGCGTCAGGAAAATGTTATCGGGCTTTAGGTCCCTGTGAATAATCCCAAGTTTGTGCGCCGCGTTAAGTCCCCGCGCAGCTTGCTGGAGAATCTCCGCAGCTTCCGTTATTGGGAGCGCACCGCGCCGATTGAGTACCTGGCGGAGAGGCTCGCCTTCCAAGAATTCCATGGCGATGTAAGGGGTGCCGTCATCAGCCTGGCCAGATTCGTATATGGTGACGACGTTCGGGTGATGGATAAGGCCTGTGGACCCAGCCTCGTTCTGGAAGCGCAAGAGAAACTGGGGATCATCGAGAAGTCTGCGATTCAAAACCTTGAGCGCCACGGGTCGATTTCCCACCCCCATCTGCTGGGCGAGGAAAACCGTACCCATGCCGCCCGCGCCCAGACGGCGGACAATGCGATAGCGATGGGACAGTCCGGCCGCCAACTGGACCTCGGTCTCAGATGCGGGGGCAAGAAGGTGTGAGCCGTCGCGTGGACAGAACTCCGTCTCATCAGGATAGGTGCGATGACAAGTCGAGCACGTCCTCATGATAAGGCACTACTCCGAACCGCACGCGATTGTAGCAGAAAGCTCCGGCAGGTAAAACCGGCAATTGTGCGCTCAATTCGAATGCTTGCTTTCCCGAACAGCGTGTTATACGATTCGCCCGGAAGCGGGTAGTCATAAGCGATGAAGACCTGTCCCACCTGCAAAAGTAATCATAGCGACATTTTTTCCCACTGCCCTCTCGACGGGACGCCGCTGGTGGAGGCGAGCCTATGGGCCGAAGGTGCCGTGATTCGCGGGAAGTACCACATCCTCGCCAAGATCGGCCAAGGGGGCATGGCCACTGTCTACAAGGTGGAGCACACCCACTTTCATGAATTACGCGCCCTCAAGGTGATGGCGCCCGAACTGGCTAAGGATCCCACTTTCCGAAAGCGTTTCGAGCACGAGGCAGTGCTGACGCGAAAGCTTCAGCACCCAAATGCAGTACGCGTCGAGGATCTGGACGAGGCGGAGGATGGTCGCCCCTTCATTGTGATGGAATACATTGAAGGCTGCAGCCTTAAAACAGTGATTGCAGAAGAGGCGCCGCTGTCTGCCGGACTCGCGTGCACGATTGCGAAACAGGTTGCATCCGCCCTAGACGCTGCGCACAGATTGGGCATGGTCCATCGCGACATCAAGCCGGACAACATCGCGCTGGTATCCCCTTCCGCAAGTGAGGACCTTCGCCCCCTTGCGGCGGAGGTTATTGGGCCAGGGAGGACAGGCAAAGAAGCACGGTCTGCAAATCCGCCCATCACTCAATCGCTCGATCACCCCACCGCAAAGGTTCTGGACTTTGGCATCGCCAAGATCAAGGAAGGCGTGCTTGAAACCACAGGCATGAACTTAACGCTCACCGGAACGGGCATGGCTATAGGCACGGCCTCCTACATGTCGCCGGAGCAGGCGCTAGGCAAGAAGGGCGACGAACTCGACGGTCGCTCGGATATTTACTCACTGGGCGTCGTGATGTACCAGATGCTGACTGGCGAGTTGCCGCTCCAGGCGGACACGCCCATACAGATGTTGATGGCTCATGTCCAGACGCCTCCGCGTCCGCTTCAGCAAACACCCTACGGCCAGCAGATTCCCGTCACCATCGCAGGCTTGGTAATGCGATGCTTGGAGAAGGACCCGCATCGGCGTCCGGCAAATGCCGCAGCGTTTATCGACGAACTCGATCGCGCCATGCTTCCCACCGCGCCTGCCCGTGCCATCCAGACGGGAACGATTCAGGAATCTTCGCGCCCGCAATCGCAAGCCGTCGGGCCACCTGACCATTCGCTCCGTCTTGGTTCCGGAGTAGCAATTTCGCGGTGGGCAAAGTCGAGTGTTTTTCTTGCTGCGACCATTGTAATCCTTGTTGGAACATGGCTCTTTGTCAATTCGCGGTCAGGTTCGAACCGCCCATTGACAGTTAATCCGCGGGAGAGTGCGGGCGAATCACGAGCTGTTCCCGCCCAGAGGCCCGCGCCTTCTGCATTGGGGACCGGCTCCCAAAATCCGTCAGCGGAGTCGGGAGCCGCGAGTCAGCCCGCAAGGCCCCCAAACTCGGCACGGGCGAATCCGGCGCTGCAACAGAAAAACACCGAGACACGCCTGCTGTCCACAACATCCTCGGTAGGGAAACGATCTGTCGAGGCAACGCCGCGGACATATGAAGCACCCGTGATTCCCAGCGCATCCGGAGAAAGCAAAATCACCGTAGAGGAGCTTTCGAAGCAACCGAGGCCCTCCCTGGCTCCTTCTGAGGTGAACCATGAGGCGTCAGGCGCGCCCCAGGCCACGGCAATCCAGCAGCCCTCGGAACGAGCAACAGGCTCGCAGGTAAACACGGTCGATTTGAAAGAGATCACTGCACAGATTACGTTGTGCCGCTTTCATTACGAAAAAGGGGAATATGAGAAGGCGATTGCAGAATGCCAAAAGGGCCTGCAGATCGACCCTTCGAACGCCGAGCTCAAAGAGCTCCTTCGCAAAGTGAACAACGCGAAAATTTGGGACAGCAACCAAGAGAGGCCAAAACAATGACGCGAGCGATGGAGAACCAGTTGCACATGAAGCCGAAGAAAAGCCGCGTCGTTGCCGTCGCAGGGGCGGCACTTCTCCTGCTTCCGCTGCTTTATCTCCGCGCGTATGGGCAGAGTGCAGCCAAGCCACTTTCAAAAGAGGACATCCGTGTGCTTCTGAAAGGGGATGTTTCGCCCAAGCGGGTTGCCGACATGGCACGCGAGCGTAAGACCGACTTTGAGGTAACACTGGAAGTTGAGCAGGATTTGAAAGCGGCCGGGGCCGACGACAATCTGCTCGAGGTCCTGCGAGAGGTAGCTCCCAAGCCCAGTTCGTTGCCCACGCCGAAGCAAGGTGCACAGACCCAACCAGAATTTGCTCCGGTTCCGCAGACCAAGACTACTCCAACGCTCCAAACCTATTTTTCTGTGGTCAACACACGTGCATTTCATGCGAATTCGCTGCCGTTGCCTCCCAAGTATGCATTTCTACTAAAGAAGAAGCCTCTTCCCTCGGGCAAGTTAACGGTGGGCAGTGAAGGCGTGCGGTACGATGCCGAAGAAGGGCACGTCGATCGTGGAGATAGTTTTGCGGTTCCGTGCAGTAGGGTGCAATACGAAAGGCGGGAGCATGAATCCGAAAGGGGACCGTTCTGGGTTCTGATACTAGTCGACGGTAATGGATACGTGTTCGAGAGTCAGCAGGCTCCGCAGATAATTGAGGCATTGAAGTCCGCTTGTCCGGAATCGGGTCCATCTACCGGGTCGAAGGACGCGTCTGGGCTTGGGCAGACGAATCCTGAGGTTGTTCCGGTCCCGCAAACCAAAACTAGTCCGATCCCTCAGTCCTATTTTTCTGTCGCCAACATCGGTGGATTCGAGACAGGTTCGCTGCCGTTGCCTTCGAAATACAGGCGCTGGCTGTACAAAACTGTGCCGTCTGGCAAGCTGACCGTAGGCAGCGAAGGCGTGCGCTATGATGCCCTACAAGGGCGAGTCGGTCCTGAAATGAGATTCTCCGTTCCGTGCGATAGGGTCCAATATGGAACAAAGGAACATAAATCCAAGAGGGGGCCGTTCCAGGTTCTGATGTTGGTCGGCGGAAACGGGTACGTGTTCGAGAGTGAGCAAGCCCCGCAGATAATCGAAGCACTGAAGTCCGCTTGCCCAGCATCGGCCAGATAGATGACCGAGCTACCTCCGGAGGGCTGAAGGGGCCAGCAGGCACTGACGGCGCAGAAGCCCTGGAATGAATGGGTGAGACCGGTGCCAAAATAGCAAATCTTGATGCGGAAGGTGATAAGTGCCACGGCTAGTGATATTCCTGCGAAACATTCATGCGGGCGAGATCCCCGGAAGGGGGCGAGTGCAAATTCCGTCGCTTGCGGCTGGGGTCGCGCTTTTATTGCTCCTGGTCGTTGTAGTCATTGTCGACAATCCTCCGACTCTCTGCCAGAGTGGGCCGACGCCATTATCCAAGAACGATATCCTTGAATTATTGACGGGTAGCGTCTCTGCCGAAAAGGTTGCCGAAATGGCGAAAGATCGTAAGATTGACTTCGAAGTGACGCCGGAGGTCGAGAAGGAGCTGCACGACGCCGGAGCGGACGACCTACTCGTGAATGTGCTGCACGACGTGGCTCCACAGCCTCGGATTTACCGCTACTTGGCCGTTCGCAACCCCCTGACACTCAAACAAACAGCACAACTAGCAATTCCTTTTTTTGGGGCTTACAAAGGAATAAAGGATGTGACGGTTTTCAGCAACGGCACGATTTCGATTCGAAACCACACGTTTTATTATGAAGTTGCGGGTAGTGGCTCGATGGAGCACGACAAAGGCTCCGTGCAGTTTCCCCTTGACCAGATCACTGATGTGCAGAGCGAGAAACTCAAGAAGCCTTATAGCTGCGCCAAGAGCGTCAAGTGCACCGACAGCCTGGAAGTGCTTACCAAGGAAGCCAATAAGAGATTGCGCTTCATGGTCCAAAACACCCCAGACCAACCTGAACTTGGCGAGGTACTTCTCGACGCATTGCACCATAATCATTAGCTGTTGGAGGCTACTCGATGCTTGCCGATCGGGTCTTCTGGAGGCATGGGAAAGAAGCGCTACTGGTTTCGTCGATTGTCCACATCGTCTGGGCGGCGACAGTAGGGTTCTCTTCGCTGTTGGCGGAACAAGCCACTCGAAAGCCGCTTTCGAAGGAAGAGGTCATCAAGCGATTGGAGGGGGACGTGTCGCCCAGGCGAGTCGAAACGGAAGCCAGGGAGCTGGGGATTGACTTTGAAATTACTTGGGAAGTCGAGAAAGAACTCCGCGACGCCGGGGCGGACGATGGTTTTGTCGTGGCCCTACGGGATCTCAGTCGCAAACGTCCCGTCCAGTCTACGGGCACAGTCATGCAGGATGATGCAGCCCTTCAACCTACCCTATCAAGCTCCAGCGGCAATGTTGGGCCGACTGGGGCACCCAGCTGCCACTACCTCGCCGTGTCCCACTCACACGTTGGCTGGATCACTATTTCCAATGGAGTTTTCCACTTTGGGGAAAAGGGCGACAAGTGGGCTATTGAATCTCCGCTCACCCAACTCACAGATGTGAACGAGTCCAAATTCAGCAAACCTCATGGCTTTTGGCACATGACAGACACCCTTAATGTACGGACGAGCGACGGTCTTCGCTTTCACTTCTTGATTCAGAACGCACCAGGTCAACCAGATCTAGGTGACTTCCTCCGACGGAGTCTTGGGCACAATAGATAGCGGGTGGGGAACAGTTATTTGAGTCCAAGGGGTCTCGCCAGCCGTATTGACAAGTGACCGGAGGTGTAGGTGTCCGCTTGTTGATCGCAGTGGGCAGTTTGGAACTAGGTTGTCATTTGGGGTCCAAGCGGTGGTCAGGTGTGGCGACGCTCAAGAACGCTCTTCGATGCAATCAATAGGGTGCGCCCGGCGACCCTTAACATGTACAAGCAGCTTTCGCGCCAAATGGAGGCCTTCGCCCAGGAGAACGGCCTGCGTTTTCTGCGCGAGTTTGATCCGCCAATGCTCCAACGGTTCAGAGCATCCTGGCCGGATCACAATGCCGCGGCTCTGACGAAGCTGTGGTTCCTCCGGGCGTTTTTCCGATTCGCACACGACTGCAAATGGATTGAGGAGAATCCGGCCAGCAAACTGGCGAGCCCCAGAGTGAACCGGCAGCCCTCAATGCCATTCACACCGGAGCAAGTCGCGGACATCTTGAGCGCCTGCGAACGCCAAGGCCCGGAAATCGCCCTCCGCATTGAGGCCCTTGTGCCCGTGCTGCTTTATACCGGGTTGCGCCTGCGCGAAGGTGTGACGCTGGAGCGCGCGCAAATCACCGGCGATAAGCTGTTCCTGCGCACGACCAAGACTGGGACACCCGTTTGCGTTCTCCTGCATCCGTTCGTCCTCGACGCACTCGCCGCCGTGCCGCCGGTCAGCGAGCGATATTTCTTTTGCGCGGATGGATCGAATGTGGAGGCTGCGAGCCATGCCTGGAGCCGCACGCTAAGAAAGGTGTTCGACGACGCTGCAATCCGCGACGGGCGCGCGCACCGTTTCCGGGTCACGTTCGCAGCCGAACTGTTCGGGTGGGGAATGCCGGACGAAAGCGTTGCCGTGCTGCTGGGCATCAGCAAGTCCTGGAGGACGCTGACTCTCATTAGGCCGTTGGGCCAGGCAAGTCAGGCGCAGTTGGACGCATATGTCCTGCGGAGTTGGGAGTCGCCCGCTTTCAAGAAGCTGCTGGCAAGGTTCCGCAACAAGGCGAGAAAAACGGGGTAAGGATGGTTCCACTTAAACGAAATGGTGGAAGTGGAGGGTTGGTATTACGCCGCTTTATCCATTTGGAAGCCAATTGAGTGCCCCGTATTACATGCCGGAAAACGTTTCCAACCGGAAGTGGCAGCGGAAGAAAACCACATTTCACTCGCGAGGAACGAACCTGCAAAGACGGGACCGCAGCAGAGGCGAGTGCTAGGGATGCAGCCGTGAAAACGGGATCCCGGTCCCGTCGTGGCGAGCAATCCGGGGTAGTCAAACTACGGCTGCGGTCGTCGCTCCGCCGTTTGCCGCGCCCGGGCCGAGGTTAACCGTCGCCATCTTCTCCGCTCTGTCCACCTTCTGGAGGACCTGTGCTAGATGTGCTGGTGGAGAGCAGAGTATCTCGACTGCCTCGCGATCACACCCCGGAGATTCCAACACCGGTGGGGTCGTCTGCGTTTCTACATTACGACTGCTTGGCGGATCGTCCTCTGTTCCTTCGGAACGAACGTCGCCATCTCGATATACTTGTCTAATTCCCCCTTCCCGAGGTCAGCATCAGCTATACGTAGCGTCATAAATAATTGCGCATCTCAAGAAAGTGTGGTTTCATGGAGGCATGAAACCACTTACTATCGCCGATGCCGCTACCATGGTTCTGGGACTTCAAGACGAGATTCGTCGTTCGGAAGAATCTCGTTACGATCACCGCCTTCACGGCGTGCTGCTGGTTGCTCAGGGGCTGACCTGCCCGGAGGTTAGCCAGCTTTTGGGAGATGCCCCACGGTCGGTCGAATACTGGGTTCGACATTTTGAAGAGCGCGGTCTGGCCGGACTGGTGGAAGGGGCGCGACCCGGACGGCCCCAGCGCCTGAGTAAGGCACAACTGCCGGAGGTGCAGGCGGTGCTGCGACGTGCGCCGAGCGAGGTCGGCCTGAGCGGAACTTTGTGGGACGGAAAGACGCTCCAGGTTTGGCTCGCACGGCGCTATGGGGTTCGCTTGGGCGTGCGTCAATGCCAGCGGATGTTTCGCCAATTCGGCTTCCGCTTGCGCAAGCCGCGCCCCCTGATTGCCCATGCTGATCCCGTGTTGCAGAAGACGCATAAAAAAACTCCAGGCGTTAAGCCTTGATGCCGCTATCGACCTTTGGGCCATGGACGAAGTGCACTTTCAACAATACGGTTCACGCTGCCGCATGTGGGTCCCTCCTGAAACCAAGGACCCGGTGCTCCTTCATTATCCCACCCGGCGCAGTGTCGGGTACTTCGGCGCCGTCCGCTTGCGCGACGGCAAGTTCTTCTTTCAGCGCGAGACAGACAAGTTCAACGCCCTCACCTGCTGGAAGTTTCTCCAGCACCTACAGGCGGCCAGCACCCGAACCGGACGACGCGTGGTGGTCATTACCGACAACGCGAAATACCACCATGCACGCCTTCACCGGGAGTGGAGGGAGGGGCGTGCGCGTCGCTTCGCGCTCGACTACCTCCCCGCCTACAGCCCGGAGCTGAACCCCATCGAGCGCGTCTGGAAACTTACACGTCGCCGATGCCTGCACAATAGATACTTCGCGCATCTGGAAGACGTCATACATGCGGTGGAAAGCGAATTCGCCACATGGATTAAACCCAACAATACCCTGCGCCGACTATGCGCAATTACTTAAGACGCTATGAGATACCGCTGCGTGGTGACGAGGCTCTTGTGCCCAAGCCGCCTTTGAAGAACATGCAGAGGCATTCCCGCCAAGGCCAACCTCGTGGCCCACGTCTTCCTGAGCCTATGCAACTCGGTGTGGAACCCCGCCCCCTTCGTCAGCCGTTGAAGCTTGCGCAGCAGGTGCCCGTCCGGGCGGCCCGCTTTGTTGGGAAAGACCATGCCGGAGGTTCCCCGCATTCGGATTTCCTCCGCCAGAGCTTGCGAAATTTTGACTTCCCTCCTGTGGTGTTTTTTCGGGTGCCAGTTCCATTGCGGTTTGCGCTTGACCTCGATGACGTTGTCCTCCCGGAGGTCTTCGTACTCGGCGTGCGAAATCTCCCCGTCACGAAAGCCCGTGCCCAAGGCGAAGTCGAGCAGGAACCTTTGCGCAGGATTAGCTCGGGAATAGAGCACCTCCAATTCCCGCTCACTATGAGCCTTGACCTCCTTCTCCTCGAACTGAGGGTATTCGTTCTTGGCGAGCAGCCGGGGCTTGCCGACCGCCTTGAGAAAGATGGCGAGGTGCCCTACCTTGTTCGCGTATGTCCGCTCGGGGTTGGAGTGCTTGCGTTCCGAGAGAGGTTGTTGCCGAAGCCAGCCCATGTAATCGAGCACGTCCTGCTTCTCTATCTGCTGGACGAACCGCTTCTTGCACTGCGCAACGAACCCATCGACCGCAACGCGGTACGCCTGGATTGTCTTGGGATCCTTGCCCTGCGCGGCGAGGTTTGAAAAGTACTTCTCTACGGCTTCGTCAAGGGGAATGCCCTTGGGCGCCCGCGTGGGCGTTTCCAGAACCTCCCCGGTCGTCTTCTCATAGGTCTGCATGGCCAGCATTTTCGTCCGCGCTGCCTGAGCCTCGACTGCCGTTGGTCCCGCGAGCACCCACTGGCCCCGAACAGGAATGTAGAACTTGCCCCCGGCCTCAAATTCCTGGCCGCCGAAAACACACAACGCGGGCTTGAGCTTTCCGTTCGCCGAAGTCGGGACTTTGTAGTAGTGCCAGCCCCGTAGCCCTTTGCAGTAACGGTAGACATTGAACGCTGACCTCTTCACAGGCTGCCTCCTTCCTGTTAATACTCAGGAATTGAGCTAACCTGTGGCTAACCTTGTTATATCCTTAGGGGAATTATTAGATGAGGTCTAACCCTCTGATTCTAAAAGCTGGCGGAGAGGGTGGGATTCGAACTCACGGACCGTCAGCCTTCTTCCCACTGCTGACCCGTTTAATTGGTCCGGCGGGCAGGCCATGAACCTGCATTTCCGATCACAGGGACCGGCGTCCTACTTTTAGACGACCGCCGTGTTTCAAAACTTCATCGGCAACTGCGGCGTGGCAAGCTAGGCATCCCACTTCGATGGCTGGTCAATGAAGGGAAGCGATTCTGCCCGCTCATGCTCCAGCTCGGGCACGACAATCCCGAGTTTTTCTTCCAGCCATTCCGCTACCAGGCGCCGGTGGCAACGCACGTTGAACGACTCCCAACAGAGAAGGATGGCATTGGGGCCGAGATCCTCGGCAACCTGCTTTGCATCCAGCGAATCAAGCTGCTTGCGGTATTCCCGGTCAAACAGTTCGGGGTCTTTGGCCTTCAAAAGCCAGCGAGGGGGAGCAAGGGGCATGTACCGCTTACCCTGGTAGAACCTGGGCACACCCTGGCTGATGGCCACCGCGTCAGGGTGCTTCCAGCTCTTGGCAAAATTGGAAGTCGTGATCATACTTTCGCTCTACTTTCGCCCCCCTGAATAATATCACGAACAGACTGCCGGGTGCCGTACAAAGACGCGGCTGCCCTTCTTGCTCAGCTTGCGAAATTGCCATTCCCTCGGGTCAGGATCGGGCTGGCCGGGCGCAAGATAGCGGACTCTCCCCGAGCACCCCAGTCTCTGGGCCGGCGCCCTCCCCTCAACCGGCCGTGATGGCAGGATGCCCGTGCAGAGGGCAACTTCCAGCTTGGTGAGCGCGTCCCTCACGCCGTCGCAGCCTTCGGCAAGGGGTGAAGGGTCATCCGATGGATTCCCGCCTTCCAGCGACCAAATGCGCCGCAAGAACTGGGCAATCTCGACGACTTCCGGCTTCTCGCAGGCGACCACCAGGCAGCGGCTCAGGAAGCGCGGCTCGAAGGTGCTCGGCGGATTCGTCCCGTCCTCGCCACGGCCATTGCAGGTGAAGATCCAGATCACCGGCAGCGGCGTTCCCCGCTCCCAGCCGCCACCGAATTTCGGCTTGAGACTCGCGGTGCCGTCAAGCCGAGAGAGTAATTGGAGTTGCGCCTTGTCTGTCATCTGATCGGCCTCATCGACCTTGACAACGTGGAAGTTGCCGCGCGCAGGATAGTAGCAAAGAGTATCGTTGAGCCGGTCAAGGCTTGCCACGTCACATTTCTGGCTGCTGACATGGTGCAGGGTGGCGGGCAATTGCTCAGCGAAGGCCATTGTCAGGCTTGTCTTGCCTGTGCCTGGGGGACCCACGAGCAGGACGGCCAACGGGCGAGGTGCTTTCAGGAGATTTCCGAAGAGCCGTTTTGGGCCTTCCAGCCCGATGAAGTCGCCGATCTTTCGAGGCTGGTATTTCTCAGTCAGGGGGACGGGATAATCGAAGCCGTTCTGCCTGGGTTCCCCAAGATCAATGCTGGTCTGCATGGGCGCCTCCTTCGATCCGCACGGTCAGGCCGAAGCCGAACATGCGGCTTACAATATGTCCCGTCAGGTACTCAGCGTTTTGACACTTCGGGATAAAGGTCCTGGTCGCCGCGTCGGGCCAGATGGTTTCCCGATTGTGCCACTCCTCGATCACCTTGCTGCCGGCGCATAGCGCCTTGTAGATGATGCGCGCAGCTCGCCGCTGGCGTCGTCGCCAATCGCGCTGCCATTTGGCGAATGTCCAGGCTTTGAATATATGACCGTCGCTGGGTTTTATGGTCATGGTTGGCATTTGACACCTCCTGCCTGCCCCGGACCCGCAGAGGCAGGCGGCAGGCGTCAGTTAGGCATACCAAGAGCACCACAGGTCTCCACCGGTCCATTTGCAGCCAGCGCCGTACTTAAAATGGATATGAACGCCGTGCTCGTTTTCGCTGGCGTGGTGCTGTGTAATTTCGTCTTCCGCGAATTGGCCAAGGATTGGCCGAGTCGGTCCCTGCATGAAGCCCTTTTCTTCGGTCTCATGGCAGAGCTTGCGAAGCCATACACAGTGCTCCGAAACCCGAACGACCTGATAGAAGTCGATGTTGGTTTGCTCCCATCCCCAGGAGTTGTAAATGATGTCGCCCACCTTGAGGCTGTGCGGCTTATTTCTCTCCGCCTTAAATTGTGCTTTCAGCGTCTCGTGTCCTGTCAGCGAGGCGAACCATTCGTCAATTTTCTTTTGAGCGGCTTCCTGAGTTGGGAATGAATAGTGCCAGTCAGCCTTTGTCCGTTTGCCGCCATAAGCAATCACGCAAGGCCGACCGTCCCCATAGAGGTATGCAACGCCAAGTCCTGCCGGGTGCTCTATCGGTCGTGAATCCTTTGGTATGTAACGTGTCTTTGTGAGCATTTCTGTTTCTCCTTTTGGAGCCCAACGCTCCAGCCAAGCCCGCCACGTGAGGCTGGCCGCAGGGGTCAATCTTCGTCTGGCAGCATGATGGTGATGACCGGCTCGGGCGTGTCCCCTGGCCCGCACACTGCTTTCAGGGTTACCAGGTCGGCCTTAGTCAGCCGCTCGCGGTTGTGGTTTCGGACGTGGAGTTTGAAAAACAGGGTATCGCCGCCCTGCCTCGCGTTGCAGCGGAACATCCACAGGATGTCCCACAGGCGCCCCCGTTCGTCCTGGCACGTCACCCCCTCCGGGATCTCGACGTACTTGACCCAAACCGCCCGCGTCACCGCCACCGGGAATTTGATTCCCGCCTCGCGCGCCGTCTCGCTCACGTCCACCAGTTCGCCATCCTCGATGGCCTGAGCCCGCGTGTAGGCGTAAATGATTTCCGCGTCGTCCCATAATCCCTTGCTGGTTTCTTCGCTCATTGTGATTTCTCCATTCCTTCCTGAAGCGCGAGTGCTTCGATCTGCCCCGCGCATGGAGGGACAGACCGAAACGTTCGCTATGCGGTGAAGATTTGAAAACTGCATGATGGCAAGCCCTTGAATTCCGGCTCCCGCATCGCCTCGCACGCATAGGCACCGCATTGCCACCAGCCCGTGATCGAGGAGTTGTAAACCAAGGGAGTGCCGCACTGAGGGCATTTGCCGGTGGCCACTATCTGCTTGGCCTTCTCAAGTCGCCGTTCTCTCAGTTCGCACGAGGCGGCCCGGTAACTTTTGAATTGAGGGGCGAAAAAGCCACGACCGTCGAATCGGAACCCCACCGAGCTGATGCTGATGGGATGGCGGCCTTCGCCGCCGTCGAAGGCGTCCGTCCATTCTTTGGCCAGATTCCAGCGCTCTGCATTGTCCATCGCATTGCTCCTTTCGGTTTGAGCCTCTGTTTTCATAGGGTTAGCCTATCATTAAGCTAAGCTATGTCAATAGAAATAACTCTAAATCGGGCATGACGTGAAGAATAAATACCTGAAAAACGATGCCGAAGCGAAAGGATTTGGCAATGAGATTGACGACGTTTTGGTAGGCCAACTGTCGAGTAGCACGCGGGTTGCCGGAACCCTCACTGAATTGCTTCACGTTTGGCGATGAAATTGACGACGGTTTGGCACGCGGACTGACAGTCAGCAGGCGGCCTGCCGAAAGCGCGACTGAATCCGATTTAGAATGTGTGTCGTAGCGGGATAGGACCTAGCGTTCGCGTAGACGCGCGCAGAGGGCAGGGCATGAGGGATTGTATGGAAAACTAAGCGATTGAAACCAAAGGAGTAACGCCCGCGATTCGCTTAATTGTTCGAGGGTTTTGGGGAAGGATTCGGCGAAAGAGGAAAAATCTGAGGATAGGCTAGACGTGGTGGCTCGATGAAAGTGCGTCAGTGTGTTTGTTTCCAATCCAGCGGCAATTGGTCCCGTAGCGGCCGTAGCGAACGCATCCTTTTCTTCCGCACTGTCACACCGCATGAAGATCGCGCGATCATCTGCCATTGCAGATTAAGGAAAGCACTTCGTCAGCATACTCGCAAGTGTGCCAAAACTGCTTTGGTCGGTTTTATGGGCAATTCCGCAAGAAGCAACCCGGTCACGATACTGATGGCTCCCTTGCGGCCCGCGTCCGTGCAACTTCTTCGCCTGCAGATATTGCACTAAGACCCAAGCGGTCCGTCATCCCGCGCGACGCCGAGGGGCGCTTCGCGGTGCGGGGCGACTCGTAAGCGGGGTTCGCCTGGGCGTTCCCGAAGATCCCGCCGTTTTCAAGCTACGCCGTGATGTTAGTGGCGCGGCAGGGTTGGTTAGTACAATTCACGCGCGCGCACTGTGTCTGCCGCTTCGACGCATTGCTCCACCCGGAACGATTTCGATTTGTGATCATCCGGAAATTGTCCGCTTGGCCGAGTTCACGCCTTTGCTGGGTCTCCACTTTGCCCGATTGAATCTCTGGGAGGCTTTCAGATGGGAGTCCCGGCTGGCGGACGGGGGGGGGGGCGAGTTTTCGCTTGCAGTGGAGGTAATGAGTCATTAACATACCGCCAATCGTCCATTGGTTGGTGAACGTGGCCAAGTTCTACGCGCACACCCTGGAAGGCGAACCACCTGCAAAGTGGCAGGGCTTGGAGGAGCATCTCCTGGGCGTGGCGAAACTCGCGGCGTCCTTTGCGGGGGCCTTTGGGTCTGCGTCTTGGGGGTACTTGGCCGGTCTTTGGCACGATCTGGGGAAGTACCAAATCGAATTCCAGCAAAGGCTCCTTGGCAGTCACATGTCCGTGGAGCAATCGGGTGTAAGTAACACGCTGAGAGGGAGAAGAGAACGGCTGACGACAGTTTGAGTGGCTGGTTAAGCACGCTTCCCCAGATGAGAGTCTCATTGATTCTCGTTCGAAGACTATTTTTACTCTCGTCCGAAAGCTAGGGAGGTTCAGTGGGTGGACTAGCTTCCGACGAATTCATTGCGCATCGCCGGAAAGAAGGTGAGTGTCAGCGCCTCGCCCAACACTTGGTCGAAGTGTCGGCATTGGCGGCGTGTTTTTCGGCAAAGATCGGGCTAGGTCGAGCAGGTGAACTCATTGGGCTATTGCACGACTTGGGCAAGTATAGCCGGGAGTTTCAACAGTACCTACAGTCGGCTGTAGGGTTGCTAGAACAAGACAAAGATGATGAATATGTCGATCCAATCACCATGAAGGGTAAGGTCGATCATTCGACTGCCGGGGCACAGACTATCTGGCAGGAGCTTGCCTCCCAAGGCGCGTCAGGTCAAATCGTGGGCCAAATGTTAGCTCTTTGCCTTGCCTCGCATCACTCAGGCTTAATTGACTGCATCGGGACCGACGGGTCTGACTGCTTCTCGAAAAGAATGAAGAAGTCGGATTGGATATCGCACCGGGAGGAAGCCTGGTGCAAGACAGACCAACAGGTGCGTGACCGCTACCAAGAACTGGTCCGTGCTGGAGACCTCACGCTGGCCCTCCGTAATATCATCGGAAAGATTTGCAGAAACGAAAAGCATGAGAACATCGTGCGGTTCAAGGTCGGGCTTCTGACCCGGTTTCTTTTTAGTTGTTTGGTCGATGCTGACGCTGTCAATACGGCAGATTTCGAACGGCCAATTCTTGCGAAGCAGCGCCCTCATGGTCACTACGAGGAGTGGCAGGTGCTCGCAACACGCTTGGAACGGAAGCTCGCAGCGTTCAGTTGCCGGGATCAAATTGACAGACTGCGTCGCAGTATTTCTGATCACTGTTTGGCCGCTGCACCTCGCAAAAGGGGAATCTTCACCCTAACCGTTCCCACGGGTGGTGGTAAGACGCTCGCCAGCCTGCGATTTGCTTTACATCACGCCCAAAAACACGAGATGGACCGCATCATCTACGTCGTCCCCTTTACCACAATTATCGACCAGAATGCCAAAGAGGTTCGAAGGATTCTGGAGCCCACTGATGAGGGCGTATCGCCGGGCAGCGTTGTTCTGGAGCATCACTCCAATCTGACACCCGACAAACACACCTGGCGCAACAAGATTCTCTCCGAAGGTTGGGATGCGCCCGTCATCTTCACGACGAGCGTGCACTTCTTGGAAGCCCTCTTTAGTTCAGGAACGCGCAGCGCGCGGCGGATGCACAATCTGGCAAACGCTGTAATTATCTTCGATGAGATTCAGGCACTGCCCATCAACTGTGTGCACCTTTTCAATAACGCGATCAACTTCCTCGTTGAACACTGCGCCAGCAGCGTGGTGCTGTGTACTGCCACTCAGCCGTTGCTTGATCGCGTGGACGAGAAAAAAGGTGCTATCCGGTTGAGGGCGCCGGACGCCGAGATCATGCCCGATGTCTGTGGGCTCTTCCGCGACCTCCAACGTGTCGAGGTCTTGGACTGCCGTAAGCCGGGCGGATGGACGCACGAAGAGGTGGCGGAGCTCGCGTTAGCTGAAATGAAATCCAGCGCCAGTTGCCTTGTGGTTGTCAACACGAAATCCGCTGCACGGGTCCTGTTTGAGCTTTGCAAGAAAGGTCCGGGGGCGCACGTTTTCCACCTGAGCACGAACATGTGTCCCGCCCATCGGAAGGACCGCTTGGCGAGAATTATCCATTACCTCGATGAAAAGGAACCGGTTCTTTGCGTCAGCACCCAGTTGATCGAAGCGGGCATTGACATCGATTTCGGTTCGGTAGTGCGTTTCACAGCGGGCCTGGACTCTATCGCGCAAGCTGCCGGACGATGCAACCGCCATGCGAAGCGACCGGAGGGCCATGTACACGTAGTTAATCCGAGTGAGGATAAGGCCGACGTGCTCCGAGATATCCGCGCTGGCAAAGAGGCGGCGGAACGCGTTCTGGATGAATTGGCCGGAAACTCACAACCGGGCGCCAGTGACCTGCTGAATCCGTCAATCATGGCGAAATACTTCCAGTACTACTTCTTCGATCGGGCCAAAGAAATGGATTACCCCGTGGCGGCCAGCGTGGTTGGCAGGAATGACACGCTCCTAAACATGCTGGCCGAGAATGCTCTGGCCGTGGGACAAACGTCACCGCCTATTTACCTTCGTCAGTCATTCACGACAGCGGCGAAAGCGTTCAAGGCAATCGATGCACCAACCCAAGGTGTCATTGTTCCGTATTCCGATGGGGGCAAGGCCGTCATCAGCGGGTTGTCCGCCTCGTCCGATCCCGAAAAGGATATCGGCCTCTTGAAAGCGGCCCAACAGTTCACTGTCAATGTGTTCCCGCAAGTGCTGGAACGTTTGCAGAAGGCCGATGCGGTACATGAAGTGCAAGAGGGAACCGGCATTTTGTACCTGGATTCACGCTACTACCACGATGAGTTCGGTCTAACGGAAACCCCGTCGGGACTGATGGAGACGCTCAATGCCTAATGTACAGAGAAACAGCATCGAGTTCAAAGTTTGGGGCCGGTACGCGATGTTTACCGACCCGCTTACGAAGATCGGCGGCGAGAAGTGCTCGTATCAAGTTCCCACCTACGAAGCCTTGAAGGGTATCGCCAAGTCAATCTACTGGAAGCCGACCTTCATTTGGGTGATCGACGAGGTGCGGGTGATGAAACGGATTCGGACACAAACCAAAGGCACCAAGCCGCTTAATTTCGGCGGCGTCTATCCCAGTGAGCGGAACGCGAAGAAGAAGGAAGAGCCGTTCAATACTCTTGCAATCTATACCTTCCTGACTGGCGATCCCGATCCTGTCACCGGCGAGCCTGGAGTTGAGTATCAGGTGAGGGCACACTTCGAGTGGAACGAACACCGACCGAAATTAGCCAACGACCGAGTCGAAGGCAAGCACTTTAATATCGCTCGCCGAATGCTGGAGTGTGGGGGCCGACAGGACGTTTTTCTCGGCACCCGGGATTGCCAGGGTTACGTGAAACCCTGCGAGTTCGGATCTGGACCGGGCCACTACGACAGCGGCGGCGAACTGGCATTCGGGTTAATGTTTCACGGATTTGATTATCCCGACGAGACCGGCGAGGACAAGCTCTACACCCGTTTCTGGACGCCCAAAATGAACGATGGTGTGATCCACTTCGTCCGACCAGAAGAATGCCCTATCAGGAAGTTTGTACATGAGATGAAACCGAAGGAGTTCGAACCCGGTCAGAGCCTGAAAAGTGTAGAGATCGAAATGGCCGAACTGGAGGTCCAGGCATGAGTTGGATACAAAAACTCTACGACACTTACGAACAATGTGCCGACGCGCCACAATTTGCGAACGACCCGCTCATGCCGATCAGTCATACCAGGCAGCAGGCTCATATCGAGATTGTTCTTGACAGCGAGGGAAATTTCCTGCGAGCTACGGGCATTCAAAAAGAAGAGACCACCGTTCCGGCAACTGAAGAGTCGGCAGGTCGGGTTGGCACGCAGCCACCGGCTCATCCTTTATGCGATAAAGTTCGTTACTGCGCGTCGGACTACGAAAAATTCGGCGGCCGTAAGAAGTGTTTTTACCCCAAGTTCGCTGACTTGCTGAAACGATGGTGCGACTCGGAATACAGCCATCCCAAAGCGAGAGCCGTCCTCGCATACGTCCAGAAGGGAACTGTAGTGGCCGACCTCGTCCGAGAAGGCATTTTGTTCTGTGATGAGACGAGCAAACTCCTCACGGAATGGAAGCCTGGTACGCCCGCTCCTCACGTCTTCAGAGTACTTTCCCCGACGGATGGAAAGAGAGACCAAGGGGATGCCTTCATCCGCTGGAGAGTCCAAGGTCCAGACGATCCTCGGACAGCGGTATGGGACGATCCTGAGCTGACGCAGGCTTGGATCGGATTCGATGCGTCTACAAACCCCGAGCGGGGGCTGTGCATGGTTGCCGGTCGAACGGTGCTCCTGGCAACAAGTCATCCCAAACGGCTACGCAGCGGGGCTGATGGGGCAAAGCTGATCTCCTCAAACGACACCAGTGGTTTTACATTCCGCGGACGATTTGAAAGCGCGGAGGAAGCATGCGGCGTTGGATTCGAGGTCACTCAGAAAGCCCACAACGCCCTGCGTTGGTTGATAAGCCGGCAGGCATACAACGACAAGGCAAGCGGCCAGGTTTTCGTGGCGTGGGCCGTCGGCGGAAAGCAAATTCCCGACCCGCTCAAAAACACTTCTGACCTACTCAAGCTCATCAGTTATGCGCCACAGGACTCAGCCAGCGACCAGGAATACGGTGGTGACGCTGGGCAGTACTTTGCACTGCAACTGCAGAAACTGATCAAAGGCTATCAGGGGAAGCTTACCGAAGCCGACAATATTGTAGTAATGGGGTTGGACTCTGCAACGCCGGGACGAATGGCGATCACGTACTACCGCGAGCTGAACGGCGCAGAATTTCTCGATCGCGTCCTTGCGTGGCACCAATCGCATGCATGGCCGCAGAGGTACTCCAAAGAGATCCACTTCGTGGGTGCTCCCGCGCCCAAAGAGATCGCTGAGGCCGCGTACGGCCGCAGGTTGGACTACATGTTACGCAAGGCAACGGTTGAGCGGCTCCTGCCGTGCGTCGTGGACGGGCTGCCGGTCCCCAGAGACCTCGTTGAATCCGCTACGCGGCGAACCTGTAACCGAATGGGACTGGAGTCGCGGGAATGGGAAAAAGTTCTCGGTATCGCATGTGCGGTTTTCAGAGGCGCTCACAGAAAGGAGAACTATCAGATGTCACTTGAAGAGGATCGAAACACCCGTGATTACTTGTTTGGCCGCCTGTTGGCGATTGGCGAACACATTGAAGAGAGAGCTTTGTACGTCGCCAAGGAAAGCCGCGAAACGAACGCTGCAAGGTTAATGCAACGTTTCGCTGACAGACCAAGCTCAACTTGGCGAACTCTTGAGCTAGCTCTGCCACCCTATAAGGCCCGGTTGCGTGCCAATCGTCCGGGTGTGCTGACAACGATGGAGAAACATCTGGATGACGTCGTAGGCAAGTTCCAAGGGAACGATTTCATTGACGATCGAAAACTATCGGGCGAGTTCCTTTTGGGCTATCACTGCCAGCGTGCTGCGCTCTGGTCAAACGCGAGCAATGAGGATGCGGCCGATGGTGAATCCATTCATGAAGGGGAGGAATAGATGTCCACTCTACAAAACAAGATAGACTTCGCAGTCGTGTTGCGCGTAGATCATGCTAACCCGAATGGCGATCCACTTAACGGGAACAGGCCACGCACGGACTATGACCGTTTAGGCGAGATTACTGATGTCTGCTTGAAACGCAAGATCCGGGACCGCTTGCAGGAGCACGGTCATGCGATCTTCGTGCAGTCCAATGATCGGAAGAATGACTCTGCAAAATGTCTGCGTGAGCGTGCTGAGAATTTCCTGGGGGATAAGCTTGCTTCGGCCAAAGAAGCGATACCAGCCGCCTGTGGGAGGTGGTTTGACGTGCGCGCTTTTGGGCAGATATTCCCCTTCAAGAAGAAGGGAAAGGCCAAGGATGAGGAAGGAGGTGGGGAAGGCATCTCAATCCCAATCCGCGGCCCTGTGTCTGTCAGATCGGCTTTCAGCGTTGAGCCGGTAGAAGTGACGAGTACCCAGATCACGAAGAGTGTCAATCTCGATGGGGACAGCGATGTGAAGCGTAGCCCCGACACTATGGGCATGAAACACCGCGTCGATCACGGGATATACGTTTTCTTCGGCAGTATGAATCCGCAACTGGCCGAGAAAACCCTGTTCAGCGATGATGACGCGGCGGCCATCAAACAGGTCCTGCCCCGAATTTTCGAGAATGACGCTTCTTCCGCCCGGCCCGAAGGCAGCATGGAAGTGCTCAAGGTCATTTGGTGGAAGCACAACTGCAAGGCTGGACAGCACTCTTCCGCCAAGGTGCATCGCTCACTGAAAGTCAAACCCGATGGCACTTTCGAACTGGAGCGCCTCGAAGGGCTTGAGCCTGAACAGATCGACGGGTTTTAGGAGACTAACGCGACACTCGTACTGCCCGGCGCTGTCCACGCGATGAGTCACCTGCGGTTTGACATCGGCTCGCGTGCCTCTGGCCGATTCTATTCAGTGGCGGTTGATCTAACCATGTATGACGAGGATGACTTGCTCCCGATCTCGGCGCTGCAGCACCTGACGTTCTGCGAGCGGCAGTGGGCATTGATTCATTTGGAAGGCTTGTGGGCGGAGAACCGGCTGACGGTGGAGGGTCATCAATTGCACGACCGAACGCACAAACCGGAAACCGAATCACGCGGTGATGTGCGCATCGGCCGATCGCTGCGGCTACGCTCGCTCAGGTTAGGGCTGACCGGGGTGGCGGACGTTGTCGAGTTTCGCCGCGTAACGGATATCCTGGAGTCCGCAGCCACCGGCGCCGGCGCAAAGCCACCGGGCCTGCGCCTGCCCGGAGTTGCAGGCGTATGGCAGCCCTTCCCCGTCGAATACAAGCGGGGAAGGCCGAAGCTGGGGCCATTCGATGAAATCCAACTCTGTGCCCAAGCCCTTTGTCTCGAAGAGATGCTGGGGGCGCCGATTCCATCCGCCGCCTTATTCTACGGGCAGCCGCGCAAACGCTTGGATGTCCCCCTCACACCGGCGCTGCGGGAGCAAACCGAAAAACTGGCGGCGTGGTTGCACGAACTAACGCGAGCGGGCAGGACGCCGGTGGCCCGATACGAGAAGAAGTGTGAGAGTTGCTCGCTCATGTCCTTGTGCATGCCCAAGACTACCGGTGGCCGGAAAAGTGTTGACCGGTACCTGGCCGGCGTCTTGGAGTAAGTGGGGCTTGCGGCCGCTACAGCACGCCTCGGCCCCGCGCCAAGGCTGAGGGCGAAGCGGTTCGCCATTCACCATTCGTTATTCTCGGAAGTGAAAAATGCGGCACCTTCTGAACACCCTTTACGTCACCACCCAGGGAGCCTATTTGGCGCGCGAAGGCGAAACCGTGGTGGTGCGCGTGGAACATGAAGTGAAGCTGCGTGTGCCGATTCACACGCTGGGGGGCATTGTCGGCTTTGGCCAGGTCTCCTGCAGCCCTCCGCTCATGGAGTTGTGCGGCGAGCGCAACGTCGCCATTTCCTTCTTGAGCGAGCATGGCAAGTTTTATGCGCGCGTGGTCGGGCCGGTGTCCGGCAACGTGCTCCTGCGGCGCGAGCAGTACCGTCGCGCCGATAGCGACGATTGCTCGGCGGCGATTGCTCGCATGGCGGTGATCGGCAAGATCGCGAACTGCCGCACTGTGCTCCTGCGGGCAATTCGCGACCACGCGGACCCTGCAAGGCAGGACCAGGTATCCGCGCTAGAGGCAGCCGCACTCAGGCTCGCTCGGCAGCTCGACGACCTTCGTCAGCCCGCTCCTCTCGATGCCGTGCGCGGAGTCGAGGGAGACGCAGCCCGGACCTACTTCGACGTCTTCGACCATCTCATCACCGCGCAGAAGGAAGACTTTTTCTTTCGCGAACGCAGCCGCCGTCCGCCGCTCGACAACCTCAACGCCTTGCTCTCGTTCTTCTACACGCTCCTCGCCCACGACGTCACCGCAGCGCTCGAAACTGTGGGGCTCGATCCCGCCGTGGGATACCTCCACCGCGACCGGCCCGGCCGCCCCAGCTTGGCCCTCGACCTCATGGAGGAGTTCCGGCCCGTTCTCGCTGACCGGCTGGCCCTCTCACTTATTAATCGGCAGCAGATCAGAGGAAAAGATTTCAAGAAAACCGAAACAGGGGCCGTGTTGATGGACGACGCGACGCGCAAAGAAGTGCTGGTAGCTTACCAGAAAAGGAAACAGGAAGAAATCCAACACCCCTTCCTGGGCGAAACAGTGGAAGTGGGACTTCTGCCCTTCGTGCAGGCCCTGCTGATGGCCCGCTACTTGAGAGGAGAGTTGGACGGTTACCCTCCGTTCTTTTGGAAATGAGGGAGGGTAGCACGGGCGGTCTGTCCCGATGGGTCTGGAGTTGGCCCGTGAGAGCGGCCAACTTGCATCCTCTGGATATGAGGCGGCTATGCTTGTGGTTGTGACCTATGACGTGAATACGGAAACGCCCGAGAGCAGGAAAAGACTTCGGCATGTTGCCAAGAAATGCCGCAATCTCGGCCAGCGCGTTCAGAAGTCGGTCTTCGAGTGCCTGGTAGATCCTGCCCAGTGGGCGCAGCTTCGACAAGGTTTGATTGACGAAATCAACCCCGAGGAAGACAGCTTGCGGTTTTACTTCCTTGGCAAAAACTGGAGAAACAGGGTCGAACACGTGGGAGCGAAGCAATCATACGATCCGGAGGGACCGCTCATAGCGTAGCACTGGCGTCCCCGCCCGTGGAGCATCTGACGAACAGGATTACGAGCCGGAAGGCCCGCTAATTGCTTCGAATCCTGTTCCGCGAACCTCCGGCAAACAGATTCTTCCTAGGGGATTCGCGGGCGATGCGAACCCCTGGTGGCTGCATCAGTTGCGGCGACTCTGCGCTAAGGGGGTAACGACAGGTGAAGATGAAAGTCGAGGCTTCGCGCTGCAAACCATTCTGGCCCTTTTTTTCTAGTAAATTAGCTGTTGACAGTTCGCCCCCGCGCGGGGGCGTGGATTGAAACTTGGCATGACAACGAACGAAAATCCCGATGTATGTTCGCCCCCGCGCGGGGGCGTGGATTGAAACGGACTTAAAGTGCGTTAAGGTGTTTCCACCGTTGTTCGCCCCCGCGCGGGGGCGTGGATTGAAACTTCAGAGGATACGACCAAT
>Ga0326728_10008649_pt1 | contig 25102 bp, 27 predicted proteins | sample MB3enrmetagenome_FD_207602 | JGI IMG/M metagenome (GOLD analysis project Ga0326728, IMG submission 207602) | Lab enriched peat soil microbial communities from McLean, Ithaca, NY, United States - MB31MN | ecosystem: Environmental > Terrestrial > Soil > Wetlands > Peat | place: USA: New York... | reverse complement strand
TGTATTCGCTTCACTCGCGGCGTTTTTCTTCAGCCCGATTTTCCGCGCTCTGTCGTCACGCGGATCGAGTTGAGCAATGCGTCGTCCGAACGGGCGGACGCTTAGATAAAGATCGCGATAGATCGGGTAACATTTTTCGTAGAAGTTGCTGCGGGCCGGGTCTGGATGAATCGCCCGCTCTTCGTTGGGCAGCAGCTGGGCGCACGCGGTCGGGATGTCGCGGAACAGGCCGACGCCGACGCCAGCCGCAAGGGCTGCCCCGAAACTTGCTTGCTCCCTCACCCCGGTTGTATGAATTTCGCGCGCGAGAATGTCGGCCTGGATCTGGAGCCACGGCGCACTGCGGGCGCCGCCGCCTGATGCGATGATGCGGTGCGCTCGAATGCCAAGGTTTTCCAAGACGTGAAGGCAATCCCGAAAGGAATATGCGACACCTTCCATGATTGAGCGCGTCATATGCGCGCGGGTGTGCTTCAGGGTCAGCCCGAAGAACATGGCTCGTGCGTCGGGATCCAGATGTGGCGTCCGTTCGCCCGCGAGATAGGGCAGGAAAAATGCCCCTTCGCTGCCGGGCGGAATCTTGGCGGCTTCTGCAGAAAGAGTGTCGAAACTCTCTTTGTGGGCGATGTTCTCTGAGAACCACGACAGAGAGAGCCCTGCACTGAGAGTGGCGGCCATTACATACCAGGTTCCGGGAAGAACGTTGCAGAACGTATGTGTATTGAGGTCCGGGTTGAACACCGGGTGCTCCACAACGGAAAACAACTGCCCGCCCGTGCCCGTTGTCAAAGAGAGGCTGCCAGGTGCGGTAAGGCCATTTCCAATAGCCTGCATCGGCTGGTCCGATCCACCCGCGATTACCGGGGTGCCAGCCGCCAGCCCCGTCTGCTCCGCCGCGGCCGCCGTGACTCCGCCCACAACATCAAGGGACTCAGAAAGGCCGGGAAAATGGGATTCATCGAGGCCGAGAGCCTCGATGATTCTCTTTGACCATCGTCGGGCCGTGGTGTCGAAGAGGAGAGTCGAAGAGGCATCGGTGATTTCCGTTCCGACCGTATTCGTCAATCGATAGCGGATGAAATCCTTCGGCAGGATGACTTTGGCGAGTCGCCGATAGTTGAGCGGTTCGTGGCTGCGCATCCACAGAATCGTCGCCAACTGGAAGCCGGGAGAAAGCGGATTGAGAGTAATCCGGCCGAACGCCTCCTTCCCGATGACCTCGTAGACATAGTCAACGTACTCCGACGCACGCTGGTCGGCCCAGATGATCGCATGCCGCACGACTTCGCCGGCCTTGTCTAAGGGCACCATGCCATGCATCTGCCCAGAGAGTCCCACAGCGGCGATATCGCGGGTCGCGATTCCTGTTTCGGCCAGCAGGCGACGAACGGACCCCGTCACGGCGAACCACCAGGATGAGGGGTCCTGCTCCGCGCAGCCGACAGACGGGATGATGATGGGGTACTCGTCGCCGCAGGTTCCGAGCACGACGCCGTCCTTTCGCAGGAGGAGCGCTTTTGCGCTGGAGGTGCCAAGGTCGATGCCCAGGAATGCTTGCATCGCGATCAGCCTTCCGTCGATTCGGTATCCGCGGGCAAAGTCGCATATTGCGCGAGCCTTTGCAACGCCGAAGGGCTCTGAAGCTCTTTCTCTACTACGAGAGTGCCGACGCCCACGAGCACCGGGTCTGTCTCGAATGAACTGAGCTCAATGTGCAACCTACGGTAGACGCTAGGCAGCACGTGGCTAAGCACCGCTTCCTGGACTCCCTCAAGGAGTTGCAGTCCGGCTTTCGCCAGCTCATCTCCAATCGTAATAACATCCGGATTGAACAGGTTGACGACGCTGGCGAGCCCGAATCCTAGGTACCAGGCGGCCCTGTGCAGCTCGCGAACCGCCAATTCGTCACCGGCCTTCAGCGCCTTTATAATTGCGGGGAAGGAATGGTCATGCTGCAAGGGGCTTTCAGGGAAATCTACGAGTGCCTTCTTCACCTCGCGCTCCAGGGCGATTGCGGAGCAGTAATGCTCAAGGCAGCCGTTGTTGCCGCACTCGCACTTGGGCCCGTCGAACTCAATACTCATGTGCCCGATTTCCCCGGCTATTCCAAGGGTGCCGCGGAACAGCCTTCCATCGATGACAATGCCCGCGCCAATGCCCAGTCCTGCCGCCACATACACCATCGTCCCAGTTTCGCGGCTATGGGGGCCCAGCCACCATTCGGCAAGCGCTCCCGCATTCGCATCGTGCTCCAGGTAGACGGGAATCTGAAAGGCTGATCGCAGCTCATCTTCTAGGGCAATCTGCTCCCAGCCGGGAAACTCCGTCATGAGGGCGATTTTCCCCTCTGTGCGGAAAAACGGACCGGGGATTGCTACGCCGATGCCGAGGATCCGATCCTCCGCGCAGGAGGCGATCAAGGCGGTTACTGCGTCGACGATTCGACTAACAGCCTTTGTCGAGCCCTCGAAGACCTCGAGGGATTCCTGAAGAACGATATCTCCTGATCCCCAGAGATCGAATATGCCAACAGAGAAGTATTTACGGGCAAGACGAACGGCGATCACCTTGAACAAATCTGTATTCAGTGAGATGCCGATCGATCTCCGGCCTTTCTCGCCATCGATGATCCCGCGCTCGTTTACAAGGTTCCAGTCAATGAAGTCGTTGATGATGTTCGTGATCGTGGACTGCTTGAGTCCGGATTGTTTGGCAAGATCGGCGCGGGAACACAACCTAAGTTTGCGAAGAAGCCTTATGACTAAAGCCCTGTTCTGGTCCTGGACGTCCTCAAGGTTGATACCCCGTTTCATCATCTTTACCATGAGTCGTTATCATTGAATCGATGAATCAATTCAATGATTGAACTAATTCATTAAGTTATCGGTTGGATCTTGGCTAGTCAAGAAAAAATTGGCTCTACCGGAACTCGTGTGGGTGAAATTTGGGCGTTTTTTGTTCTAACTGTTTTTCCACAAAGAAAATACGGTTACGAGGGGAAGGAATGTGTGGGCCGGAAATTCGCTGCTGATGGCTCTGAGAATGAGCTTCGCCCTCGGAATTCGGCCCAAAAGAGGCCATTCCAAGCGATTGCCGACAGAAAAGGCCCCGTTTCCCACCCACACAGATTCCGGAAGCGCTAAAAAACTTCTGGTCTTCTTTCCAATCTCCGGAAAATGCCTGCGCCACCCCACAAGGCCTGAGGGGCCTCGCTCTTCTACCTGGGGAATATGCCATCGGTTGAAAGAACGCCTTTCGCGGAGAAGCGCTTTCCAGAGCCTCTGCAGCCATACAGTGCGTCAGTACTTGAAGCGGTTCGTGGCGGTGGGCTTGAAATAGAGCGGTGCTGCCATAGAGCAGCACCGCTTCTACGAGCTGGTGGGCGCCACGCTGCCGACCCGTGTTGTTCGACGCGGCCCGACCTGGGAGCAGCTTTGCCAACATGCGGACGAACTTCGGGAGCTGATCAATCGTAGCACGGAGCCTCTGAAACCCAAGGCAGCGTTCCTGGTGATCAACAGCAAGTACGAGTTGAGAGTCAGCTACGAGACATTCAAGCGCTTTGCTCGCCTCCGATGGCTGAGTCGCAGGGAACCGCGGCGGATGATTCGCATCGAGTTGCCCCCGGCCCCTCGCCGCTCGTGCCGCCCCACGGCTCTCCTCAATCGAAAATCTCCCGATCTGATCAATCTCTGAAAAAGCCTTTCTTATATCTTTTCACCCTTTCGTCAATCTCCGTATAGTCGATAGTTCCACTTTCCAAATACTTCCTGACAGTAGCGAAATCGGCTACGCCAGCTCTTCCCCCGAGCCTAGTGCATTTGATTGTAGCGACGGCGGTACTAAATCGCATGATTTCTCCCAATGCCCACCTTTGAAGAAGCCCGTATATGAATGCACCATGATAAACGTCACCAGCACCTGTCGTGTCCACAACATTTATATTTGTGAAGGCTGGGGATCGCGTATATCCGCCTTGATCAAGGCCTATGCTCCCATTTGGGCCTAAGGTAACCGCAACAACATCCGGACCACATTTTCTGATCTGTGCGCAGTTTTCGTCGTATGCGCCCTTGTTGAACATTCCCTTATAGAAATACTCCGATGCAATGAATACATCTATCAATTCCAGATTCTCCACGGTTTCCCTAGCATATAGGTCAGCATCGAAAGCCACCTTTACTCCGTGCTTTCTGGCGAGCCGCGCCGCCTCGATGGTGATAGGCGTCATGTCGGTAAGGTGTATATATTTCGCGCAAGCGATGTACTCCTCGTCAAGATCATCCAAAGTCAAATCCCGGCATGTCCCGTCCCTCGCTATAAAACTCCTTCCACTCGTCTGCAACTCCGCGATTGCAATTGCGAAGGTCGTTGTTTCGTCCTTGTCCAAGACAATATGGGACGTATCAACGCCGTTCCATTTGAAATCATTAACTACGTAGCTCCCAAACGCGTCGTCACCCACAGTTGCGATCATTCCCGTCTTCGCCCCAAGACGGCTGAGGGCGACAAGAGCGGTTGCGACCTTTCCACCACCCTGCCAGCTGTAATCAAGCATCCTGACCAGCTCGTTGGTCCTGGGAATCCTCTCAGTCAAGGACAGGCAATCCAGTACGGGAGATCCTATTCCAATAACATCCACCTTCAGGTCCTCTCAATGTCCTTTCCACGCCAGTAAGCCTTAAACCTTCCATCTTTGAGCATGACATGCTTCAAAGAATAGTATCACTTCAAATCAAGATATGCGGAAAGACTACGCCGATGGCACGATCCTGACGTGCACCCGGCTCCTGCGCCCCTCTTGAGCGAACTCCTGGGACTACATATACTCAACTCCTCCACACTCGATTGATGCAAAACTGGAAAAGAAGCTTCTACGCCATTTTCGCTGCGGAGATCCTCGCTCTTATCGGTTTCAACGCATCGATACCGATTATACCGTTTTTCCTCCAGGATCTCGGAGTAAAGGATCCGGCCAGCCTTAACATCTGGGTGGGCGCCTGCGCCACTGCGCCGGCAATCAGCATGTTTGTCTTTGCCCCTCTCTGGGGACAGCTTGCCGATTCCTACGGCAAGCGCCCGATGCTCCTGCGTGCGATGATCGGCGGGGCGGTGGTCATCGCGCTTATGGGCGCTGTCAACCGACCCTGGCAGCTTCTCGTCCTGCGTGGGCTGCAGGGCGCCCTAAGTGGCACGGTCGCGGCGGCTACAGTGCTCGTAGCAACCATTTCCCCCAGGGAGCGGCTTGGCTACACGCTGGGCATGCTCCAGACCGGCATCTATGTCGGGGTCTCCGTGGGTCCCGCTTTCGGCGGGCTGCTCTCAGACCTCTTCGGTTATCGTGTCACATTCCTCGCCACCGCCGTGTTCCTCCTGGCTGCGGCCGCGATCGTCATGCGGTTCGTCCGGGAAGAGCCGGTCCGATCCGGCCCTACGGGATCTTTCGTGAGGTCGATGATCCCGGATTTTTCTGCACTGGCGCACTCGCCCGGGCTCATCATGTTGGTTCTCGTTTCAGGGGGACTGCAGATCGCTACCAGCACGGTGGCGCCTATCCTGCCCCTGTTCATCCAGTCCATTTCTCCGCAGGCAACGAAAGTTGCCACCCTGACGGGGCTAATCCTCGGGGGGAGCGCCATCGCAGCGGCGCTTTCCTCCGCGGGTCTAGGAAGAGTGAGCTACAGGATGGGCTACGAGAGGCTCCTGGCGTTCTGTCTATCCGGGGCCGTTCTCGTGTTTCTTCCTCAGGCATTCGTTCGCAACCCCATCCAGCTCCTCGTTTTACGCGTGCTCGGCGGCGCCATGATCGGTGGCTCGGAGCCCTCGATCAACGCTATGATTGCCATCCGTGCGGACAGAAACCGCCAAGGAATGATCTTCGGCTTAAACACGGCCATGAACTCGGCTGGGGCCGCCGTGGGACCCATGATCGGAGCTATCTCAGCTGCGGGCTTCGGCTATGCATCGGCCTTCTATGCAGGGACGGTGATTCTTCTCGCGTCAGCCATTGGCGCGCGCACTGTGAAGAAAATTGTGCCACCCGTGGCAGAGATGGGGTCCAGCCGGACTGTTTGATACTGCCCGAAAGACAGAACGTGCCCTCAAAAGTTGTCGAAGGAGTGTTTGAGAAAGATCTACGGCCTTCAGTTCGCTTACTTCGCGACCTGATGATGGCACCCCAGAGCGGCAAATGACGGGACCGGACCTCTTTCCGCCCCTGAACTCATCAAGTGCCGCAGTAGGGGAAGTGACCGCGGCGGTGGCCAGGGAGTGGAGGCTGCCTGCGGGCCTCTCCGTTGTTGCCGGCGCGACGGATATGGCATGCACGGCCGTGGGATCCGGAATCCTTTCTGAGGGAGAACGCGGCGATATCAGTCTGACTACGGCCTCCCCAGTACTTATGCCGATTTCGGGAACTGGCAGCTGGTCGGTCACTTCACCTTTCACCCCTTCGTGACAACCGGCAGTCGCTATGCGCTTGCCTCGATCCTCTCAAGCGGAAGACCGTATCGGGGTGGCTGTCGAGCATTTTTAAGAGGTGGCGTGGACTATACCAAAGGCTCGCGGAAGTCGGTTTTACCTTGCTGATCTTGCTGATAGAGAAGGATTTGTTCTTTCCAGAATTTCTCGGTGACAGGGAGTGTTCTTGGGATCTGCCGGTTTTTTCAAGAAGTTTGTTGATGATGAATTCGACAAGATCGGGTTCAAGGCTTTCGGAGAACCACTTGAACCATATAATATCATCGATTTTGATAGGACCAACGTCACGTCCGAGTATGCCAGTTGCCGCGTAGATGGTTTGGGCGTCAACTGAGACGATTCGATGGCTGAAAGTATGTCCACGAGGCGCCGATGTATCTTTCTGCCAGGTTATGGCTGTTTCTTGGTCTTTTTGTTTTTCTAGGATTTGAAAGCCGTTTATGGAGGTTTTGTCGTGATCATACCAGACCCAGAGAGAAGCTATGATTATCCTTTATAAAATATCTTCGGAATCCCTCGTCGGGCTTTTGACGGACATCTGGCACTTCTTTCGGTTGTGTCAGTTTCGGTTGTTTCGGCATGCTCCCGAAATGGCACACCCCATCGCCCCCACAGTGTCTCTGTCGCCTGCGTTTTCCGTGGCACAGAATAAGCAGTCATTGAAACTACCCGGGTTTTTCAAGAACGAATAGATCGCAAATGGCACTGACTCGTGAGCACCCATTCTCTGTCCGAGTCTTCGTGCCGCTCCTTCTGGTTCAACATCGAGCAGGTCGAGAATAGAGTTTAGCTTCGACTTGAACTCGTTTGTTCTGGCAAAATCAATGAGTTTCTGGCAGAAGGAGCGTGGGTCAAAGGGCATAACAGGATCAAGTCTTACAGCCTCGACGATTGCCTTTGCCATAACGGCTGCTCCGTCGATGGCGATGCGATGGGTGTGGGTGATCCTTGCTTGTCGATCTGCCTTGTCGTAAAGCGTGGTATCGTCAGCGTCAAGGAAAAAAACGAACGGCGACATACGCATGGCGGCTCCATTGCCCCATGAGCCGCCGGGGAACACTGCTTCACCCATTTTCTTGGCGTGGGCATAATAGGAGCCGCCTTGATACTCTTTGAAGACTCGCCGATCCCCAGTTGGAGAATAGCCCCTCAGCGGTTCGTTGAAAAAGTTCTTGCGAAAGACATCTCCCAGCGTTTGTTCAATAATGTCTCCACGCATCAAGATGGCTTCGGCAAGACCGATTGCCGTAGCCGTATCGTCTGTATAAATGAGTGTTCCCTTTGTTTTGCTCCATCCACGGAAGAGGCGTTCACCAACGGCATCACCGAGAGCAGAGGCGATCATTGCGCCGCGAAACTTGGACAGGAATAGTTTTATCTGGCGAGTATTATAGTCCAGACCCCTTACAGGCGCCGGCCATCCGCCTGGATCAGATTTTACTAGTTCCCAACCTTTCTCTATCAGCTCCGACTTGACTTCCGCAAACTGCTTGCCTGTGTACGCTGGATAATCATCTATAATAAGCTTGGTCGCCCAGCATCACGGCCAACAATAGAAAGGCTTTCGACCAGTCCCTCTATTACCGACACAACGATCGTGAGGTCTTCATCCCTTCTTTCTCTTAGTTTGAACTGATGAACTGATAACCATCCGCATAGATGGTTCTGCCCTCACTGGAATAACGCGTTTCCATCGCTCTCATACCTCCAGGATATCATAGTGAGACCGGAAGTCGGCTGTGGAATTTTGCCCTGAGATAGAAGGGGATGAGCCGACTTTCGATCAAAACCGCCCTTTCCATGACTACCTCTTTCATTCTTCTATGCAGCATTAGCCAATAATGTCCAATCCGCAGCAACTTCTCAAAACCGTCCTGCCTGTTGTTGTAGCGAAATGAGAACTCGTCAGTGTACTCCTGTAAGCGCTTCTCTGAAACCGAGTGGTAGATGCCATACACGCCACGCTTCACGATGGCCAAGAAGCTCTCTATCGTGTTCGTGTTCTGATCGCCATCAGAGAACATCGTAGAGTGATCGAGCGAGACATGTTTGTATCCTTTCCTGATAAATGCCTCATAGGATCAAAACTCGTCCGTGATGATGACATTTCCATCTTTCTTCTGGGCTACTTGTTGAAGGATGTCCAGCATCTGTCCGTCGGTGAGCCGCAGCCCAGCCCCGTTCCTGACAGCAACTTTAGCGTGGATTTGCTTTGTGCTTCTGCCAACGGTCCCCACGACCGGCACCTTATCCGTTCTGTGCCTCGCTTATAGGGTGCTCCTCTGCCCTTATTTTGCTTCCTGGGTTTACCGCCGACAAAGGTTTAGTGTGTATGGGCATGGTTCCGATTTATTATGTAATCTACATTAAGCCGTTTTAATAGGGAGCATAGGATGACCCACAGGGAACGCATGAAGAAGTCGTTCATGTTGGAAGAGGTAGACAAGCTGCCGCATGGCGAACAGATGATCCACGACCAGCTAGTCGCAAAGATACTCCACGAGCCCCTCCCCGAGGACGGTGAGAACGCCCTCTGTGCGTGGATGAAGAAGCCTCTGACCAGCGTGAATTTCTCGCGGCATCTGCGCACCCGACAGGTCCTGGGTTTTGACTGGGTCCATCTGTTTCCGATAGAGCCCTTTGTCGAGAAGGCCGCCGACGAGCATAGTCTCCGCAAGGACATTTGGGGACAAGTGATTAAGGTGACGGAGGAGACTTTCGAAATCGTCCAACCGGCCATCGGCAGCGCCGAAGAGATGGACAGCTATCGATTTCCCTCCGTCGACGATTTCATCTACACCGATATCATCCGCTGGGCCAATGAATCCGACTTCTGGGTCACAACGCAGATTGATACCGGTTTCTTCAAGGTTGCCCAGCTCGTCGGATTCGAGAACTACATGATATACCTTGCCACTGCGCCGGAGAGGCTCACAAGGCTTATGGAGCGCTTTACCAGTTTCCAGGAGAAACTTGTTGACAGACTCATCGAGGCGGGAGCGGGTTCCATCTGGTTCTCGGATGACCATGCTTTCAACGCAGGGCCTTTCATGTCACCGGATATGCTCTGGGACTATGATTTCCGTTTTCTCAAGGAGCTCGTCGAGTATGTCCACTCAAAAGGCCTCATCGCGAACTTCCATTCCTGTGGCAACATCGCGAAAACTCTCCCACTCCTCGTGAAGACCGGAATTAACTCTCTCCACGCCATTCAGCCGTCTGCCGGCAACGACCTCGTGGCCTATGAACGTGAGTTCGGCAAGAATCTCTGCTTCATGGGAAACTTCGACATGGACTTCCTGATGCCCAAGGGCTCGCCTCAGGACATCGACGAAGCCGTCCGCAGGATGGTGGAGGCGGTTTGGGCCAAGAAGCGCACCGGATACGTTGTAGCGACCTGCAATATGCTCAACAACGACCAGCCGATCGAGAACGCACTCATGCTGCACTATGCGGCTGAGAAATATGGCCGATAGGCCGAAAAGGAAACGGATAATGAAGAGAGTGATCGTGTTCTTCTTATGACCACCCTGGAACTAAGCTATGCTGCCGCTCAGGAGAAGATCAAAGCATTATACCCGCCAATGACATTCGGCTGCCCTACTTTACTCAAGTCGGCGATGGAAATGAAGCCGCTATTGCCAAGATTGTGGCCGCTCGAGGGAAGGACTATATGCCGTATGATGGCTGACGGTTGGTATTCATAAGGCCAGCGTCCAGTCTATCGCGCGTAATTGCCTTTCAACATGGGAAATGACTTTGGCAGAACTAACCTTCCTCCCAGATTGAATGGGCTCGTTGACGACAACTCACGGAAAGTAACAGGAGTCAACGAAAGCCTCACTGCTCAAGCATGAGTTGGCTACGGTCTCGCTGCGTCCAACGGCGCGGGCTATCCGATTTCGGGATTGACCTGCGACCTTGACGGCACGCTGCCGATGTCGCGAGATCCACGCCCCGAGGAGTGGCAGGTCCTTTGACTTGGCGGCAACAGTGGCATCGCCCATCATAGGCGTGCTTCCGTGAGATGTCGCCTTGATGGCCTCATCTGAGATAACACCACAGGAGGCCTGCTCGCGTCGGCGTCGACTAGAGTTTGGCTGCCCGTTTGGCTTCCAGCACGTTGAGGAGGCCGTAGAGAGTACTATTCACCGGGACGGGGGTCCCCGTCTCCTCGCCCACTCGGATCATCGTTCCTGCAAAGGCGTCCACTTCGGTCTTTCTCCCCGCCTCCATGTCCTGGAGCATAGACGTCTTGCTCTCAGGCCGCAGTCCCCGCAGCGTCTTGTACCAGGCTCTGATGTCGGAGTCTTCCAGGCCGGTCCCCTTCACCTTTGAGACCGCAACGACTTCGGCCATCGCGGCCTCCATAACGGCCTGGGCCTGCGGATCTGTTTGGAAAAGGCCATAGGTACCGCCGACGACGGCGGAAACCTGGTTGATCCCCACGTTGATCATGAACTTGTACCAAAGGCTCTGAATCATGTCCGGAGGGACGACATAGGCTAGGCCTGTGCGCTTGAAGAATGCTGCTATGCGCGACACGCGCGGACTCCACGCACCTTCGGTGTTGCGGGCGTCACCGAAGTGGATCACCCCGCCAGAGGAGAAGCTAGTCGCGTTGCCTTCCCGTACGGCGTCGATACCGAGAATCATCGCGTATGGCACTTTCTCCTGTCCGAAAGCGCCGGCCAGGGCATCCTCGCTTGAGATCCCGTTGAGCAGGGAAATGATGAGTGTTCGCGGACCAACGCAGTTGCTCATATCCCGGATGGCCTGGTCCAATTGATAGGTTTTCACGCACACAATAACGAGGTCGGCCTCATCGCCTTCCTGAGGGGCAGCGAGCGGGAAATCTCTTCGCACGCCGTTCAGGATGAAGCCCTCCCTCCGATACCGTTCCAGCCGCTCGCCCGAGGCAAGGAGGCGGACCGCAGCAGGGTGATGACCTGCAATAATGTCCGCCACTGCGGCACCGACCGCTCCCGCGCCCACGACGAGCGCGCTCTCGATCTCACGCGCGGTATTCTCCATGTCACGCAACGTAGCGAATGTTGATTACCACGTCAACAAAGCTTACCTCCCGCAACCTCCCGCCGCATGATGGATCCTGGAGCCAGCAGGACGCGTTGTCGTTTGCTTACGGCGTAGTGCATCTGGAACACATCGGCACTAAGCTTCTCTCCGCTGATGAGCTGCAGATACGTATCGAGATCGCCCGGCAGGGCCCTCGCCAGCGCGCGTGCCCTCGATGGGACTCCGCAGACATCAGGTCGTCGAAATCAACCGCGATTTGGCAGGATGCTGCCGCAGCCCGTAGAGATCTGTAGGCCCAGGCACAAGGCAGCACAAGGTCGGTTACGTCGTCACCGCGGCAGTGATCGACTGCAGTTTGGATTAAGAGGGCTGCAATCGATGTCTTTAGCGCAGAAGCCATGCGCTCTGTCTCCCCCGGCCATCGGTCGAGTCGGAAGTCATGTTCATCTACCTGCGGTTGCCTATCAAATGTGAATACCGCCACACCTTGCTTACTACGCAAGCACCTATTCAAGTCTCGTAGCTTCGAACTATAATAGCCTGCGTAAATGCGCGGATATCCATCTGATTCACCTCGTCCATTCGCTTGACAACGATCTCTTCCAGACGCTGGCGAAGCTGCGGCACCTTATCTACGAGATGAAAGAACGAGGCACGGTGCATGGTCAGAAAGATGCAGGGAGTCATCGTGCGAACCGTTGCGGTGCGACGGACGGCTTTCAGCAAGGCTATTTCTCCAAAGTGGTCGCCGTCACTCAACACCGCGATCCGGCTGTCTCGACCGTCAGGCCCGCTCTTCAATACTTCAACCTTGCCCCGCACGACAATATAGAAGAGATCCCCGATGTCCCCTTCTTGGGTGACCAGCCGCCCTTCGGGTGACGAGTCGCTGCGGAACAACTGGACGCTTTCTTCCAGTAAGTGAGGGTCGAGCTCCCGGAAGAGCGGCACATGACGCAGACGCTGTGCGGTGACAGTGGCACTGTCGCCCCCGGGGTCGAGAGAAAAGCCCGCCTGTTTCTCCCACAGCTGCCGATAATGGCCACCGAGTTCCATCAAATCTGCATGCGTTCCCTGCTCGCATACGCTTCCCCCGTCTAACACGACTATGTGATCAGCCCCGACAATTGAGGCCAGCCGATGCGTGACCGAAAGAGTCGTACGCCCATTACCAAGACGTTCCAGTGTTGCGTTGACCGCTGCCTCTGTGGAAGGATCCAAAGCCGATGTGGCCTCGTCGAGAATCAGGATTGCTGGATTCCGCAGAATTGCCCGGGCGATCGCGACGCGCTGACGCTGGCCCCCCGACAAGCGCCCGCCGCGCTCGCCGACGGCGGTGTCGTATCCATGCGGGAGGCTCATGATCGCGTCCGGGAGCTCCGCGGCATTTGCGGCGGCCTCTACCTGCTCGTCAGTGGCATCGGGGTTGCCGACGCGAATGTTCTCCCGAATGGTTGTGTCGAAGAGAAGGCTCTCCTGGAATACTACCCCTATCTGCGAACGCAGGGATGCCAGCGACGATTCGCGAAGGTCGTTTCCATCGAAAGTGATCGTCCCGCGATCAGCATCGTAGAACCGCATGACAAGATTGAGTACTGTGCTCTTGCCAGAGCCGCTCGGTCCGACAAAAGCGACATGCTTCCCCTGCGGAATACGGATAGCGGCGTTGCGCAAGTTGGTGGAGCCGGAGGTATAACCAAAGCTGACGTCCTTGAAAGCAATCTCTTGTGAGAACCGAGGCAATATCAGGGCAGAATCTCTCTCATGGACTTTCGGCTTCTCGCTGAGAAGCTCTTCGATGCGGCGCATTCCCCCAGACGCCTCGACCAGCCTCGGCAAGTACCCGGTGATATTTGAAAGTGAGAAGCTGAAGCTGAGGAAAAGGGTCTGAAAGGCCGCAAGCGACCCGATAGTCAACTTCTGCTTCATCACCATCAGAGCCCCCATGCCGAGGACCACAACTTGAAAGAACGTGATGCCAATGCCGGCGGACCGATCGACTATGGCACCGAAGAACCCTAAGCGTGCCACGCTTTGCGCAAGATTTCGGCTTTGGATAAGAAACCGGGAAATGACTGCGTCTTTCAAGCCGAATGCTTTGATGACCGGTTGCGCGGTAACTTGCTCTTGGATCATGCTCAGGGTCTGCGCTTCGAGCTGCTTGCGGCGGTAGCTCTCATTAGCGGCACGAGGCGCGAAGATGCGTGGTCCGATCAGAATCACCGGCAATACTAGCATCGCGACCAACGCTAGGCGCCAGTTGATGACGAACATTAGGACTGAACTGCTCGCGAAATCCATCGAAGGTAGAATGGCCCAAGGGATTGCAGAGGTCGTAGCCGTTTCGATGGCCGCCAGATCGGTGGAGAAGTGTGAAATCAGATCGCCTACTTGGGAGCGAGAGTAGAAATCCATCGACAGGCCTTGCAGGTGCTCGAACATTCGGCCGCGCATATCACCCACGACGTCGGCGGAGACCCGTGCATACTGGTAATCGCGAATCAGTCCCATGATGGCGACGACTACCGCCCCGAAGACGAGACCGGCGAGAATCGCAATCAAGAGCTGCCAATTGCCCCCTATGAGAGCGTTGTCGACTATGAACTTGAAGCTGTAGGAAACGCTCGCGGAGAAGGCCATTTCGAGAAGTAGGCCCAGGAAGATTAGCACACCAGGGCCGCGGTAGGGCTTGAGATAAACGAAGAAAGAGCGGAGGAAGTGAAAGACTTCAGTCATCGAGGTTTCGTTCCACTCCACTCCCTCAGGGGGCTGACCCGCCCGCAGTCTTTGTACCAGTTTCTAAGTGAAACGATCATCTGCCCAAGGACTGGCGACATCCATGCCTCGGGTGCAGGAGATCGATATCCCAGGGAACATTTAACCCGCATTGTATTGTACTGCCTGGTTCGGCACGCCGCATAGCTCCCGGATTGGGAGCCTCAAGCTTCCCCACCGCCTGCAGGTATCAGTTTTTGGCTACTTGTGGTCAACGGAAGACGTCTTGCAGAGCGATATCACAGAGGAGATATTCATTGCGAACGCCAGACTCTCGAGCTCGGAAAGGGCGCCTTCACTCTTTTGAAGCCCTTTGCCCCGGCAGAGCTTGCCGCGTGGAAACGCCAAGCACTAGACCAGCCACACTCAGGAGGTGGCCCGCGATGTGCAGCCTCGACCGGTTTGATGAGACAAAACTGCAGAACTTCCGTGGAGCTCTAAAGGTAACGTGTGAAACGGACTCCCTCCACTGATTGCTTTGCGGCCAGCCGCCATTTTTCAGGCCAGGTATTTGCCCAACGGCTCCCAGTATTGAGCGTACCAGCCGCTTTCCAGATGAGACTTCTCCGCACCAGGGAAAGCCGTGTGCTCAAAAACCAGGCGGGTTTTGGAACCCTCGGGTCTGAGCTCGTACCTCACCACCGAGTACAGCCCCTCTTCCCAGTTTTTCACTCGCCACGCCTGGACGATGCGGCGATTCTGCACAAGCTCTATGTTGCGTCCCTGGATAACGCCCCCATGGGTTGAAATTTCTCCGCCAGCCTCGCGACTGATTGTTGCCGCCGCCCCTGTGAACTCACTGTGTTTGCGAGAATCGATCAGCGCCTCGTATAGGCGCTCGGGGCTGACCGGGAAAACCACTTCCTGGTGAATGATGTCTGCCATTACGCATTTCCTTTCGGCCCAGCGTCGACGTCGAGCCTTGAGATATTAAACCCTATGGTTTAATATATTGAAACTACTTAAGGAGGCTACATGCGGTCAAGCGCGACAAAAGCACCTTCCGACGCAAAGTTGGACCTCGTGTTTCGGGCCCTTTCAGACAGCACGCGGAGAAAAATGCTCGGTCGCCTTGCCAGGGGACCGGTCCGCGTCACAGAGTTGGCACAGCCCTTCCGGATTTCCCTGCCGGCAGCGTCCAAGCATATCAAGTTCCTCGAGCGCGCTCATCTCATCCGACGGACAATCGATGGCAGAAACCATCTATGTTCCCTCTCTCCATGGCCGCTTCAGGAAGCCGAGGCTTGGCTCAAGAAATATCAACTGTTTTGGGAGCAGACAGTAGATGCTTTGGCCCGCTATGTTGAAGGAGACATGCAGTGAAATCGGAGCGCTTGGAAGTCCGACGGCTCATCCGTGCCCCTGGAGAGCGAATTTTCGCGGCGTGGACCCAGCCGGATCAACTTCGGAGGTGGTGGGGACCCCCGGGCGTGCGCTGCGTGGATGCCTCGGTGAACCTGAGCGTCGGGGGTGCATACCGCATCGTCAACGAGCTGCCGGATGGTAGCCGAATGACGATCTTTGGCGAGTTTACCTTAATCTCGCCACCGCGTCTGCTCGCCTACACATGGAGTACCGACCCTCACAATCCTGCAAGAGAGCAGGTGACGGTCAGGTTTGAACCGCAAGGAGTCAACACAGAAATCGTTATCGTCCATGAGCTGATAACTGACCCATCTATCCTCGAACAGCACCGATATGGGTGGGAAGGCTGCCTCGACGGAATGCAGGAATACCTGACTGAGGTCGGAGACCATTAAGCAAATGCCCTGAACGAGCTCCGCGGAGAATTGTGACGTCGATACATTGCTTTCGGTCATGCCGCCGTGCGTCTGAGGAAGGGAAGCCGTGTTCCTCCACCTTTAATGGAGGATCTGTATCCCTAGAATGTCTAACATTGCCGGAGCACACACATGATTTCTCGGGACCTACGACGACCCTGCCGAAGTCAACGGCGCTCGATTGGTATGCTTAGCAACATACAGAGGATATATTGGGAGAAAGAGAGTTGGAAGTCATGAAGGTATCTATTCTCGACGACTATCACGATACGCTGCGGACACTTGAATGCTTCAAGAAGCTCGCAAGACATAATGTCACAATCTGGACGGATCATGTCCAGGACGTCGACACGCTTGCGGGGCGACTTCGCGACACCGAGGCCCTTGTGCTAATCCGGGAGCGGACCAAGATCACTGCGCCACTGCTGGACCGCTTGCCGAAGCTTCGAATGATCAGCCAACGGAGCCAGTATCCCCATATTGATATCGACGCTTGCACGCGACGTGGCGTGTTGGTGTGTTCGAACATGCACTCCGACACCCCTTCCTATGCCACGGCGGAGTTGACTTGGGGGCTGGTGCTTGCGGCGATGCGACAAATCCCCCAACAAGCAGCCGCTCTGAAAGAGGGACGATGGCAAATCGGCATCGGAAACACGCTCCGAGGGAAGACTCTTGGCATCTATGGTTATGGTCGCATAGGCAACGTGGTAGCGGGCTATGGCAAGGCTTTTGGCATGAACGTACTCATTTGGGCGCGCGAGGCGTCTCTTGCACGCGCTCGCTCCGAGGGTTATTCGACTGCGCTCAGCAAGGCCGCTCTCTTCGAACAAAGCGATGTTCTTTCGCTCCACCTGCGGCTGATTGCTCAGACCCGTGGCATAGTCTCCGCTGGCGACCTCGCGCGCATGAAACCAACGGCACTGCTGGTAAATACAAGTCGCGCCGCGCTAATCGAGCCGGACGCACTGGCAGCCGCACTGCGTGCTGGCCGCCCGGGGATGGCAGCGGTGGATGTCTACGAGTCAGAACCGCTATTGGAGAAGAGCCATCCGCTATTGACGTTGGGCAACGTCGTCTGCACCCCGCATATCGGTTACGTCACACGCGACGAATACGAGATTCAGTTCAACGACATATTCGACCAGATTGTCGCCTTCTCGGATGGCACTCCAATCAATGTCGTGAACCCGGAGGTGCTTCCTCAGGGTCGCCCCGGTTGAGCTTCCTAAGGAAACGTCCTCGTTCTGTTAATAGGAAGCGCCAGCGCCGCACGCGAAGTGCCCACAAGGAGCAGGGCAGCACGTTTTCTTAGGCGAAGCAGATCCCTCGGGCCGCCTTGTGTCACTTTTTGCTACTTCGTTAACCGGGATGCCATGCACGGCAATATCGAAAAAACTGTCATTCTCGTACCACCATTCTCAGGGGATTTCGAGCCCAAGGTATTTGAGCTTCAGGCCAAGACAGTCTTCCGGCATGCTTGGGGTGAAGCTGATCACGATCTTGGGTACAAACCAAGAAACGAACTCAACCACGAACAAAAGCGGTTGATCGCCTACACTGCCGCGTGCGCGTGGGGGCCGATAAATCTTCGATGAATTGTCGAAGGATTTGGTTCAGTTTAACTGAGTGTCGACAGGTCAGCGTTCAGCGTTCGAAGACCGTACGCAATTGATTTTCTGTTTCGCTTTTTTGAAAAGCTCGTTCTCACGGAAGGATATGGAAGAGTCCTCTGCGTATGGGAAAGGAGGAGGAGCCCAATGGCAGATCACCGGATTGCGAGTCCCAAAGGCCTGTAGTCATTGTCTGGTGTCATCAGTCCGATGACGAAGTATACAGGAGAAAACAGCATCTACCGGATGCCAAGCACCTCCAAGATCCTCCGCGTGATCTTCACGTCCGTCCCGGTCCAGGGATCTACCGGTGATGTTAGCAGCGTCTTGGTGAATCCGACGGCCAATTCATGGGCAGGGTCCGCGTAGGCCACCGAACCACCTGCACCGGGATGTCCGAAAGCCCCCGGAAAGTCCGGGATGGACTCGGCGTTGGGCCCCGGTAGGAACCAGCCCAGACTTTTGCGGATCTCCTTCCCGAGCACTTCGTCCATGTCACGACGCCGTTCCCGGCTGGCAAGCGCAACTCGCCCGGGCGGCAGCAGTCGTGCGCCGTCCACTCCGTCGCCAATCATGGCGGCATAGAACCGGGCAAGGTCGCGGGCACTGGCAATGCCACCAGCTGCGGGAATACAGGCGCTGCGCAGCTCGGGACGGTTGAAAAGCGACGCCGCCGCCGGAAGATCAGGTGGCATAGCTTTCTCTCTAAGAGGAAGGACTGCCTGTGCCCCGTCCGCCGGCGGGGCATCAACCAGTGTGGCCACCCGCGCCGCGACGGAATCGGGGATTCCGAGGAAGAGATTCTTCAGCATCAGTGGCCTGCAGATCTCATCTCTAACGAAATCTGACACGGATCGTCCGTCAATCCGGCGCACCACTTCCCCCAAGATCCACCCGTTGGTATAGGCATGGTAGCCAGTCTTCGAGCCAGGCGGCCACAAGGCCGGCAGCTCGGCGATAGTGGCGCACATCTGGTCCCAATCACAAAAGTCCCGTACCGTAGTTCCGCTAGGTATTTGCGGGATCCCCGCGCTGTGATCCAGCACTTGGGCCAGCGTGATGCCGGCCTTGCCCCGCGCAGCAAACGCCGGCCAGTATCGGGCAACAGGGTCGTCGTAGGCGAGCTTCCTGCGCTCAGCGAGCAAGTGGATGGCGCCGTACAGAATGCCCTTGGTCGTGGAGAAGACCGTGAAGAGTGTCTCGCCGTTTACCCTTTGCGAAGTCGCCGTGTTGGCTACACCCGCCCACTCGTCGATCGCCAGCCGACCATGATGGTACGCCGCTACTTGCAAACCGAGCTCCTCGCCACCTGAGACCAGCCCTTCCAGAAGGAACCGCACGTTCTCGTTCCCTTCGTGACTCACCGCGCTCCCCGTCATCGTTGACGCCATCCCATCGATCGCTCCCCTCGTTTACCCACCGCACGACAGCTCTTCACGAAATCTTGCCTATTACGATTATTCTCCCCAAGCTGCTAAGGTCAATCTCGCCTCTCTCAAACTCACCTATTTTCTTGCCAGTGAAAGATCAACAGAAGAGCAGCACCGGAACCGGCCTCCTGATAGGCGATGTCGATGTCGTCGATATGCACTGTCTTGAATCGAGCGAGCATCTCCGTTAGGTCACTTTTCGGATTCAAGATCTCCTTCGTTACTTGGTCACTCTCTCCGCTCGTCTATGAATAGTTCTTTATGATCCCATATTTTGCTTGCTTTGCAATGTTTTGTCAAACTCAGCACTTCTAAAGGGTTCTTTGAGGGGACAAGTGGACTTCCATAACGTCCCTGCAGTGTCAGATAACTCGCAGGAAAACGACACCTAGCGGCGGAAAGCGGGACTTCTTCTGTCCCTTTAGTGGAAAATGAGGGCGTTTTGTAGCTTGAAGGATTTCACGGCCAAGCCGCGGAGTTTCCCCCGAAGTTGACTCCAAGTCCGGAAAGAATCCGAGGCGCGAGTGTGGCGGCCGTCCGTTAAGTCAACCTCATCGGACGCCGACGGCGGTTGCCAAGGCTCTATCGAGTTCACCCGTTTTGGTTGGCTTGAGTCGGCCGACAAAGTCAGTGAGTGCGGACTCTCCTATGCTAATCAATTCGTCGCAGTGAATGGAACCTGGGTGCTTGAGACCTTCTTCGACTCCAACCGACACCTAGGTAGATAAGCCATCATAGGCAGTATAAGTAGGCGCGCAGATGACAGTAGAGAAATTGGAATCAATGAGAACTTGACGACTGAACAATTACAAACACTCGCGATCTACGAGGATCATTGCCATTCCCTTTATAGAACCGGTAGAGATCTGATCTCTTCAACTATTCAGCTCCACCTGGTAGCTCAGCTCATCGTCAGCTTCCTTGTTGAGCTTCTCGGAAAGACGGTTGATCGTTCGAAGATCATCTTGATCGCGCATTTTTGTTTTAGGATTTGCAGATAGGTTCTAACGGCAAGCTCGATAAAGGCAGAACGGTTGCTTTTTCCCTCTGCGCGCTGGTCAAATAGGGCAATCACATCCTTGGAAAGGGTGATAGAAGTCTTGATCATTGAAAGAAGGAAAAGCGAAATGGTTGAAGAGAGTGCAAGAGCGGGTTACAAGTTTTTGAGGCCGACTTTGGCCTCAGCGGCCAGCGCTCAGTCTATCTCGCGCAATGGCCTTTCAATATGCGAAATGACTTTGGCAAGAACAAGACTGCCTCCCGGATTTAATGGGTTCGTGTCAGATAATTCACGATTGATTATGGCCGACAAAGTCGAAGCACCGATGAGAGAAATATCTCAACGCTGACGTTCTGGACTACGAGGTGGTCTACCATACCTGACAACACGCCGAGGGCTGATCCGTGGACGATGGGGACAAAACAGGGCGCATCAGTCGAGATACGGACTCAAGAGAAGACCGGGTTCCACGCGATTCCCATGGACACCCCGATCGAGCTTCAGGGCTGATTCACTGCCCAAATTGCGGCGAAAGATATCGCCATAGTTGCCCACGGCCTCGAGAACGGTCGTCTGCCATCCTTCTCGGAGGCCCAGATCTGGTCCGCTGACTGGCATGGCTCCTGCACCGCCGGCATACCAGCGACTTTGCTGACGTTCACCGCTTATCAGAGTATAAACGGTCCAGGCGACCAAAGCCGACCATTTGGCATCTTCCGTCCCGGTCGCGGCGATTATCGGGAAGTCCGCCAGTGTCTCGGGCAGGATTCGACTTGCTAGATAGCGGACATTTGCCTCGTTGCAGATGGCTGCCAGGTCGGTAATCTCGCCGGCGATGGCTTGACAATTCTGCACTGCATACGCGTCAACCATTTCCCCGTCTTCTGAAAAAGGACGTCGGAAGAAGCTAAGACCAGCGATGTCGGAAAAAGCGTTCAACCCCCTTTCCGAGGAGCTACCGATCATGAAGCAGACAGTTCGATTCTTGAGGTCTTTGAGATGTCGGAGATCCGACTTTCCGGGCACCATCACTCCCTGGGACTCCACAAAGACGGCCGGCCCGGGTAGAATGACCCCGGTGAGAAGGTGGTCTGCAATTTCCGATCCTGTAAGAAAGAGGACGTCATCTGATTTCGCTCCCTCAACAAAATCCCTGTCCGTCGCATAGGCGTGAAACTCGATCTTTTCTGGTGCATTCAGAACTGCCGCAGCAATGGCGCGGCAGATGTCGATTTCCAGACCGTGCCAGCCATCCTCGTCCTGTTCCGCCAAACCCGGCCGGGCAACGCCACCACAATAAAGGACATCTCTCTCCTTGACGCGCTCGACGATACTTTCAGCCGAAACAGTGATGTTCCATCCAAATAGGCTGAGGACAAGGAACAGGGATGACAGAAACCGCATGATTTTTCCTTTCGAACAGTCTTGAAAAAATTGGTTCCGGAGATCAACGGGCATCGGTGTGCCTGTGCCTGTGGCGCCGGAACCTCCAGTCGGAAACAAGCTCAGTTGGCCGCCGGATACGTACTCGGCAACGCGTTAAAGCCTTCCGGAATCGCGTTGGCAATCCCCTGACGGACATCTTCGGGAACGATCCCTATGGAGCGGAGTCCGTGTCCATCGTAGTGCGGGAGAGTGTTCACGATCTTGTCCGGAATCATGGCAAACGAGGGCGGAAGCAGTTTCGATTTTCCCATCAGTCGGTTCGGGTCAAAGCCGGACAGAAGGCTTTCACTGATAGGAGAGTTCTCGTCCCGGGGTCCGAGATATTTCTGCTGGAATCCGGCGGGACCGAACTTGTTGAACTCCGCAGAGTTTCCGGCTTGAAGGGCCTGGGCTTCGTCGGGAAGACTGGCCAAGGCCGGCAATCCGAAGATCATGTTGATCGTTTCGATCACCGAGTTATGATCCCCTTCTACATGGGAGACGGCATGGCTGCGGGCGTAAGGCGAAATGAGTAGCAAGGGTACACGGGCTCCCCTGGAGAGGGGTAGGCCGTCCGGTCCGTAAGAGAGAATCCGTGGAGGAACGTGATCGTAGAATCCGTCAGATTCATCGTAGGTGATGATGATCGCGCAATGGTTCCAGATATCGGGTTTCGACGCGATGGCGTTGATAACTCGTGCCGACATGGCTTCGCTGAGTTGGCGGTCTGAATAGGCAGGATGATCGTCGTCCCCGGCCTTAGCGGCTTTGATAGCCGCGATTTCATCCGCTGGGGTCTTCGGATTTGTGACCACCGGCGCCAGACCCATCTGATTGGTATACCCACCCCGAATGTAGAAGACGCCCCCGCCCGGAAGGCTATTCTTGGTCATGTCAGTGAAGAAATCTGTCAGTCCCCGCAGATTGGAGCTCATTTCTGGGGTGTTGGCAACGTATCCGAAATACTGGGCTCCGTCGTGGTGGCTGACAAAGGAGGCATGAGAGGCCATTACGCCTGCGTCGGTGGATTCAAGGTCATAGCCTTCCTCATACCAACGCCAGTTGACCGGTTTGGTATTTTTGCCTTGGATGTAGGGGATGTCCTGCTGGACATCGGGAAGATCAAAAGCCGGGTTGCGGTTGCCCGCCAGCACGGAGGTGATGTTCTTTCCAAGGAAGGTCAGGGGAAGGCTCGCAAACGTCAGATTGCTGGCGATGTTAGAATCAGCGTAACTCTCGTTGGTTCCGGCGGGTTGCCGACCGTCCGTGGTGAGGTCGAACTGTGACCCGTAGAATGGTTGCGGGTCGTTGACTAGGGGCACCCCCTGGGTGGTCCCGGTGTGGCCGTTTACGGAGCACTTTTGACCGTCCGGTCCGTGTTTCACCCACTGGGTCTCACCAGACTGGCCGGCGAGAATCGCGACGGCGTTCGGTGTTGAGGGAGTATCTTCCGTAGCGAAGATGTTGTCAAAGATCGTGAATCGGCTTGCCCACAGCCACATGAAGGGGATGGTATCACCGTCAATGTTGGACATGACGAGACGGGCATATTGTTTTCCCTGGGCGATATTGGCGGAGCCGCCTTTCGAGGCGTGTCGTGCGTACTCATCCTGGGCGAATCCATCCATCTGGGCCACTCCGTTGACCACGTTAATCTTGCTGGCCAGACCCGTGTGGGAATGATCGACGCTGTCGACCACGGTGGAGTTCTGGTCAAGGCCGATCTTAAACGGCTGAACCGTGACCTGAACACCGCTGGCGTCGGTGTAGGTTTGGGTAAATCCAGCGGTATCGGCGGCAGGCCTGGGGTGAAGACCGTCGGAATAGATTCCGTTGACTCCGGGGAAAGTACCGAACTCATTGTCGAAGGAATGGTTTTCGTTGAATATGATAAACACGTACTTAATCTTATCCTGCAAGAGCTTTACCATTTGACTCTTGGGTAGGTTAGGGTCGTGGGAGGGGTCGTTGAAGTATCCTGCGAGGTCAGGCTTAACGTCAGGCTGAGCCGTAACGGCAGGCATGGGTTGGCTCGATTGTGCCCCAACCCCAGGCGTCAGAGCCGCCATCTGGATCAGCAAGGCCGCAATGGTCAGCGCAACACGGCGTTGTATGCTCTTGTTCATTGAAGATCCTCCTCCCGAATTGGATTCAACATTGAGACTCAGCCCGACTCCCATTTCCCATATACTTGCGGCAAATCTTACTCAAAATTTATTGTGGATGTGTAACAATACGGTTAATACCGTGTTAAAGGTGGAACTGTATCACGACAGGCCAGGGTTTCGGGATACTGTCAATCTTGGTGGATAAGGGGCACCCCATTCGGATCAGCTCCTATGCAACCAATCCCTCCTGAAGAACACCGTCGACAAACTTCCGTCCGGCGTGGACCAACTCGAGCTTCTTCCATTCGTTCAGGCGGCGCCAGTTCTTTTGCGCTTCCTGCATGAGCTTGAAAACCATTGCGAGCGTCGCGATCCGTGTGCCGCATCCTTTCGTCTTGGCACTTCGAAGTCGAACGGTAGCGAACACACTCTCGATGACGTTCGTGGTTCGGATATGCTGCCAATGAGCGGCAGGCATTTCGTAGAAAGTGAAAAGTGCGTCCTCATCCCCTTGCAGGCATGCGACAGCCTTGGGGTATTTGTCTTGGAATGAATCACAAAACAGCTTGTAGGCTTTCCCTGCAGAGGCTTTGCTCTCGGCCATGTAGATGTCGCGGATCATCGCTGCCGCTCTCCTTCGAACGCTCTTTGCCATCTTGTCGACGATGTTCACGGTTTTGTGCTGCCAGCAGCGGTGAGCCTTCGTTGTGGGATATACCTGAGGCAGGGGCTTTCCAGAAACCAAGCGCCCCATCGGCGATTGCCAGTTTGGGATCTATCTGCAGTCCGCGGCTCTTCAGCTCCAGCAGCACTTCTTTCCAGCTGTGTTCGCTTTCGCGGTATCCATCCCGAACAGCCAGCAATTCCTTTTTCCCCTGATAATTAGCACCTCTGACTACCAGGATGCAGCTCCTTTCCTCCTCAAGGCGAACGTTGAAGTACACCCCGTCAGCCCATATGTAGGGGTACTCCCCGCTTTCTAGCGGCCTCTTTCGCCATGCCTCATACTCTGCTTCTCAGATTTGCTTCCGCTTGCTGATCGTTGACGCAGAGAGTCCCGCCGCTGCGTGACCCATAATGGCTTCCAAGGCCGTAGAGAAGTCGTTGGTACTCACCCCCTTGAGGTACAGCGTCGCCAAACCCCCTTCCAAGCTCGGACTCCGACGCAAAAACTTCGGAAGTATCGCACTGGTGAATATCTGATGGCCCTCTTTCCCCTTGGCTGCTCGTTCGTCTATCCGTGGCCGCCTCACTGCCACCGGACCCACTCCCGTCAATACAAGCCTCCGCGGTGCATGACCGTTTCGCACCACCACCTGATGCCCACCCTCATCTCGAAGCTGCTGATACTGGCCAAGGTGCTCCTCTACCTCTGCCTCCAGGGCCGCCTGAAGCAACTTTCGCGCCCCCTCACGAGCGATTTTTTCGATCGTTCCCTGCAGCTCCTCGGACG
>Ga0326728_10008646_pt1 | contig 25105 bp, 20 predicted proteins | sample MB3enrmetagenome_FD_207602 | JGI IMG/M metagenome (GOLD analysis project Ga0326728, IMG submission 207602) | Lab enriched peat soil microbial communities from McLean, Ithaca, NY, United States - MB31MN | ecosystem: Environmental > Terrestrial > Soil > Wetlands > Peat | place: USA: New York... | reverse complement strand
GTATAAGAACTAGAATCTATATACATGGTGACTATGTGTATAACAGGTTAGTGCTGCTATGTCAAGCCAAATAAGTACTATTTGTATTTTATTAGTGACTACATCTTTGCCCCAAAAAAACACCTTATTTAATGTTATCGCTAAGTTGCCCGAAATTGCCGTCGGAACGTCCGTTCTACGAATAGAAGTTAAACAAGCTCAAGCGTAATTGAAATCATGGCTGTTCCATTTCTCTCAGAACCCGCCCGCGATCTTCTCCGACCTGAGCGCCCTCTTAATCTCGTCGCCGATGCTCTCCGGGATACCCTTCATCTCGATATCGAGAAAGCCGCGGACGATGGCCGCCGTCGCCTCTTCACCGGTCAGTCCCCGCGCCATGAGATATTCGATCTCCTCCGGCGCGATCTTTCCGACTGCCGCCTCGTGGGTCATCTCCACATCCCGTGCGCTCCCCTCAAGTTCTGGAATGGCATGGATCTTTCCCCCATCAGCGAGAATAAGTCCGCGGCACTCGAGGTGCGCCTTGACCCCCTCGGCTTCGCCAATAAAATGTCCACGCGCAACCACATTGCCCCCCGTGGTAATCGCCTTGGAGACGGCTTCCGCTCTGCTCCCCCTAGCCTGCAGGAAAACCCGCGCACCCATGTCTATGTTTGTCCCCTCCGGAGCGAGAAGGATGGAATTGAAGCGTGCTGTGGCGTTTGCACCGACGCAGTAGGCAGTCGGATACGCCTGTAGGGTTTTAACCGGCTTCATGCAGATGTAGTTGCTGAGGAATACCCCGTTTTCCTCGACTATTGCAGCGCTTCTCGGCCGCACGGCCACGTCCGGCGCCCAGTTATGGATCATGGTGAAGGTTAGCAGGGCGTTTTTCCTGACATAAAACTCCGAGATGCCGATGTGGAGCCCCGACCTTACCCGGGGGGCCACGGTGCACCCCGTAATGATGTGGAGCTCCGATCCTTCTTCGGCAATGATGATATTGTGGACATTCTGGGCAAGCCCATCCTGCGTCATGTACAGGCACGCCTGGAGTGGAAACTCGGCCTTAGCGCCGGGGAGCGCACGCAGGAAATAGCCGTGGTGTGGTTTAAGTTCCGCCTGAGCGGTGAATTTATCCGCATCCGCCGTCAGGGCCTTCCACCAGTATTCCCTGAGCCAGTCGTACCTTGCCAAGGCAGCGTTGATGTCCATGACCTCAAGATCTTTTTGGTAGACAGCGGAAAAAACTACCGAGTGGTCCATCTGGAAAAACGACCCCTTCCGGCACTCCTCGCCGGTATCGACCCCCACGGTCAGGGCCTGCTCCCGCACCTCGGAGGGGAGCTCCCGCATCCCAGCAACCCTCCCATGCCCAACCGCCCGGGTTGAATAGGCCCCGAGGTCGATATCGGGACCAAACGGCGCGGGCTTCCCGACCGCGTCCTGTGCCTTCTTCTTCGTCTCTATCCGCGACATTGCACACACTCCTCATATCCTTTAGTTCGGATATCTTCCAGCAGATCCCTCGGGTTTCCCGAACAGTATATCGTGCCGTCGAGCATGACATAGGCCCTGTCGGCGTTCACGTAATCGAGGATATACCCCGAGTGGGTGACGATCAACCCTGCCTTCTCCCTCTTTGCCGCCGCCTTCTCTTTTTCGAGGAGGTCGTTAACTGCCTGGCCGACTAGGTGGATATTCACCAGATCCACCCCCGAGTCGGGTTCGTCGAGCATGATGAACGAAGGGTTCTGGCCGATGAGTTGCAGCAGTTCGGAGCGCTTGATTTCTCCTCCGGAAAATCCGAGGTTGATGTCTCTTTCGAGGAAATCGTGCAAGTGCAGTTTCCGGGCAAGCCCAGGAATCTCTCCTGCCTTGAAATGCCCGCTTTTCTCCCCACAGATACGGAGGAGATCTCCGAGCTTGACCCCCCTGACAGCGGGTGGCCGCTGAAAGGCCATACCGATCCCCATCCGGGCACGCTCATCCATGGGGAGCCCCGTGATATCTTTGCCGGCAAAGAGTATTTTCCCGGACTCGACCCGGTATTCCGCCCCACCCATGATCGCCTTGAGAAGGGATGTCTTGCCGCAGCCGTTCGGGCCGAAAAGGACAACGGTCTCCCCTTTTACAATCTTGAGGTTTACCTCTCGCAATATCCTTTTCTCCCCAATCCTGACCGTTAACCCTTGTAACTCAATCATGCATGCATTCCCGTTTCCATCCTGTTGGGCCGATATTGGATCACTGGCCTCTCACTCTGCCGGTCCCATGGGCATCTCCGTATGCACTTACGGGAATCCGTCCAGCCTCCGGAGTCCTTCTTCCCGGGCTATCGTCACCGCCTCGTAGAACTCTTCCACTTTAATCCGCCGGTTCAGGGGGGGGGGCAACGGCTTTGAAACAGGGGTTGTACTGGTCCATGATATTGACGTAGGAATCGGGCGAGAGCTTGCGGGCGATGAACCTCATGACCTGGCGCGTGCCGGCTAGGCCTACGGGAAGGACCAGGTGACGGATGAGCACCCCCCGGACGGCTATCCCCCCCTCGTCTAGCACCAGGGTCCCCACCTGCCGGTGCATCTCCATGAGGGCTGACTTTACCGTCTCCACATAACGTGGCGCGCCGGAATACCGCCGAGCGATCTCGCTCTCCCCGTATTTTAAATCGGGCATGTAGATATCGAAGATCCTTTCCAGGAGCCGCAAGGTTGCCACCTCTTCGTAGCCGCCACAGTTATAGACCAGTGGCAAGTTCACCCCCATTTCTATGGCATATGGCAGCGCCGCCAGAATCTGGGCGACCTGATGGGAGGGGGTGACGAAATTGATGTTATGACACCCACGCCGCCAAAGGGATACCATCATCTCCCCCAGTTCTTCCACCGTCACTTCTTCCCCTGCACCGAAGTGACTGATGTCGTAGCTCTGGCAGAACACGCAGCGCAGGTTGCACCAAGTGAGGAAGATGGTGCCGCTGCCGCGCCGCCCGACCAGGGGGCGCTCTTCGCCGAAATGAGGTCCCGAGTTGGATACCATCGGGAGGCTTCCAACCCGGCAGACTCCCCTCTCCCCCTCAAGGCGGTTCACGTGGCTATGCCAGGGACAAAGGGTACAGTCCCGGAGGATTGCCCAGGCGGTCTCGATCCGTTCGGCCAGTTCGCCTGTCTCGTGAAGATGAATATATGATGGCAATGCCTGCAAGAAACCTCCCATAGCGAAGTGACAGTGTCGATTAATTCCCATGTCCAACGGGTAATTCGCAATTCACTGACCGCTCAATCAGCTTATATTATATCTTAAAAAAAACAGCAGTTAAAAGCCACATAGAAAAATTAAATCAACGAGCTATAATGTCAATAGTGGGTGACATGGACGTGGACGTAAGAGCTGGCGGTTGAAAAGGACCGGGAGTTGGAACGTCGGGAGGTGGTCACCATGAAAGATGCAAATGACGAAAAACTGGGCGAGAAGACGTCCCTGTACTGTTCTGTCTGCGAAGAAGAGCGGACTTTCGTATGGACAGTATGGAGGGTGGTGGAATTTTTCGGATATCCGCCGGCAAATGAAGATGGCTGGGAGTGTACCGCCTGCGGCAGTAAGGTCCGCGTTCCCTGACCGCACGCTGGTAGGCTGAGCTAATAAATGGTGCCGGTTGAAAGACTTGGAGAAATATGAAGAGATCGTTTTCCCCGGATGATTTGCCCATGGTTAACGGCAGGACTTATCACCTGGACCTCACCCCCGAGGAACTGGCGCAGAACGTGGTGGTGGTCGGAGACCCCGACCGGGTGCCGCTCCTGGCCGATGAATTTCTCCAAGAACGGGAAGTGGACCGTTTCCACCGCGGGTTCCGCACCATTACCGGCGTGGCCCGTGAGACCGGACTGCGCGTCTCCCTCGTCACCACGGGAATCGGTGCACCGTCAACGGAGATCGTGCTGAACGAGTTGGCGGCACTCAACGAAATAGGCTTCCACTCCATGACCAGGAAGGAGTCTTTCGTGCCTCTCACTATAATCCGCGTCGGCACCTCAGGCGGTCTCAATCCGGCTACGCCGGTCGGTGCCCTGGTGCTCACCGATTACGTGATCGGTCTGGACAACACCGGGCTATTTTACGATGCCCCTCTTCCGGATTCTTACTGCGCTTTTCTGGAGGAACAGGCAAAGACGGCTCTTTATACGGCAGCGGAACCGATGGCGCGGTTTCGCGGGGCGATTGTCCCCTATGCAGCACGGGCTGACCGGGGAGTGCTGGTGGCGCTCGAACAGGAGGCTTCCGCACTTGGCATAGCCCACGTACAGGGAATTACCGTCTCCAGCGCCGGCTTCTTCGCCGAACAGGGGCGAGGGGTGGCACGGGTTGGTTCGACCTTGCCTCATCTCTTGGACTCTCTTGAAAAAATGGACAGCAGCCGCACTGATCTGAAGATCGAGAACATGGAGATGGAGGCGGGGATTCTCCTTCACTTCCTGGGAGGACTCGGCTATCGAGCGGCAGCGATCTGCGTGGTGATCAACAAGCGACGCGGGGGGACCTTTCTCGCCGACTATCGCAACCATGTCTGCGAAGCTGCGCGAATCGCGTTGCGGGCGCTCTGGCAATGTAGTGGCAACGGTGAAGGCATCGATAATGTCACAAATTATCGTCCATCGATGAAATGACATCAGAGCTCTGATGTTGGTTTCTGGTTCGTGTTTGCCATTGCGATACTGCTTGTGGTCGTTAAACTTACCCTCCTTTGCCCTCCTTGCCCTCAACTTCACCTGTTTTTTCGATTTTACCATCAATCTTTTCATCAAATCGAGCACTGCCTTTCAACTGGCCACGCTTGAACGACTGTCACTCTAAAAAAAACCCCTGATAACATGGTAGGAGGGGAGCTTTGCGGCTCCCGACCCCCCTCATAACCGTGCTTGAAAGTTTCCCCTCACACGGCTCAAGCACTCCGAAGGAATCTCCCTTCCGGGATACCCGGCTGTCTGTTCCTTCCTTGATTATTGACCCTTCATGCCGTCTTTGCAGCAGCATGCCCTGTGCGCCGACGTTGTCTGTCGGTTTTTCGTTTCTCGAAGTACTCATCATACTTCGGGTCAAATGGGTTGGCAGCACTATTCACTTTGGCATGGCGCCTTATGTTGGTGTGTACAGCCCGGATGAGTTCAACCCGGCGTGTACCTTCCGGGGTTTTCTCTTCCGTCGAGAAGGTCCAGGCTTTGGGGCCGCCAAGCCAATACTTGCGCATCAGCCATCTCTTCCCCTTATCCGGGTGTCTTCTCTTAACCCAATTCAACAGGTAGCAGTAGATTTTGTTGTCCACCTTTTTAAAGGTTTCTTTCGCGACTATATGCCGGTGATAATTGGCCCATCCCCTGATAATCGGGTTAAGGGTGCGAATCATATCGCCGGTTTTCTTAGCCATGAATTTACGGATTGTTTCCTTGACCTTTACCAGGAACGCCTTCACGTTGTTACTGGCTGGTTTTATGAGCAGCTTGCCCTTGTACTTGCGAGGGTTCTGCCCAAGGAAGTCAAATCCGTCCTCTATCCTGGTAATCCGTGTTTTCTCCGGGGAGAGTGTCAAACCTCGTTCCCGGAGAAACTCTTCTACTGCTGGCCGAATCGTCCTTTCGAGGAGTTCTTTCGAGTTCCCAGTAATGACGAAATCGTCGGCATAACGAATTATGTTTACCCTGTCACTGCGAGAGGTGACGGCTTTAACTGCCGCCTCCAACCCGTTCAGGGCAAGGTTAGCCAAGAGCGGACTGCAAATGCCCCCTTATCTGAAGTAAAACGTTATCCGAAGTAAATGCTGTAACGGCCCAGTTAATCGGTATTTGTTATCAATCTACTTCGGATAATACGGCGGACCAAGATGCTTGGAAGAGGCTTATCCGGCCATGGGTTAAAAAATTCACCGCATTGGAACCAGGATGCAGATTTACTTGCTTGGCTAACCAGTTTTTGACAAAATAGTGTTCAATCAAAGAGTTGGCCAGTCAAGCGAGTCAAGATTATAGCTGGCGGAATCCCTTTACATTATGCAGACCGCCCAACATTTTTGATGCACCCGACAGAATATTATCCGAAGTAAATTTAAAACAAATAGACGAATAATGCGGTTTTACAGCATTTACTTCGGATAACGTTTTAGTTCAAGGGGGGTTATCCGAAGCTTCGGATAAGCCCCCTTACGGGGTTCAGCCAGACAGTCTATATAAGAACGCGACCTCGTGTCGCGGTGGTTGTCAGTTGTCAAGAAGAAAAGGCTGCCCCCACCAACTTTTTTAAAGCGGTTATGCTATGTTTCTATATACCAGGGCATAGGCAGAGGCGGAACCTGTTAAGCAACGCTAGATCATCCTTCTATGCGCGGGTTGGTTACCGCAAGACCTTACTTACATCGCGGAGCTGCCTCTATCTAATTACGGGAATTCGGCAATCTTTATCCCATAGGTGTTACGAGGGTTCTCTTCACGTGGTTGCGCCCTTGTTTATACCCTGGATATTGTCACTATGCGATCACGCCTCCATTAAGATGTTTTGCCTCAGTCGGGAATGGGCTTACCGGCAGTTTTGATTTAGTCCGCCATGACTACCAAATGTGACAGCGGCTGATTTATCCATAGGGGCAGCGAGCAGAGCGAGTTAGGCACGATGCGCCCAAAGGACGCGCTCGTCGTGCCGTTCCCTGTGGATAATCGTTTAGCCGCACTCTACTAATCTCAGATTCTGCTACGCCACAATTAGCGAGGCAGATTGACTGCTGCTGGTTTCTCAAGGACTCAAGTTTGAATGGGTCGACATCAAGCAGGACCTGAAGGCACTCTAGGAAGTAGTGCTGGAAGATAACGACTCCACCCTAGCAGTTAGGACAGACTGCCTGTGAGTCTGCGGGAAGGTGTTCAAGGCAGTTGGTGTTGTTGTGCAGCCGACGATCAGAGTGCTCGAACTGATGTATAAAACGGTTGTCAAAGAGCTGCTTCCTAGTGCCAAGACCAAAATGCGCCTTGTAACTATACGATGCTAAGGTGTAATTAAAATCCAAATGTAGAAGATCAGCTATACTGCAAGAACGTTGGCATGCAACTGATCCAGCAAAGGGCATTCATCATTTTTACGCTTGTATATCCGATTTATTATGGGAAACTTTTCAGTAAGGGGTATTTCTGCCTTACGAAGGCGATCACTGCCTTTCGACAAAAGCTTTGCTGTTTCCAGGTTATCCCTGACAGGGCCAGGAGGGCACACATATGGGAGTCTTAAAACGGTTCGGAGAAATGTACCGGAAGTGGAGAAGGGGAGCGATCCCCCCGGAGATCTGCGAAGTGTGCGGGGGAGATCTGGAAATTGAGCCCGACAGCGGTGAAGGCCATTGCCCCGTCTGTGAAAACCCAGAGCGGTAGGAAGCACTAAAACGTCTGCACAGAGAAGTATAACATGTCGACTCAAGAAGAACTGCTGGCCAAGGCGGAGAAACCGGCCCAAGACGCGAATAAAGCGTTAAGCACTAGATAATTTCTTCAAGGTAAACCTCCGGCTCTGCCGGAGGACTCCCAAAGTTTGACTTTTGCGGCAATACGCTTCACCCCACAATATATGGGTGCAGTTGCCAAACCGAGATGTCAGGGTTCTCGGGTTTTGACTTTGACCGATTGCGGTCAGCCCTCTTTGAGGGGGCAGCAATCGTAATACCTCCGGCTTTGCCGGAGGATAGTTATTTATCAACTTGATAATTTTTTTATCGTCCTGTCGCGATTGACGAACCTGTCGATCATTTTGTGTAAATGATTTTTGAGAGGCTATTCGGGAAGAAGTGAGCATCAGGCAACTATTTTTTGATTGCCCGCTAGGCCGAATCTAAATTGCCTCTAAAAACCTTGTAGTTATGAACCCCTGTGTTACTGGAACGGGGAGAGCATGTAATATAAATGCCCTAAATTTTTAATCGCAATATAATCAATAATTATTAGGCAGCCAAAGGGAATTTATGTCAAGAAATGAGATATTAGGGCTGGCTGTGAGGATTGCTGCCATTTTCTTGACTTTCTCTGCGATAAATAAGGCCTTAGTAACAATACCGGTATGGAGCCGTGTCGGTGAGGCGTCCATGGTTGCAATCATGTTACTTCCCTTTGCTCTCGCAGTCGTAATGTGGAAATTTGCCTTCTCGTTTTCAGAATATCTTCTCCCGCCAAAGACGGAAAATGCCGAACTTCCAAAATGGGGACTGAATGAAATACAAGAGGCTGCATATACCATCATCGGTGTTTATGTCGTATCAGATAATATTCCTGAGTGTATTTATCTGTTATCTGCGGTTATTCATAATGCTTCCTTTAACGTTGACGTGGGAATGGTTGATCTTTCCATCAGTACAAGGTGTATATTAACAGAAGTAAAATTGATTATCGGCTTTTGTCTGATCTTCGGTGCTAAAGGTCTCGTCGACTTCATTAGAAAGGTAAAACAGGTCAAAGACAATAATTACCATCTAGCAAGGCATAGAGGCTGACGCCAAAACCGGAGCGGCTGATCGCCCACTCGTTATGCACCTATAATCATTCCGATGAACAGTACGCTCCACTTCAATAGGACAATATCCCACCAATGCCATATCTTAGTTCCGAGTAAATTCATATCAGTAATCTCCTCCTAACCATCTAAAAACCCTAAAATCATCATTATCGCATTGGAAGGGACAGTGACCAAAAAGGTTATGTCCATTACATCATGCAAGGGAGGTCGAGATTTAAATACAACACTTGTAAGAAGGAATATGAAAATTAATACCCTCCAGATAATAGGTGTATCAAAAGTTAGAGGGGATTTATTAGGATAATTATTGAATTGCAAGTGTATGCACAAACACTGTGGATAAGTACTCCATAGCTGTGGATAAGTATCATAAATGTAACGTGTCCTAAAGCATTTTAGCTAATTGCACAAAGTATAGGCAGCCATGTAACTACCTGTAATAGCATGTCAATAAGTATTTTCCTTGTAGTGATATTTTTATGGAATATGCAAATATTTCAAGGCATGAAAAACAAAGAAGTAAAGTGGATAACCCAAAGAAATACCAATAGGAAAACAGATAAATGAAACCCAATTATTAGCAGGTTATGAATTTAATCTGAATTTACTTGACAGCCCATATATGTTGTTGTTTAGTGGATTAACCCAGAATAATTAGATTTCTTTCTAGGATTCCGTATTAATAAGGCAATTAACACCGATTTTCGCGCAAACTTTAACCGTCATATAAAATAACATTTGGGACCCGTTATCACAGAAACCGAAGAGACAATTTGGCATTATCCAACCATGGTAATTCTTGCGGCATACGGTGCCAAGGCACAGCACGCAGGATAGGGTTATGGGCACGCTTTGGATAGGTTACGGTAATTTGCCCGTTTTTGATTTCCACCGTTCCTTTACCTTTCACGAAGTCACGAAAGATTTTAGGGGCATCGCACTCCTCGAACCCTCGTAGATTCTGTGCCAGGCGATTATAGAGAGTGTCTGCGATCATGGTCATAACCACGTCGAAGTGGACCTTGATGAGAATTGGCGAAGAAAGGGCATTGATGCTGAAGAATTTTACCGCCTCGGCAATGCCGTTCTCGACGCGCCAGCGGCGGGAATAATTGCCCACTACGAGTTCAACAGGGATAACAAAGTCATTGGAGATAAGGAAAGAAGGTTCTTCGCGGCCGTTACCCTTCACCACCACCTGACGCACCTCTCCATCATAGTGGCGCAGAGTCACTTGAGACTCATGGACGTAAGGGTTGGGATACTTCCGTTTGGCGTGGGGAATGGAGATGCGCTCCCAAGGCTCAAGGTTCTTCACCTCTTCCAGGAGCTTGCTCCCCCGCCTGCGTAGGGTGATGAACTTGATTCCCAGGCGGTTGAGCTCGGAGAGGTTTTCGTAGGTGGTGAACTTGGAGTCGAATATCAGGGTGGGCTGGACGCCACGCCTGACCTTCTTCCAGAAGGATATGAATTCGAGCACCTGGTCGTCGGCCTCCTCACGCTGGATATCGGCGGCCGTGTAAAGGATTAGCTTGGAATCGGCGTCCTGGGCAAAGAGGGTAAGCGCCCCTTTCAGCACTTTTCCCTTTGCCCCGGCCCAATGCTTCTCCAGCACAGACTCGTCACCGTAATGCGGGATGGTGTGGAAGTCCAGATTGATGACGCTTCCATCGTAGAGTCCCATCCGGACGGCCCGTTGCACGAATGACTTCTGAAGGCGCACCAGATGAGCTTCGTCCAGTGAGTACGAATAGGTGGAGAGAGCTGTACATTTCGGGATTACATTGAGCCCGGTGAAAAGCCTAAGACCTTCATCAAAGGAGTGGTCCCCCACGTGGGCGTAACGCTCGGTGCCCAAGAGCTTCAGGGCAAGAAAAGAGAGGAGGTAGTTCTCAACGGAGATACTCTTTGTCTGGGGGAGACCGGCTTTTTTCACGATTTCATCGAGGTTGAGCTGCGCAATGAAGGGAGCGAACAGAAACACTCCGGCCCCTTCCGATTCCAGGCATTTGCCCTCAAATTGAGTCACGGTGGCCTTCTCTGAACGCTCAGGGACCTGCGTCCCCTTGACAGTGAACCCGATCTGAAGCCGGGTGCGGCGGGGAAGTTTAGGAAAGCCCTCTTCGGCAAGAACCCGCTCCACTGTGCGTATGGAGACATCAATCCCCTCTTCAGTCAGAAACTCGGCAATCTGGCTGGCAGAGAGTTGGTCTTGCCTCCATGCGACGATCTTCTGGCGCACCTCGGCTCTTACTTTGTGGCGATGCTTTGTGCCTTCGGCGAGAGGCTCGGAGAAATCAAGTTTACCGTGCTGAAACAGATGTCTTAAAAGGCGGACGTAACCAGCGCTGAAGCCGAAGCGCTCTGCCACGATCTGTGCGGGCAAACGATCAATGAAAGAGGCCCGCAAGGCTTCGTAGCGGCGTTGCCAGTCAGTTAGAGGATGGATGAAAAAAGATGCATCCCGCATGATGTTATTATCAATATGTCGCTTTAAAAGTCAATAAAATAATGTTAAAACATAACACAAAAATATTAGTATCCTTGGGGGATAAGAAACATCGGGTTTAACTACTGGTAATTATAAGACAATATGCAAGAGTTGAGAATTGGGCAGGAAAGTGAACTAGAAGGTAATGGGTTTTAACTGAGGTGAGCATCACCTATAATCGCCAAACCGTATAACAAATTGTCCTATTTGAGGCAATATTTGCAAGATAATGTCCTGTCATATCAGGATGTTACACTACATTAATAATTGATAAGTGTTAGTAAAAAAGACGCCGCGAAAATCGGTGATTAATATAACGTTTAAGAAAACCAACAAATCCGGTATATTTAGAGCAGATTAGACCATTAATAGGGGATAAATCATGATTGAAAGGCTAACAGTTCCCCAAAGCTATTGACATCACAAGCCGACTACAATATTGAAACATACCATTAGCAATTAGTATAATCTGAGTTGTGATAGAGGATTAGTAATGAGCATAAGTTTTAACAATGGTCTAAAATATATAGAAGATAATGAATTTAACCTTGCCCTTGATGCTTTTAAGGCTGCTATGGTTGAAGGACATAAGGTCTCGGATTGTTATTTTTTTATGGCTATATGCGAGTATTATATTGCAGCGAATGATTCCACTGGAACAGGGCTGATATCTGGACTCCCCAGACTCAATCATCTTGCCAATGCTAAAAAGTACCTAGATCAAGCTGTTCTAGCTTCTGGAGAACGCATTAATATTCATGTTATGGAATTTGTTTGCATAGTAGAATATGCAATTGCTATCTATAATAGATCTCCTCAAAAGTTTAGCGATAGGTTCCGTGAAGCCTACCAGGCTTTGCAAAGCAACGAGGAGATACTTCATGGTCTTCAAGAAAAACTTGAAGAAACTGAAAAGATGTTCTCCTATTTGAATAAAAATAAATATTATTAATAGTGATAGCATCCGAGTAGCCAGGTGAGATACTACAATAGAAATATAAATTATCCGGAACCCCAGAGTGCCCAAAACAGAGGCATAGTCAAAACAGAATGTGCCTTTTTTCAAGATAGGAGGTGAACCAGAGCAGTAACCCTACCCAGCATTCCTATCAGCAACACCAATCCTCAATCAAACTAAAGCCACCAACAATAAGCAGTATTACTGCAAAGTGTTACCTGCGTCTACAAACAAGAAAAAGAGAATAGCTATGTCTATCAAGGTCTATGAGGTAATCAATGATCGTATTATGGAGCAACTAGAACAAGGAACTATCCCTTGGCATCGTACCTGGAATTCAGAAAGCAACATGTCCAAGAACCTTGTAAGTAGAAAGGAAAACGGAGGCAATAGAGCTTTCTACTCACCCGCACAAGATATTGTTCAATTACCCAACCAACATACATTTCAATCACCAGAAGAATCTTACTCCACGTAGCGAGTTCTTGGAGTCTGGGTGGCAACATCCAGATTTATGCGTAGAACAGCGAGCAGATAGGCCGTAATCCGCAAGGATGAAGGGACCGAGCCTCGAAATAACCTAAATGGGATGGATGACACTTTGGACTTGGTGGAAATCACTATGAACACCTCCGTTAATGGCAAGGAGCTGTTTGCTCCCCGGGGTCTGAGACCATGGCATGTCTGACATTACGATTACACGGTAACCCGGGAGACCCTACGTTTCTTTCAGAGTATTGAGAGTATGCCGGACAACCTAAGAGGGAGAATGGCAAATCGGGCGAAGGGAGTCGGATAACCTAATAGTGTGCGCTGGGCAGCGCCCAGATCAGTTGGGTTAAAGTCGAAAGCGCCGGTAAAAGCCGGCAGAGGGTAGGGAGGGAAGGTCTCCTACACGGTAATGGCTAGCAACCAGCCGTGACCCCGAGTTATGCGTCGGCCCCTCGCGAGGGGGGCGGCGAAGCGTTGACAGGGGGCATGCAGGCATGGCAATTGAGCTCCGAAATAACCTAATCCGAGTGCCGACCTTGTGACTTTATGGGGAAGGCAACATCGTGCGCTGCGCTAGTGCGAGTGGCGACACGGACTCGCGGAGTCGAAGACCCAGAGCATGTATGCAAACTCTTTGCACGGAAGCCGGGAGATCCCAGGAGCGACCGATCACAATCCATGGTCGGTCCGGTTGAGGAAGGCCTGTGGCCAATGCGGAGCAGTTGAGCTTGCCAGACAAGGTGCGTATAATTGCCGCTCACGCTTTTAGGAAATTGATTGGTCCGCTACCAGGTCTGTCGGCCCTGCCAGCACCGTCTACAGGCTAGAATGCAACCAACTGGCGTTTTTAGGATCAACGAATAAAAGCTGGTCTGCACTGCGAGTTGTTTGAGAATTGCTGTGAGTGTGTTATAATATAAAAAAAGTAAGTATTCGAAACCACGGGGGGGTGCATGCCAAGTTGACTTTCATCATGCTTACCCATCTTTCCACTGATGCGCTCAGCTCTCTCGGCTCTTTGGAAGAACTCGAGCGCAAAGCCAGGGAACAGATTCGCAAGAGTGCCTGCAGGTGGAGTGGTTGCACAATTTCGCCATCCTGTGGCCGTGAGAGTATCTCGAAATCCTTCTTGCTCCGGAACTGGAGACGGCAATGGAGGTGGCGACCATCATCCACGCCTATAGTTACGCTTTAACCGAGGCAATGACAGCTACCGAATGGCAGAAGTACAAAAAGATGCTCCACAAGCTGCATAAGGCGGCATGAAAAGGGCTTTTTTGAGAGGAAGTGGTGATTTTATCATTCAGTTCCATATTTAGCATTGCTTGACCAGGGAATTTTGCTGAGAGGAGGAACACCATGGATAAGAAAGAGGAATACAAGAAAAAGCTGGAAGTGCAATTCAAGGAGTGGAAGGCAAAGATAGATCAATTGGAAGCAAGGGGAGCAAAATTTACTTCGGAGAAAAAAACCGAGTTGATGCGGGAAATCGAGGAACTTAGGCAGAAAAAAGGGAACGTAAAGGAAAAATGGAACGAATTGCAGAAGATAAGCGGTGACTCTTGGGACACTATGAAGGAGGGAGTGGAAAAAGCCGCAGCCGAGTTAAAGGGCGCTCTGGATCGCGTTATTTCCCGTTTCAAATGAGTGAATACGCCCCATCCGAGAGTTATTCTCCTCGGAGCGCAGCGAAAACAGCCCTTTTCGCCGTGGAAATACTGATAACATTGTTAGTCCCTTGCCGGTTGCAATGTTTGTAAGCTTTCTTTCCCATTCCTCCATCGCCCCTGCTTCTCCTTGTCGTAGGTGTAACGAACATAAACATGATTAACCCCACCTCAAAATTGCAGGGAAGACAAAATTAGCAACATCTCTGCCATGATCAAGGTTTGGCTAGAGACTTATTCGGTCTTCTCCACACCTACAAGATCCAACCTATCTGAAGGCCATTAAATCCTTACCAAAACTGAGATTGCAGGTGATTTAATCGATAATATTCTAGCGGCGGGGCACGCCGTGATAGCCTGTGGAGATACCTACGCAGTCAGGCTGCTCGATGAAGCAGGGAACCTCAAAGGCAGCGGCATAGCCGTTGGAATCCTCGTTTCTCCAGGAAAAGGAGGATATTAAGATATGAAATTTGTGTATTATTTAAGCAAGTTTTGCTGGTATATCATAACAATTTGATTTTATTGCGTGTCATAAAACCCCGTCCTATGGGGGGGGTCAGAGGTTCTTGGCTCTGCCTGTAGAATGAATTTATTGTTGGCGCAACTCACTCGGTTGCAAAATAATCAAGGAACTGTAGCAATGAGGTTTGGTTTTGGTGTGACAGTTGATTATCATCTGTGGTGCAACAAACCACCTGTGCCGCGTTGCCCCCTTCCAGGGGGCGCAGAGCAAAGCCCCGTTCTATGGGCGGGGATTAAACCGCCGTTTACTGTATATGTTAAAACGGGTAAGCGATATGCAATCCCTTGCCTGTGTAAGTAGCGTTACGAGAGCTTGACAATATTGAATATATGAGATTGTGTATTAGTATGGGCTGGTATGGTAAGGGGTACTAGCCTCACGTATTGTATGATGCTCTATTTAGCTGGTTTATAGGGTGCAAATAAAGTAACAAAAGAATTGGTAGGAAATACTGGAGGGGTTTTAGAAGGCTGACTGGGGATTGTCAGCTTTTAATGTTTTTTGCCTCTTTCCAGAATCTGTGGATTGAGGGTAGAAAAATTTAGAGGATTGCTTTGCAGAGGAGGATAAGATGGTTATTGCGAGAAACTGCCAAACCACCCACAGGAGAGATAATGAAAAAGAGACTTGACTGATGTTACATCCCAGTTCTCTCACAAGATATGATATAAGCACGATATAACAATTGACTTTACAAGTCAGCTGTTATAAAAAGAACTTTCCACAAGTCAACCAGAATTAAATATGGTGAACAGCATCGTTACCAATTCTCGATGATCCCATCGTCTAGTGGTTAGGACACTGGCCTCTCACGCCGGTAACAGGGGTTCGAACCCCCTTGGGATCACCATTACTTCACGAAGTTCACCCAGGGGCCGAGCATAAGGGTCAGTCGCCCACTATTCATCTTATCAGCATCCCTATTAACTTTTATACAATTTCAAAAAAGTTAGCAGAACTAAATCCGCGCCTCTTCGATCATCTCCCGCGCATGCTCCAGGGTTTTCTCCGTAATTTTCACCCCGCTGAGCATGCGCGCCATCTCCATAACCCGTTCATTGTCGGCGAGGTGGTTGACTGAGGTCCGGGTCCTCCCCCCTTCCACCAATTTTTCCACACGGAAATGGTGATCTGCGAAGGCGGCTACCTGTGGGAGATGGGTGATGCAGAGGACCTGCTGGCCGTACGCCACCCGTTTAAGCTTTTCCCCGACTAGGGCAGAGGTCGCGCCGCCGATGCCGGTGTCCACTTCATCAAATACCAGGGTCGGCACATCGCTTTCAGGATGGACCTGCTTCAGCGCAAGCATGAGGCGGGAAAGCTCGCCGCCGGAGGCGATCCTGGCCAGCGGCTTTGGTGCTTCGCCGGGATTGGGGGAAAAGAGAAACTCCGCACGCTCCATGCCACTTGCCCGCGGCTCTTCCAGTTGGGCTAACGCCACTTCAAAGAGGGCGTTTTTCATGGCGAGTTCCTTGAGTTCCTTTTCCATTGCAGCCTTGAGGGCCTTTGCCGCCCTTTTGCGGCAGGCCGAAAGCTCTTTTCCCAGAGTCGCCATCTTTTCTTCCAGTTCCCGGAGCCTTCCGGTCAGTTCTCCACGGGTTTCTTCCCTGCTCCGGAGCTGCTCCAACTCCCGGTCGATCTCTTCCCGGTAGGCGATGATCTCTGCGACGCTCGGAGCATACTTCTTTTTAAGCTGGAATATCAGGTCGAGACGGTCGTCTATCGACTCCAATCGCTGCGGGTCAGTCTCCGCGCGGGAGGCGTAGTCGCGGAGTGCCAGGGACGCGTCTTCCAGTTGCAGATAGGCGCTGCCCAGGGTTTCGGCCACTTCCGAAAGCTTGCTGTCGATGGCCCTGATTTCTCCGACGCCGGCTAGCACCTGCCGCAGGTGGCCGAGAATGCTGTTATCGCCGCCGTAAAGCGCTTCAAATGCCCGCCGGCTGTTTGCCAGAAGTTTCTCTCCATGGACCAGAAGTTCCCTTTCCCTCGCCAGTTCCATTTCTTCACCGGGGTGAAGGTCTGCTCTTCCGATCTCCTCGCTCTGGTACGACAGGAGATCGATTCGCCGAACCGTATCGCGCTCCCCTTCGTTGAGACGTTTTATCTCCGCAAGGGAGCAGCGATAGTCATCATAGACAACTGTAAATTCTTCCCTTAAACGTGTAAGAGCGGCGAAACCGTCGAGAAGGAGGAGGTGGTTTTCCGGTTTGAGTAAGGTCTGAGATTCATGCTGTCCGTAGATGTTTATCAACCGGCCTGTCAGATCAGCTAGGGCGGCGATGGTGGAAAGTCCTCCGCCGACAAAGACCCGGTTGCGGCCTGTGCGGGAGACCATCCGCTTCACCAGGAGCTCTCCGTTGCATTCCACCCCGGTCTCCGCGAGCACGGCCAGAATTTCAGGCCGGTGGGAGAGATCGAATATCGCCTCCACGGTTGCCTCATCCTCGCCGGTGCGGATCAGGTCGGCGGAGGCGCGTCCCCCCAGAACCAGGTTCACGGCGTCGATGATGATTGACTTACCTGCCCCGGTCTCTCCGGTAAGGACATTCAGACCCTCCCGGAATGCCACGTGCAGGTTGTCGATGATGGCGAAATTTTTTATGTGTAAGTCCGTTAACATTGACCCACCGTCATTTAACCTGAACCGGCATAACCTGAAGCTTCTGATGCATGGTGTTATGTGACTTCCAAACAAGGCATGGAAGCACTACGTCGCAATGAAGAAAGGCTAGGTTAAACGCCTAAGATAAACCCCTGCGAAGCCGATTACCTTTCCCCCCATTTCAGCTTGGTCCTCAAAATTTCAAAATAATCCCTGCTGCTGGATATGACCAGTTGTGTCCGCTGCTCCGCTTTTCTGATCAGGATTACGTCGCCGCATTTCAGCTCCACACCGACCTGACCATCGAGTGTAAGGAATACATCCTCGTTTGTGCATTTCAGTTCCACCTTGATGAGGACGTCGCTTGACATGACGATTGGCCGGTTGGTAAGGGTATGAGGGCAGATGGGGGTAATGACAAGACACTCTAGTTCCGGGTGAAGAATGGGGCCGAATGCGGAGAGGGAATAGCCGGTCGAGCCGGTGGGGGTCGAGATGATCAGGCCATCCCCCTTGAAGGTGGTGAGATAATTGTCGTTAACGGTAGTTTCCAGGTCGATGATCCTGGCGAGTACTCCCTTATTGATCACCACGTCATTCAGCACTCTGTTGTCCTCGATCTCTTTCCCATCACGCACAACTGTAGCACGTAGCATCATCCGGTCGGATAAGATGTAGTCACCCATGAGGCACCTGTCCAGGACGGGACAGAATTCATCCAGGGTAATCTCTGTCAGAAAACCGAGACTGCCGAGATTCACCCCGAGAATCGGCACCTGCCGGTCTCCGATCAGGCGCGCCACTGAAATGAGAGTTCCATCCCCCCCCAGAACAACAACCAGTTCCGTCTGGTCGGGTATGTCGGTTATAATAGTCTCATTGAAACCAATGTGCCGCGCCAGGTGGGCCTCCACCAGAGGGGTCAGGCCCTTTTTTCGTAACCAATCGACAAGTTCAATGGCCACACCCTGACAACGGGGATCATGAACTTTCGCATAAACAGCGATATTTTTCATGTAATAAACCTTTATTTATGGTATAAATACATTATTTTACTAACATAATAACATGCTTCCTGTCCAATGGAAAATCCTTGAGAAACTGTGAAACGGGTTTTCCAGTGGGGAAGATTTCCACCGATGCCTGGTTTACCCCTAATTCTCCGGGCCTTTATTCACTAGCGGGCTGTTGAAAAATGTCATGAGAAGGCCGAGATGCACGGCGCAAGCAAGCGGAAAAGCAAGGTGTACACTGGGAATACGTTTAGCTTTTGAGCGAGCAGCAACACCTTAGACCGGCTGCAGTGCTGCCCGAGGGAAAACGACAGGGAAAGCACAAAGGACTGGTTTTGGTGTGTGCCAGTGGTAAATACGATGTCCAAACAAGGTCGGGACGGCAGGCAGGTATTTTTTCAAATGCATGAAACTGATTCATAGGAATGATGGATAGGCGTATGCATAAGAATTCAAAACCGTCGCATCCCCCCCCACGGATAGAGCCGGCGGCTTCCAGCGACTTCTCATCGGGAAATTCACCAGTGGAGTTGGATTCCCTGATGCTTATCATTAAATCGTTCCTCGAACATCTGGAATTCACCCTAGGAAAAGATAAGTATACCGCCACCCCCTTCGATATTTACAACGCCCTGGCCTATACGGTGCGCGACCGGATGGTAGAGCGATGGCTTGATACCCAGCAGGCCTATTACAACGAGGACCCGAAAAGGGTCTATTATTTGTCCATGGAATTCCTCATGGGACGCACCCTGGAAAACAGCCTCATCAACATGGGGATGCTCGGCCTGTTCCGGGAGGCGATGGAATCGCTCGGCTACAATTTCGAAGGAATGCTTGATGAGGAACAGGATGCAGGCCTTGGCAACGGCGGTTTGGGACGGCTGGCCGCCTGCTTTCTAGATTCCATGGCCACCATGTCGATCCCCGCGTATGGTTACGGCATCCGCTATGAGTACGGCATATTCCGGCAGAAAATAGTGGATGGGGCCCAGATTGAAATACCGGACAACTGGCTTCGTTATCGCAGTCCATGGGAAATGGACCGTCAAGAACATCTGCATCCGGTCAAGTTCTATGGAAGGGTCACGACGATTACCGATGCGGAGGGCCTGACTCATATCGCTTGGGTCGATACCGAGGACGTCATGGCCATGGCATATGACATCCCGGTTCCCGGCTACGGCTCCAACACTGTCAACACCATGCGTCTCTGGAGCGCCAAATCGAGCCGCGAATTCGAGCTCGATTTTTTCAATGAGGGGAACTATATCCGAGCAGTTGAAAAAAAAATTATATCGGAAAACATCTCCAAGGTCCTCTATCCGTCCGATGATATCCCGGAAGGGAAAGAGCTGCGCCTGAAGCAAGAATATTTCCTTGCTTCGGCGACAATTTACGATGTCTTATACCGTTTCCGGAAAATGCATACCGATCTCGGACTCATACCTAACAAGGTCGCCATTCAGTTGAACGATACCCATCCAGCGCTTGCCATCCCGGAATTAATGCGGGTCCTCGTCGATCACGAAAGGATGGCGTGGAATGAGGCCTGGAACATTACCGTCCGGACCTTTGCCTACACCAACCACACCATTTTGCCGGAAGCGCTGGAGACGTGGCCGGTATGGTTCTTCGAGCATATACTTCCTCGGCACCTGCAGATCATTTACGATATCAACAAATATTTCCTGGATGAAGTACGGGCGCGATTTCCCGGCGATTCGGGCCGGCTGGAAAGGATGTCGCTCATCGAAGAACACTGGGAGAGAAGGGTCCGGATGGCGCACCTAGCCATTGTCGGGAGCCATTCCGTGAACGGGGTCGCCATCCTCCATACGGAAATCCTGAAAAATGAGGTTTTTCGCGATTTCTACGAGATGTATCCAGAGCGATTCAAGAACAAGACCAACGGCATTACCCAGCGCCGCTGGCTGAAGCAGGCCAATTCGCCGCTCTCCGCACTCATCGACGAATTTATCGGGGATGGTTGGGCTATTGACCTTCACGAATTGCACAACCTCCGTCCTCTTGCTGAAAACCGGGATTTCTGCGCCCGCTGGCAGGCGGTGAAGCGGGAGAACAAGCGGCGCCTTGCCGCCTATATTCTTCACCACAACCGGATCGAGGTTGATATCGATTCGATGTTCGACTGCCAGGTAAAGCGGTTCCACGAATACAAACGGCAACTCTTGAACATTCTCCACGTCATTACCCTCTATAACCGGATCAAAGAAGAGCCCAGCCTCGACATTGTCCCGCGCACTTTTATCTTCAGCGGCAAGGCCGCGCACTCTTACAGCATGGCCAAATTGATCATCAGGCTGGTGAATGCCGTCGGCCTGAGGGTAAATGAAGATCCGGATGTGGCGGGCCGGCTTAAGGTTGTGTTCATCGCCAACTACGGGGTTTCACTGGCGGAGAAGATATTTCCGGCCGCGGACCTCTCGGAACAGATCTCCACCGCTGGCACCGAAGCTTCGGGGACGGGGAACATGAAGTTTGCCTTAAACGGCGCCCTCACCATTGGCACCCTCGACGGGGCGAATATCGAGATTATGGAAGAGGTCGGCCGGGAGAATATCTTCATCTTTGGCTTGGATGCGCAGGGGGTGAAAGAGCTAAGGAGTCGCGGCTACAACCCGAGGGAGTACTATGACCGGCTGCCGGCGCTTAAGAAAGTCCTGGACCAGATCGCCGAAGGGGCATTTTCCCCGACAAATCGCGACCTGTTTAAGCCGGTTGTCGACGCCCTCCTCAATCAGGGGGACCACTATATGCTTCTGGCCGATTACGCCTCGTATGTCGCCTGCCAGGAAGAGGTGGGAAAGCTCTACCGCGACCGCGACAAATGGGCTTGTCGCGCCATCCTGAACACCGCCGGCATGGGGAAGTTTTCCAGCGACCGGACCGTTGCCGAATATGCAATGGATATTTGGGACGTGAAGACGCTGGCGGTCAGCGAAGCTATCCACCACTGTGTTCAGGAAGGGACATGTCACGTGGAGAACACAAAGTGAAGGGATGTTCAATGTTCTATGTTTTGAACCTTGGGCTTTGAACCTCGATACGGGTTTCTATGGACCTTTTTGATAACAAAGCCGCAGACGAGACCCTTAGGGGAGCACCGCTCGCTGAGCGGATGCGCCCCCGCACCCTTGATGAATTCGAGGGCCAGGAACACCTTCTCGGGCCGGGAAAGCTCCTGCGCCAATTGATCGAAGCCGACCAACTCACTTCCCTCATTTTCTGGGGCCCTCCCGGTTCCGGTAAGACCACACTGGCACGGATTATCGCCAATGTGAGCAAGGCCCATTTCATCTATTTTTCCGCCATTCTCTCTGGGGTCAAGGAGATACGGGAGATCGTCAAAGAGGCCGAGGAAGTCCGCAAATACAGCGGCAAAAAGACCATCCTCTTCGTCGATGAGATCCATCGCTTCAACAAATCCCAGCAGGACGCCTTTCTGCCTTATGTGGAAAGGGGGATTTTCACCATCATCGGCGCCACAACTGAAAACCCCTCCTTCGAAGTGATTGCCCCGCTTCTCTCCCGTTGCAAGGTGCTCGTGTTGAATCCCCTGGCTGAAGAAGAAGTGCGGCGGATAGTCCGTCACGCCCTGGATGACCGCGAACGGGGAATCGGCGAGATGGGGCTTACACTTACAGATGATGCTCTTGCGTTCATAGCTGAACAGGCAGAAGGTGACGCGCGGGTGGCGCTCAACACCCTGGAAACCGCGGCCAGGCTGGCAGAAGCTATGACGATCGACTTGGAGACGGCGCGGGAGGCGGTCCAGAAGAAGCCGCTCCTTTACGACAAGGGGGGGGAAGAACACTATAATGTCATCTCCGCTTTCATTAAGTCGATGCGCGGCAGCGACCCCGATGCGTCTCTCTACTGGCTGGCGCGGATGCTCGAAGCGGGGGAGGATCCTCTCTTCATCCTACGTCGTATGGTGATACTTGCCTCTGAGGATGTTGGCAATGCCGACCCGCGCGCCCTCCAGATGGCGGTGGCGGCGCTCCAGGCGTTCCAACTGGTAGGTCTCCCCGAAGGAAGGATTATTATGGCCCAAGCTGTCACCTACCTCGCCACCGCACCCAAGTCGAACGCTTCGTATATCGGGATCGACGCGGCTATGGCCGAGGTGCGCAAGAGCGGGGCGCTCCCGGTCCCGCTACATATCCGCAACGCCCCTACCAGATTGATGAAGGACCTCGGCTACCACAAGGGGTACCGCTATGCACATGACTACGCAGAGGGGCATGTGGCGCAGGAATACCTCCCCTATCAGCTTAAGGGTAGTAAGTTCTACGATCCTGCCGGACATGGTTACGAGAAGATGATAAAAGAGCGGTTGGAGTGGCTGAAGGGGAAAAAAGAGGAGGAATGAAAACAGGAGTCAACCAGCAGAAGTGAGGTTATTTGTGAAGATGAAAATGAAAAGTATGGAACAGCTTTCTCAGGCTGGCAAGATCGATGTCCACTCTAATAGCATAATATATTAAACTAATCCCTGGTCACCAGTTCTCCTTCACCCGCAATAAATCCTTGACTTGGCGGTAGGATAGGCTTAATTAAAAAGCTGATTAACAAGGTTTTTTGTAATTATTCTTTATTGGTAGTTACGTTTTCTCGGGAGGGATTGTGGTTTCCTTGCAGGAGTCGGACGAAAGAAAGCCATTTTATCAGCGATCTGATGATGGAGTGGCTTTTTTACATCCGGGTATGAATGGGGTAAGGGCGGTGTCCCTGTAACTACCGGGGAATTAGGGGAGACCGAGATTGTCAATTGCGTTGGTCAGACCCTTTATGCCTCTCCCTGCCGAGCTTTTCAAATTTAAATCGATGAGAGTTCTCTTTCCTGAAAAAGTTGTTACCCGGTTGGAGGTGCTTAGTAGATTGGTACAGACATAGTAAGACGGTAATGCAGAAACGCTTGATTAAACAGAGTTTATATATTTGAACCCACAGGGAACTCTAATCGTGTAAAGGGAAGATCATGAGCATGCAACAGATAATGACCAAAAAAATTGTCACGGTTGAATTGGATGACTCGCTGGCAATGGTGAAGCGAATATTTGAAGACCTGAAGTTTCATCACTTGCTCGTAGTCGAATCCAATAAACTTTCTGGCGTGGTTTCCGATCGGGACTTGCTCAAAGCACTCAGCCCCTTCCTTGGAACAATATCTGAAACGTTAAAGGATGAGGCAACTCTAAATAAAAGGGTGCATCAGATCATGACGCACAAGCTGATAACGTTACATCCGGATGCCACAATAAGTGAAGCTGTAACCCTGTTTAACACGCATAAAATCTCTTGCATCCCCATTGTTGACAAGGAATTCAGGCCGCTCGGAATAGTCAGTTGGAGAGATATAATTAGAGCAGTGGGTGTGAGCGACAAGCCAGCGCCGGAGAACCTTGAAAATGTCTCTAAACTTCGGAGTGGTAAGCAAGAAAATCAATAAAAGTCCAGTACTCTACCCAACAATACTTATGGACAATATGAAAAACTGCCCCAAAAGAACCGTAATCCCAAGTTCTGTTCGAGTGGAAGATATATTTAATACCAGGTATATTCTTTGTCTGCCCTAATTTGGCCATAGACTCCATTCCATGTAGCGATTGCAAAAGAGAACGGTGGATCGCCGGATGAAGTGATTAGTGCCATATTGGTCGGCTTATCTGCGGTTGGCAATGTCGTTACGCGGGCTTCCCGTTGCCATTCAAGCTTACGACTCACAACAGGCTTAACCATGAAAGAATCAAAGTTAAATAGAGGTTGGCATCACGAGCACCAGATTCCTACCAACACCAAAATGGAGCAATGGCTGAAATGGCATTTTGAACATACCAAATACTGCGGCTGTCGCTCTATTCCCATAAAAGTTGCAGAAAAAATGAAAAAGAGGGAAATAGCCACGCATAGCCAGGATGCTGTACCATGACGCGGCAAAACCCGCCGCGCAGACCTGCCCCCGACCCGTTGGGCAACAGGAGGACCCAGCATAATGGTAAACCTTGAGATAAGCAGAGACGATGTCACAATCAATGTGATCGGATTGCACAAGATTTGGGCACTTACAAGCATGATTCACTTTAAGAGGAGAAACGTCGTGTCGGTTACAAAGACAGGTCAGGAAATCCAACCTCCTCAGCTTTTTCGAATTGGGACAGCGATTCCCGGTTTCATCAGCGCTGGAACATTATCTGGACTGGGTCGCAAGGAGTGCTGGGACAGAACAAAGAAGGGGCGCGGAATCTGCATAGAACTTGCCGACGCCGAATATACCAGGATCGTTGTTGATGTGATGGACCCTGATGAGAGCATCCATAGACTGCAGAAAACCTGAAATAGGCCCAACACCACTGATAGACCAGTCAAGCCGGTCATTAGCAATCCGTTTGTCATAAGGATGAGAAACTCAAATGCCACCGAAATGGACTGAGAAACAAGGCCAGTACTTGGCGTTCATTTATAACTATACAAAAATTCATGGACGGCCTCCCGCTGAAGCGGATATGGAAAGATACTTCAAAGTGGCGCCGCCAACGGTTCATCAAATGATTTTGAATCTAGAAGAAAGCAAATTGCTTCATCGAGTACCCGGACAGGCACGTTCGATCATGCTTCTTGTTCCCAATGAAGATATTCCTCTACTAAAATGAAATTCTGAAAAAACCAGAGAAATAATCTTGATGCACTCGCAAAAAAGGCTTACGCCGCTTGGGACTCAAAGCGAGCGATTCGGTCGTTGACAGGGCGGAATACCCCGAACAGTTCTTTTAGATAGCCCAGTAGTCGTAGAATTTGCTCTTTGACAT
>Ga0326728_10008644_pt1 | contig 25110 bp, 10 predicted proteins | sample MB3enrmetagenome_FD_207602 | JGI IMG/M metagenome (GOLD analysis project Ga0326728, IMG submission 207602) | Lab enriched peat soil microbial communities from McLean, Ithaca, NY, United States - MB31MN | ecosystem: Environmental > Terrestrial > Soil > Wetlands > Peat | place: USA: New York... | reverse complement strand
GATCCCGCTGTCGCCGCTCGGCGGCGAAATCGCCGACGCTCACGACAAGGCCGCCGTCGCCAGGCGGCTCAAGTTCGCCGAGATCTTCGTGCAATTGGTCGCGGCGGCGGGGTTCTATTTCTCCTCGGTCGAATTGCTCTACGCCGCGCTGTTCGGGCTCGGCTGCATCGCCGCGCTGTTCGGGCCGATCAAATACGGCATTCTTCCCGACCACTTGAAGGCCGAGGAATTGATCTCCGGCAATGCGTTGGTCGAAGGCGCGACGTTCGCCGCGATCGTTTGCGGCCTCGTCGTCGGCGGCTACGCGGCGGCTGAAGGGCGCGAACCGTGGACGGTCGTCGCCCAGCTCGTGGTCGTCGCGGCGGCGTGCTACGGCGCGTCCTTGTTCATTCCGGCGACCGGGATCGGCGCGCCGAACCTCAAGGTCGACTTCAACCTGTGGACGTCGACGCGCACGGTTCTTCGCGAACTCAAGAGCGATGATCGTCAGTGGGTCGGCGCAATCGCGGTGAGCTGGTTCTGGACGGTCGGCGCGATCACGCTGTCCTTGGTCCCGGTCGTCATCAAGTCGCGCATCGGCGGCGGCGTCGAAGTCGAGACCGCGATCAATTTCTTCTTCGCCGTCGGCATCGGCGCCGGATCGCTGCTCGCCGCGGCGCTCGCGCACGGCCGCATCCAGCTCGCGCCGACGCCGTTCCTGCTGCTGATCATGGCGGGGCTCGCGATCGCCGTCGGCTTGCAGACGAGCGCCATGCCCCAGGCGAGCGCTGAGATCGGCCTGGTCGAATTTTTCGGCGGCGCGGCCGGGCGGACCATCGTGATCGAGCTCATCGCCTTCGCCTGCGCCGCCGGGCTGTTCGTCGTGCCGATCTTCGCCGCCGTGCAAACCTGGGCGGGCGAGGATCGGCGCGCGCGCGTCATCGGCGCCGTCAACACCTTGAGTTCCATCTACATGGTCGCCGGGTCGGTCGCCGCCATGCTGCTGCTGAAGCTGGCCGGCCTCGACGAATCGATCGCCTTCGTCCTGCTCGGGCTCGCCAACGTCGTCGCGGCGATCTATTTTTTCCGTCGGCTGCCGGCCAATTTCGTCGCTTTCGCGCTGCGCATTCTGTGGCGTCTGGCGCTGCGGCTCGAGGTGATCGGCCTCGATACTGTCGCCAAGTCGGGCGCGCGCAGCATCATTGCGGTCAATCACGTCTCGTTGCTCGACGCCCCGATCGTCCTGTCGCTGCTCGGCGACCCGCCGGTGGTCGCGATCGACGCGGCGATGGCGAAGCACTGGTGGATCAAGCCGTTTCTGAAACTGTGCGACGCGCGCCAGCTCGACCCGGCGCGCCCGATGGCGGCGCGCGCGCTGGTCAACGATGTCAAGCGCGGCAGGCAACTGGTGATCTTTCCCGAAGGACGCAGCACGGTCACCGGTTCGTTGATCAAGATCTTCGACGGCGCTGCGATCATCGCCGAGAAGGGCGACGCGTTGGTGACGCCGGTGCGGGTCGACGGACCCGATCGCAGCCCGTTCTCGCGGCTGCCGACGGCGCAGGTGCGGCGACGCTGGTTCCCCAAGACCACGGTGACGTTTTTGCCGCCGCGGCGATTCGTCTTCGACCCGAATCTGCAAGGCCGCGCGCGGCGCCGCGCCGCCGGGGCGGCGCTCTACGACATCATGTCCGACCTGGTGTTCGCCACCACGAACTATCAGCGCACGCTGTTCGAGGCCTTCGAGGACGGCGCGCGGGAGCGCAAGAGCGGCCGCGCGATTTTCGAGGACCCGATCGCCGGGCTTCTGGCCCAGCGCCGTTTTCGCCTCGCCGTCGCCTTGCTCGCACGCAAGATCGTCGCGCTGACGACGCCGGGTCAAACGGTCGGTCTGATGCTGCCGAGCGCCAACGCCGCCGCGATCGCCTTCATGGCGGTGCAGGCGGCGGGGCGGGTCGCGGCGATGCTGAACTTCACCTCCGGCGCCTTTAATATCATCGCCGCCTGCCGCACTGCGAAAATCCATCTCGTCCTTTGCTCAAGGGGGTTTGTCGAGAAGGCGAAGCTGGAGGACGTCGTGCGGCAAATGGAGGCGCACGTTCGCTTCGTCTGGCTCGAGGATCTGCGCGACGGCGCGACCGTCCTCGACAAGGCGCGCGCCGTTTTCGACCGTGGCCGCCAGTTCGCGCCGCGCCGACCGGACGATCCCGCCGTCGTGCTGTTCACGTCCGGGTCGGAAGGCATGCCCAAGGGGGTCGTGCTCACCCACGCCAACCTGCTCGTCAACGTCGCACAGATCACCGCGCGCTTCGATTTCACCACCGAGGACATCATCTTCTGTCCGTTGCCGATCTTCCACGCCTTCGGCCTCACCGGCGGATTGCTGCTGCCGATGATGACTGGGATGAAGACGTATCTCTATCCGACGCCCCTGCACTATCGGCAGATCCCGGAGCTCGTGTACAACGCCAACGCCACCGCGCTGTTCGGCACCGACACGTTTCTGGCCGGCTATGCGCACTTCGCCAACCCTTACGACTTCCACTTGGTGCGCTATCTGGTTTGCGGCGCGGAGCCGGTGAAGGCGGAGACGCGCCGTATCTACATGGAGAAATTCGGTCTGCGCATTCTCGAAGGCTACGGCCTCACCGAGGCCTCGCCGGTGCTCGCCGTCAATACGCACATGTTCAACCGCAGCGGCTCGGTCGGACGCCTGTTGCCCGCCGTCGAGCACCGTCTCGAACCCGTCCCCGGCATTGACGAGGGCGGCCGGCTGTTCGTACGCGGGCCCAATGTCATGGCGGGCTACTACCGCGCCGACAATCCCGGCGAGATCGAGCCGCCGCCGCTCGGTTGGCACGACACCGGCGACATCGTCGCGATCGATCGCGACGGCTTCGTTTGGATCAAGGGACGGCTCAAGCGCTTCGCCAATATCGCGGGCGAAATGGTGTCGCTCGGCGCGGTCGAGGACTTCGCCGCGTCCTTGTGGCCGGATAATCCGCCCGCCGTCGTCGCGGCCCCCGACTCCAAGAAGGGCGAACGCATCGTCATGGCGACGACCAAGCTCGGCGCGACCCGATCCGAAGTGCAGGCATGGATGAAAGTCCAAGGCGCGTCCGAAATCATGGCGCCGGCGGTGGTCCTCGTCCTCGAGGCCCTGCCTCTGCTCGGCTCGGGCAAGATCGATTACGTCGAACTGGCGAAGATCGTGCGCGACAAGTTGGCGTAAGACGCGCGTCCGCGGGAACAGGCGGCGGGCCCGCGAGGCTTAAGCGACGGCGGCGAGCGCAAGGGCGCGGGGGCTGCGCGCCGATTTCGGCAGGCTCACCAGCACCACCGTGCCCTCGCCCAGTTTCGAGGTGATGCGCAGCGCGCCGCCGTGCAATTCGACCAGCGAATTGGCGATCGCGAGGCCAAGCCCCGAGCCCTTCATGCCGTTGGCCATGGTCGTGTCGGCCTGCTCGAAGGGACGGCCGAGCCGCGAAAGATCCTCGCTGGCGATGCCGGGCCCGGCGTCCTCCACGTAGAAATAGATCTGGTCGGTGAAGGCTTGGGCGCCGATTGTCACCACGCCGCCCTCGGGCGAGAATTTCACCGCGTTGCGCAACAGCGTCACCAGGATCCTCTCGACCGCGGCCGGATCGGCGTCGAGCGTATCGGCGCGGTCCACTTCGATGTCGATGCTCACGCGCTTCTCGCGAGCGATCTGAGCGACGTCGAGCACGGCCTTGTTGACGGCTCGTTCGACCTTGAATTGCGTGTGTTTGAGGCGGACGCGCCCGGATTCGAGGCGCGACATGTCGAGCACGTCGGAAAACACGTTGAGCAGATATTGCCCGCTGGCGAGAATGTGCGAGCAGTATTCGCGGTATTTTTCCGAGCCGAGCGCGCCGAAGGTCTCGCCCTCCATCAACTGCGAAAAGCCGATGATCGCGTTGAGCGGCGTGCGCAATTCGTGGCTCATGTTGGCGAGAAACTCGGCCTTGGCGCGATTGGCCATTTCCGCCTGCGCCTTCTGCTCGTGGTAGCGGTCGGCCAGATCGGCCAATTGTTGGGCCTGCGCCTCGAGCGATCGGCGCGACTGGCGCAACTGGGCGACGGTGGCGAGCAGCAGTTGCTCGGATTTGACCAACTGCTGTTCGTGCTCCTTGAGGGCGGTGATGTCGGTGCCGACCGACACATAACCGCCGTCGCGGGTTCGGCGCTCGTTGACCTGCAGCCAGCGCCCGTCGGCAAGGCGCGCCTCGTAAGTCTTGGCGCAGCCGTCGCGGGGGGCCGGTTCGCCGGGATCGACGATCGTTTCTCGGTCGACGAGCGGCGCGGCGCCGAGCGCTGCGAGGTCCAAGTAGGCGGCTCCCGCTTGGATCGCTTCGTCGGGCAGATTATGCAACCGCTGATACTTCGAATTGCACAGCACCAGGCGGTTGGACGAGTCCCACAGCACAAAAGCTTCGGAAATCGCTTCGATCGCCTCGCGCAGCCGCTGGTCCGCGGTCGCGGACATTTCGGCTTGGCGCTTTTGATCGGAGATATCCACGGCGATGCCGACCAGGCGCCACGCCCCGGACGCCGAATCCTCGACGAGCGCGGCGCGCTTTTGCAGCCACACCCACGCGCCCTGCCGATTGCGCATCCGGAATTCGCAGTCGACGAACGACAGACGCGCCTCGAGCGCGCGATTGGCGAGCGTCGCCAGATTCTCGTCGTCGGGGTGGATCATCGCTTGCAGCTCGCCGATCGAAAGATCGCGCGAAGACGGCCGCAAATCGAGCATTTCGAACATCGATTTCGACCAAGCGACACGGCCTCGCGCCAAATCCCAGTTCCACAGCCCGCAACGGCCGCGGTTGAGCGCGAGATCGACGTGGGCGCGCGAAGTCGCCTCGCCGCGCGCGCGTGCGCGGGCGGCTCGCCATTGCAGCGCATAAGCGCTGGCGGCGACCAGGAAGGCGAGGACGGTCGATCCGATCAGGAGGATCGTCGTCAGCGCCGACTGGCGCCAGGGCGCGAGCATTTCGCTGACCGGCGCGGCGAAGGCGATCTGTCCAGAGGTCGAGCGCAAGTTGCGCACCGCGGCGAATTGGTCCCTGCCGTCGGCTGTTTCAACCCGTAGCGCGCCGGCCTTCTCGGCCAAGATCGTCAAGGGCTCGCCGGCGCCCAGGAGGTTCGTCAGCGTCGTGTTGGCCGGGCCTAGCGGGGGTTCGCTGGCGATCACCAGGCCGCTCGAGTCGGCGAGCGCCGCTTGGCTCGGGCGCAGCTCCGGATTGGCGATGAGGACCGTGCGCAGAACCTCGGCGGGCGGGAGCGAGGGCAAGGCGGCCAGCGCCTCGTCGAGGCTGCGCGCGAGCGTCGTGGCGCGCAAGTCGAGTTCGTGCGCGGCGGCCGACAGGACGCGCTCGCGCTCGACGCGCAAATGCTGAAACGTGAGCGCGAACAACGCGATGAGAAAGAACGCGGCGACCACTGGCGGGAATGCGGGAAGCCAGGCCTTGGCAGCGGCCGTCGCGCCTCGAACCTCTTCGCCTCGCTCCGACGCTGGAGCGCCGGCATGGCCCGGCCGAGGTCGCGACTCCTCGTTTGCCGCGCTCGCACGCGTCATCGCAATCCCCCAGTGTCCCTATCGCAATGAGATCGGGCAAACCGCCGCAACGACCCGAATCAGTCCGATAAGAATCTCTGTGAGAATCTTTGTCCAGAGCTTAATGAATCGTTGACAGAGATTTTTTTCTCGCTGCGCCGGCCCCGACTCGCTCGCCGCAAGGCCCTTTGTGCGCCCCTATAACGGGGAATCCGCCTCGGGTTTCCCAGCGGAGCGGGCCTCGGTCGGAAAACCGCCGCCCGTCCTTGCCGAAAGGCGCTTCAGCCGAGCGAGCGGGTGACGATGTCGCGCACCTCGCTCGAAAGAGCGGGCTGCTCGGCGACGCGTCGCAAGGCGGCCTCGGCCTTGGCCTGCCGAACCGCTTCCAGCGATCGCCAGGACCGCAGCGCGGTCAGCAGACGGGCGGCGACTTGCGGGTTGGTCGGATCGAGGGTCAGCACAACCTCGCAAACAAGGTCATAGCCCGCCCCGTCTGCCCGGTTGAACTGCGTCGCGTTGGCGCTGAATCCGCCGATCAGCGCTCGCACCCGGTTGGGATTGCTGAGCGAGAACGCATGGTGCGTCATCAGGCCCCGGACGCGCTCCACCGTCCTGCGTTCCGGGATTTGCGCCTGCAAGGCGAACCATTTGTCGAGAATGAGCGGTTCGGCGGCGAAGCGGCGCGCGAAGGTGTCGAGCGCGCGCTCGCGCCGCGCGCCCGGGATCGTCGCGATCGTCGCCAGCGCGCCGAGGCGGGTCGTCATATTGTCGGCCTCGGCGAACTGGCGATGCGCTCGGGCGCCGCCTTCGACGGCCGCGCCCGCGGCGAACATCGCCAGCGCGCCGTTGCGCAGAGCGCGGCGGCCGGCGCTCGCTGCGTCGGGGCTGAAGGGGGTGGCGTCGGCCATCGCCTCGTGCAACGCGATCAAGTCGGCGGCGTGCGCGCGCCCGAGCGCGCCGCGCAGGTTCTCGCGAGCGCGGTAGATCGCGTCGGGATCGACGTCCACCGCCATTTCGCGCGCGATGTCGGCTTCGCTGGGCAGAACGAGCGCCTGCGCCGCGAAAGCCGGGTCGATGCGCCCGCTCAGCGCGTCGGCGACGACCGAGCCGTAAGCGTCGACGAAGGCGGCCTCGGGCGTCAGCGAGCGTCCCGAACGAATCGCAGCCACGCAGCGCAACAGCAAGCGCGTCGCCAGAGTCTGCAACGCCTGCCAACGATTGAAAGGATCGCGGTCGTGCGCGAGCAGCGTGACGAGGTCGTCTTCGCCAAGGTCGTCGTCGACGCGCACGGGCGCCGAAAAGCCGCGCAGGAACGACAGCGCCGGCCGGCGCCGAACGCCGGCGAATTCGAGGGTCCGGCGCGCGCCCTCCAGCGCGAAAACGCCTGAGCGCAATTCGGCGGGGTTCGCGTCCGCCGAAGCGAGCTCGACCTCCGCTCCCTCGGGATCGACCAGACCGAGCGCGATCGGCATCGTCATCGGCGCTTTCTCGCTCTCGCCCGGCGTCGGCGCGAGCGACTGCGCGATCTCGACGCGGAACGTCGCGCGCGCGGCGTCGTAAGCGGTGCGAACGGTCAGCAGCGGCGTGCCCGCCTGCGCGTACCAGAGCTTGAATTGGGTAAGATCGCGCCCCGAGCTTTCGGCGAAGCAGGCCAGGAAGTCTTCGACCGTCGCCGCCGTGCCGTCGCAACGCCTGAAATAGAGGTCCATCCCGGCGCGGTACGCCTCGGCGCCGATCAGGTTCTTGAGCATGCGAATGACTTCGGCGCCCTTCTGATACACCGTCGCCGTGTAGAAATTGTTGATCTCGTAATAGACCGCCGGACGCACCGGGTGCGCGAGCGGACCGGCGTCCTCGGGAAATTGCGACTCCTTCAATCGGCGCACGTCGGCAATGCGCTTGACCGGCGCCGAGCGCTGATCGGCGGAGAATTCCTGATCGCGAAAGACGGTCAGACCCTCCTTCAGACACAGTTGAAACCAATCGCGGCAGGTGATGCGATTGCCGGTCCAATTGTGAAAATATTCGTGCGCGATGACGCCCTCGATGCCGGCGTAATCCTCGTCGGTCGCGGTCTCAGGCGAGGCCAGCACATACTTGTCGTTGAAGACGTTGAGGCCCTTGTTCTCCATCGCGCCCATGTTGAAGTCGGACACCGCGACGATGTTGAAGCGATCGAGATCGTATTCGCGCCCGTAGGCGCGTTCGTCCCACGCCATGGCGCGTTTCAGCGCGTCCATTGCGTAGGCGGCGCGCTCCTCCCGGCCGCGTTCGACATAGACGCCGAGCGCCACCCGCCGCCCCGACATGGTGACGAACTCGTCGGCGACCTGGGCGAGATCGCCGGCCACCAGCGCGAAGAGATAGCAGGGCTTCTTGAATGGATCTCTCCAAACGGCCCAGTGGCGGCCCTCTTCGGCCTCGCCGGCGCTTTCCAGATTGCCATTGGCGAGCAGAACCGGCGCCTCCGCCCTGTCCGCTTCGACGCGCACGCGATAGGTCGCGAGAACGTCCGGTCGGTCGAGAAAATACGTGATGCGGCGAAAGCCCTCCGCCTCGCACTGCGTGCAATAGGCCGAGCCGGAACGATAAAGCCCCATCAGCTTGGTGTTGTCGGTCGGGTCGAGCCGCGTTTCGATGCGCAGCGCGAAGGCGCGGCGCGGCGGATTAGGCAAGACGAAACCCGACGGGCTGACCTCGTAGGCCGCGGGATCGAGCGTCGCACCGTCGAGCGCCGCGCCGACAAAATGCAGTTCGTCGCCGTCGAGCGTCAACGCCGCGCCGGGGCGCCCCTGCGGGTGGGGCCGCATCGCCAGCGCGGCGACGACGCGCGTCGCGTGGCGGTCGAGCGAAATATCGAGATCGACGGAATCGACGAGATAATCGGGGACGCGATAGTCTTCGAGACGTACGGGCTGTCCAACGGCGGTGCGCATCCAGGCGGCCTTTCGATAGTTTCGGCGCAGGGGCGGGACGCCGACAGTGAATTCCCGCCCTGCGCGTCCCCCGTCCCAAGTCGCCGCGGCTTCAAATCGCCGCCGCGCGCTCGCCCGCCGAGGTAGCCGTCAAGCCATGCCGGCGCAAGGCCTTTTGCAATTCGACCGATGGCGGCCGGCCGCTGGTGAAGATCGCCGGCGAAAGGGCCTGGGAGCCCCGCGGCGCGCCGCGCTCGCCGAGCAGCGCGTCGACGCGGCGCGCGATCGCCGGCGCGGGATCGACGAACTCGACCGGCCAAGGCGCAAGGCGGACGAACTGCTCCATCAGCAGGGGAAAATGCGTACAGGCGAGAACCACATGATCTGTCCGGCGAGCGCCGCGCTCGACGAAGCAAGGCGCGATTTCGCGCGCGACTTCGGCCTCGTCGATCGCCTCGCCGCGCAGGAAAGCCTCGGCCAGACCGGCCAGAAGCGCCGAGCCGATCAGCGTCACTTGGCAGTCCCCGGCGAAATTGCGCACCAGCGCGCGCGTATAGTCGCGCGCGACGGTGCCCGGCGTCGCCAGCACGCTGACGAGGCGCGTCCGCGAGGCCTGCGCCGCCGGCTTGATCGCCGGCACGGTGCCGACGAAGGGCAGGTCAGGAAACGCGGCCCGCAGCGGCGGCAACACCAACGTCGCCGCGGTGTTGCAGGCGATCACCGCCAAATCGGGCGCATGGCGCTCGATCAGCGACGCCATCACCGAGCCGACGCGCGCGATGAGCGCCGCCTCGCCGAGCGCGCCATAGGGAAAGAATGCGTCGTCGGCGGCGTAGATCAATTCGGCGTCCGGTCGTTCCCGCGCAATTCCGGCGAGCACAGTCAGGCCGCCGAGGCCCGAATCGAAGATCAGAATTCTCGCGCCGCGCGCCGCGCCCTCGGCGCTCATGGGCGGCAGACGATCGAAACGACCGACGCGCGCTTCTCGCGCGCGATCTCGCCGGCGCCGAGGTCCGGGCCTTGAGCCGGCGCCTCGGCGCTCCCCTGCCCGAGAAAGCGCTCGATCGCGTCGAGCGCGACCAGGGCGTGCGGCTCGGCCAGCGCGACGCCGGCGACGCGCTTGGCCTCGCCCGTGATCGGTGCGACGAGCGCCGCCAGAGCGCCCTTGCGGTCGAAGACGGGCGCGCCGCTCGCAGCTTTCGTCAGCGCGGCGACGATCGCCTGGCGCCCCTCGCCGGCCGGCGTCGGCGTCGCCGTGCCCGCTTCGAGCGCAGCCGTCCCCGGCGTCGCGCCCGGCTCGATGCTGAGCACGACAAGTTCGGCCGACCCGGCCCCGAGCTTCAGCGGCGCAGCCCCCGCGCCAAAATCGCCGGCGAGCAGCGTAAGCCCGCTCGAAGCGTCCGCGCGCAAGGTCTTGGCGGGCTTGCCGTCGACGGCCGGATTGGCGCAATCGGCCGAACCTATGACGGTCAGCGCCTGGCCGGGAGCGACGATGAGGCCGGTCGCCGTCGGCTCGGGCGCGCTCGGCGGTGGGCTTACGCCAGGCGCGGCGGACGGCGCGGGAGGGTTCGCCGGCGCGACTTTCACCATGTCGCTCCACGTCAGGCTCGACGCCGCCCGCGCCGCCGCCGTATCGCGGCTCGCCGCCGACTTCGAGAACGGCTCGAAGGAATTGGCGATCGCGAGCGCGACCTTGTCGAAGTCCGCGGCCTGCCCGCTCGGGTAGGAAAACGTGAAGCCGCGCAGCGAGGGCCCGCCGGGCCAGTCCGCCGGCGCCTTAGCGAAGCGCGTATAGAACTTTCGCGCCGATTCTTCGCCCGCCACGACGAAGAATTCGTCCGCCTTCATCGCCTTATAGGAAATCTTCCGGCCTTTCTCATCGGCGGTCAGCTTCGCATAGAGGGCGGCGAGATCGGCGTCTGCGCCAGTCCGGTCCTGGAACGCCAGGGCGACGCCGCCGCCGGCCTTTTCGAGCGTGACATCGCCGCCGATCATCGCGATCTTGTCGAGAATTTTCAGCGGCGCGCCGATGCGCACGCCGGAGCGCCGCTCGTCGACCAATTCGAAGCCGACCGCCGCCCGCGCCTTTTGCGCCGCCGCCTTCAAGGCGTCCAACTGCGTCGCGGTCACCGTCCCGTCGGCAGCCGCGCCGACGCTCGTCTGGTAGGCGAGGACGGCGTCGCGCGTGCGCTTGCCGAAGGCGCCGTCGATCGCGCCGTTGTAGAGGCCGAGCCAGCCGAGCGCCTCCTGAACCGCCTTGCGATCCGCCTCCGGCATCGCCAGAAAGGCGCTTTTCTGCGCCTCCGTTCGCGCGTCGAGCGCCGAGGGCGGCGTCGGTGCGGGATTCTGGGCGAGAGCCGCATGAAGCGTCGCGCACGCCGCCATGACGCCGAGGAGGGCGCCCGCCCAAAAGCGATATTTCGTCATTACCTATTCCCTCATCCCCGCGTCGCCATGCTAGCATCCGCCATCCGGTAAGAACACCGTCGCCAGATTCCCTTACCGTCCGACGCTCCCGACACGACCGCGGGCGGGCCGACCTGCCGCCTGCCAGGACAAGGGTGGAGACAGGACAAGGGTGGAGATATGCTACCAGCCATTCGCAACTTTCTCGCGCTCGCGCTGCTGATCGCCGCCGGCGGCGCCCTCGCCGCCGAGATCAAGCCCTATGTGCGAGAAGACCTCGCCAGCGACGTCGTGCGGCTCACCGAGACATTGCGCAAGGAAACGGCCGAGATCGGCGCGAAGATCAAGGGAAAGAGCGCCGAGCAATTGCGCAAGGACGCCGCCGCCGCGGTCGTCGCCGCCAAATTCAAGGACGCCAGCGCGCTCCTCGGCGCGGCGGTGGCAAGCGCCCCGAAGGACGCGGGCTCGTGGCTGGCGCTCGCCCGGCTCGGCGCCCAGGCGGACGACGCGCAGGCGGACGACCGCTACGATTACCTTCAACGCGGCCAAAGCGCGGCTTACGCCGCCTATCAGCGCTCCGGCGGCGCCGCTCAGCAAGCGGAAGCCCTCGCGCTGCTCGGCAATCTCTTCGCCCGCCACGAGATGTGGCGCCCTGCCCTCGACGCCTATCGCGCCAGCCTGGAGCGGCGCGACGACGAAGACACGCGCAACATCTACGAGGACATGCGCGAAAAACACGGCTTCCGCATCCTCGACTACAAGGTCGATAACGAATCCTCGGCGCCGCGGGCCTGCTTCACTTTCTCCGAGTCGCTGGCGCGCAAGACCGATTTTTCGCCCTATGTCGCCGTCGCCGGCGCGGCCAATGCGGCCATTTCCAACGAGGATCAGCAGATCTGCGTCGAAGGGCTCATGCACGGCGAGCGCTACGCGGTCGTCATCCGCGAGGGCCTGCCGTCGGCGGTCGGCGAGTCGCTGCTCAAATCGGCCGATTACGAAATCTACGTGCGCGACCGCTCGCCGCAGGCGCATTTCGCCGGCAAGGCCTACGTGCTGCCGCGCCAGGGCCAGCTCGGCGCGCCGCTGACAACCGTCAACACGTCGAAGGTCGGCATCGACGTCTACCGGATCGGCGACCGCAATTTGCTCGCCCAGACTTCGCGCGACGATTTCCTCAAACCGATCACGTCCTCGCGGGCCAGCGAAATCGAGTCGCGGGACGGCGTGAAGGTGTGGAACGGCTCGATGGACGTCGCCTCCGAACTCAACAAGGACGTCGTCACCGATTTTCCGCTCCTCCAAGCGGTCGGCAAATTGCAGCCAGGCGTCTATCTCGTCACCGCGCGGCCGTGGAAGGGCGCGACGGCGCCGAGCGGCGAGTCCTCCGGCGAAGGCGACGATTCGGCCGTGGCGACGCAATGGATGGTCGTCTCCGACCTCGGCCTGACAACGTTCTCGGGCGACGACGGGCTGCACGCGTCGGTGCGGTCTCTCGCCACCGCCGCCCCGCTCGCCAGCGTCGAGGTGCGCCTCGTCGCGCGCAATAATGAGGTGTTGGCGAGCAAGATGACGGGGGCGGACGGGCGCGTCGATTTCGACCCCGGCCTGTCGCGTGGGCTCGGCGGTTCGGCGCCTGGCCTCCTGGTCGCGACGCTCGGCGACGATTACGGCTTCCTCAATCTGACGCAGAACGCTTTCGATCTGACCGATCGCGGCGTCAGCGGGCGCGAAGCGCCCGGCGCGCTCGACGCGTTCCTCTATACCGAGCGCGGCGTGTATCGCTCCGGCGAGACGGTGTTCGTCACGGCGGTGCTGCGCGACGCCAAGGGCGAGGCCAAGGGCGGTCTGCCGCTGACGCTGGTCGTCAAGCGTCCCGACGGCGTCGAATACCAGCGCACGAGCGTCGCCGATCAGGGGCTCGGCGGGCGCGCCTTGGCGGTGCCGCTCGTCTCCGACGCGATGGCCGGCAAATGGGAGATCGACGCCTACGCCGATCCCAAGGCGCCGAGCGTCGGACACGCCGAATTCCTACTCGAGGATTACGTCCCCGAGCGCCTCGACTTCACCGTGAGCCCCGCCAAGCCGATCGTCACGCCGGGCGAGCCGATCGACTTTTCGCTCGACGCGAGGTTTCTTTATGGCGCGCCGGCGACCGGCCTCAACGTCACTGGCGCGGTGCGCCTGGAGGCGGTCGAGGGCTCGGCGATCGCGGGCTATCCCGGCTACGTCGGCGGCTTGACCGACGACGAGTTCACTGCGGTCGAGAACCAATTCACCGACAAGGTCCAGACCGACGCCAAGGGCCATGCCGATCTCTCCGTCGATCTGCCGGACGGCGCGGCGGCGAAGCCGCTCGAGGCGAAGATCATCGTCGACGTCGCCGAATCGGGCGGACGCACGGTCGAACGCGTGGTGACGTTGCCGGTGCGCGCCAAGGGAATGACGATCGGCCTGAAGAAGGATTTCGACGAAACGATCGGCGAAGGCGACACGGCGACCTTCGAGGCGATCGCCGTCGCGCCCGACGGCGCGCGCGCCGCGCGCAACGGCGTCGCCTGGTCGCTCTACGCGATCAGCAACGACTATCAGTGGTTCAATTCCGACGGACGCTGGAATTACGAGCCGGTCAAGTCCTCGAAACGGATCGCGGAAGGAACGATCGACATCGGCACCGACGCGCCGGCCAAAATCAGCGCGCAGGTCGGCTGGGGCAGCCACCGGCTCGACCTGAAGACGCCCGACGGCGAACGGACGAGCATCACCTTCGATGTTGGTTGGTCGGGTTCGGCGAGCGCCGATACACCCGACAACGTCGTCGTGACGCTCGACAAGCCGAGCTACGCCGCGGGCGAGGAGGCCAAGCTGCGCATCGCCTCGCATTTCAAGGGCAAGGCGACGATCGTCATGGTCGGCGACAAGCTCGAACAATTCATCGACGTCGATCTCGCCGAGGGCGACACGGTGGTTCCCTTCAAGGTCGGCGCGGACTGGGGCGCGGGCGCCTACGCGGTCGCGCTGACGCATCGCCCGCTCGACGTCAAGGCCAAGCGCATGCCCGGCCGTGCACTGGGCCTGGCCTGGTTCAGCATCGACGAGGACGCGCACAAGCTCGACGTCGCCATCGGCGCGCCGGAGAAGACCCGGCCGCGCCAGGCCCTGACGCTGCCGATCAAGGTCGGCGGCCTCGCGGCCGGCGAAGAGGCCGAGGTCACGGCAGCCGCGGTCGACGTCGGCATCCTCAATCTGACAGGATACAAGACGCCGGACCCCAGCGGCTATTTCTTCGGCCAGCGCAAGCTCGCCGTCGAAATCCGCGATCTCTACGGGATGTTGATCGACGGCATGGAAGGCGTCGCCGGCCCCCTGCAAATCGGCGGCGACAATAGCGGCGCTCTGGAAGGCAATCTGCCGACCCAACCGCCGCTCGCGCTCTATTCCGGCGTCGTCAAGGTCGGCGCCGACGGCGCGGCGAGCGTCTCCTTCGACGTTCCCGCCTTCAACGGTTCGGTCAGGGTGATGGCCGTCGCGTGGTCGAAGACCAAGGTCGGCGCGGCGGAGGCGAACGTGATCGTGCGCGATCCCGTCGTCGTCACCGCGACGCTGCCGCGCTTCCTCGACCTTGGCGACCGCTCGCAGGCGCACGTCGACATCGACAACGTCGAGGGCGAAGCCGGCGATTACCGGCTCGATCTCGACATTCACGGGCCGCTGACGGCCGAGGCCGACGCGCTGACCCGCACGGTGACGCTCGCCGCCCATCAGCGCGCTTCGGTCGCGATGCCGATCGCCGCCGTCGGCGTCGGAACCGCGACCCTCGACCTGAGAATCGTCGGCCCAGGCCTGTCCGCGACCCAGCGATTCCCGCTCGGCGTCGCGGCGGGCGCTCCCGACGTCTACCGCCGCGCGATCGAACCTTTGCCGCCTGGCGCCAGCAAGACGATCTCCGACGATCTCATCGCCGATTTCGTTCCCGGCACCGGATCGGTCTCCGTCGCGGCTTCGCCGTTCGGCGCGCTCGACGCGCCCGCGTTATTGCAGGCGCTCGAACGCTACCCCTACGGCTGCTCCGAGCAGACGGTCAGCCGCGCCATGCCGCTGCTCTACGCCAATCGGCTCGCCGCGCTCGAACATCTGGCGATCGACCCCGATCTCGACGGCCGCGTGAAAGAGGCGATCGAGCGGGTGATGACGCGGCAGAATTCGAGCGGCGCCTTCGGCCTGTGGGCGGCCGACAGCGACAGCGACGACCTCTGGCTCGACGCTTTCGTCGCCGACTTCCTGACGCGGGCGCGCGAGCGATCTTTCGCCGTGCCGCAGCAGGGCTTCGACCAGGCGCTCGATCATTTGCGCAACGAAGTGGTCAACGCGGCCGATCCCGGCGAGGGCGCGGGCGAACCGCTCGCCTACGCGCTCTATGTGTTGGCCCGCAACGGACGCCCGGTCATCGGCGATCTGCGTTATCTCGCCGACACAAAACTCGCGGTCTTCCGCACGCCGATGGCCGAAGCCCAGGTCGGCGCCGCGCTCGCCATGCTCGGCGACCGCGCGCGCGCCGGCAAAGTGTTTTCGACGGCGCTCGACGCGCTCGACGCCGAGCAGGACAACGGCTTTTCGCGGCCCGACTATGGCTCGGCGCTACGCGACGGCGCGGCGGTTCTCGCGCTGGTCGCGGAGGCTAATCTCGCAGCCGGAGAAATCGCGGGCGATCCGATCGAGCGCGCGGGCGAGGCGGTCGATCGCGCCCGCCAGGCCCGCGGCGCCACCAGCACGCAGGAAAACAGCTGGCTCACGATCGCCGCCGAGGCGCTCGCCGAACGTCGGAAGCTGAGCGCGTTCAGCGTCGATGGGCAGCCGGTCAACGGCGCGATCTATCGCAAATGGAGCGGCTACGCGCTCGGGCGGAGGTTGATCGCCGTCGCCAACACCGGCGAAGCGACGGCTGAGATCGTGACCACGACTTCCGGCGCGCCGCTCGTCCCCGAGCCGGCCGCGTCTCAGGGCTATGAGCTGGAGCGCGCGTTCTACAAGCTCGACGGAACGCCAACCGACCTTAAGAGCCTGGCGCAGAACGAGCGCGTCGTCGTGGTGCTGAAAATCACGGAGAGCGAGGCGCGCTACGCCAAGCTGTTGGTGGTCGACCGCCTGCCCGCTGGGCTCGAGATCGACAATCCCGCGCTGTTCGACAGCGGCGCGATCGACGCGTTCTCCTGGCTGAAGAGAGATATCGATCCCGTGCACGCTGAATATCGCGACGACCGGTTCGTCGCCGCGTTCGACCGCGAGCCCGGCCAATCCGCCTTCTTCAGCATCGCCTATGTCGCGCGCGCCGTCGCGCCGGGCCAATACGTCTATCCGCCGGCGACGGCGGAGGATATGTATCGCCCCGACCGCTTCGGCCGCACTGCGTTCGGCTCGATCGAGGTGATGACGAAGTGAGGCTATTGAAGGCCCTCATCCGGCGTTTCGCGCCACCGCTCGGCGAACCGAAGGTTCGCCAGACACCCGCAAGCGGGAGAAGGGGAGCGCCCCCTCTCCCGCAAGCGGGTGAGGGTCGGGGTGGGGGGGTGCGGCCGCACGCCCTCGAACGGCGGATGTTCGCGGTCGTCGGCGCGCTCGTATTCGTTCTAGGGCTGGGGCTGCCCGCAGCCTGGAACAGCTATCTCGACCGCCTCGGACCGCTCGACCTCGCCGCCTCCCGCATCGGCTCGACGATCGTCGTCGATCGCGACGGGCGGCTCCTGCGCGCCTTCACCTTGCCCGACGGGCGCTGGCGCCTTCCGGTGACCAGCGGCGAAGTCGATCCGCGTTATCTCGCGATGCTGCTCGCCTACGAGGACGCGCGCTTCTACGCCCATGGCGGCGTCGACTGGCGCGCGATGGCGCGCGCCGTGGGTCAGTTTATCGCGCGCGGCCGCGTCGGCTCCGGCGGTTCGACCCTGACGATGCAGGTGGCGCGGCTGATCGAGCCGCGCGACGAGCGCACCTTGAGCGCCAAGCTGCGTCAGATGACCCGCGCCTGGCAGATGGAGCGGCGCCTCGCCAAGAGCGGCATCATCGACCGCTATCTCATGTTGGCGCCCTTCGGCGGCAATCTCGAAGGGGTCCGAGCGGCCTCGCTCGCCTATTTCGGCAAGGAGCCGCGAAAGCTGACCATCGGCGAGGCGGCGCTGCTCGTCGCGCTGCCGCAATCGCCGGAGTCGCGCCGGCCGGAGCGTTTTCCCGAGGCGGCCCGCGTCGCCCGCGCGCGTGTGCTCGATCGCATCGCGGCGCGCGGAATCATCACGCACGAGGAGGCGAGCGCCGCCGCGCGGGAGCCGATCCCTGAGACCCGCAGGCCCTTCCCGATGCTCGCCGCGCACGCTGCGGGAGAGGCCGTGGCGGCCGACCCGAGCGCGCATGTGCTGAAGCTCTCGATCGACGCGCGTCTGCAAGCCAAGCTCGAGACGCTGGTCAGCGAGGCGGCCCAGCGCCTCGGCCCCAAGCTCTCGGCGGCGCTCGTCGTCATCGACAATTCGAGCGGCGAGATCAGGGCGCGGATCGGCGCCGCCGATTATCTCGACGCCGCGCGCGACGGCTCGGTCGACATGTCGCGCGCGCCGCGCTCGCCGGGCTCGGCGCTGAAGCCGTTCATCTATGCGCTCGCCTTCGAAGAGGGGCTCGCGCATCCCGAGACCGTGCTGTTCGACCGGCCCGCGCGTTACGGCGCCTACGCGCCGGAAAATTTCGACCTCGGCTACCAGGGCACGGTGACGGCGCGCAAGGCTTTGCAAATGTCGCTCAACCTGCCGGCGGTGGAATTGCTCGCCGACGTCGGGCCGTCGAGTTTTCTCGCCCGGCTGCACGGCGCGGGCGCCGAGATCGCGCTGCCCAAGGATGCGCCGGTCGGCCTGGCGATCGGCCTCGGCGGCCTCGGCATTTCGCTGACCGACATCGCGCGGCTCTACGCCGGCCTGGCGCGCGGCGGCGAGGCGCCGGCGCTGATCGAGCGGCTCGACGGCGCGCCGCCGATCATCGGGCCGAAGCGCGTCACCGATCCCGTGGCCGCCTATTACGTCGAAGACATCTTGCGCGGCGCGCCGCCGCCCCCGAGCGCGTTGAGCGGCCGCATCGCCTTCAAGACCGGCACGTCCTACGGCTTTCGCGACGCGTTGGCGATCGGCTACGATCAAGGGACGACCATCGCCGTCTGGGTCGGACGGCCCGACAACGGCGCGACGCCCCGGCTCATTGGCCGTCAGGCCGCCGCGCCGATCCTGTTCGACGCCTTCGCGCGGCTCGGTCGCGAAATCGAACCGATCCGCCCGCCCAAGGGGGTGCTGCGCGTCACGGCGAGCGCCGAACTGCCGCCGCCGCTGCGCCATTTGCGCAAGGACGCGCCCAAGACGATCGCCGCGACCGCCGCGCCGCCGCTGAAAATCGCCTTCCCGCCCGACGGCGCGCGCATCGACCTCGGGCTCCGCGACGGCGGGCGCGAGGAAAGCTTGGCGCTGAAGGCGCTGGGCGGCGCCCTGCCGCTCCTGTGGTTCGTCAACGGCGCGCCGATCGGCGAACCCGACGAGCGCCGCCAATCCCTCTGGCGCCCCGACGGCGCGGGCTTCGCCCGCGTGTCGGTGATCGACGCCAAGGGCGCCTCCGATTCGATCCTGGTGCGGTTGGAGTGACCAGCAGTCGCCGCCGTCCCCCGGCTCCGGCGCGAGGCCCAAGCGATCATCCCATCGATCGACGGGCGCTTTTCATGCGGCGTTCTGGCGCTTCTTTTCGGCGATCATCTTGCGGACTTCCGTTTCCGGCACCGCCGGGCTGAAATAGAAGCCCTGAACTTCGGCGATCGAACCAACGCGTTCGACAAAGCGCAGTTGCAGGTCCGTCTCGACGCCCTCCACCAAGACGCTGATGCCGAGTTTGGCGCACATGTGGGCGACGCTTTCGATGAGCACCGAGGCGCGTTCCTGTAGGCCGAGGCCGATGGTGAACGAGCGGTCGATCTTGATTCGGTCGAGGGGGAACGCCAGGACGTAACTCAAGCTTGAATATCCAGTGCCGAAATCGTCGAGCGAGATGCGGACGCCGAGCTTGCGCAAGGAGTCAAGCGTGGCCCGCGTCGAGCCGCGGTCGTCGAGCAACGTGGACTCGGTGATCTCGAGGTCGAGGCGCTCTGGGGCGAGCTTGGCCGCGGCGAGCGCGTTGAGAACCGTACGCTCGGCCCTGCCGTCGCGGAATTGCACCGGCGACAGGTTGACCGAGACGGTGATGTTGTCCGGCCAGGATGCGCAAGCGTTACACGCTCGCCTGAGCACGCTGGCGCCCAATTCCTCCATCAGGCCGAGTTCCTCGACGATCGGAATGAACTCGCCGGGCGACACCCGCCCGCGCACCGGGTGATCCCAGCGCGCGAGCGCCTCGAACCCGACGACTTCGCCGGTCCGCACCTTGACGATGGGCTGGTAATAGACCTCGATCGCGTCGTTCGCCACCGCCGCGCGCAGATCGAGTTCGATGAGACGACGGATTTGAATTTTGGCGTCCATCGACTTCTCGAAGGCGCGCCAGTGACCCCGCCCTTCGCCCTTGGCCGCGTAGAGCCCCATGTCGGCGCAGGAAAGGATCGCCTCGGGGCTCGAGCCGTCGTCGGGCGCGCTGGCGCTGCCGATGCTCACGCCGACGATCACTTCGTAGCCGTCGATGAAGACCGGCCGCCGGATTTCCCGGATGACCCGTTCGGCGAGTTCCGCCGTTTGCAGCGGACTCTTGACCGGGCGTTGCAGGATGGCGAACTCGTCGCCGCCCCAACGCGCCACGAGATCGCTCGGCCGAACGAGCGTCTGAAGCCGCTTGGCGACGGCGGCGAGCAGTTTGTCGCCGCGCGCATGGCCGAGACTGTCGTTGACTTGCTTGAAGTCGTCGAGATCGAGAAACAGCACATTGACCGGGTCTTGCGCGTCGCCGCGCGCGCGCATCGTCGCCGCGAGCTCTTCTTCGAAGCAACGACGGTTGGGAACTTCGGTGACAGGGTCGACTCGCGCCATCCGATCGATCGCGAGCGCCGCGTTGCGCCGTTCGGTGACGTCCTGGACGACGACGACGACGCCCTCCCCCGTCATGCGATGAACCGTGATCTCGATCGCGCGCTTGTCGAGAGTTTCGAAGGGCACCATAAAGTCGCCTTCGCGACTGTTGTGGAACAGCGCCTGCCAGATGCGATCGACTTCGGTGCGCGCGACGACCTTGTTGCGCACCAATTTGCGCAGGATCGCGCCCAGATTCGCGCCGACCGGCGCGTCTTCCTCGCGCAACCCGAAGATCCGCAGCACTTGCGCGTTCGCCAAGGTGAGACGGTCCCTCGTGTCGACCATCACCAGTCCGTGCGACATGTTGTTGAGCGCCATGTCGAGCCGCTTGGCGAGCAGGGCGGATTGGCCTTGCGCCGCGACCACCGCCAGGAAGTTCGCTCGCAACCGGCTCGCCGAACCTTTCATGAAGAGGATGAGGGGAATGAACCCGACAACAATCGCTACAGGGTACCAGCCGCCGCCGACGATCATCGCCGCGCTAAGCGGTACAAAAGCGGCGGCGATCTGAAGATTGACCCCTCGGAAAATCGCAAAACCCCGGGTCAACGTTCCAAATGTGTAAGCAATCGTCGTCGCGACCGCGAGAAACCGCGTAAAGCCGTTGTCTGTCACCCAAAACGCGACAAGCGTCCACAAGGAGAGCGCCGCAATCGTGGAGACGACGCCAAAAGCATAAATTGTCTCCTGCTTACGCGCGGCCTTAACGGTTGCACTCGGTCTATTTCGTAAATGTAGCCCGATAAAGTATAACCGGATCGCGCACACAAAGAGCTGCAAAGCTGCGCCGTCCCAGAGAATCGCGCTCCTCGCGGCGATGGCGGCGACGATTTCAATTTGAGCCACCGCCAGGCACGAGAAGAAAACCCCGTTAACGCCGACCAGAAGGCTGTCAACAAAACCGATATACAGCTCGTCGGGTAAATCGTTCCGAGGCGAAGCAGTCGCGCGGATTTGTACAAGCGTCATGCAATTACCGGAAATTTCGCAGCCTAGGAGCACTATCCACTCTGCCCATTAAAAAGTCCTTTAACCCATTCTGGCATTCTTGCTGTCGTGCCGGCCCCGCCGCGCATACGAGAGAACGGCGGGCGAGCGTTAGTCTACTATTTGTTAAGGGTATAAAATGCGTAATTTCAATCTGAAATCGAAAAACGCCGTGCTTGTCCAAAGCGAGCCGCGAGTTCACAACTCGGCGATCGGACTCTTCGCCGAGCGCGAATTCGGGCGGGCGAGGATCGAGATCGCCGATTTGGCGGGTTGTATCGATTATGACGACTGGCTCGATTCACGCGAGGGCCTGCAAATCGGCTTGGCTATGGCGGGCGTCGATGCGACGACAATTTGCGTCAGTCTTTCCTCATTCCTGGAATGGCGCGATCTGACCGGAGCTTCATCCGATCAGCGCGCACTCGACGCCTTCGCCCGGGTGGCGCTGGCCATGCGAAATGCGACCGGGTCGCGGGTTTTCGCCGTTGTTCACGAATTCGATTTTTCGAAATATTGTCGTGCGATCAACGCATTCGCCGAACATGGCGAATATCGCAGTTGGCTGCGACATCGTCAGGCGTTGCGGGCGAAGACGATCGCGGCCGACCTGCGCGTCGAGGAGCTGCCAGTTCGCGTCGCAAGCTTCGTCGAGTGGTGCGCGTGTCTGGGGCAAAGCGCGTCCGAGGCGGCGCTCGATCGCTACGCGCAGCTCTTGCTCGAACATTTGACGAGCGACGCCGCCGGACTGGATTGATATTGTACACACGTATTATGGTTGTTCAGGCGCCGCCTCCTTAGCCAAAACGATTAAAAGGCGGTTAATGTCCCTTTACACTTATTTACCTTTCGCTAACCTTACATCGACAATAGGGTCAAGCGAGGGGTCCGATGGACGCGCAATTCGCCGGCGCCACGTCTCGATTTTCAGATCGGATCCTTCGGTTCCTGGAGAGAGTCGAGCATCGCGTCGCCAGAACTCCCGCCGAAAGGGAGGCAGCCTACCGGCTGCGATATGAAGCCTATATTCGAGATGGGCGGATCGAGCCGCGCGCCGACGGGCGATTGCATGACGAGCGCTATGACGACGCGCCAAACGGACGGATCATGACGACGTTCATCGATGGCGAACTTGCCGGCACAACCAGAGTTCACGTCGCCTCCGACGAAAGCGCCGTGCTTCCCGCTCTCGCGGCATTTTCCGATTTGATCGCCCCGCATCTTCGCATGGGCCGGGTGATGACCGATTTCACCCGCACCGCGGCGCGTCTCGAATTATCCAAGCAGTTTCCGGAATTGCCCTATGTGATTTTACGCCCGGCATTCCTGGCGAACGCGTATTTTGACGCCGATTTCGCCATCGCGATGGCGCGCGCCGAGCGCGTGGCTTTTTTTCGCCGCGTGTTTTGCTTCGTCCCGTGGTGCGAGCCCCGCGACTATCCCGGTTTCACGGCCAAAGTCGCTTGCCTGGGGGCGGATTTTCACGCGATGCAAGAGCGCATCGAGGCGCGCTATCCCTTCTTCCGATCGACGGCCGCCGAGCGGGAGGCTCTGTTCGGGCCGCTCCGCGAGGCGGTGGACGCCCCTTCCCGGGCGACGAGCGGCCGTCGCCATTTCGAGGCGCAGGCCAGCGCGGCGTTCTGAATCGCGCCGCGCGACGATTTCATTTCGAAAACCACGCCTGCCGACGGCGCGACGCGGCCGACGCTCACTAAGGATTGATTGCGCCTATGCTAATATGATTGCTATGGTGTTCCACGTCGTGGCGAACGGGCGGCGACGGCCGGCGCGCGGCGTGACGTGCGCGCCCTTTTTCGCAGCGTAGATTGCCGGGTTCGCCAGGAGGCATGGCGCCTAAAGGGTGAATCGCGCAATGGGATTTCGAGGATTCGCCGGCGCCGTCGCGCTGGTCGTCGCGGCCGCGCTCGGCTATTGCGCTTATGCTCCGGACAATATCGAGAAATGGATCCCGGCGGCGGGCGGCCTCGCGCACAGCCTCCATGATGCGCTGGCGGGCGGAACGAACGCGCGAACCTCGGCGCAAGCGCCGGCCAACGTCAACTCTCGGGCGGCTTCGGTCTCCGTCGCTGCGGCCAAGCGCGCGGATTACCCTATTTACATCGACGGTCTCGGGCAGGCCCAGGCTTACAATGCCGTGACGGTGCGCACGCGCGTGGACGGACAGATCGAGAAAATCGCGTTCGACGAAGGCCAAATGGTCAAGGCGGGCGATCTGATCGCGCGAATCGACCCGCGCCCGTTCCGGGCCGCGCTCGACCAAGCCAAGGCCAAGCAAGCGCAGGACGAGGCCAATCTCGCCAACGCGAAACTCGACCTCCAGCGCTACGCCACGCTCGTCAAGCAGAGCTTCGCCACCCAACAACAGTTCGACACCCAGAACGCCCTGGTCACGCAATTGATCGCGTCGATCGCCGCTGACGCGGCGGCGATCGATGCGGCGCAAGTGCAACTCGACTACGCCACGATCGACGCGCCGATCTCCGGGCGCGTCGGCTTTCGCCTGGTCGACGAGGGCAATATCGTCTCCGCGGCGCAGCAGACCGGCATCGTCACGATCGCGCAATTGCAGCCGATCGCAGTGATTTTCACCGCGCCGCAGGACGATCTTCCCCGCATCCGGGACGCGATGACGGCCGGCGCGCCGCAGGTGTTGGTCAGCGCCTCCGACGGCGCGCGGTTGTTGGCGGCCGGCAAGCTCACCGTGATCGACAATCAAGTCGACCCGACCACCGGCACCATTCGCCTCAAGGCCGAATTCGCCAACGAGGATGGCGCGCTGTGGCCCGGCCTGGCGGTGTCGACCCGGTTGATGGTCGGCCTGGAGAAGGACGCCCTGGTCGTTCCCATCGAGGCGATCCAGCGCGGCCCGGACAGCCTCTACGTCTATGTCGTCGGCGACGACGACCGCGTCTCGACGCGCCCGGTGACGGTCTCGCACCAGGACGAGAAGAACGCCGTCGTCGCCAAAGGGCTGTACGACGGCGATCGCGTCGTCACCCTCGGCCAGTATGGGCTGCAGCCGGGAGTGGCCGTTAGCATCGACGCGTCCGCCAAGACGGGAAGCTGACGCCATGGCCGACGGCATCAAAGAAGGCGTATCCGGCCCCTTCATCCGCCACCCGGTGGCCACGACGCTGCTGATGGTGGCGATCCTGCTGGTGGGCGTCGTCGCCTATCCGTTGCTGCCGGTGGCGCCGCTGCCGCAGATCGACTTCCCGACCATCGTCGTCAGCGCCAGCCTGCCCGGCGCCTCGCCCGACACCATGGCCTCGTCGGTGGCGCAGCCGCTCGAGCGGCAGATCGCCCAGATCCCCGGCGTCAGCCAGATGACCTCGACGAGCTCGCTCGGCTCAGCGGCGATCACAGTGCAGTTCGACCTCGACCGCAACATCGACGCGGCGGCCAACGACATCCAGGGGGCGATCAACGCCGCCGCCGGCCAGCTGCCGAAAATCCTTCCCAGCCCGCCGACCTATCGTAAGGTCAACCCATCCGACGCCCCGATCCTCATCCTCTCGCTCGGTTCCGACGTGGCGCCGATCACCGAGGTCGACGACGTCGCCGAAAACATTCTCGCGCAGCAGATCAGCCAGATCTCCGGCGTGTCGCTGGTGCGCATCGGCGGCCAGCAGCAACCGGCGATCCGCATCCAGATCGACCCGGCGAAACTGGTTGAGAAGAACCTGCAGCTCGAGGACGTGCGCGCCCAGATTGGCGTCGCCACCGTGGACAGCCCGAAAGGCGCAATCAATGGCGTACGACAGGCGTTCACCATCTTCGACAACGATCAGTTGACCGAGCCGGCGCCTTGGAACGACGTCATCATCGCCTACCGGAACGGCGCGCCTGTGCGCGTGCGCGACATCGGCCAAGCGGTGCGCGGCCCGGCCGACGTCACGCAGGCGGCGTGGGGCAACGGCAAGCGCGACGTCTTCCTCGTCGTCTTCAAGGTGCCCGGCGTTAACGTCATCAAGACCGTCGAGACGGTCAAGGCGACGATGTCGCGCCTGCAGGCCTCGATACCTTCTTCGATGCACGTCTCGGTGCTTTCCGACCGCACCACGACGATCCGCGCCTCCGTTCAGGACGTGCAGTTCACCTTGATGCTGACCATCGCCCTGGTGGTCATGGTGATCTTCGTCTTCCTCAGGAA
>Ga0326728_10008643_pt1 | contig 25114 bp, 27 predicted proteins | sample MB3enrmetagenome_FD_207602 | JGI IMG/M metagenome (GOLD analysis project Ga0326728, IMG submission 207602) | Lab enriched peat soil microbial communities from McLean, Ithaca, NY, United States - MB31MN | ecosystem: Environmental > Terrestrial > Soil > Wetlands > Peat | place: USA: New York... | reverse complement strand
TCATCCGCCGCCTCAAGGAGCGCGGCCTGGGCATTCTCATCACCGATCACGACGCGCGCGAAACCCTCAAGCTCGTTGACCGCGCCTATTTGATCCACAAGGGCAAGGTCGTCTATGAAGGCGACGGCCCCAGCATGATCGTTGACCCCAAGGCGCGCGAAATCTATCTTGGACCCGAGTTCAATCTGTAAAATTATGGAACGCCAGGCACTCACGGTGGAGCAGTTCTTCAAGGAACACGCCCTCTCTTTGCAGATGAAGCTCCTTTCGGGGTCCTGCGACCTCAAGCGCGTCATTCGCGAGCCGACCGTAAACCGGCCCGGCCTGGCCCTCAGCGGTTTCACCCGCTACTTCGCCTACAAACGCGTGCAGGCCATGGGCCACGCCGAGGTCTTTTACCTCCGCGAACTCCGCAACGAAGACCGCGAGGCCCGTTACGCCTATTTGTTCGCCTACAAGATTCCCTGCATCGTCTTCAGCCGCAACCTCAAGCCCGACCGCGAATTCCTCGCCGCCGCCGGGCAGACCGGCGTGCCCGTTTTCCAGACCCCGCTGGTGACCATGAAGTTCATCAATCTGGCCACCATCGCCCTGGAAATGATGTTCGCGCCCCGCGCCACCGAACTGGGCAGCATGGTGGACATCCTGGGCGTTGGCGCCATCATTCGCGGCGAGAGCGGCATCGGCAAGAGCGAGTCCGTCCTGGCCCTCATCGAGCGCGGCTACAGCCTGGTGGCCGACGACGTCGTCAAAGCCACCCTCGTGGACGGACGCGACGTGCTTTGCACCAGCGCGGAACTGACCCGCGACCACATGGAAGTTCGCGGCATCGGCATCATCAATGTCGGGGCCATGTTCGGCGTCAAGGCCATCCGCAAGGAAAAAACCCTCGACGTCATCATTACCCTCAAATCCTGGGAGGAAGTCAAAGACCTCGACCGCCTCGGCATCGAACAGGAATACGTCAAGGTCCTCGGGGTGGACATCCCGCACGTCACCATCCCCGTGCGGCCAGGCCGCGACATCGCGCGTCTCATCGAAGTCGCCGCCTTCCAGATCAAGCTGAGGAAATCCGGTTACAACGCCGCCCAGGAACTGAACAAGCGGCTTCTGTCCCAGATGGCCGCCAGCGCGGTTCCGCCTCCCGCAGCCTCTTAAGGCGGTTCAAGTAAAACTGTGGCCAGATGCGGAAACATTCAACAATCAACATTCAACGCCCAATCCTCAAGGAATGTGCTGGCAGAACGCCCCTTGGGAATTGAATGTTGAATCGCCTGCCCTCCGTAGTTTCCTAACGAAGGAGGGTTCAGTGTTGAATGTTTTTCCATTCGTGGCCTGTAACCACGCCGTCACCATAAATTTTGATGGCAATGCCGTCTCAAGCCGCCTACACTGTGTTTGCCACACGTTTGATGAGCGCCAAAAAAACTGACGGCGGCGAGTTTCTGACCAAGGAGCTTACCATTGCCAACAAGTCGGGCATCCACGCCCGGCCGGCGGCCATGTTTGTCAAGGTCGCCACCCGCTACGGGTGCGACATCTTTGTGGAAAAAGACGGCGAAAAGATCAACGGCAAGAGCATCATGGGCCTCATGATGCTGGCGGCCGGTCCCGGCAGCAAAGTCACCCTCCACGTCAAGGGTCCCGACGCCAATTCCGCCATTGACGAACTCGAAGCCCTCGTCAAACGCAAATTCGACGAAGAATAGTCCAATCTCCCCTCATGGCTGCTCCTGAAATTGATGTCAAATACGTCGCGCACCTGGCGCGCATCGCCCTGACGCCCGAAGAGGAAAAAAAGATTGGCGCGCAGCTCGGCCACATCCTGGGCTACATCGAGAAACTCGGCGAACTGGATGTCACCCACGTTGAGCCCACCGCCCATGCCGTGCCCATGGTCAACGTCACCCGCCCCGACGAAACCCGCCCCTCATTGCCGCACGAAGACGCCCTGCGCAACGCCCCCAAAAAAGCCGGCGGCCTCTTCATCGTCCCTCAAATTGTCGAATAATCGGACCGCGCCGTATCCCTGGCGACGGAGCCTCATCGGAACAACTACTGTTTCAAATCCAAAACTGTTTTGCCCGGCGGCCTGCATTTGATATGCTGGGGCAATGCGTTATCTGGTTGTCGTCTGTGTTCTGATGCTCAATTGGCGCGCCGCCGCCGCGCAACTGAAATTCGATTTTAGCGGCGAGTCCGGCGGTTCACTCACCAATTTCCAGGCCGAACTGCTGGGAGGCGGCGTGCCGCCGGAATGGAAAATTCTTCCGGGCGAAGCGCCGTCCGCGTTCGCGCCGCTCACCGGCTCCGGCACAAATGCCGCCCGCGGCGGCGGCGGCGTGCTCGCGCAAACCAGCCAGGACCCCACGGATGAGCGTTTTCCCATGTGCGTTTACCAAGGCGACAAGTTCCGGAATTTCCGCCTGGCGGCCCAGTTCAAGATTGTCAGCGGCGTGACGGAACAAATGGCGGGCCTGGTGTTCCGGTACCAAAACGTTTCCAATTTCTACGTGGTGCGCGTCAGCCTCCTCGGCAAAAACATCCGCTTTTACAAGGTGGTCAACGGGTTTCGCTCCGACCCCATCGGGCCGTCCTGCACCCTGGCGCCGGGATGGCATCAACTCGCCGTGCAGTGCGAAGGCACCCAGATTGCCATCTGGCTGGACGGGCAACTGGCCATGCCCATCCTCGGAGACACCACCTTCACCGAAGGCAGGCTCGGCTTCTGGACGAAGTCCGATTCCGTGACCTACTTCGCAAACGCCGTCGTGGATTACACCCCCGTCATACCGGCGGCCCAGGCACTGGTGAACAGCGTCCTCCGGCAGGAACCGCGAATTCTCGGACTGCAAATCTACACCTTCGCCACCAACAACCCGGGCACCAACCTGCCCGTTATATTGGCCAGCAAGGACCCCGCCGAATGCGGCCAGCCCGGCACCGACGCGGAACTGGCCGCCATCCGGGATGGCACGGTGTCTTTTGGCCGTGAATCGGACGGGGTGCTGGTCACCCTGCCCTTGCATGACCGCAACGGCGAATTCATCGCCGCCGTCCGTGTGAAATTAAAAACCTTCTTCGGCGAGACACAGGACAATGCCGTCAACCGCGCCATGCTCATTTTGAAACTGCTGCAACTGTCCGGCTTGTCCCGCGATGACTTGATGAACTAGCGGAGGTTCAGTGGTTCGTCGCGCCGGCTGGCGCCGGACTGGCCGTGACCGCCGTTGGCAGATCGGAAACCTTTGGCCGCAGAACTCCGCCGTTGACCACCACATCGCCGTTGCTGCCGACCGACAAATGCGGGTGGGAACCAAAATTATCGTAGCCATCGCGCGACGCGATTGCGCCATCGGGGTCCACAATCACATAGGTGTATGACCGCGCCCCGGTTTGCCAAAGGACGTGCAACCGGCTGAACCGGTCCACCTCTTCTTCGGGTTCGCTGAACGAAACCAGCGGCCCGAGCGGAGCCACTTTGAAAACTTCCGACCCGTCCGCGCTGCTCACCTGGAGGTAAAGCCGCAACTGTTCCCGAAGAAAATTGGCCTTGATGAGAGAGTACTTCCGCGGTTCGGGGGCGCTGTGGGCATCCACCATCACGCCGAAATTCTGTGTCCACAATTCGCCGCCGTGGATGACGTCGAAGTGGATCGGCGCGCTGTTGACCGTGAGATACCATTGCGGGATGCGCAGGGTGGCGGTGACCTTGTAGCGGCCCGGCCGGCCAAGCTGAAAGTAAGGCTGCAGGTCCACGTGCTTGATCGCCCTTTGGGAAGATTCCAAGTCAAAGGGTTCCACCACCGGCACGTCCTGGTTCTTGACCACCACCACGTCGTCGTCCGCCTCCACGCTGAAAGTCAGCCAGCGCGGGTCCACCCCCAGGTGCAGTTCCTGTCCGGAGGTGTTGGAAATTTTCACCGTCACCCGGATGGCCTCGTTGGGCAGGAACTCATCCTGATCCAGGGACAAGTCCATGCTTATTTGGGCCGATGCCGGAAACAAGGCCGTCAATGCCAGCATTGAAATAAAAAAAGTCTTCATGCGATGCTGGTCAGATTAGGCCGTTTCCCGCGGGAGGCAACTGCAAAAGGGGCAATGCAAGTTTTTGCAGGGGCGTCTTAAGAACCGGATAAATCCGCCCGATGCCACCATCCACCGCCCAGGGCCTGAAACAGGGCGGCGGTGTCGGCATAACGGCTGGCTTGAGCCTGGATGAGATTAATCACCGTTTGCTGGTAGGTTTGTTCCGCATTCAGCAAATCAAGCTGGGCGGCGTTGCCGGTTTCGAGTTGCTGGCGTGTCAGACCGAACGCGATTTTTGCGGCGTTGACGGCGGCGACGGCGGACTTCAGTTCGTCGGCGTCCTGTTGAAGCGCATTCAACGTGTCGGCGACATTTTGAAACGCGGTGACCACGGTGCTGCGATATTGTTCGGCGGCCCGCACATAGGCAGCTTTGGCGGCGCGTTCCTGATGCAACAAGGTTCCGCCCTCAAAAATCGGCTGTGTGACGCCCGCGCCCAAATCCCAGAAGCCCGTCCCCCCGGCAAAAAATTTCCCGGCAGTCAACGCCATGGCGCCGGCATCGGCGGTGAGGGGAAAATTCGGCAGCCGGCTGGCCGTGGCAATTCCCACCTGGGCGCTCGCCGCGTGCAAATTCTCCTCCGCCTGCCGCACGTCGGGGCGCTGCCCCACCAGTTGCGACGGCAGGCTGACCGGCAATTCGCGCGGCAGTTGCAAATCCGAAAGCTCAAATCGTTCCGGCAAATCCTTGTCGGGAAAATTGCCGGCCAACGCCGTCAACAAGTCGCGCTGTTGCGCCAGTTGTTTCAGCAACGGCGGGAGCGCGGCCTCCGTTTGCGCCAGTTGCGATTCCTGCGAGGCGACATTGAGCCGGGTCGCGAGGCCTTTGGCAAATCGCTCGCGCAGCGCCTGAACCATTTCCGAATTGATGGCCACAAGCTGGCGCGTCGCCTCAATTTGCGCGCGCAGCGACGCTTCCTGAATCGCGGCGAGAACGACGTTCGCGCTCAAGGTAATGTGTGTCGCCACAAGCTGGAAACGCGCGGACTGTTGTAGCGCCTTCAAAGACTCCATCGTGCGGCGGTTCAAACCAAAAACATCGGGCGCGTAAGAAACGCTGACCTGCGGCGTAAACAAGGTGTAATACTCGGCGCCGGAATTGGGCGTGGGCGAAATTTCCGCGGAAGTTTTATTTCGCGACGCTGAAAAACTGCCGGATACATTCGGATAAAAAGCGCCCTTCCCCGCGAGCACATTTTCCTTGGCGACCAGCAACGCCGCCTGCGCCGATTTGATGTCGGGATTGTTTGTCAGCGAACTCTCAATCAGTTCGTTGAGCGGTTTGGAGTGAAACAGCGACCACCACTCGCCGGGAATGTCCGCTCCGGCGCTGAAAGACTGTGCCTCGCCGCCGGACACATTGGCGGTGCTGGCGGTCGTTGAAAGCGGAGCCGGAGTGTAACCGTTGACATTCGGCGCGGCGGGTTTTTTGAAATCCGGCCCGGCCGCGCAACCGGTGAAAAATAAAACCACGGATGAACCCAGACAGACACAGATTTTTAAGACACGAATTGCACGAATTAACACGAATGGATTTCGGTTTTCAGAATTCGGGAAAATTTGTGAAATTCGTGTCTTCATTTTGCCTCCGCTTTTGGCGCTGCGTTGTTGGTGTGGCCGGGGAAAATGATTTTCAAGGCCGGCACGGCGAGCAGCAGCATGATGGAGCCAAACAACATTCCGCCCACCACGACGGTGGCGAGCGGGCGCTGCACTTCGCTGCCGATGCCCGTCGAAATGGCCGCCGGAAAAAGCCCGATGCCCGCCGACAGGCACATCATCAGCAACGGCCGCATCAAGCCCGACGCGGCCGAAAACATCGCCTCGGACGGAGTGCCACCACGAAGCCGCGCCTGGTTGTAATGCGTGGTGAGCAAAATGCCGATCATCACCGACACGCCAAAGAGCGAGATGAAACCAATGGCGGCGGAGATGCTGAAATTAATGCCCGAAAAATAGAGCGCGAGGACGCCACCGGCGGCGGTGAAGGGAATTCCCGCGAGCGACAGCAGGCATTCGCGGATGGAATTGAACAGGCTGTAAAGCAATGCCAGAATGAACACAAGGCTGACCGGCACGATGATTTCCAAACGTTCCTTGGCGCTCTGCAATTCGCCAAATTCGCCGGACCAGACCAGCCGGTAGCCGGGCGGCAGTTTCACATTTTTGGCGATGCGCGATTGCGCCTCGGCAACCGTTCCGCCCAGATCGCGTCCACGCACGCTGAACTTGACCGGAATGAACCGCTCGCCGTGCTCGTGATAAATCCACGCGGCGCCCGTGTCCAAAGTAATGGTCGCCAGTTCGCTCAGTGGAATGTAGGCATTCGCGCCGCCGCTGTTCTGGCTGGCGACCTTGAGGTTTCGGATTTTCTCAATGCTGTCACGGTATTCGAGTGGATAACGGACGGCGACGCCGAATTGCCGGTCACCCTCGAAAATGGTCGTTGCCACCGTCCCGCCCAACGCGGCCTGGATGACGGTGCAAATGTCGCCCGTGTTGAGGCCATAGCGCGCGGCGTTGGTGCGGTTCACCGTGATGTCGAGGTTCGGCTGGCCGATGACCGGGAAAATTCCGAGGTCGGCGATGCCGCGAACCTGTGCCATTTGATCACGGACGTCATCAGCCATTTGCGTCAGCGTCTCCAGGTTTGGCCCGACGATTTTGACGGAGTTCTCGCCTTTGACGCCCGAAATTCCCTCCTCGATGTTGTCTTGAATGTATTGCGAGAAATTAAAATTGACGCCGGGCAGTTCATTTTGAAACTCCGTGAGCGCGTCGTTGATCAACTTTTCCTTGGTCATTCCCCGGGGCCACTGGCTGTAGGGTTTGAGCGGCACGAAAAGCTCCACGTTCGAAAACGGCGAGGCGTCGCTGCCGTCGTCGGGACGGCCATGCTGCGAGACGACCGTGACCACTTGGGGATGCTTCAAAAGAATTTGCCTCATCTTGCGCGCCGCCGCCTCGCCGTCTTCCAGCGAAGTCGTCATCGGCAGCTCGGCGCGAATCCAAAGGTTGCCCTCATCCAACGCCGGCAGAAATTCGCTGCCCAGCCGCGAACCAAAAAATGCGGTCACGGCGAGAAAAATGATTCCCAGCGCCACGACGGTGGAGCGGTGGGCCAGCGCCAGGCGCAGCGCGGGATCGTAAAGCCGGTGCAGCCCGCGCACGACCAGCGTTTCGGATTCCTTCAACTCCTGCGGCAGCAAAAGCGATGCGAGCACCGGCGTGACGGTGAATGTGGCAATCAACGCGCCCGCCAGCGCGTAAGCATACGTGCGCGCCATCGGGCCGAAAATCGCGCCCTCCACGCCTTGCATCGCGAACAGCGGCACGAAAGCAGCCACGATGATCAGAATGGAAAAAAGCACCGCCTTGTCAATTTGCATGGCGCTGACCAAAATCAGCCGCAGGCGATCCGTCCAGCCATGAACCGGCAAGGCGCGGTCCACAACCCCCGTCGGGTCGGTTCCCCAATAGCCCGCAGCAAGATTTTGAAGCAGTCCGCGTTTTTCTTCCGGCGATTTTTGGAAGTTCTTGAAAATGTTCTCCACGAGGATCACGGCCGAATCCACGATGATTCCAAAATCCACGGCGCCGAGCGACAGCAGGTTGGCGCTCTCACCGCGCATCACCAGAAGAATGATGGCAAAGAGCAGCGCAAACGGAATGTTCAATCCCACGATGATGGCGCTCCGCAAATCGCCCAGGAAAATCCATTGAATCAGGAAAATCAGCAGGCATCCGAAAATTAAATTGTGCAACACGGTGTGCGTGGTGAGGGAAACCAGCGAAGCCCGGTCGTAAAACGGAATGATCTTGACGCCCGCGGGCAAGCCGCCGTCGTGATTCATCTTGTCAATTTCGGCTTTGACCTCCGGCAGCACCTTGTCGGTCTGGTACGTGCGTCCCATCACGACGATTCCAAATACCATGTCGTCGTCCTTGTCGCGTCCGGCGATGCCCAGTCTGGGCCGGCAGCCTACGCTCACTTTGGCGACATCTTTCAGACGCACGGGCACGCTGTTGTTTTGGGCGAGAACAACATTTTCGATGTCGCTCACCTTGCAGCCCTGGGCCAAATCATCGTCGCCGCCGTCGTTGATGAGGCCGATGCCGCGAATGTTGATGGATTGCTGGCCGAGGGTGATTTCGCGTCCGCCCACGTTGATGTTGGCGTTGGCAAGCGCGGTGGTGATTTGCGGCACGGTGAGGTTGAAGGTTTCCAGTTTCCGCGGATCAATTTCCACTTCAAATTCCTTCGTCGGGCCGCCCCAGCTGTTGACCGCCGCCACGCCATGAACTTGCAACAGCCGCCGTTGCACTATCCAATCCTGCACGGTGCGAAGATTGGCCAGCCCGAAATGTTCCGGGCCGGCGACTTGATAACGAAGAATTTCCCCAGTACCGCTGTTTTGCTGGATGTTCGCCACCACGCCGCCAGGAAGCGTGACATTTTGCTGCAACGCAATGGCGGTCTGCGCAAACGCAAAACTGTAATCCACGCCATATTTGAATGCGACCCGGACAAAGGACAAACCGTAAAACGAGGTGGAACGGATGACTTCAATGCCGGGCACGGTGAAAAGCCCGTTTTCAATCGGCGTCGTGTAGTAACGCTCCATTTCACTGGCGGACAGTCCCGGCGCCTGCGCGGTGATTTCCAGAATGACCGGCGTGGGATTGGGATACGCCTCAATGTCGAGTTTTTGAAAAGCCACGTAACCCGCGCCCATGAAAAACAGCAGGCCGAACACGACAATGGCGCGGCGGCTCAAACAAAATGCGATGATGGACCTCAGCATGAAAAATTATTGAAGGCGCAAACGGTTCAATGCCTAATCGCTCGGCGGCGCCTGTAGCATGTTGTCCAGAAATATCGCGCCATCCGTTACGGCCAAATCCCCCGGTTTCAATCCGTCGAGAATTTGAACCTTGCCATTTTCACGCAGGCCGGTTTTGACAACTTTTTGCGTGAAATGTTTGCGATCCGTCGTCACCCAGGCCGTCATCGTCCGGTCGCCTTCGCGGACAATGCCGTTGGCGGGCATGGCCACAGATTCCACCGGCTTTTCCACTTGAACGGAAAAGTCCGCCAGCATCCCGGAACGCAGTTCATTCGTGGGGTCGGAAATTGCGGCGCGAAAAGTCAGCCGGTGCGTGTTCAAGTCAACGGCCGGATAAATTTTTGAAATTCTTCCTTCAAAAGCGCGATCCGGATAAGCCGTGACTTCGACTTCAACCGGCTGTCCCACCCGGAAAAGCGGGCTGTCACTCTCAATGACGTTTGCCAGCAGCCATTTGGTTGAAACATCGGCCACCGAGCAGGGCGCGAGCGCATTGGACGGCTGGGCCAGAAATCCCGGCGTCGCGTTGACGGAAGTAATTTGTCCGGCAATAAGGCTTTGCACGGTCAATTCGGTTTGATTCGTGTCCGTGCCTTCAATGGAATAAAGCGGCTGTCCTTTTTGAACTTCGTCACCCAGTTCGACAAATACTTTGATGATTTTTCCCGCGGACGGTGGGAAAACCTGCGTGGAAAGGCTGGCGTCGGAATAAAGATTGTTCTCAAAATCAATGCTGCCCATGCCAGTTTTGACGATGGAAAAAGCATAGGTTTCCACCGTTCCGATTTTGATGGCATTCAACTGCCCGTCGGACAATTCAACCGTCGGCTCGGCGGGAGCATTGGAAGTGGAATTGGAAGCCGCCGGTGGATTTGCCGCGGTGCTTTCGTCACGGCCGCACCCGGATTGCAAAAGGCCCGTCACGACAAAGACAGAAACGACGAGCGCCCATTTTACGGACGCTCTCGTCAGAACCAAACATTTCATCCAGGCAAGGTGCCCGGCATTTCATCCGCCGTCTGTCAGGCAGGCTCTAATTCTTTGTCGGGCAAAATCCGACACGCAAAGTAGTGGCTGGACGTCTCGTCCGTGAGTTTCAATTCTCCCCGACAAAACTGTTTTGTTTCAGGGAAACGCACGGGCGGGACGCCCATGCCGCTAACCGGCGTCTTTTGAGTCGTGCCAGCGGACGGCTTCGCGGAGCAATTCCGTGGCATTGTTGAGATTTAATTTCTCCTTGATGCGGGCGCAATACTCCTGAACGGTTTTGACGCTGATGCGGAAATCGTCGGCAATCTGCCGAGTGCTGATGCCCTGGCCGAGCTTGTCGAAGACTTCCAGTTCCCGGTCGCTCAACGACTCAATGGAGGCGCGGCTTGCCACCCGTCCGCGAATGGCCTGGCCGGCAAGGATTTCAGCCGTCCCTTCGCTGACATAAAGCTTGCCTTCCAGCACCCGGCGGATGGCCTCGATCATTTTTTGCGCGGTCTCGCGCTTGTTGACATAGCCGTGCGCCCCGGCCCGAAAAACGCGTTCCGCATAAAGTGATTCGTCGTGCATCGAAAGCACCAGCACGGGAATGTTTGGATGCCGTTCCTTCAAATCTTTGATCAATTCAATGCCGGATGAATTTTTCAAATGGATGTCGGCGATGACCAGGTCGGGTTTTGCCGATGCGACCGCCGCCGCCGCCGCCGGGGCGTTTTCCGTTTCCCCGCAGACGGTCAAGTCCGGTTGTTGATGGATCAAATTCGCCAGCCACTCGCGCACGAGCGGATGGTCGTCCACCAGCAGGATTCTCTTTTTATGCGCCGGGGTTGCCATTGGGAAGATTATTTTTGGCGGTCGCGGGAATGGTGCATTTCACAAAAGTCCCGCCGGTCGGATTCGGCTCGATGGAAAAAGTTCCCCCAATCATCGCCGCGCGGTGCGCCATGATGCGGGTGCCCAGGCCGCGTTTTTTCCGCCAGTCGTCCGGCAATCCGCCCCCGTCGTCTTCAATGGTCAGTTCCACGCGCCCTTTCTGGTTGGAAAGGCTGATGACGATCTGGCTCGGTTTGCCGTGGCGGATGGCGTTGTTGACCGCTTCCTGGGCAATGCGATAAAGATGCGTCGCCGTCGTCGCGTCATCAATCATCGGAGGAAATTCGCAATCAAAGGCGCAGGCAACTTTGAACATTTTGGAAATGTTCGCCGCAAATTCGCGGAAGGCCGTCACCAGCCCTTCGGTTTCCATCTCGGCCGGGGAAATGCCGTGCGCCAGATTCCGCGTCAGCGTGATGCCATCCTGGGCCAGCCTGACAATTTCCTCGGCATCCGCCGACTCCGCCAGCGATTTGGCGGCGAGCTTTTCACTCAACACCTGTCCGGCCATGGCGGTGGCCGCCCAATGCTGGCAGAGGCTGTCGTGCAGGTCGTGGCCGATGCGCCGCTGTTCGCGCTCGCTGATCTCCAAAATCTCCTTTTCCAGCCGCGCCCGTTCCTGCATTTCACCGGCCAGCGCGTCCGTCCGCTGGCGCACGCGGTCTTCCAGTTCATTGTGCAATTTTCGCAGGCTCGCAAGGGTCCTTACCACGACAAAATAAACCGTCAAAGAAATCGCGCCGTTCCAGACCGGCACGAACACGCTCGGATATTGTGCGCCCGCGGCGTAATCCCCGGCAACGGACACCACAACGCTGGAGATTGAAATCGCAATACCCCATTTGCGTCCGGCAAACCAGGTCGCCAGAGCCACGGGAAGCAGATAAAATGCGGAAAAGAAGATCGCGTAGCCGGCGAGATAATCTACGACTCCAATGACGGCCACCAGCGCGACGCTGACGATTGCGGAAAACGCCTTCGGGCGTTTTTCAAATTCGTTCGTCAGCGCGCTCATGCTTTCGGATTTGCATGCAGGAGACTGGCTGGTTGGTGAAACGTGGGCCGGTACGGATGGCCCGCCAATCCCGCTCCGTTACACGTCAATCCCGTAGGCCTTGATCTTGTTGTATAAAGTCTGGCGGCCAATGCCAAGGCGCTTGGCGGTTTCCAGCTTGTTGCCCCCGGTCTCCTTGAGCATCTGGATGATGGCGTTGCGCTCCACGCCTTCCAACAAGGTGAAACTCGTGTCGTGACCCTCGGTGGGCACAAATTTGATGTCGCTGATGGACAGGTCGGTCACGTTGACCTCGGGGCCTTCCGAAAGCAGCACGGCGCGCTGGATCTCGTTCTGCAACTGCCGGACATTGCCCGGCCACTCGAAGCTGGTAAGCCGCTCGACGGCCTGGGTGGTGAATCCCCGCAAACTGCGATTGGCCTGGGCGGCAAAACGCTTCAGAAATGCGTTGGCCAGCGGCATGATGTCATCGCGCCGTTCGCGCAACGGGGGCAGATGCACCGAGATGGCGCTGATGCGGTAAAACAGGTCCTCGCGCATCTTCCCATCCTTGATGGCGTCCTCGGGCTTGCGGTTGGTGGCGGCGATGATGCGGCAATTGATTTTGTAGCTGACGGTGTCGCCCACGGGGCGGACCTCCTGGTCCTGCAACACGCGAAGCAGCTTGCTTTGCGTGTCAATGGGCATCTCGGAAATTTCATCCAGAAAGAGCGTGCCGCCCTTCTTGGAGCCGAACAATTCGCTCTCGATCAATTCCCGCGGCAGCGCGGCGCAATTGATTTTGATGATCCGGTTTTTGGCGCGGGAGCTGAGGGCATGAATCAGGTCGGCAATGACCTCCTTGCCTGAACCGCTTTCGCCGGTGATGAGAATGGTCACATCGCTGGGGGCCACGCGCTCGACGGTGCGGACCACGGATTGCAGTGCCGAACTTTGAAAGATGGGCGCCGAGCCGCCGCTCATCGTCGAGAGAGCGCGCCGCAGCGAATTGTTCTCCTCCTTTTGCTGCCGGTTCTCGATCGCGCGGTCAATGGTCACCTGCAGGGCCTGCGTGTCGAAAGGCTTGTTGATGAAATGATAGGCGCCGCGCTTGGTGGCCTGAACGGCCGCCTCGAAGGTGGCCTCGCCCGTGAGCACGATGACTTCCGTTTCCGGCCACGTCTTCTTGATTTGCGGCAGCAGGTCCAGGCCGTTGGCGTCCGGCAATTTCAGGTCGAGCAGCACCACATCGGGCGGCTCCTGCGCATACAGCCGTTGAAGGGCGGCGGCGTCCTCAGCCATGGAGACCGTGTATTCCTCCTCGAGAATGGACTGGAGCAGGGCGCGCAAGTCCGCCTCGTCGTCCACGATTAATATTTTACCTTTCATGGTTTTTTAGCACAGGCCGACACAAAGTTTTCAAAAATCGCACGGTACCGCGCATGTTTCTGGACCAGCCGCTCCGGATGGAACTGCACACTCAACAGAAACGGCACCAAGCCCGCGCACTCCGGCTTCAATTCCATCGCTTCCACAATCCCGTCCCGGCTGCGGGCCGTGGCGGCAAACGGTCCGACCGGCTCCAAGACCGCCTGATGATGCGTGCTGTTCACACCCAGAACAGCCGTTTTACAGATTTTGGACAGGAGCGAGCCGGGTGTCAACGCCGCTTCATGCACCAATTCCAGCGGCTTGTCCATGCGCCGGTGGTTGAGGGCTCCTGGCAACTGTCGCGCAACGTCCACCAATAGCCCGCCGCCAAAGGCGACATTCAGCAATTGATGCCCCCGGCAAATCGCCAGAACCGGCCGCCGTTGCCGGAAGATTTCATCAATAATAATCAGCTCCCGCAGGTCGCGCGCCCCGCCGTCCGGCGTCTCCTCCACCGTTTCCATCAGCTTTCGCGGTATGCCATTGCCGTAGAGGGCCGGATTGATATCGTCGCCTCCGGTAAGCAGCACGCCATCGGTCCGGCGCACCGCCTCGGCCAGAACGGCCCGGTCGGTCGTCGTGGGCACCGTGACGGGGATCCCCCCGCCCTGGGTTACCGCTTCATTGTAGCGCAACGAAAGGCTGGTGGACAAATCGTGAAATTCCACGCCGCGCTTCTCAATGCTCGGCGTCACTAATATCATCGGCGGCCTTCCCATTGGCGGAAATGTAGAACATTCCCCGCAAATGTCATTGCAAAAGCGCGTCCAATCCCCATGAAAATAAAGGACGTCCCGGGGCGGAAAGACCTGTGGAGAAACTCGTCGCTTTACTGCCGCACTGCTGGAACGACGTTCATCCTCATGCTTTTTTTTAATGACACCCTCCGCCTCTGTGGGACAATGTCGCTTGCACATGAAAACTCGCGTTCGATTCGCACCTTCGCCCACCGGTTTCCTGCACATCGGCGGGGCGCGCACCGCTTTGTTCAACTGGCTTTACGCCCGGCACACCGGCGGCACATTCGTCCTGCGCATCGAGGACACCGACGCGGCCCGCAATTCACAGGAAGCGGTCAACGTCATTCTCGAAGGGCTTCGCTGGCTCGGTCTCGACTGGGACGAAGGCCCGCTCACGCCCGATGCCACCGGCTCCTGCAAAGGCGACCGCGGCCCGTACTTTCAATCACAGCGCAAGGAGAATTACCGCCTCCGCACCGAGGCTTTGCTCTCGCGCGGCCTGGCTTACGAGCACGAAGGCGCCATCAAGTTCAAGATGCAGCGCGAGCCCATCCTCATTCCCGACCTGGTGGTGGGCGACGTGCTCCGCAAACTCACCGACCGCGAGGAAGCCGACCCGGATTTTGTCATTGTGCGCAGCGACGGCGAGCCGGTGTTTCATCTGGTCAACGTCATAGACGATTTGGAAATGGGCATCACTCATGTCATTCGCGGCGAGGACCACCTGAGCAACACCGCCAAGCACATTGCGCTGTTCCGCGCGTTCGGCGTGGAGCCGCCCCACTACGCCCACATCCCCCTCATCCTGAACGCCGACGGCAGCAAGATGAGCAAGCGCGACCGCGGCGCTTCGCTTTCATCCTATCTGAACGAAGGATTCCTTCCCGAAGCGGTCAACAATTACCTGTGCCTGCTTGGCTGGTCGCCCAAGGACAACATTGAAAAGATGCCGCTTGCCGAAGTGGTGGAACGTTTCGACCTGCCGCAAATTCTCCGCCACAACGCCAGGTTCGACTTTGAAAAGCTCTTGTGGCTCCAGGGCGAATACTGCCGCGAACTGCCCGAGGACCGCTTCTACGAACTCGCGGTGCACGCGCTGGCCAAGGCGGGGTTGGACACCAACCAGTTCGAGGTCCATTACGTCAAGGCCGCGCTGGACACCTGCAAGGGCAAGATCAAGACCTTTTCGGAACTGCCGCCCTACGCCGGCTTTTATTTCAAGGAGGAAATCAGTTACGACCCCGAAGCCGCGAAGAAAAGTTTTGCGGCCGAAAACAAGCCGCGCCTGGAAAAGCTCCGCGAGGCCTTCGCCCGGCTCGATAAATTCGATGCCGCGTCGGTGGAATCCGCCCTGAAGACAACCGCCGCCAGCCTGGGAATAAAAACCGGCGCGCTGGTGCATCCCGTGCGCCTGGCCTGCACCGGCAATCCCCACGGCCCCAGCCTGTATCATCTGCTGGAGGTCATGGGTAAAGAACGGACCTTGGGAAGAATCGAGCGAAGCCTTGCCTGTTTTGCCTGAGCCAAATCAAGGGGCCTTCGCTGTTGGAAGTTGAATGCCTGCCCTCCGTAGTTTTCAAACGAAGGAGTGTTGAGTGTTGAGTGTTTTGGTCAGGGCTGGTGGTCAGCCGCGGCCTCTAATTCTCAACGCTCATGTGTTCCACGACCCATTCAAAATCAGCGGACTCGGCGACCGGGCTTGCCGAAATCGGCATCGGAAAACTCGCCGCATAAGGCACCGCCGGGACAGCCGTGCTTGAGCGCGACCAGTGGTGCAATGCCGCATGGCCGTCGCCAAAGGAGAAACCGCCGCAGCGGTTGTGATACGACGCCGGCAGATGGCCCCACTGATTATTGGGCGCGCTGCTGAGTGAATAGTTGATGGCCGGGGCGTCACGGTCCAGAAAAGAGCCGTCACTGATGCTGTCGGGGTGCTCGTCCAGGAAAATGAAAATTTCACCGGGCCGCGGCATTTGCTCGCTTTTCAAAAACTGTCGGAAACCGGGGTTGTTGACGTTCTGGCCGTTGTTCAGAGCCCTGCCGGGATCGCCCACCATCGCGTTCATGGAGTAACTCCGGATGCGCTGCGACCAACCGGCGGCCATTTGCGCGCCGCTGAGCGCATGATCGGAAGGATCATGGAAAATGCCGGTGACGCTTGCCACATACAGGCCGAGGGCGGCCGAAGTGATCGTTTGGAGATTCGTGTTGTCGGAGGAGAGGTCCCAGGTCATCACGTTGTTCACCCAGTTGGCATTCGTGCGCAAGACGGTGCCCGCCATCGCCTGGTTGTACGGCAGCAATCCACCGTGATCGTCCGCGTAAAGCTGCCAGGCGAGCGTAAGCTGGCGGGTGTTGTTCAGGCAATAGATGCCGTGCGAGCGCTCCCGGGCGCTGGCCAGGGCCGGCAGGAGAATGGCCGCCAGAACACCGACAATGGCCATGATCGCCATCAATTCGATCAGGGTAAAAGCTCTCCGGGCGGCCGGCCTGAAATCCGACAGTCGTTTTGCGATGGGCAACATCATCATGGTGCAATTACAAATGCCCGAGAACCAAATGATTATAGCAATCAACTACAACCTTTGAAGCAAAATGTCAACAAAACATTCTTCACGATTCCTGAGACAAGCCGCGGGTGGTGCCTGCCGGGATTAGGGCAAAAACCCATGGAAAGACATATTATGCTGGGGAAAAAAGACTTGCATATATATGGAACATGACGAAAATTATAAAAATCACACCAAATAACCCATGCCGGTCATGGTGAACTGTGATGTTCTGTCCGAAAATATGAAATTTCAAGCCAACCAGAAACTGAAAGGTCAAAGACGGCCCGGCAAAGCAGGGTTCACCCTGATTGAATTGCTGGTCGTCATCGCGATTATCGCGATTCTGGCAGCCATGCTGCTGCCGGCGCTGACTGCGGCCAAGAACAGGGCCAAGTCCATTGCCTGCGTGAGCAACAATAAATAAATCGGCCTGGCTGCGATGATGTATGTCGGCGACAACAACGACTTTTTGCCTCCTCTAAATGCGGGGTGCTGGGGTTCACTCTCCACAAACTGGTGGTTCGTATATCTTAGCCGTTACATCACCAGCAGCACCACCTCGAACAATGTCTGGCGTTGCACGGCAGTGCAAGATTCGGACATTCAGGCCTCCGCCGTGGCCATATACTTTCAACCTTTGGAGGGATATGGGACGCTCGATAATGAGAGCGACACCTCGCTGGCAATTATTCGTTACAACTTGGATGTCAATGGCAAGTTTCAGGGCAGCCGTAAAATGAACAGCCTGCGCCGGCCCAGCCAGCTTTGGCTGGCCGGTGACGTTGGGGATCCCAAGACCGGCGCCACCGTCAATCAACTTCCCCCAGCCTACTATACGGACGCCACCCTGATCGCTCCGCAGATCGGCTCCGGTTGGGCCAACGAGTGGGCTCCTTATAAACAAGCCGCCTGCCGCCACAGTGGCATCGCCAACTTTTCGTTTTGCGACGGGCACGTCGAAGGTTGGAAATGGTCGAAGTTGAGCACCGACTTCGGTGATGTGTTTGCCATAAACTCCTTTTGAAAGTCCTTCGTTCGCATTCTCTGCGCCCCTTTGGAAGGATCTGAATTTTCAGGCGGGTTGCAACTCCGGCAGCGGATGCACATCGCGTTCAATCCGCTTTTCGCAATGCAGCCTTGCGACTTCCAGATCGTAATCCGCTTGAATGCCCATCCACAGTTCCGGCGACACTTTGAAAAGACGGCCAAGTTTCAACGCCATTTCCGCGCTGACGCTCCGTTGGCCACGGCAAATCTGGCTGATGGCAATGGGTGCCGCACCGATGGCCCTGGCGACCGCCGAGGCCGTCAGATTCATTGGCTTCATAAAATCCTCGCGCAACACGTCGCCCGGATGCACCGGACTTAATCTGTCTTTCGGTTTGCTCATTATTTGGAGGCATTCCCGGTGAGCGGATGCCGCCAGCGCAAGCCGGGAAACTTCTCATAATCGCGGTCGGTGGTAATCCATTCGCATCCGGACTCAATAGCCAGCGCTGCAAACCAGACATCTGGAATCAGATTGCCCGTGGCTGGAATCGATTGGCACAGACCGGTGAAAATTTGCCAGTGGCGGGAACCCGGCGCGATCACTTGGCAATTCGACGCCTCACGAACCTGCCGCGCAAAATCCAGTGCTGAGGAAATGGGACTTGGGGTTGTAAAAACTCGCGGATGGGTCACGACGCGAAGGAAACCGCTCAACACATGGTCGCTGATACCATAGGGCTGGCCGCTTTGGATAATTTCCTCCAGCCATTGCCGGTAACGAGCATGATCCATCGCGTCTTCACGGTGGGCATAGACGAGGACGTTTACGTCAGGCAGGATCATGCACCCTGTTCCATCAGGGTCAGTAACGCGGTGGAGTTGTTCAAATCAACTCCGGGACGAACGCCCTGTCCGCCCACAGTGGTCAGCCGAAAAAACGGCTGCCGGACGACGGGCGGCTTGGGCGCGATTTTGTCGCGCAACGTCTCCTCAATGAGATGCGACAAGTCGCAGCCTTTGGACTGCGCCAATTTGGTGGCTTGGTCGAGCAAGGCTTCATCCAGTTGAATCGTCGTCTTCACGGATGAAATGCTATCCCAAAAGCAGCCAACTGTCAAAGCTGGTACGGAAAGGCTGGCGACCCTACCGGGAATCGAACCCGGGCTACATCCGTGAAAGGGATGTGTCCTAACCGCTAGACCATAGGGTCGTCAAAGGGCGCGTAATATAGCAGCCAAAAGACCGTTGTCACGTGGAAATTCACGTTTGCCTCGGCCCCGCTCTTGTCGTATTGTGACCCTCTTTGCATGAAGATTTTCATTGATGGCAAGTTTTTCAGCGAACGCGACGCCAAGGTGTCCGTGTTCGATCACGGCCTGCTTTATGGGGACGGTGTCTTCGAGGGCATCCGCGCCTACAATGGCCGGGTCTTCAAGCTCAAGGAGCACATTGACCGCCTGTTTTGTTCGGCCCACGCCCTCCTGCTGGATATTCCGATGTCCCGCGCCCGGATGTCCGCCGCCGTGGTGGACACGGTCCGCGCCAACAAGCTCAAGGACGCTTACATCCGTCTCATTGTCACCCGCGGCATCGGGACGCTGGGCCTGAATCCCCGCAGTTGCACCAAGCCCTCGGTCATCATCATCGCCGGAAAAATCCAGGTCTATCCCGCCGAATTGTACGCCAAGGGCATGGACATGGTCACCGTGCCCACCGCCCGCAACCTGCACAGCGCGCTCAATCCAGCCATCAAGTCGCTGAACTACCTCAACAACATCCTGGCCAAAATCGAGGCCAACAACGCCGGGGTGGAAGAAGCCGTGATGTTGAATTCCGAGGGCTTCGTGGCCGAAGGCACGGCGGACAATTTGTTCATTGTCAAAAACGGCGCGCTGTTCACGCCCCCCCTGTCGGCCGGCGCGCTTTACGGCATCACGCGCGCCACGGTCATTGAACTGGCCGAGCAGGCCGGCGTGAAGGTGTCCGAGCCGAACCTGACCCGCTACGACCTGTTCAACGCGGACGAATGTTTCGTGACCGGCACCGGCGCGGAAATCATGCCGGTGGTCAAGATTGACGGCCGCATCATCGGCACCGGCAAACCCGGCCCCCTCACCCGCAAACTGGTGGAAGAATATCACGGCCTGACCCAGGTCTCCGGCGAGCCGATCTACGTTTAGCCGCCCGTTACAATTTCTTTGCCACAAATGGGCGCTGCACGCCGGCGCTCCACTTTGGATGCGGCTGCGCCGCGCCGTGTGAAACCGGCAGCGTAGTTTTGACGGAATGACCCTGGCGGTTTGGATAAATTGCTTAATTCTGCGGGAACTTCACGTACAGGAGCCAGTAAATCACCACGCCCGTCACCGACACGTACATCCACAGCGGCCAGGTCCAGCGCGCGATTTTCTTGTGACGGTCGAACCGCTCGCGCAAGGCCCGGCTCAGTGTAATTAAAATCATGGGCACGATGGCCAGCGCCAGAATCGTGTGCGTGATCAGAATGGTCAGGTAAATGGGGCGAAACCATTCCGGCTTGAGAAACCGCGTGGGGCCTTGATGCAATACCACGCCCAGCCAGATGTGATATGTGAGATAACAACATAGAAAAACCACGGACGTGCAAAAAGCCGTGATCATGCAGTTCCGGTGGGCCGCAACGTTGCGCCGCCGGATGAAGATGAATCCCAATCCCAGAAAAACCGCGCTCAAGCCGTTGAGCGTGGCGTTGACGGCGGGCAGATCATGAACGGTCACGGTTCATTCTCCAGTTGCCGGACGGCCCGGACCAGCCTGGGTTCAACCGCGTTCTTCCAATCCACCCCGTCGCCGCCGGTTTCAAAAATCCCGCGCAACCGCGCATGTTTGTCCACCAGCACAAAAATCGTCGTGTGAATGAACAAGTCCGAGTCGTTCCGGCGGTCCTCGGCCTTCACGGGCACCGCGCTCAGTTTAAGGCTGTCCGAGGCCAGTCCGGCAATCTGCGCCTTGGAGCCGGTCAGAAACGTCCAGCGACTGAAGTCCGCGCCGAAATGTTCGCCGTACTTTTTGAGCACGGCCGGCGAATCGTAATCGGGATCGGTCGTCAAGGTGACCAGCCGGGCATTGCTGCCGGCGGGCAGAAGCGTTTCCAGCGACCGCATCTGCGCGGTCATGCGGGGACACGGTCCGGAGCAGCGGGTGAAAATGATGTCGGCCACCCAGACATGATTCGTGAGCGCGGCCAGCGAGGCGGCCTGCCCCTCCTCGTTGGTGAGGGAAAAGTCCGCAACCCGGCCCAGCACCTGCAAGGGCGCGGCGCCAAAGCTGCGGACGGCCTGCGCGAACCACAGCAGGAACGCCAGCGCAAAGAGCGTGAAGAACAACAAAAAGCCCAACCACAAGGTCCGGGCCGGCCGCGGCGAAGCATCCGTCATACCCATTGATTATGCCTCAGAAATTGAATGCGGCAAGCCCCCCAACGGAAATTGGAGCTGCAATACGCCCTGTTCAAAAACGGGCTATTCAAAACTGGCGGGCGCGGCGGCGCCGGACTTGGACCGCAACCAGGCGTCAAAATCGGCCTGGCTTTGCACGATGACGAAGCCGCCGGCCATCGCGGCGTGGCCGTTGCCGCAAAGCTGCGCGCACTCAATCTGGTAACGCCCGATCTTCGTGGGGGTGAAAGTGCAGGGAATGCGCAGGCCCGGAATGGCGTCCTGGGTCAGCCGCATGGCCACCAGCTTGAGCGAATGGATGACATCCTTGGAACTCAGGTAAATAATCACGGGCTTGTTGACCACGACATGAACTTCGTTCAGGACCTGGACGTCGTCCTTGCCGGCGGGATCGGCGGGGTCCACGCCAAAAACGTTGTCGTTGCTGACGAGTTTCATGTCTTGGCGGCCAAACTTGCCATCCAGGCCCGGATACCGCACGTTCCAGGCGAATTGTTGCGCCACGATTTGAATGACGGTGGAATCGGCGGGCTTGGGGAAATTCTCCACGGCCCTGGCCCAAAGGGGCATGGCGACGACGATGAGCAGGATGGCTTCGGCCAGCACCACGGCCAGTTCGATTTGCTTGGGCAGGTGGCTCTTGGAGCCGTCGTAATCGGCCTTGGGATTGCGCCGCGCGTTAAAGCGCCAGAGGACGTAGAGGAAATAGGCGCTCCAGCCGATAAAGAGGGCGATCATCAGCCAATGGACGTACACCATGAGCGCGTCTATGGCCTTGCCGTTGGACGAGGCCAGTTCGGGCATAAACAGGATGTTACGGGCAAACCATTCAATCATGCGAGTGCTTAGGTTGCGGGTTTGAGTTCAAGGGCTGGAACGCCGGCGGCGCGTGCGGGGGCGGCTGGACGTATGGGCGCCTGGGCCGTCGGGACGGTCTGCTGACGCGCCGCTTCCACCGCCTCGCTTTTGCGGATGGCGTATATCAGGAAGGTCAGGAACGCGCCGAGGACGGTCACGATAATCACACCGAGGGTGAGAATGGCCCAGTTCATGCCATTGGCCATGGCGTCGTCAATGTGCGCGCCATAGCAGGCAGCGCAGGCGAACGTGTTCAGGGGCGCGAGCGAAGAGAGCAGCAACGCCAAGAGCAAGGCAGGTCGCCGATAACGCCGCATATTTTGCCGGAACAATTTCACAGGTAACTCACGTTTTTTAATTTCCTCAAAAAATAGACGCCGTAAATGATCACAAAAAATCCGGCGACAATTCCAGTCACGCCCCAAAACACGCTGCCGGACTGGAAAGCCCATCCGGCGCAGCCGAACGACAGCCCGGTCAGCAGCGTTACAAAAATCAAATGGAAGGCTTTCAGGGACATGGACGTGCGTTCAGTGGTTGACGGTTCCAATGGGGAAATTATTGGTGGCCCAGACGGTCAAACCCATGAGTCCGATGAAAAAGAAAACGGTGAAGCTAAGAACGGTGTAGATCATTTTCTTTTCGGACAACAAATGCATGAGATAGCCGGCGACGAGGAAAGCATTGACCACGGCGATGGCCAGGATGATGGCGACCTTGAGGGTCCAGCCTTCGCCGAAATGCGCGAAGGACGTGGCAATCATGGCGGCCGTCGTGCAAAGGATGACCAGAAAGATCACGGCACAGCGCCGGATGTAGGTGGGAAGGTCCACCGCATGGCTGTCCATCGCCGTATGCGGATCGGACGGAGCAGGCGCGGCGTGGGCGGGTTCGGATTTATGGTGGCTCATAAAAATGCGTTTCTCAGCGCTCTCAGGTTAAATAAAGCACAGGGAACAGAAAAATCCAGACCAGGTCCACAAAGTGCCAGAACAGCCCCGACACTTCGATGCGGTTGGTGAAGCGCTCGGGGTCCCGCCGCCAGAGGGCGCTGCCCGGTCCCCACAGATACGCAATGACCAGGGTGCCGCCCAAAATGTGTAGGGCGTGCAATCCGGTCATGGTGAAATAAATTGCCGTGTAAGTGTTATGTTTTGGCCCGTAGTTCTCCATTTTCTGGATGTCGGAAGCCTTGATGGTGACTTCGTCCAGCTTGGCGGCCCGCGCTTCGGGGGTGCGGAGGTCCATCAGGTCGCGGCGGTCGTCCACGATGCGCCCGTGCAGGGTGACGGTGCCGGTTTTTTTGACGAGGTCAAAGTCGGGGGATTTTTCGACGAGGTGCCCGTCGGCAATCTTCCCGCTGGTCAGGTCCACTTCGTAGTGAATCCATTTGTCATGGTATTCATAGGATTTGATGCACAAGAAACCCAGCGCCAGACAGATGGTGCAGGCGTGGAAAAACTTGAACTTGCCGAACTGCCGGACTTTGCAGGAAACCCATGCGAGCAGCGTCGTGATGGCCGACAGCGCCAGCAACAGCGTGTTGATGGTGCCCAGGCGGACATCCAGCCAGCCGTGCGGCCACATGCCCGGTTCGGCGCCGACGCGGAGCAAAACGTAGGCGGAGAAGAGGCCGCCGAAGAGCATGACTTCGGAGGCGAGAAAGAGCCAGATGCCGAGCTTGGCATTATAAACGCCGGTGTCCGGCCTTAATTCTACTGTGTAGGGGATTTCCATGTCGTTTAGTGGTTCGGCAAGGCGGCGGGGCGGGCGGGCACAGGCGCCGGCGTGGGAACCGGCGGCTCGTTTTGCGGGGTAAAATCGGTTCCGTGGCCGGGCGCGTTGTATTCGTAAGGTCCGTGGAAGACCTGCGGTTGTTCGGCGAAATTTCCGTGCGGCGGCGGCGTGGGCGTCTGCCAGTCCAGCGTCGTCGCGCACCAGGGATTGTCGCCGGCCACTTTCTCCCCGTGGTTGATGCTGTGGAAAAGATTCACGATGAACGGAATCTGGGCGATGCCCAGGCCGATGGCGGCCCACAAAATCCATCTGTTCATCTCCATGACGCTGCCGGGGAGCGTGTCCATGGCATTGGGAACGCGGGAGGCGGAATAATTCACCGCACCGTCGCTCATGCGGCGCAACATGCCCTTGATGCCCTGGTAAAACATGGGCATGAAAACGAGGTTCATGAACACGAACGAGCACCAGAAATGAACACGGCCCCAGAACTCGTTCATTCTGCGCCCGGTTATTTTCGGGAACCAAAAATAAACTCCCGCGAACAGGGCGAAAATCGTTCCCGGCGCCACGACGTAATGGAAATGGGCGATGATGTAGTACGTGTCATGGAGATACAAATCCGTGGCCGCCAGGCCCAGCGGAAGCCCCGTCAGGCCCCCAATGCCGAACATGGGCAGGAAGCCGAGCGCGAACAGCATGGGTGTGTTCAGCCGGATGGAACCGCCCCAAAGCGAAAGGAACATGCAGGTGAGAATGACCACCGAGGGAATCGAGATGATCATGGTGGTGGCCTGGAAGAAGGTGGCAATTTTCTGGCCCATCCCGGTCATGTACATGTGATGCGCCCACACAATGAACGACAGAAATCCGACAAAGAGCACCGAATAGACAAGGGACTTGTAACCCCACAACGGCTTGCGCGTGTTGTTGGCAATGACTTCGCCGACGATGCCCATGGCCGGCAGGATCAAGACATAAACTTCAGGATGTCCCAGGAACCAGAAGAGATGCTGCCAGAGCAAGGGGCTGCCGCCGCCGCTGCGGTCGGCAAGCTGTCCGCCCACGGCCAGGCCGGTCGGCAGGAAAAAGCTGGTGTGCGCCAGGTTGTCCATCAGTTGCAGAACGCCGGCGGCTTCGAGCGGAGGAAACGCCAGCAACAGGATGAACGCGGTCACGAATTGCGCCCAGACGAAAAACGGCAGGCGCATCCACGTCATGCCCGGCGCGCGCAACTGGATGATGGTGGCGATGAAATTGACCGCGCCCAGCAGGGATGAAGTAATCAGCAACACCATGCCCACGAGCCAGAAGGCCTGGCCGTCGGTGGGGATGGTGGTGGCCAGCGGGGAATAGGAAGTCCAGCCCGCCTGCGCCGCGCCGCCGGGAATGAAAAAGCTGACGAGCATCACCACGCCGCCCAGGAAAAAGGCATGGTAGCTGGCCATGTTGATGCGCGGAAAGGTCATGTCCGGCGCGCCGATCATGAGCGGCACCACATAATTGCCAAAGGCCGCGAAAGCCAGCGGCACCACCCCCAGAAACACCATGATGGTGCCGTGCATGGCGCCAAAGGA
>Ga0326728_10008640_pt1 | contig 25127 bp, 22 predicted proteins | sample MB3enrmetagenome_FD_207602 | JGI IMG/M metagenome (GOLD analysis project Ga0326728, IMG submission 207602) | Lab enriched peat soil microbial communities from McLean, Ithaca, NY, United States - MB31MN | ecosystem: Environmental > Terrestrial > Soil > Wetlands > Peat | place: USA: New York... | reverse complement strand
ACGAAGCCGGCGAAGTTGCCCCACATGTTCATGGCGCCGGAAACCGTACCGGCGAATTTGCCGCCGACATCCATTGCAGCGCCCCACGCGCAGGGCATCACCAGATCGTTACAGAAACTCGCCATCGCGATGGCCAGCATGGCCGGCAGCGCGGCGGTCCGGGTGGTCGAGAACACCAGGAACGCTGCCGCTCCCGCGAAGCCGAGCGTGGTCATGATGCGGCGGGCGTGCGTCACGCTGACATTGCGCCGGCGCAGCCAGCCCAGCGCCCCCACACACGCGAGGTTGCCGAATCCGCCGAAGAACAGCGGCAGGATGCCGAGCCAAGCGGTCGCGGCGATCTGCACATGGCGCGCTTCGCGCAGATAGGTGGGCAGCCAGGTGATATAGAAATACCATCCGTAGCAGAGCGAAAAATATTGCCAGCAGAGCATCCACACCTGGCGCGAACCGACCAGCTTGCGCCAGGGAACGTCGCCGTGGCCGGTGGCGAGCGTTGCGCTTTGGCTCAGCAGGCGGCGCTCCGCATCGTTCAACCGCGGGTTGTCGCGCGGATCGTTGCGATACCAGCGGTAGAACAATACCGCCCAGAGAACGCCGATCAGTCCGAACAGCGCGAAGGCGTTGCGCCATCCCACGAACCCCATGACCATCGCCACCAGCGGCGGGGTGAAAGCGCCGCCCCAGCGCGCGCTCAGCCACATGATTCCCTGCGCGCGCACCTTTTCGCGGGCCGGCAGCCAGGTGGTGAATGTCTTCGTCAGATTGGGAAAGCAGCCCGCCTCGCCGGCGCCGAAGAGAAACTGCGTAGTGGTGATCGAGGCCAGGTTCCACGCGCGTCCGGTGGCCGCGGTGAAAAACGACCACCACAGCACGATGCGCAGCAGCACATTGCGCGGGCCGATCCGGTCGCCGAGATATCCGCCCGGCATCTCGAACAGGGCATAGGCCAGCCCGAAGGCGCCGAAGACCCAGCTCCACTGAGAATGGGAAAGGCCCAGGTCGTGGCGGATGAACAGCGCCGCGTAGGAAATGGAAACGCGATCGATGTAAGTGATGATCGCCAGCGTAACGGCGAAAACGATCACCCAATAGCGAACCCGCGTGGGCCGCTCGGTGGTGGCGATGCCGGCGGGGCTCATCCTTGCGGCCGCGGCCGGAGGGCGAAGTGGTACACCAGCGCACCAACGCCCACGGTGGCGAACGCGGTGAGCGAGGCGACAGTCGCTTCCTTAATGCCGAAGATCACCATGGCGGCGCCTACCAGAATATACGAAACCGGCAGCAGCGGGTAAGCGAAGTCGATCGCCCGCAGCCGCTGCCAGCCGGGGCGCCGGCGCCGGAAGACCATCAGCGCCGCGACCGAAAGCACGGTGAAGATGGTGAGGCTCATGCCGATGTAGGTCAGCAGATCGCGAAACGAAGTCAATGTCATCAGCATGGCGCACAGGCCCTGGCTGAGAATGGCGATCACCGGCGTGTGATACCGCGGGTGCACGATGCCGGCGGCCGGAAAGAACGCGCGGTTCTTGGCCATGGCGTAATAGACGCGCGGCCCGATGGTCAGCTCGGCGTTCACGGTGGCGACGATGGAGAGCGCCATCAGCGCGGAAAACACGCCCGCGATGGACGGTCCAAACAAATTCGACGCCGCGAGTGCGCCCACCTTGATGACGCCTTTCATTTGCTCGAGCGGCGTGGAATAAATGTAGACCACATTCAGCCCAAGGTACAGCACGGCGACCAGGGCAGTGCCCACTGCCAGCGCCGCCGGCAGCGTGCGCTCCGGGCGGCGCACTTCTTCAGCCACGTAAGTCGCCGCGTTCCAGCCGCTGTATCCGAACATCACCCAGAGCAGGCTGATGGCGAACTGCGCAGGCAGCGAGGCGGTCGACGTGCGCACGGCATGCTGCGAAAAGTGGCTCCAACTTCCCGTTCCGAACGCCAGCCCCAGCAGCACGAAGCCAACCAGCACGCAGAGGTTGGTGGTGGTGAGCGAATTCTGAATCTTGGCGGCGAGCCCCACGCCCAGGCAGTTGAGGATGGTGAGAACCGCGATCAGGCCGCACGCAACAGCTTGGGCCGGTCCGAGGTGAAGCGAGAACATCCCCGATCCGACCACGATCGGCGTGTGCGCTTGTGCGATCGCCGGGAAAAAGTGGCTCAGGTATTCGGTGAACGCCAGCGCCGTGACCGCGATCGGCGCCGAAAAACCGGCGAAGAAGGAAACCCAGCCGGTCATGAATCCCCACTCCGGGCCAAACGCGTGGGTCAGGTAAACATACTCGCCGCCGGAGCTGGGAAAGTTGACGCCCAACTCGGAGTAGCTGAGCGCGCCGGCGAAGGCGAAAAAAGCTCCGGCCGTCCAGCAGGCGATGATCAGCGCCGCGCTGCCCAGGTCGCCCGCCATGAAACCGGTGGTGGCGAAAATGCCGGTGCCCACCATGTTGGAGATCACCAGCGCAGTGGCGCTGAAGAAACCGAGTTGACGAAGCAACCCCGGGCGGTAAGTCTGCGATTGTGTCTGGGGCATGCGCGGCCTAAGGACCCGCTCCGTAACAACTGTACCAACCGCTCCTAACGGTCGCGGCTCCGATGCGCGCTCGGAGCCGCGGCCGTTAGGGAACGGTTGTCGGCGGTTGAACTGGTTTATTTCCCGACGGGCCCTAAGGTTATTGTAGATGACTCGTGTGTGCGGTCTACTGGCTCTTGGGACGCGCGTAGAAGCTGGCGGTGAGGTCGTAAATGGAACGCTCCGGCTTTTCGGTTCGAAGATGTTTCAGGACGCCCTCTTTGTCGGCTTCGCTGCGTTCCTGCCCGAGTTTGAATTTGCCTTCGAGTAATTCAATTTCCAGTTCGAAGCCGAGAATGCCTCCGATGAGGCCGGACGTATAACTCTGAGGAAGCTTGGCGAGATCATAGGGCGAGTCCGGCGCCTCGAACTTGCGGACGAGCCTGGTAAGCAAATCGCGCATGGCGTTCTCGGCCGTAACGGCCTTCAGCTTTCCCGATGCATGGACGGAGGCGAAATTCCACGTCGGCACAACTTCCGGTTTCGAGTACCAGGTCGGCGAGATGTAGGAGTGGGGCCCGTGAAAAACGATCACCGCTCTGGCGGCCGATAGAATCGCCTCGGTCTGCGGGTTCTGGCGCGAAATGTGGCCGGCGATCACGCCGTTCTTGCCGGCGTTCCGGTCGAGCACAACCGGGATGTGCGTGATGCGAAGGGAAGGCTCCGATGTGACCAGATCGATGAAGGAGAACTCGTCCATGAAATCTTGCAGCAGCTTGCGGTCCTCGACGAGCTGAGGCTTGGGGATGTAAAGCGATTCCGGGCTGGGAGAATTCATTTGCGCCTCCAGGTCGAAACCAGCGACGACCATCCCTGCCAGCATACTGCGTCTGTTCATACGTACGCTCCCCTCTCAAGTTATAGTAGAGGTCCTGGCGCTCGCGTGTCACCACACCGCGCCGGAATCAACCTATGCTGGTGCTTGCCTCGCAGTCGCCGCGCCGCAGTGAGATTCTGCGGCAGGCCGGCATTCAGTTCATCGTACGGCCGGTGGAAGTGGATGAGACGCCGCTCGAAGCCGAGAGTCCGCGCGCTTACGTCGAGCGGCTGGCGCTGGCCAAGGCGCTGGCGGCGCCGGCCGGGCCGCGGGATACGGTGCTGGCCGCCGACACGACGGTGACCATCGACGGCGAACTGCTGGGCAAGCCAGTGGATGCGGCCGACGCCCGCCGCATGTTGTCGCTTCTTTCCGGCCGGAGGCATCAGGTGCTCACTGGCATTTGTCTGCGCAAGGGCGACTCGCTCATTTCGGATTACTCATCCACGGCGGTTTGGTTTCACACGCTCAACGCCGAAGAAATCGACGAGTATGTGGCCAGCGGCGAGCCGGATGGTAAAGCCGGAGCATACGCGATTCAGGGGCTGGCTTCGAAGTTCGTAGAGAGAATCGAAGGCTGCTACTTCAATGTGATGGGGCTGCCGGTGAGCTTGGTTTATCGGCAGTTGGAGCGGTTGGGGGGACAGGAATGAGAGGCGCCTTACCTTAAGTGAGAGGCGCTTTCCGGTGCTGCGTGACCGCTCCCTTGCGGTCGCGGCTCCGATGGGGCGTCGCGGCTCCTTAGAGGACGGCGATGAGCGCGCGGAAAATCGCCTGCTCCGCCAGCGCGGACCACAACGCCAGATATCTTAAGAGCGGAGTGGAGACCATCAGCACCACCAGCAGGAGGAAGCCGGCGCGCGTCAGCTCATGATAGATGGTGATGGGGATGCGCGCGGCCAGCAGCAGCTTGGAACCATCGAGCGGCGGCACCGGCAGCAGATTGAATAACGCCAGGTAGATGCTCAACCGCACGCCGCGTTGCGCGAATTCGGCGAGGCCGGGTGCAACGTAGACGGCGGCGAGCCCGACGGCGGCCAGCAAGACTGCCATCACGATGTTGCTGGCAGGGCCCGCGAGCGCCACCAATGCCAGTCCGTTGAAGCCGCCTCGTAGCTTGGCCGGATTGGTGGAAACCGGCTTGCCCCAGCCGAGGAAGCCGCCGCCCATCAGCGAAGTCACAAAGGGCAGCAGGGCGGTGCCAATCCAATCCACGTGGGCCAGTGGATTGAGCGTGACACGGCCGTCGTTGCGCGGCGTGTCATCGCCCAGCCGGGTAGCGACCCAGGCATGCGCAAACTCGTGCGGCGCCGTGAGCATCCACAGCAGCAGGACGTTGACCAGCGCGTACTGGATTTGCGCGAGATGCAGTCTGTCTCCACTGCCGGCTCACCGGCGCCGAGTCACGGCCGCCCACAGCAACAGCAAAGCGACTACCGCCAGCACGGAGACTATGGCCGTGATTCCGATACCTGATTCTAGCGATAGATCTTGGCGTTGTCCATGTACGGCCGGATGGCGCGCCCTGCACTTAAATGGTCAGGGTGCAATGCCTTGGACGGGACGTCGCGGGTTCGAGCCCCGTCTCCCGCTCCATGTTTTTCAGCAAGTTACGAGGAAATCGGATACCCTCCAGACCCTTCGTTAAGAAGCTAAGGCTGATGCTGGATGTGCATTCCGCCTGGCCAGGTAAGTGGGCTTTCCCGACAGTGGCAACGTGAGGTGGCTTCTTCGGGTCGTTGCTTTCGGTTCGGACTCACTTGATGCGGATCGGGTCGGCCCAGGTCCCGCGGAAAATGAACTGCTGCGCGTAGATGGTCTTTGTGAATTTGCCGTAGCGGATATCGGTCCCGGCATAGAGTCCGAGCACAAAACAATCGCCGGGCAGCGGGAACGTATCCGAAACACTCTGCTCTTTCCGCTTTGGGTCGATCGGCCGCTGATGGGTTTCTCCCGGCTCCCACCCCTTGTGCGGAGCAAAGACGTAGCGCAACTCGCTTCCGAGCGAGAAAACCGTGTTGTTAGTGAGTAAGTATTCCACCGGAACTTCTGTGGCTCTGTCCAGGTCCGAGACCGGGGTGCGCAGTTCGAGTGTGGGCCACACGATCGGCTTCTTGCCCGTGAGCACCACCACCGACTCGTACTTGAGCAGCCGGCCTTGGGCGTTGTAGCTTTCGAACACCAGTTCGCGATCCTTGAGATCTTCGTCCGCAAACGAGAGCTCCCCGCTGACATATCCATGGGCGTCGGGCGCTGCTTCCCAAGCAACGGCGTCCTGGTAGATGACTCTGAACCGCTTGACCTCCGGTCCCAGGAAGGCTTCGACCGGGACCTTATTCACGTAGAACTGCTGATTCCTGGGCGAGGCTACCAGCGCCTGGTTATACTCCGCGAGTGCATGCCAAGCTGGCCGCGGATAGCCGGTCCTGTCGTTCAAATTCTTGTAGCCCCAGAACCCGAACCACTCTTCGGCCGTGTCGTTATGCACGGCAGGCTCGCCGCCCTTCCACCATCCATCGGCGTAAATGAAGGGGCATAGGCCAGCGGCGCCCGAATCGAGCAGGTCGCGATAAGCGCGGGTCATGGCCCGTGCCTGGGTCTCCAATGTGTTGCCTCCGTACTGGCCGGTGCCCGCGCCCTGGCGCGAGACCGAGCGGCCAAACTCGGTGACCAGCACCGGCTTCGCGCCGCCGTTGAGTTCCGCTACGAAACGATTCGTGTTGGCATAGCCGTGCGTGAAGTTGGACCCTTCGGTCGAGTAGTCGTAGGTGTTATGGGCGTACACGTCGAAGACGTTGAGGTTCAGCCAGCCGGTAATGGCCGTGTTTCCCGAGATCGCGACGGGGACTCCCGGATGTTCGCGATGGATCAGGTCGCGGAGCCTAGTCCAAAGATCCAGGGTCGACTGCGCTCCGACCTTGCGGATGTGCGCCGGCATCGGCTCATTCATGATCAGATAAGTAATCAGGCAGTCATACTTCTTGGTGTAGGCGAGGATGCGCTTCGCCGACTCCAAGTCCCGCTCCACGACCATGGGATCGCCAAAATCCTCATCGGGCTTAGTCCAGATTCCGAAGACGATCTTCAGGCCGGATGCTTCGACCAGTTTGAGTTCATCTTCGGTCATCTCCGACCATGTGCGTACGCCATTGAACCCGGCAGCCCTGATGTTGCTCAGATCCTGCCGGATTTCCGGCAGATTGGAGACGCGCTGCTTGTAAGGATCTTCGCCGGGACGCGCACCGGGCTCGTAGCCGATGGCATTGACGAAGAACTTGTGGCCATCGATGTAGTACCAGCCGTCCTTGATTTCGATTTTGGTCCCGGGCGCCGGCGCGGCCAGGGCCGTGACGCAGCAAGCAAGCAGCGCCGGCAGCGTGCAACGAAGAAACGATTTCATGAAGAGGCCTCTCGCGCCCCCTCTGGGAGACGCCGGAAGTGACCAGCCGGAGCGGTTCCCGGATCATCGCTTTCAAAATCGACCGGGACCCGGGTCACGTGCTCAGGCTGCGCGACGGCGGAGCGCTTCCTCATAGTCACTTCTTGGTGCTCGCGACCGATGGGCGCGTCGCCGGGCACTTTCTGCGCGTTTGTGAAGACTTCACGCGTGGCACCGTTCGGCCCACCCGTTTCGTTGGACGCGCCAGATGATCCAGAGCGCTCCGAGTGATCTCACCGAATGAGCAGGGACAGCATGTGCCTTCGCACAACCCTGCCCGGAGCATCGCCGTCGACTAGGTGCAGACCATGCGACCGCCGTTTCAGTTATTACTGAAGCCGCCAGTATCACAAGAGGCCAATCTCTTGTCAAGGGCATCGCTGACAGGTGACTGACGACTCGCTACCGGACGCCGGTGGAGAGCAGCGGCTCCTGGTCGTGGTGCTTCTGGAATTTGTGCTTCACGTCCGGCCAGAATTCCTTGAGCACGTTGGAAAATGCGTCCGTGGCGCACGCTACGAACAGCCTTTCCAGATTGTCGTGCCAGTCGCGCGTATCGGGATAATATGCGTTCGAGATGGCCACGGCAATCGAGTTGCCGCCCCATTCGGAAAAGTTGAAGGTGCGGCGGCCGGAATCCATGCGGGCAACTTCGATAGCCCAGACTGCGTGCCCTGTCCGGCGCAGGAAAGATCCCGTCCCCAAGCGGAAATAGCGTGGATCCTGATGGAATACGCCGGGAACGAACCCTTCGGTCATCATGTTGCCGATCATCTGGTCCCCGTACGCGGTGCCCAATCGCTTGGCGTATCCCGCCATGCCCTGGCCGAAGGAAGGATTTTGGTTTTCGATCTGATAGAGCGCGGCGAACGCCCCAGCCGTGGGAAACACAGGCCAATCGAAAGAATCCTTAAACGCAATCGTAATTTTCTGTTTTGCGGTGATGGGCTGAAAGGGGATGGAATCCTCGGTGGTGCGGTTGTTGGGCAGCACTCCGAAGATGCGCTTGTCTTCCAGCGGCGGCGCGGGTATCGGCTCGACGGATCGCGCAGGGGATGGGTCGGCACCGGGCGACGTAGCTGAATCCCCAGGCGAGACGGACTGCCCGAGCGCAGGCACACTTTGACCCAAGACGGCGAAAAGCGCAACAATAACCGGGATTCCCCACTGTCTCAATGACATGCTCTTCTTAAGTAGATGCGTTTCCAGCGTTCCCGTTTCGCCAACCTTTGCGCCTGGCCCGAATTTATTCCCTTACTTGTAACTTCGCGCCGGGCCGCGGAACGTTCCATTGTTTGTTCTGGCACACCTGGCGCCCACGGTTCCGCGCCTTGCGTGGTACGTTGGAGGGTGAAATGGCTGCCACAGAATCCACCATGCTCGGGCTCGGCACGGCCGCGCCGGATTTCGAATTGACGGACGTTGTCAGCAATCGCGCGGTGCGGCTCGACAGCTTCGCGCATAAGGGGCTGCTGGTGATGTTCCTCTGCCGCCACTGCCCATACGTAAAGCATATTGCACCGGGCCTGGCGTTGCTGGCAAAGGACTACGCAGGCACCCAGCTCGATATCGTCGCCATCTCTTCCAACGACGCCAGCCTTTATCCCGACGACGCGCCCGATGGGTTGCGCCTGATGGCGCGCGAACTGGGATTCTGGTTCCCTTATTGCTACGACGAAACACAGCAAGTCGCCAAGGCGTATCAGGCTGCCTGCACACCCGATTTCTTCCTGTTCGATGCGGACCACAAGCTGGTTTATCGCGGCCAATTCGACGATGCGCGGCCGGGCAACGGCGTGCCGGTCACAGGCCGCGATTTGCGGGCGGCCATCGATGCCGTGCTCTCCGGCCGCCCGGTCGGCGTCCGGCAAAGGCCGAGCATCGGCTGCAACATCAAGTGGAAGCCCGGCAACGCTCCGGCCTACCACGGTTAGGCGTCGCTACCCAGGGAGTTAACGAGAAAAGCGCACGCTCTCGTTCTCTCTATCCAAGGTGAGTACCCGCCATCCGGCCTCCTGCCAGGAGGTTTGCATCGACCACCAAGAGTCCGTTTCATAGGCGCCGCGAGGCAGTTCCCGGCCCAGGATCGCCTCAATCTCGCCAAACGTAAACGTGATGGATTTCACGGTCTGCGTTTCCAGGTACGCCTTAAGGGGATCGTACATGCTCATCAGACCCACTATGTCCCCGATCCCATGGTGTTGTCGAGTACATGGGCACGTTTTCCTGGTAATTATCCCTTGACAACAAGTAGAACAAAAGGTATACTCTGTACATGGGCGATATTCAAGGCCGCAACAACGTGCTGGCGCAAGCGCAGAAGTACACGCTGAATCAGTTCAATACAGAGTTTCCAGATGACGATGCCTGCTTGGAAGCGATCAAAGAGATGCGCTTTCCCAACGGCGTTACCACCTGCGAAAAGTGTAAAGAGGACCGCAAACACTACCGGGTTCATGGCCGAACCGCCTACGCCTGCGACCACTGCGGGCATCACATCTACCCGCTGGCCGGAACCATTTTCGAGAAGACAACCACCAGCCTGAAACTGTGGTTTCACGCCATGTTCCAGATGGGCTCTACCAAATGCGGGATCTCCGCAAAGCAGATCCAGCGCGAGACCGGCGTGACCTACAAAACCGCGTGGCGCATGTTCCGGCAGATTCGCACACTGATGTCCGAAGAAATCAGCCTGGAGGGATCGCCGGTGGAGATCGACGAAATGTACGCAGGCGGCAAGCGCAAGAACGGCACGGGACGCCCGATGCGCGGCGACATGACCAAAGCCCCGGTTATCGGAATGGTTGAGCGCAAGGGCCGCGTCGTGGCGCGCACCATCGCCGACGTTAAGGCCGAAACCCTCAAGGGTGTGATCCACAGGTACGTGCTGCCCGCAAGCATGGTCTACACCGATGAACTGGGTTCGTACAACACCATCTCCGAACACCGCCGTTACAGCCATCGGCGCATCAACCACAGTTCGGGAATCTACGTAATGGGCGACGTTCACACCAATACCATCGAAGGATTCTGGAGCCTGATTAAGCGCGGGATCGGCGGAAGCCACCACGCCGTGAGTCAGAAGTTCTTGCAGACCTACCTGGACGAATACGCCTTCCGGTACAACCGACGCGACGTACCCACGCCCATGTTCAAGCAGATTTTGGGGCAGGTTTCGGAGAAGGCGGAGTAACCGCCCTTCGCAGCAGGCCGTGGAAGTCGGCCCGCGTGAACGGGCGCCCATCCTCCGCCTGCTTTGTCGGCTTCGGTTTTTTGCGCTGCATGGTTTCATTATAGCCTCAGCATGGCATCGCTCTCTAGTTTGGTCAGGCGCTTATCAAGGTTCTTCAGGTATTCGCCGTGCTGGTCAGATAGCAACCCAAGCTTCTGTGCCGTCATGGGAAGCGCCATCTCCGCGGCCTTCGCGCGCTCCTCTAGTTCACGAATCCACAATTTCTGCTCGTCAAGCCTGTCGTTTAATCCGAACGAAGCCTCATCGATCTTGCCACGAGTCTCGTTCGCCTGATTCGCAAGCCGACTGATTAATTCGTCGATCCTCCGATTAAGGTCACTGCATCGCGAGGCTAATCCTGGTATGGTGCTGTCCTCAATGTCGCCGATCCGTTCAGCTAGGCTCTTGGGAAGACGCGGAAAACTCCGCTTGATCTCGGGCCAGAAAAATAGGGCCGTTAGCCATAGAATGCTGCAACCCAACGCGATTAGGCCTCCGGCTGGGGTCACCGCTGCCTCCCACAATTGGCGGCGCTTGTCGTTGACCCATTCGATGCGCTCCAATTGTTCGGCGACTGCCCACAGGAATAACGCCCACGCCGGGATGGATCTGATTTTGAAGAGAGAAAGAAACGGACGCCGCATTCCCTCAGCCTAGCATCGCTAAAATAGGTTGGCTCCGCCACGTGGCCTCTAGATCGGCATTATCGCCGCAAGCTCTCGCATGAATCCGCGCGTTTCTTTCATCAGCTCTTCAGCGGTGTTTGGCCCGATATCCTGCACAAGCCACGTGTTGCTATTGTCAGCGTGGGTAATCCGATGCCTCGCATTCTTCAGCGAGACCATCTTGGAAACCATTACCCGTAGTAGTTCCGAGTGCTGCTGCTCCAATGCTGAACGGGCTGGAAATTTCTTCTCCAGGATAGCCACCAGCCGCGTGACACAACTCCAGCCGGGCCTATCTCCGCATACCTTGAGCAAGTTACCTACCTGAATCGCTCCAAATTCAGCCACAAGCAACACGTGAAACGCTGAACCACCAAAGCGACTCAAAGAGAAGCATATTGAAGACTCCGAAATATTGGCCTTAACCTGTGGCCAGCGCTCCACCACGGATTCCCAGCCCGCGAGCGGCGCATCATAAATTCTGGCTTCTTCGGCTGGCACATAAAGAAAAACAACGATTCGCATTTCCCGCTGAATGGTCTTCTGTATTTCCTCTAGGTCATGGGCAACAATGGCCGCCGACAGCTTCGAATGCGTGTTCGCCACGGTTCGTTGTAGATCCACAAGAGCTTCCGCCGAGGTTGGAAGGCCACTATCGCGAAGCAGATTCTCTATCCCCGCGAGAAGTTCATTGAGCTTTGTGCGTTCACCGGCACTCAAAAACTTCTGCTGCCTAAGCAGCCGTGCAGCCGCCGCATCTCCGGGAGGCTGCATAGCAGCGTGAGTGATGCGCGTATTTTCCAGGGCGGCTAGCGCAGCGTGTAACTTTCCCGCATTAAATCTCTCCATATCGAGCAGGCTCACCAGCCTGTATGGATTCTCCGCCCATGGCAAGAGGTAGGCTGGCCTTTCGCTTTCCTGCCCAATTTTAGCAAGTTTACTTGTCTTCATGGGATAATTACCGTTTTCCTTGACTTTTCCCTTTTTCTTCGCCCATAATAGGGTGAGATTCGCTCTATGGCGCTGACCAAACGGCAACGACAGTTGCTCGATCTGATTGCCGATTTCAGGGATGAGCAGGGATATTGCCCGAGCTACGAGGAAATCGCGCACGGTTTACAGTTGGCTTCTTTGGCAACCGTGCACAAGCACATCACCGCGCTCGAACACAAGGGTTACCTGAAGCGCGGCTTCAACCAAAGCCGCTCCTTGGAGCTGACGCCCAAATTCATGCAGGAGCGGCAACGCACGCGGCCGGGCGTGCCGCTGCTGGGACGCATCGCGGCTGGAGCCCCGGTGGAAGCCATGGAACAAAGGGAAGAGTTGCATTTCGCCGACTTCGCCGGCAACGGCAACACGTATGCCCTGGAGGTCCGCGGCGATTCCATGATCGAGGACCATATCTGCGATGGCGATCTGATTCTGCTGGAGCGGATCCAGGAAGCGCGCGACGGCGACATCGTAGTGGCGCTGGTGGGCGGAAATGAAACCACGCTGAAGCGGTTCTATCGCGAGCCAAGCGGCATTATCCGCCTGCAGCCGGCGAACTCGACGCTGAAACCGATCCTGGTGCCGGCGCGGGATGTGCAAATTCAAGGCCGCCTGCTGGCGGTGTTGCGAAAGTATAAGTAACCGCGGAGTAACAAAGCACCCGCGCGAAATTTCGCAAGGATTCTCGAATTTGTGGCAGCACGTGCCGGTCTCGCCGTAATCCGGCGCTTAGAGTGCTGGCGTTAGGCCAAGGCTTTGGCGCGCAGTTCCTGCTCGGCGCGCAACCAATCTTCTTCGGGCGAACCACCCTGGTAGCCACGTTCAGCCCAGTAAGTGTAAGCCAGAGCCGCAATTTCGCTCTCGGCCGGCGCGTGGGTTACTTCCGCGGCGACCAATTCCATGGTGGTTTCGGTTTCCGGCGCGGCAGCGGACCTCTTCAGGCCATGTTTGGCGTGAGGTGAGGCGGCGGATTTGCGGCGCATAGGCGCGGACGCAGCGGGGATAGCGATCTCGTTCTCTTTGGTGCGCTTTGTAGGCATTTTGTTCTTTCCAGAAGTTAATACGACTAATTCCTATTCTACCTGACCCAGCAGGCGACTGGTATCAGAAGTTTCTATTATTTCGATCACCGCAGTGTACTAACACACGCGCGGAGCCGTAAGTCGTTGATTCACTGTCGGACGGACGTGTGCCCGCGCAACCAAGGGGCGCAGGAGGTATAGTGATAAAAGATTGCGCGCAGGCCTCATTCTCGCGGTTTCAGCCGGATTCGCCGTACAGGCGTGGGCAGCGGCGCCGAAGGTTGTGATCGCGGATGTGGATGGCGTGGTGCATCCCATTACTGCGGAAATCATAGCCGGCGCCATTGCGCAAGCGCGACAGGAAAACGCCGCGCTGCTGATCGTCCGTCTAAACACGCCAGGCGGATTGATGGATGCCATGCGCGAGACCATCCAGGAGATCGTCTCTTCGCCGGTTCCAGTGGTGACCTTTGTGGCGCCCAGCGGCGGCCGGGCGGCTTCGGCGGGTTTTTTCATTCTCGAATCGGGCGACGTGGCCGCCATGGCGCCGGGCACCAACACCGGCGCGGCGCATCCCGTGCTGATGACCGGCGAAATGGATGCGTTGATGAAGGAGAAAGTGGAGAACGATGCGGCCGCGGAGATGCGCAGCATCTGCAACAAGCGCGGGCGCAATAGCGCGCTGGCGGAAACCGCGGTGCGTGAGAGCAAGTCGTTCACCGAGAAAGAGGCGCTCGACAATCGGTTGATCGATCTCGTCGCCGCGGATACACCGGCCCTGCTGGCGGCGCTCGAGGGCCGCACTGTGACGCGGTTCGATGGACACACGCAGACGCTCGAACTGCGGGGCGCCATCGTCGAGCGATACCAGAAGACCTGGCGGCAGCGCATCGTCTCCGCCATCGCCGATCCCAACATCGCCCTGGTGCTGCTGGTGATCGGAGCGCTGGCGATTTACATTGAGTTCTCCTCGCCAGGGCTGATCGCGCCCGGCGTGGTCGGGGCCATTCTGGTGCTGCTCGGGCTTTCGGCGATTTCGGTGCTGCCCATCAACTGGCTGGGCGCGGCGCTGCTGCTGGTATCGTTCACCCTGTTTGCGCTCGAAGCCAAGTTCGCGGCGCATGGCGTGCTGGCGGTGGGCGGCACGGTTTCCATGGTGCTGGGCGCGGTAATGTTGATTGACAGCCCGCTGCCGGAACTGCGCATCCACTTGAGCACCGCCATCGGCTTGGCGCTCCCGTTTGCCGTGATTACGGCCACGCTGGTGTGGTTCGTCGTGCGCGCGCGCCGCAACAAGGTGGTGACCGGAGAGCAGGGAATGATTGGCGAAACCGGCTCGGCCGTGACCGAGCTGGCGCCGTCCGGCAAAGTATTCGTCCATGGAGAATATTGGAACGCGGTGGCGCTCCAAAACGTGCCCGCGGGCGCGCAGGTGCGTGTGACCGCGATCCGGCAACTGACGCTTAGCGTAGAGCCGGTGGCGGATGAGAGTGGAGGCTGAACATGTTCGATGTGTCGACGATTGCGATTATCGTGATTGTGCTGTACTTGCTGAGCTCCATCAAAATTCTGCGCGAGTACGAGCGCGGCGTAATTTTCCGCCTGGGGCGCCTGCTCCCGCAGCCCAAAGGCCCCGGCATCATTTTCGTGTTTGCGCCGGTTGACCGCATCGTTCGCGTTTCCTTGCGCATTGACACGCTGGAAGTGCCCGCGCAGGACGTGGTCACGCGCGACAACGTCACCGTGAAGGTGAACGCGGTGGTGTATTTTCGCGTGATCGAACCGCGCCTCGCCGTGGTGGAAGTTTCCAATTTCCTGTACGCCACTTCGCAACTGGCTCAAACCACGCTGCGCAGCGTGCTGGGTGAAGTGGAACTGGACGAACTGCTGAGCCAGCGGGAGAAACTGAACGTGCGGCTGCAATCCATCCTGGATCAGCACACCTCCACCTGGGGCGTGAAGGTGACCATGGTGGAAGTCAAGCAGGTGGACCTGGCCGAGCAGATGATTCGCGCCATTGCGCGGCAGGCCGAGGCCGAGCGCGAGCGGCGCGCCAAAGTGATCCACGCGGAAGGCGAGTATACGGCGTCCACCAAGCTGGCCATGGCGGCGGAAGTGATTCAGAAGCAGCCGGCGGCGATCACGTTGCGCTACCTGCAAACGCTGGTGGAAATCGGCACGGAGAAGAATACGACTATCGTGTTCCCCCTGCCGGTGGATATACTTGCATCTTTGGGGCGCGCGCTGGACCGGGCGGGCACGCCGCCAGAGGCCCAAGCGGGCGGTTCCAAAGCGGAGTAGCGGCTTCGGTGGATGTGAAGCAAGCTGGCGCGCGCAGCGCCGGTCGGTTTGATATCGAGCGCGGCAAAACAGGTGCGGGACAAATGAGGCGAGATAGCGAGACGGGCGAGTTCGAGCTGGTGCTGGGCAACGGGCAGCTTTTGAGCGGCCTGTTTATAGTGGTTCTGCTGTTCGCGGTGTTTTTTGCCCTCGGGTATGTGGTGGGCCAGAATTCCCCGCGTTCGGCCAAGTTGTCCGACGCCACGCAGTCGACCGACCGGCCGCAGCCGGTGACAACGCCGCCGTCGACGCCGCCCGGGGCCGCCGGGGTGGAAACGCCGCCGGTGCAGCCGGCGCCCGATGCCAATGCCGCCGGTCAGGAGGCGCCGAACGCTCCGGCAGCGGCGGCTCCCGAAGGCGGCGCCGCGGCCCCAGCCGCTGAATCCGAGGGTCTTGCCCCAGGCTCTTATTGGCAGGTGATGGCGCTCAAAGAGGTGGATGCCGAAGTGGTGGTTCGCAGCCTCAAGGATAAAGGGTTTCCAGCGCTGATGGCGCCCGGGCGCAACAGCCTGACGCGCGTGCTGGTGGGCCCGTATGACGACATGACGGCGATGAGCAAGGCCAAGACCGAACTGGAGAACGCCGGATTTCATCCCATCAAGAAGTAGCGCCGCGCCGCCGCCCCTAAAGGATTCATTGCAAGCCACGGATGAACACAGATGAACACAGATAAGACTCCTGTTTTCGATCCGCGTTCCTCTGTGTCCATCGAACGGAGCCGCGACCGTGAGGGAGCGGTCGAAGACCGTCACGTCGAGCCGCGCATCGAGACGCCTTTCGAAGCCGCAGCCGATCTGGTGCGGATTGGCGCTCCCTGGCCGCGGCTGCCGGACTGGGCGCGCAAGCCGCGCACGCATCACGAATCGCTGCACCGGCTCAAGAGCGGGCTGCGGCAGCGGAACCTGCACACCGTGTGCGAATCGGCGCGCTGCCCCAATATCCACGAGTGCTTCCACCGTTCGGCCGCCACTTTCATGATTCTGGGCAGCCGCTGCACGCGCGGCTGCGGCTTCTGCTCGGTCCCCAAGCTCAATCCGCGCCTGCATGATACGGACCTCGACCCGGCCGAGCCCGCCAACGTGGCGCGCGTGGCCGCCGAAATGGGCCTCCGCTATGTGGTCGTCACCAGCGTAAATCGCGACGACCTGGACGACGGTGGCTCCCGTCATTTCGCCGAGACCGTGCGCGAGGTGCGGCACGCGCTGCCGGAAGCGCGAGTGGAAGTCCTGACGCCCGATTTCCGCGGCGACCTGGACGCCGTCGCATGCGTCCTCAATGCCGGCCCGCATGTTTTCAATCACAATATGGAGACGGTGGCGCGGCTGTACCGGCGAGTGCGGCCGCAGGCCGACTACAGGCAATCGCTCGGCGTGCTGCGCTTCGCGCGGAATTATGCGCCCCCCGGCGCGCTGACCAAGTCCGGTTTCATGGTGGGCCTCGGCGAGACCGCCGACGAAGTCCACGCGCTGCTCGCCGACTTGCGGCAGGCGGGCGCCGACGTGGCCACCATCGGACAATACTTGCAGCCCACGCGGCGCAATCTGCCGGTGGTGGAATACGTCGCGCTCGAACAATTTGAAAGCTACCGCGCCTGCGGCATGGCGCTCGGATTCAAGATGGTGTTCAGCGGCCCGCTGGTGCGCAGTTCCTACATGGCGGACAAAGTAAGCGAACAGGCGCGCCGCGGCCCGTGCTGAACTGGCTGCTGGCGCTGGCTGCGGCCGGCCTCCTAGTGCTGGCCTTCCCCGGCTTCGATTTCGCCTGGCTGGCGGCGATTGCGCTGGCCCCGCTGCTGGTCGCGGTGGCGCGCGAACCCAGGCCGTGGCGGCGCTTCCTGCTCGGCTGGGCTTGCGGCATCGTCTACTGGTTCGGCGTTTGCCACTGGATTCAGTTCACGCTTTCCGTTCACGGCGGGATGGGCGACGCCGTGGGTTGGGCCGTGTTCACGTTGTTCGCCCTGGCCAAGGGGCTGCACATGGCGGCGTTCGCGCTGCTGGCCGGATTCCTGATCCGCCGCTGGTGGGCTACGCCGGCAATCGCAGCTCTGTGGGTCGCGGTGGAATCGACGCATGGTTTTTTCGGCTTCGCCTGGCTGGCGCTGGGCAACGCCGGCGTCGATATGAGCCTGCCCATGCGCCTGGCTCCATTCACGGGCGTGTACGGCGTTTCCTTCGTGTTCGCGATGATGTCTGCGGCGCTGGCGCTGCGCGTATGCGGACGGCCGCGGCTGGAGCTGGCGTGGATCGCGGCGCTCCTCTTCCTGCCCCTTTTTCCACCGCTACCCGACGCGCAGCATGGACGCGAAAGCGCTCTACTCGAGCAGCCCAACCTCTCGGAGACCGAAGAGTGGACCGCCGAGCCGGTGGATCGAGCCGCACGCGCCATGGCCGATGACTCCGCGCGCGCCGCGGCCATCGACAGCGCTCATCCGCCCTCCATCGTGGTCTGGCCGGAAGTGCCGGCGCCGTTCTTTTACGATGAAGACCCAAGCTTCCGCGCCGTGGCGGCCGGCCTTGCGCGTTCCACCCACGCTGCCCTGCTGATGGGGACGGTGGCGCGCACGCCCGCCGGCGCGCCGCTGAATTCGGCCACGCTGGTATCGCCCGAGGGGTTTCAGGTCAGCCGTTACGACAAGGTGAACCTGGTGCCGTTCGGCGAGTACGTGCCTTGGCCATTCGGCGCGTTGACGGAGAAGATTTCGAAGGAAGCGGGCGATTTTGCCGCCGGACGCGGTATTGTGATCTCGCCCGTAGGCGACCACAAAATCGGCACGTTCATATGCTACGAATCGGTGTTCCCCAACTTCGTGCGCCGCTTCGCGGCCGGCGGGGCGGAAGCCCTGTTCACCATCTCCAACGACGGCTGGTTCGGCAAGACCGCTGCACGGCGGCAGCACCTGGAAATCGTGCGCATGCGCGCCGCCGAAAACCGCCGCTGGATTCTGCGCGCCGCCAACGACGGCATCACCGCTTCCATCGACCCCGCCGGCCGCGTGCGTTCCACGCTGCCGCTGTTTGTCGAGGCGACGTCCAGTGTCCGTTTCAATTACGAAACCGCCCAGACCTTCTACACCCGCTACGGCGACTGGTTTCCGGTCCTCTGCGCATTGCTAGCGGCCGCGTGCCTGGCCGCCGGGAGGTTCGCGCGCGGCTGAGCGGCGCTTGGTCGGGCGTGCTCTAGCTAGCGTAGTGTCCACGAAACAACTGGACAACTCATTCCCTCGGTTTCCTCGCGGCGCTCCGCTTGCGAGGCAGGGTGCAGCCCGGCTGGATCTGTTCCAGCGTTTGCCGGCAGCGCGAGAGCTTTCCAGGATCGACTCGACCGTGGCCGTCCAGACGAAGGGTTTCGGGTTTTCGTTCCAGGCCAGCAGGAACTCTTCTATCGCTTGCTGCAACTCGGCCACGCTTCCGAACGAGCCGCGCCGGATTCTTTTCGAGTGAGTTCGCCGAACCACGGCTCCGCCAGATTCAACCAACTGGAACTGGTCGGCACAAAGTGGGGAACAAAGCGTGGGTGCCGTTTTAGCCAAGTCTGGACGCGGGATGTTTATGGGTGCCGTAATTGTCCATCGCCAAGTGCAGCCGGGTTTCCCCGGGAAACCGCTGATCGATGGCGTGGATCCTATCCGGGCCATAGGTCGCCTTCCGGCCCGCCGTCTACCCGCCGTCTAATGGAACTCGTGAGAGCGACCTCGGCGTGACGTTGCTGACGAACTGGAACCAACCAGGCGATTACGATCTCATCGAGCAAACACTGCGGCAGCCGATGAAGTCCACAGCACGGTCTCATAAGCCGGGCCGAGACGGAGCGTTACCGTCGCCCGCTACCACAGGGATGCGAGTTCAACGGGAGGACCGATGGCCTGCAACCATCAAATAAGAGTTCGATTCTCTCCATCTCCACCAGGTTCGCCGGAATAGCTGAGACGGTGTAGCGGCTGGTTGAAGCCCAGCAGACGCGGATTCGAGCGCCGCTTCTCAGGCGTCAGCCCGCAGCGATGTCAGCGGATCGGACTTACGGATCGCGTTAGGTTGAACCATCAATTACACTTCGAAAATCAATGCTTCGGCGCTGTGTTGACGTCGCGGCACCGCCCCGTCTTTGTGGGGAGTTGGAAGGAAGGTAGAGTGAGGCGCAAGACGCCTGAAATCAGCGCAGTGCGAGCAGTTTGGCAGTAAGCTCCGTTTTGGTCTTTTTTGCTTTCCCTGAAAATATTGATTGGGAAGGAGTTCTGGTTGCGGGGGAAGGATTTGAACCTTCGACCTTTGGGTTATGAGCCCAACGAGCTACCAGACTGCTCCACCCCGCACTCCCATCCTAACGTACGGCTGGGCTCCCGGTCAACGTGCGGCACCCTATGTCCGCGTGCTGCGCCATCGGGCGCGAATGCGGTGGGCGGAAACCGGAAGCAAGCCAAGCTGGAGGCTGGGTTGCGTCAGTTGGAGGCTTTCGCTTTCGGTTTAAACTCAGTGATCTGGAACGACTGGCGGACGATCTCGCGAGCCTCGTCGATCCCGCTCACTTCGCCCGAGCCGATGGCCTGCACCAGCAGGTTGCCGGCGGCGGTGGCTTCGATCGGGCCGGCTACCACCTTGCGGCCGGTCACGTCCGCCACGAGTTGGTTGAGCAGCGAGTTGCGCGAGCCCCCGCCCACGATGTGGATGGTGTGAATAGGGCCCTTCGTGAGGCCTTCCAGCCCTTCGAGCACCTCGCGGTAGCGGTGCGCCAGGCTTTCCAGAATGGTCCGGCAGAATTCACCCTTGGTTCTGGGTGCTTCGAGCGAGCGCTCTCGACACCAGGCTGCGATGCGCGCTGGCATGTCGCCCGGCTGCAGGAAATCGTCGGGATCGACGACGGTCCGCGCCGGGCCGGCCGCCTCGGCCATCTGCATGAGTTCGTCGTAGCCGAAGCGTTCGCCCTCCGCAGCCCAGGTGCGCCGGCATTCCTGCAACAGCCACAGGCCCGCGATGTTCTTAAGCAGCCGCGTGCGCCCGGCCACGCCAGCTTCGTTGGTGAAGTTCAATTGGTACGACTGCTCGTCGATCACTGGCGCGGCGGATTCAACCCCCATCAACGACCATGTGCCCGAGCTGATATAGCACCAGCCATCGCCGCGCGCGGGAACCGCCGCCACCGCCGACGCTGTGTCGTGCGAGCCCACAGCGTGCACTGGCACGGCGCCCAGGCCGGTCGATTCAGCCAGGCGCGGCAGCAGCGGCCCCAACGTGCATCCGGGTTCGATCAGCTCCGCCAGGATGCGGCTCGGAATGCCCAGCCGGCGCAGCATGTCGGTGGCGAAGCAGCGCGCTTTAGGATCGTAGAACTGCGAGGTGCTCGAGATCGTTATTTCATTGCGCTCGACGCCGGTCAGCCAGTAATTGAGCAGGTCCGGCATGAACAGCAGCCGCCGGGCATTGTCGAGCGCCGCCGGGTTCGCCAGCCGCGTCGAGTACAACTGGTACAACGAGTTGATCGACATGATCTGGATGCCGGTGCGCGCGAAGACCTCCGCGCGCGGCACCTTCTCGAACAGCCGGTCCGGGACGCCATTGGTACGCGGATCGCGGTAGTGGCGCGGGCAATCGATCAGCCCGCCGTCGGCGCCCAGCAGTCCGAAATCGACGCCCCAGGTATCCACGCCGATCCCGGCCGCCTTCACGTGGCGCTCGCGCCCGGCAATGATGAGACCCTCGACGATTTCGTGGAACAGGCGGAAGGCGTCCCAATAGAGGCCGGACGGCAACTCCACCGGCTGGTTAGGGAAGCGGCGGGTTTCTTCGATTTCCAATCGCCCGCCCGCCAGGCTGCCCAACATCACCCGCCCGGTTTCGGCGCCCAAATCTGCCGCAAGATAGCTCGACATACTGCGCGCCATTGTAATTCTCCGCACTGGTGGATTCAAATCTCACTAGGGGTCAATTTGGGTTGCCAGACGCGGTGGCGGCCGTCCACCAGGGCTCTTATTGCGGGGCGCCTGGCCGCTGCGGCGACAGCCGCTTCGTAAGTGTGATGGCGCAACAAATTCAGGTCGGGTTATGCCTGCGGCTTGGCTGCAGTCCTGTCGAAGAAGCTTGTCACCGCATTGACTACCGAGTGTATGCCATCCGCTCCACCCGCCAGGAGCGCAGCCGAAAGTGCGACATCGACGCAAAGAAAAAACAGGTACTGCGGGCTTTGCGAGAACACTGGGTCCTTGAGTTTGTTCGCGTCGACAAAGTTCCCGAGCGCTCGCACACCCGCCATGCTCACAAGGACAGACAACGTGAGCGAAACAGCAAACGCATAGCGCTGGGTGTCCCCTCGGTATTCGTCGATTGCGTCCGAGGCGGCCTTCAGATCCGCGGCATTTTGTGCATTCGCAGCAGTGTCAGCGGGTCTGGCCCTGATGGTCGCCACAACTCTTTCAAGCTTACTGGCCTCCGCGTCGCGCCAGGGGCTCACCAGAATCTCGACTGCCCGTTCGATGACGGCTGCGGCGAAGGCAAGAGGCGCCAACAAGCCGCTCAGATCCTGCAGTCTAACTGTCAGACCAAGCGTACCCCAGTTCAACCGAGCGCGAAAGACGATTACGCCCACGAGCGCGGCCGCACCTGAGACAAATAGCGGCCAGTTCTTTCTGATGATGGACGTCAAGGGCATAGTCGCCAAATCCTCCCGACGGTCTCCCATGTTCCCGCCATGCTTCTCAAGGCCACGCGGCGGGACCGGCAATATTCAAATGACAAACCCGGGCGGCCCGAGGTTTGTCCGAATATTATGGGGCCGCCATGCGGCGCATGTCAATCAAATAGGGGTCCCGATCAGGCAAATGAAGCCACCGTGCCGGCCGCTCGTGCGCCGCGCCAGGCACCTCGCGCGTGGTCCGTATTCTGCCTGCGATAGAGGCGCCGGACTTCGATGCGGCTTGCCGGCCCCGAACCTGCGGTTTTCAGGATCGTCCTGGACTGGACGACTGTTCCTCGGGAGTGCGCGAGGCGGCGCGGTATCATGAAGAATCACCATGACGGCTCCCAGCCTTGCCGAAGCCGACGAAGCCACACTGGTCGCGCAATCGCGCGAAGGGGACGGGCGTGCGTTTGGCGAGCTCGTGCGCCGTTATGAGAGCAAAATCTTCCGCCTGGCCCAGCATGTCACGCAAAACCGCGAGGACGCAGAAGACGTGCTGCAGGAGACGTTTCTCAAGGCGTACGAACACCTCGACCAATTCCAGGGCGCCGCGAAGTTCTACACGTGGATCGTACGAATTGCGGTGAACCAGGCGCTGATGAAGCTCCGGCGGCGGCGAACCGACAGATCGGTCTCGCTCGATGAGGCGATTGACACGGGAGAGGACACGATTGTCCGCGAGGTTGCCGCATGGGACGAGAATCCAGAGCAGAGATTCTCACGGGCGCAGTTCGGCCAGATTCTGGATGAGGCCATCCAAGGGTTGGAGCCTCCGTACCGCTCGGTCTTCGTGCTGCGGGACATCGACGAGCTTTCGACGGAGGAAACCGCGGATGCGCTGGGCCTGTCCATTCCCGCGGTGAAGAGCAGATTGCTGCGGGCCCGTCTGCAATTGCGCGAGAAACTCACGCGCCACTTCAAACGCAAGGGGGACGACGCGTTTGCTTACCTGTAAAGACTTCCTGCATGAGTTGAGCGACTACCTGGACCAGAGTTTGGACGTGGACATCAGGGCCAAACTGGAGAGTCACATTTCCGAGTGCCCTAATTGCTGGGTAATTGCGGATACCACGCGCAAGACGATCCAGATCTACAAAGGCATGGATCCATACCCGGTTCCGGCCGATGTGCAGTCGCGGCTGATGCAGGCCTTGGAACGGAAGATCGCGGCCAAGCAGAAGGAGTAACGCTGCCGATGCAGGCCGGTCCGGCAAGCGGAAGCGACGCCAACTCTTCGAGCTATTGCACGGCTACAGTGACATTCGCCTGACTGCGCCGCGCGGTGGCGGCCGTTCCGCCGGAAACGGTTAGCGACACTGCCGCACCGGTGGAGATGGTGGGCGGCACGATCGTATTGATCTGGATCAGTCCAGCCACCGATCCGCCGGCGGCGCCGGCGTAGCTCACTACGGCAGGCTGTCCTCCGATAGTGACCTGAACGGGATCGTTGACGACGTCACTTGCGTTGGCGATCATTCCATCGACCAGCGGCGACGACAGAGTGCCCATTCCAGTGACGTAGATCACAATGGTGGATCCCCGCGACGCCGCATTTTTGGCGGAGTTGATGGTGTAGCTCCCAGAGTTGGCGTTGTAGTTCAAGATGGCGCCTTGTCCGGTGCCCAGACCTCCCAAGGTAAAAATTCCGGGATCTTCGCCCACTGCAATGACCGGGTAGGTGTTGGTGAATGCCTCGCCGTCCCAGACTATGACCGAAACACTCGAGAATTGGGTGCCCACCACGGCGGACAGCTCAAAGGGGACGACGGCGTTGATCTGGTTGTTGGAGAGCATGATAATGGGCGCCAGAACACTGTGATTGGCGGGCGGAAACAGCGTCACGTCCCAGAAAGTGAAAACGACCTCGAAACTGTTGGTGGGGTTGGCGGGATCGGGCACGCTGACGGGGAAGGACTGGACACCGACGACGGTGGTGAGTGGCACAGTGTCGGCCACCATCGGCCCCAGGTTCTGACCAAAGATGGATATGATCTCTCCCGGCGAGACTGCTGTCTGGCCATTCGCAACCGGATCGGGGTCGGTCCCGACCTGGGTCGAGCGCAGTAAGTAGCTGGCGGCATTGGTCACTGCGGTGATCGCCATCGCCGTGCTGGAAAGCACCGTAAATGTGGCCGGACCTCCCGGAACCTGTGCCGGGTTATTGGGCGGAGCCGGATTGGTCACAAACAGGCACAAGGTTCCGGGATTCTGCAATAGGGGGGAATTGTATGGAATGGTGGCTTCCAGCACTTGCTGGCTCAACAGCGCTACGGTCAACTGGGTGGGCGTACCGACGGGCGTGCCCCCGAGTTCACAAGCTCCCCCGGCCTGCTCTTCGATGGTCACCACTGAAGTCGCGAAGAAATTCTGCCCGTTGATGGTGATCAAAGGACTGACCGCCGGATCTTGCACGATGACCACCGGATAAATGGAGGTCAGCGCGGGCGGCCCGGCCGAAACCACCAGGTTCACCGACACAATGAACGACGCGCTGCCGGAGGTAGTTGGAGCGATGGTAATCGTGCCGCCGTAGCTGCCCGGCAGCAAGGCCTGCACGGTGGTCTCGTCCAGCATCACCGTGATCGGCACGTAGGAACCCGAAAGCGCCACGCCGCTAGTGGTAAGCCCCGAAGGCGTCGAGCCTAGCGGCCCTACGCGAACCCATGCAGGAGAGCTGCCCGTTCCTGTACCGGTTGCGGCAACGGCGGTAGCCGTAAACGGTATCGTCCCCCCGTTTGATGCCACGTCAATTTCGGACGACGTCGTCGGGTCCATTGCGGGATAAGCGGGCCAGGCGGCGCCGGTGGTGTACGAAAATGTAAGAGTGCCGTTGGTCGAAGACGTGGCTGCGGTGTAGTTCGCGGACGGGGAGATTACTACCAGCGAGGAGGGGGGATTGGACACCATCAAGCTCACCGGAATAGTGAGGCTCATGGTTGCCGGCACGGTCGAAATCGCAATCGAGCCGGGATAGGTTCCGGGCGGCAGGCCGGTTGGATTAGCAGTCAACGTCAGCGCCAAAGGCGAATATCCGGATGCCGGCGTAACGACCAGCCAAGCGGGCGCCGAGGAATCCTGCGCCACCACCACCGTCGAACTCGCCGTGCCAGTTGGCAGCGTCACTGTCACCTTGCTCGACGCCGGCAGCGTGGCACTGCCGACCTGATAGGAAAAAGTCACCGAAGCGGGCGAGACGGTAATGCCGGTCGAACTCGCGGCCCAAGCCCCGCCGGCAACGAGCGCTGCCAGCGCCCAGCCGAGAATGCGCACCATTTTCATGCTGGGTATATCGGCGCAAATGCGGCAGATCTTTACAGCCGGCTGAAAACGCCGCCGGGAACCGACGCGGCCCAACCGCTTTTCAAGACCGGCAAGAGCATGCTT
>Ga0326728_10008639_pt1 | contig 25128 bp, 18 predicted proteins | sample MB3enrmetagenome_FD_207602 | JGI IMG/M metagenome (GOLD analysis project Ga0326728, IMG submission 207602) | Lab enriched peat soil microbial communities from McLean, Ithaca, NY, United States - MB31MN | ecosystem: Environmental > Terrestrial > Soil > Wetlands > Peat | place: USA: New York... | reverse complement strand
GTTCTGGGCCTGGTTGTGGGGAGGGTTTGGGCTGATCCTGGCCGTGCCCATCACCGCCGCCATCAAAGCCGTGTGCGACAACGTTGAAAAGCTGAAGCCGTATGGGGCGTGGATGGGGGAAGGGTGAGGCCGGTCGAGAGAGTCGAGAGTCGCGAGCCAAAGGCGGGGAGGTCGAGGATAAGGAGATTGAAGGTCCAAGGCCGTCGAAAAGCGAATTCAAATGGCAAATCGCAAATGGCAAATTTCAAATGGTCTCAAATTTGAAATTTGGCATTCGAGATAGATCTTTGTGACTTCACGGCTTTTGATCTTCACCTTCTCGACTCTCGACTTTTAACTCCCGGACTCCTCGACTATCCCTGGGCGCGCAATTCGCGGACAAGAGCCTCGATCGACTCACAGTCCTGAAAGATGCGGATGCCGGCAATGCCTGCGGCCCCCGCTTCCAGGCAAGGACGGACGCGTTCCACGGTGATTCCCCCCAGAGCGAGGACCGGTATTCTAATCTGTGCATTTACTCTGCGCAACTCGTCCAAACCCAACGGCGGACCGTACTTGAGCTTGGAGGGCGTCTCGAAGACCGGACCGAGCAGAAGGTAATCCGCCCCGGCTGATTCAGCGGCTATCGCCTCACCCAAGGAGTGGCAGGAGACACCAATAACAAAAGGGCGGGGGGCCACTTGGCGGACGGTTGAGACGGGCATAGACTGTCCGCCCAGATGCACTCCTCCTGCCCCCGCCGCCAAGGCGACATCGAGGCGGTCATTGACCAATACCCGAGCGCAGGCGGAGCCTGTCCTGAGCGGAGCGAAGGAATGCTCGCGCGACCGCGGGCGAGACGCCCGCATCACGGATGGGAATTCCCTCGCGGCGCTCACGGCATGTTCCACGAGTGCCTTCAACTCACGGGTGGGTAGATCTTTCTCTCGGATCTGCAGGATGTCCACCCCGGCCCGCAGTGCTTCCCGGATGACCACCGCGAGAGGGACGGACTTGAGTTGGCAACGGTCGGTGATGTAGCAAAGAACGAGACTACTCATTTGTTTGAGTTGGGGTCAGAGGTTGGGGTGGGGCGGAGAAGTTGCCAGATCTCTAAAATCGCCAACCAGATATCAGCTAATCCGAGGCCGGAAATCGCCCCGCGGAGGAAATCGTTATGTGAGATAACCGAGAGTACCGGGAAGTGGTCAATAAAATAGTTCTGACTCCAAAACGATGCCCAGGGAAGGATAAAGAGGAAGATACCCAGTTCCAGACAGAAGACGATGTAGATGATGGTCAGCAGTCTGCGCATGTCTATTGGGCGATATCGGGCTGGCCGGATCGCGTCTTATGAGCTTTTCTGCTGAAAGGCGCGTATCTTCTCTGCGACATCGCGAAAATCGATCCTCCGGCCGTAAACCTCGGAGAACATTTCCAACGCGCGAGGCAGGTCGCCTGCTTGCTCATAAGCGACTCCCAGGTCGTACTGGAGAGTCAGTCGAACCTCATCGTCGAGGTGAGGAGTCTCCAGCGCCCGGCAGTACCACTTCGCGGCGATCGGGGCCATACCTTTGTCCATGAAGCAAGCGGCAAGCAAAGAGCAAGCCTGCAGGTAGTTTGCCGGAGGGGATGTCTTTTCCGCGCCATTCACCACCCTTTGGAATTCTCTGATCGCCTGGTCGAGATGTTTCATCTCCCAGAAAGCCACGCCCAAGTTGAAGTGGGCTTCCGCATCATCCTCCAGTCCGGGCTTCGGACTGCTGCCGTCCGAAGCGATGCGAGGAGGCTGCCCTTCTGCCTCGGCCTGAGCCGGTTGCGGAGCTACTTCCTTCGATTCGCCCGAGATGCGAGGCGCCGGAGCCGAGGAAGGAGGCGTCTCCGGTCGTCCCATCCCAGACTCGATCCCCTCGCTGAAATCGCCAACAAGATGAGTAGAGGTCTCGACGCCTGCGCCGAGGGGCGGTTCCGAAGGAGGCTCTTCCTCGCCGGGGATGATAGAGGGAGCGATGGCAGGTTGTCCTTCAGGCTTCGGAACCTCCGGGCCGCTCGCCGGTTTCCGCCGACCAACCGCTTGTTGGCCGGGCGGAACAACTCTCACAGGGGCTCGTTCCTGAGCGGCCGCTAGTGGTTTGGGAGGAGGTTCGAAAGGCATACCTGACGTATACGCCATGACAAGGGCCCGAAGTTCGGCGATTCGGAGGTCGCCTCGAAACTTCTCCTCTAATGACTCGACGGCCCCTCGCGCTTCCTCAAAGAACCCCTGCTCGAGATAGAAGCTGATCTCAACCTTGGTGTCATCAAAATTGAACGAAGCGGCCTGCTGAGCAGATTCGGAGGCCGCTGCCTCCGCGCTTTTGGTAGCCAGAAAGCCCTCCAAATCCTGCGAAAGGTCGACCATTTGAATTTCCGTATAGGACGAAGGCGGAAGTGTGTATGGAACGGGCGCTGACGCGTCGCGCGGCGGTTCCGAGAAAGCCGTCGGTGATGCTTGGGAGGCGGGCGGGAGGTAAGGATCCAACGACGAGTCTTGTCCCGCTAGGCTCGGGGCCGGTGAGAGCTCGGAAGTGAGGTCGGTCTTATCGGAAGGCGATGGCATAGGTGTTGCCGGAGTTGGCGGTAAGGGCTCCGGTGTCTTTGCCGGGGCCGTAACTGCCGGGAGGCGGACTGTTAGTGCGGCTGCAGCCTCCGGCTCGCCGGCCATCTGCGAAAATCGCCAGGCACCCTCCGCATCACCCTGCTGTGCGTAAATCAGCGCCAGCGCCTGGGCCGCCCGTTCCGCACGTTCCGGCATATCCTTCCAGCACATTCCCACCAGGCGTTTGTGGATCTCGATCTCGTCAGGATAGACTTCCAGGACCCTCTCGAGTTCCGCAACCGCCCGGCTCAACAAATGGTAACGCGCAAATAGCTCGCTATTATCGAGTGCCTCCCTGACCATTCCTACCCGGTCGGTCGCAGGCACGGGCGCGGCGGGCGGGAGTGAAGAGTCTTCTCCAGTTAGATCAAGGGAGGAGGGGGACAGATCGTCAAGTGATACTTGACCGAGTTTCTCGCCCTGCTTCTGGAGAACATCTTTCCGCAGTAGGTCATAATGTTCGTTCCCAGGATCGTGATCGATCAGCCTTTGAAACGCTTGTCTGGCCTTCTCGAATTGCCCGCACTGAAGATAAGCGTGGCCCAACGCCTCCAGGATTTCGAGTTGCGCATTCACGTCCCCGCTCTGGTCGCAAATGCGATAAATCAGCTCGAGAGCGGGAAGATGCTGGGGAGATTTACTCCGGATCAGGCGCAGAGACTCCATCAAGACGCTGGTGTTCCCTTGCGCGATAAGCTCGTTTGCAGCCGTGGCTAGGGTCCTGGATGCCGCGTCGAATTGGCCCGCTTGCACGCACGCAGATACGAAACAAGCGAGTGGCGGAATGTCCGGGGGCGTGGCCCGAACGAACTCCAGCGCCAGCGTCTCCGCTTTCTTGAACTGCCGCAAGGCAACGTAGGACTCGATCCGGAGCGTGCGTGCGGCAGGATCGTCCTTCAAGCCGGGAGTACTATTCAGGATCGCTTCTGTGTCCTCCGGGTGCTTGAGCGCGAATGCCAGGCGTGCCCTGAGCAGTTGTATTTGCGGCGCGTCAGGACTCAAGTCCTGCGCTTTTTTCAGAGCCACCTCAGCGGCGGCCGGGTCCTCCCGGCCGAGCGCAAGCTCTGCGCACTCCAGATTAACCTGTAAGGCATCGGCCTTAAGGCCCAGTTCCTCACAGAAGGCCGCCAGACGCGATCTCGCCCCGGCATTCTCGGGATCGAGCTGTACAACCTTCCGCAGCGTCTCGAGCGCTTTGTCGTTCTGTTTTTTCTTCTTGTAGAACTCGGCGACCTGGTAATAGAGATCGCGGGTCTCGCGGACCATTCTCTGCGACTGGTAAAGCTCCCCAAGTTTCAGGAGAGGGCCAACTGAGTCCGGTTCCAGCTTGACGATCTTCCTGTAGATGGCGACGGCCTTGAGCGCGTATCCGCTGTGAACGTAGGCCTCGGCGAGCCTGTAGAACTGCTTGAGACCCTCGACGACATTTTTGTCGCGAACGTAGAGGTCGCCAATGGTGTTCAGCAGGATTAGCTCGGAGGGGTCCTTCTCGAGGATGCGAAAGTATCGGTCGATCGCCTGACTGATCTTGCCCTGGCTGGCGAAGTTTTCCGCCTCTTGCAGTGCCCTGGCTTTGTTAAAAGCCATTCGTACGCTCCGCTTTCCTGGACCGACAAGAAACCATGCGCTACCGTAACATACGCTCCTGCTCTAGTCAACGAACGGCCCCGTCTCAGGGCAAAGACTGGGAAGTGGTTTGCGAACCGCGCCGAATGAGGTTGTTGCAAAATTAGACTCTAGCGAACACTCTGTCAGGAAAGGCCGGCTAGGAAAGCATCTCACCCAGTCGGAATGTCCACAAGAGGCCATCCGAGATTGAGCTGTCCGCGTACTCCGGGATGGTGTTGGTGCTCGCCGGTTTGGGGGCAAAAACACCCCATCACTGCCCGGAAAATGGCGAAAAAATCACCACTTGTGGGGCATTTCCCCGTCTGAGCCTCTCCAGGGGATAAGTGACCCGTTGCACGTCCGGTGGCTCGAATGTGAGTCTTGGCCATCAGAAGCCTGCAATAACTCTCATAATGTCTGCCCCGCTGGCGACAAATAGGTAGAGGGTCAGGTTGGCACTACGCATGCTCTGGAAGAGAGTGCATGAGAGTGTGCAGTTTAAGCGGCGGGCCCTAAGCGGGGGAAATGGGCTGGGGCCGAGCTTTGCTTTCGCAAGGCACACTCCGAGCAAGAGAGGCTTGACCGCACCAGGCGTAAAGGCGTGTAGAGTGTGCGGCTTCTGAGGCTTTCGGGCAAGACGCACTTGCTGGGGCCTCTGGCGAGGAGAGCGGAAATGGCTCTTCACGGCTGGATCGCGCGGCACGCTGGTTCCTTCGGCGCCAGTGCCGTGTGGAACACAGCAACTGCCTACTCCTCAGCGCGCCCTTCCCCTTCACAGCTCCGGAACGATTTTTCGTATCACCCCGATCGAGGACGGCACCCCGTCAGCAGCGTTTTCCACCGCCTAATTGCGGACGAGCGCGCGGAGCGCCGGGCTTAGAGGATAAAGGGACCAATGCAAATCATAGTGACTGATTTGAAAAAATGCGTGGGCTGCCACAGTTGTGAATTGGCATGCGCTGTCAGCCGGTCCGAATCCAAGGAATTGGAGCAAGCAATTCTGGAAAACCCGAAGCCGGCCACGAGGGTGCGAGTCGTCGGGATTGGAAATCGGCCCGTTCCGCTGCAGTGCCAGCAGTGCGAAGACGCGCCTTGCGCAGCGATATGCCCGTCCGCGGCGCTGTACCGCCTGGGGAAAGACCAAACCGTTTTGTTCAACCGGGAGCGCTGCATCGGCTGTTCGAGCTGCGTATTGGTGTGCCCGTTCGGCGCGATCCGCAGGGCCGACGGGGGCGTGATGGCGAAGTGCAGTCTGTGCTTCGACCGGCTTGCCGAGGGCAAGCAGCCGGCCTGCGTGGAGGCGTGCCCCACCAAGGCACGCAAACTCGCCGAGGCCAATTTGGTCGCGGAAGACAAGCTTCGCAAGACGGCTTTGGCTGTCGCCAGTCTCGAGACCCAAGTCGACCGAAAAGAAGAGTGGATTAACTGATGTAGCCAGATTCGCCATCGCCCGGTTTTGTGAGGCCGCGTTGGGAAGGCCGTGCAGAACCAGAGGGGTTAGCCCGGAAAGCCCAATGAACCGAGTCGCTCTAGAAACCATTCTTGAACGTTATCGCCGGAACCCCGAGCAGATTATCGCCATCCTTCACGCGCTTCAGGACCAGGAGAGGTATCTTCCGCAGGAGGACTTGCGCTTTCTCGCCAAAGAGCTTCAGATCCCTTCCAGCCAACTCTTCCAAATCTCGACTTTCTACAAAGCTTTCAGTCTCAAGCCGCGTGGCAAGCACCAGTGTCATGTTTGCATGGGCACGGCCTGCCATGTGCGCGGTGCGGCGCTGATTTTGGAAGAAGTGGAGCGCAAATTAGGGATCAAGTCCGGGGAGACAACTTCCGACCTGGAATTCTCCTTAGACACAGTCAACTGTCTGGGAGCCTGTGCCCTTGCCCCGATCGTGGTGGCGGACGGCGAGTACTTCGGGAATATGAGCGCGCCTTCCGTGGCCAGAATGCTCAGGCAAGTCAAGGAAGGCAAAGCTGCGAAGCCGCGTAAGGGGGCAAGACCTAAAGACGAGGGATCGCAGGCGGAAGCCAATCTCCCGGAAAGAGTAGCTCCCTTTTTCCCCAGCCCTGTCGAGCTAAACAGATACCGAGAAGACCTGATAGCGGCGCACAATCCCGACCTGCCTTGTTTGGCAGTTTGCCGAGGCACCGGCTGCTCAGCGATGGGAAGCGAGGATTTGTATCTCGCGCTCAAGGAGAGCATCGAAGGGAACAACCTGGGCGATAAGGTGCGCCTGAACTTCACAGGCTGCCACGGGTTTTGCGAAAAAGGACCTTTGACAGTGGTCTTTCCGGAAGAGATTTTCTACACCTCGGTTCGCCCCCGGGATGCGGATGAAATTCTGACCAAGGTTCTCGAAAGAGCCGGTCCCGTCGAGCGGCTGCTTTATCAGGAGAAGGAGACCGGCAAGCGGATTGTGCACCAATCAGAGGTGCCGTTTTTCCAACGCCAGCACCGCCTCTTGATCGGCAACAACCGCCTCATCAACCCGGAGAGTCTCGATGACTACATAAGGGTTGGAGGCTACTCAGCGCTTCCCAAGGCACTCTTTGAGACGACGCCCGAGCAGGTTATCGCGGAAATTCGAAAGGCGGGTTTGCGCGGCAGAGGCGGCGGAGGTTTTCCGGCGGGACTCAAATGGGAAACCTGCCGCAACGCTCACGGCGACGTTCGTTATATCATCATCAACGCCGACGAGGGCGACCCGGGCGCGTTTATGGATCGGTCGGTGCTCGAGGGGAATCCGCACTCCGTCCTCGAAGGTCTGATCATCGCGGCTTATGCAATCTCTTATGGGGTCAGTCCGAGTCAAGGCTTCATCTATGTGCGGCATGAATATCCCCTGGCCCTGAAATTTTTCACCCATGCGGTTGAGGAAGCGCGCGCCTGCGGCCTGCTGGGCAAGAATATTCTGGGCAAAGCAGGATTTGATTTTGACGTGCAGATCAGCCAGGGTGGCGGCGCGTTTGTCTGCGGCGAGAGTTCCGCCTTGATGGCCAGCATCGAGGGCAAGCCCGGCGAGCCTCGTGCTAAATATGTTCACACCGTCCACAAGGGCATCCATAACCAGCCCAGCAATCTGAACAACGTCGAGACCTACGCCAACGTGCCGTTGATCATCAACAACGGCGCGGCTTGGTACAACTCGATGGGCACGGCCAACTCCAAGGGCACCAAGATCTTTTCGCTGGTTGGGAAGATCAACCACACCGGCCTGGTCGAAGTGCCGATGGGCATCACCCTGCGCGAAATCGTTTACGAGATCGGCGGAGGCATCCCCAACGGCAAGAAATTCAAGGCAGTCCAAACCGGCGGCCCGAGCGGCGGGTGCCTGCCGGAGTCACTTCTCCACCTGCCGGTGGATTTTGACGAACTTACCAAGGTCGGCTCGATGATGGGTTCGGGCGGCATGATCATCATGGATGAAGACACCTGCATGGTGGACGTGGCCCGATACTTCCTCAACTTCCTCCTGGATGAAAGCTGCGGCAAATGCACTCCTTGCCGGGAAGGCATCCGGCAAATCCTGGGCATCCTGAATCGCGTGTGCGAGGGGCAGGGCAGAGAGGGCGATCTCGAACGGCTGGTCGATCTGGGCAATGCGGTCCAGGACAGTTCGCTCTGCGCGCTGGGCGGAAGTGCGGCCAATCCCCTGCTCACCACAATCAAGTATTTTGAGGAAGAGTACGTTGCTCACATCCGGCACAAGCGGTGCCCGGCGGCGGTCTGCAAGGCGCTGATCGAATACGAGATCCTCCCGGAGAAATGCACGGGTTGTAAGGCCTGCGTCAAGCCCTGCCCGAGGAGTGGAATTAGCGGAGACCTGAAGAAGCCGCACTGGCTCGATAAACAGCAATGCATTAAGTGCGGGATTTGTTTTGAGATCTGCAAATTTGACGCGGTGGTGAGAAGATCGGTGGGAGTTTGATGGAAGAGGCAGGCAAAATCTGTACGGTGCGAATCGACGGCCAGCCGGTTTCCGTGCCGGAGGGAACCACCATCCTCGAGGCCGGACGCAAACTGGGAATCAAGATTCCTACGCTCTGTCATCATCCGGCGCTCGAACCTTATGGCGTGTGCCGGGTGTGCATCGTCGAACTGAAGCGCGGCCGGCGGGTGCGGGTGGTGACGGCGTGCAATTTCCCCATCGAGGAAGACGGCCTGGAGGTTTCCACAAACTCCCCGCGAATCCAGAAGGACCGCCGCACAGTCATTGAGCTGTTGCTGGCGCGGTGTTTCAGCTCTCCAGTCATCCGCGAATTCGCTGCCACTTTCGGGGTCCATGACACCGATCTGGAGAAGACCTCTGGAGAGGAGTGCATCCTCTGCGGGCTTTGTGTAAATGTCTGCCGTGACCTGATCGGGCAGGCTGCGATCGGTTTCGAGAGCCGAGGTGCGGACCGCAAGACGGCTACGCCCTTCGGCGAGCCAAGCGAGGATTGCATTGGGTGCGGGGCCTGTGTCTATGTTTGCCCGACCGGCTGCATCAAGATGGAAGACCTTCCCACAGAACGAATGATTGACCGCTGGATGAGCTTGATGCCGTTCTTGAAATGCCGCAGTTGCGGCAAAGCCTTCGGAGCCGCACGCCACCTCGAGCTTTTGAAGTACCGCCAGCCGCTGGCGAGGTTTTATTTAGAGGTGTGCCCGGAATGCCGTGGCAAGTCGCTCGGAAAAGCGCTTCTGGGGCCGAGCATTGCGACGCAAGAGACTTTTGCTGGATAGCTCCCCTCCGCGTCGAGGAGGGGAATTACATCGAGGAACTAAACCATGTCCAAGATCATTGCCTCAGCCGCCATTCGTGGTGCGCACTATTACATGACGCTGGCCCGGCAGCAACTCAGTCAGGCTATTGAGAAGCACGGTCCGGACGCGAAAGTCGCATACCCCAACACCGGCTACTATCTGCCGCTGATCCTCGCCCTATTGGGAAAGAGGGTCGAACGATTGAAGGACTGCGTGGAAGCGCTGGACGAGATGCAGATTCTGCTTCCCGAAGTGCCCAGCGACAGCCTCTGGCTTCCCTATCTCGGCTCGGCCCTGGACGCGGGGATCGCCACCTTGGTCGCCGAAGAGGTGATCGAGGCCCTCAAGTACCTCGACCCTCAATACCGCCCGACACCTCCGTTCATTGGCTTTACGGACGACTCCATCCTGCGCACCCAGGGCATCAAGCTGGTGGATGGCCGTATGCCGGGTTTTGCCGCCTGCGTGGGCGCGTTGCCGACCAACCAGGAAGCCGTGGCCCTGGCCCGCGAACTCCAGGAGAAGAACATTCTGGTTTTCATGGCCGGCGGCAGCAATGGCCGGTCGATGGCCGAGCAGTTGGCGGAAGAGAACGTGGAGATGGGCTGGGACACTTACCTTGTTCCCTATGGGAAGGAGATGAGCGCGGCCGTGCACGCCCTGAACTTTGCGGCGCGCTCCGCCATGACTTTCGGCGGGGTCAAGCCGGGCGATATCGAGGGTGCGCGGAAGATCTTGCTTTACAACAAAGAACGCGTATTCGCTTTCGTGTTGGCGCTGGGCACCGATCCGGAAGCTCCGCCCGACCAGTTAATCACGGATCAGAAATACGCGACGGCGGCCGGGGCCATCAACTTCGGCTTCCCGGTGATCGCCGATTCTGCCATCCCTCAAATCCTGCCGCGCGGCATCTGCACCTACGAGCACGTCGTTTCCAAGGTGCCGCTGGATCGCATCGTTGCCAAAGCGGTCGAGGTTCGCGGGCTCAAGCTGAAGGTTTCCAAGATCCCCATCCCGATCGCCTACGGCGCGGCGTTCGAAGGAGAGCGCGTACGCAAGGAGAACCTGCAAGTGGAATTCGGCGGCAAGTACTCGCAGGCTTTTGAGTACCTGCGCAAGCGAGCCATGGACCAGGTTGAGGACGGCAAGGTGACCTTGGTAGGTCCCGACATCGATACGGTGGAGCCGGGCAAAGCTCTGCCCCTGGGAATCGTTGTGGAAGTGGCCGGCCGCAACTTTCATGAGGACTTCGAGAGCGTGCTGGAGCGGCGCGTCCACAAGTTCACCAGTTGCGCCAGCGGCATCATGCACATTGGCCAGCGCGACATCAACTGGATCCGCATCAGCAAGGAAGCCTTCCAGAAAGGTTTCCGCATGAAACACCTGGGCGAATTGCTGATCCACAAGTACCACGACGAGTTCTCCGGCATCGTGGATAAAGTGCAGGTTACGATTTACACCGATGAGAAACAGATGCAGGATTTGCTGCGCGACGCCAGGGCGGCTTATGACAAGCGCGACGAGCGCATGGCAGGCATGAAAGACGAAGATGTGGACCGCTTCTACAGTTGCATCCTCTGCCAGAGTTACGCGCCCAACCACGTCTGCGTCGTCACGCCGCAGCGGCTCGGCCTTTGCGGCGCTTACACCTGGCTCGACTGCCGCGCGGCGTTCGAGATGGATGCACACGGTCCCAACCAGCCCATTGCGAAAGGGAGCTGCCTGGATCCGACGCTGGGGGTTTGGGCAGGGGTCAATCAATACGTCGTTAAGGCCTCCAACGGTCACCTTCAGAAGGTGACGATGTACTCGATCATGGAAGACCCACAGACCAGTTGCGGGTGCTTCGAATGCATCGTCGCCATCCTACCGGAAACCAACGGCGTCATGGTGGTCAACCGGGAATTCCAGGGGATGACCCCGATTGGCATGACCTTCTCCACCATGGCCGGCGAGGTGGGCGGTGGAGTGCAAACCCCCGGCTTCCTGGGAGTGGGCAGGATGTACCTGGTGAGTGAGAAATTCATCTCCGCGGAAGGCGGACTGCCAAGAGTCGTCTGGATGCCCCAGGAACTTAAGGACGAAATGCGGGAGCGCCTGGAAAAACGGCTGGCGGAAATGGGGCAGCCGGAGTTGTTCGATAAGATTGCGAGCGAGAAGGATGCAGTTTCAGTGGAAGAATTGGTCGAGTTTTTGCAAAAGGCGGAGCACCCGGCCCTGACGATGGCGTCGGTCCTGGGGTAAGAGAGTAAGGGCGGCCCTTGTGGCCTCCCGTGGGCAACCGCGAGGGTTGCCCCTACAAAGGAGGAGCGAACATGGCAAAGCTTACTGGAATCGGCATTTATAAACTGTTGCCTAAGACCAACTGTGGAGAGTGCAATGTCCCGACCTGCATGGCGTTCGCCATGCAAGTGGCGGCGAAGAAGGTTGCGCTCGAGGCATGCCCGTACGTGTCCGAGGCTGCCAAGCAGGAACTTGCCGAATCGGCGGCCCCGCCGATGCGCACGGTGACGGTGGGCGCAGGTCCCCGAGCGGTTCAGATCGGAGGCGAAACAGTTCTGTTCCGCCACGAAGAGAAGTTCCACCATCCGACCGCTTTTGCCGTTTGCGTCAAGGACACTGACGATGTGGCAGCGGAAGTCAAGTCCATTCACGACTTGAAATTCATCCGCAGCGGAAAACCGGTCTGCGTCGAGCTCGTCGCACTCAGACAAGCGGGCGACAGCGCTTCTTTCGTGGCGGCGGCGAAGGTGCTCCGCGAATCTACGGAGCTTCCGGCTGTCCTTATGAGCAACGATGTCGCGGCGCTGACTGGCGCTCTGGAGGCCCTTGCTGACCGCCGGCCGCTCGTCTATGCCGCGGATAAGAACAACTGGCAGCAAATGGCCGAGGTCAGCGCCAAGTTCAAGGTGCCGTTAGCTGTGAAGGGCAGCACGCTGGACGAACTCGCGGACCTGACCGCTAAGATCAAGCAGGCCGGCGTGGCGGACCTGGTTTTAGCGCCCGCCATCAGCGGCATGAAAGAGGGGATCACCTGCCTTACCCAGTTGAGGCGGCTTGCCCTGGAGAAGAACTTCCGGCCGCTTGGCTATCCGGTGATGGTATTGACCACGGCACAAGACCCGGCCCAGGAAACCCTGGAGGCTATTACTTACGCGTGCAAGTATGCCGGCATCGTAGTCATGCGCGGCAAACAGCCCTGGCAAATGCTTCCCGTCCTCACAGCCAGGTTCAACATCTTCACCGATCCGCAGGTGCCGAATGCCGTCGAGGCGAAAGTGTACAAGGTGGGCGATGCCGGCCCGGCTTCGCCGGTGCTGGTGACAACGAACTTTGCCCTCACGTATTTCACGGTCGAGGGCGAGGTGGAAAACAGCAAGGTGCCTGCCTACATCGCCACCGTCGAAACGGGCGGACTGGGAGTGCTGAATTCCTACGCCGACGACAAGCTGACGGGCGAAACGATCGGGAAGGCAATCAAGGCTTGTGGAATTATGAATCAGGTGCAGCACAAGAAGCTGATTATTCCGGGTCTGGTGGCAGTTCTGAAAGGCGAACTGGAGGACGAAACCGGCTGCGAGGTTGTGGTCGGTCCGGAGGAAGCAGCAGGGATTGTGAACTTTCTCAGAACGCAGTGGAAATAACCTGTAGGGGCGGCCCTTGTGACCGCCCGGGCACCCACAAGGGGTGCCCCTACGATGTTTTGTCTAGGGGGCGCATCGCGATGCGCCCCTACGAAAGGCGATGACAGGCAAGCGGATGGGCATGGGAGCGGGTCCAACTCAAAAGGAGCATCGAGTACAGGTCACCTTCTGGCCGGAAGGTGAGCGCATTCGTGTGCCTTTGGAAACAACCCTCTTGGAGGCGGCGAAGATCGCCGGGGTGGACTTGTCCAGTTCTTGCGGCGGGGACGGCCTGTGCGGGAAATGCCGGGTAATCGTCCGGCAAGGAAACGTGACGGCCCAACCCACCAGCCTGCTCAGCCGCGAGGAGATCCGGCGCGACTACGTCCTGGCGTGTCAAACCCAGGTGGCTGGGGACGTCGAGGTGGAGATTCCTCCGGAGTCTCGAGATGAGGCAACACAAATCCTCATCGATATCGATGCTCAGCGCTATCGCGCGCTTTGCCCGGTGATCGGGTCGCTCGAGGTGCATCCTGCCCCGCTGACGCGCAAGCTGTATCTCGAATTGGCGCGTCCGACCCTCGACGACAGCCTCTCCGATCAGTCGCGGCTCTTTCGGGAGATTCGCCGCCGGCGCCCGGCACCGATCATGCAGCTCGGGCTCAAAGTGCTGAGGAGCTTGCCCAAGCTGCTGCGCGAAGCGGACTGGAAGGTCACCGTCACGGTGGGCTGGCGCGGAGGCACTTTGGAAGTACTCCAGGTGGAGCCTGGCGACCGCACCAGCCGGAACCTGGGTGTGGCGGTCGATGTGGGCACAACCACGGTTGTCGCCCACCTGATTGACCTGGATACGACGGAGAGAATCGATGCCGAGGCGGTGTGCAACTCTCAGCGCGCCTGGGGCGATGAGGTCACGCGACGCATCATTCATGCCGGCACGCCGGGTGGTTTGGACGAACTACAGAAAGCCGTGATCGGGAATATCAACGGGCTGATCGGCGCCATGGTGCAGCGCAACAAAGTGACCGCGAGCGACATCACAGCGGTGGTGTTCGCCGGCAACACCACCATGACCCATCTGCTGCTGGGCCTGGACCCCAGTTCCATTCGCAAGACGCCGTACGTTCCCGTTACTACCACCACATCGCCCATTCGAGCGGTCGAGGTCGGCATCCAGGTCAATCCGCGGGGGCTGCTCTACACCGTTCCCAGCATCGGAGGATGGGTCGGGGGAGATGTGACGGCGGGCATTTACGCCGTGGGTCTGCGCCGTTCGGAGAAGGTCCAGATGCTGATCGATATCGGTACCAACGCCGAGATCGCCATCGGCAATCGCGATTGGACGATCGCTTGTTCCGCCTCAGCCGGTCCCGCTTTCGAAGGTTCGGGCGTGAAACACGGAATGAAGGCGATCCACGGGGCCATTGAACGAATCGAGATCAATCAACAAGGCGCAGTTCAATATCGGACCGTAAGGAACGGCATTCCGCGTGGTATCTGCGGGTCCGGGCTGATCGACCTGATCGCCGAGTTGTACAAGGCGGAAGCGATTGACCGATCGGGGAATCTGGTGCCCGGCGCCAGTCCGCGTATCCGTGAGCGGGACGGCATGCTCGAGTTCGTGCTGGTCCCGGGAACGCGCCTGGATACCGGTCAGGATATCGTGGTCACCCAGGCGGATTTGACCAGCTTACTGAATGCCAAAGCGGCCATTTACGCGGGCGCGGAGGTCCTGGCGCGAGTCGTTGGCCTCGATTTTCAGGACATCGAGCAGCTCTACATCGCGGGCGGATTCGGCAACTACCTCGACCGGGACAAGGCGATCGCCATCGGATTGATTCCGGACTTGCCGAGGGACAAGATCCGATTCGTTGGCAACACATCCATCGTGGGCGCTGATTTAGGCCTGCTTTCCGAGAGCACGTGGCAGGAATTGCATTCGACCGCTGAATCGGTCACGTATTACGACCTTATTAATTATCCAAATTATTACGACGAGTTCCTGGCGGCAAGGTTCATTCCCCACACGGATCTGAGCAGGTTTAAGTCCGTGCAGCATTCGCGAGAAGTGGAGGCTTGGACATAGATGGCGTTCACCCTGGCCGTCGCCGGCAAGGGCGGCACTGGCAAAACCACCCTGGCGGCGTTGCTGATTCAAACCTTGATCGAGCGCGGGGAAGGGCCTGTCCTGGCGGTCGATGCCGATCCCAACCCCAACCTGGGCTTCGTGCTGGGGTGCAAAGTGGAGAAGACCATCAGCGAATTGCGAGACGATTTGCTGGATCACATCCGCAAACTCCCCGCGGGAGTAACCAAAGACGATTACCTGGAGATGGGAATTCAAGAGTGCTTGTGGGAAGGACGTGGTGTCGATCTGCTGGTCATGGGCGCCGGCGAAGGGCCGCGCTGTTACTGTGCGGTGAATAATGTTTTGCGGCGTTGCATTGACCGCCTTCGCGGCGCTTATCGGTACGTGGTCATGGATAACGAGGCGGGACTCGAACACCTCTCCCGATGCACAACCCAGGATGTCGATGTGCTCCTGGTTGTAAGCAACGGCCTGCCCGTTTCGCTGCAAGCGGCTGCGAGGATTCGCGAGCTGACCAAGAAGTTGGCGTTGCGGATCGGACGGCAATACTTGGTCCTCAACGATGTCGAAGCGGCTGGGGGTGGAAGGGAAAATGGTGACGCGCCTTTACTCGCACAGCAAACGGGCCTCAAGTTGCTCGGCGTAGTGCCGTCGGACAGCCGCTTGCGCGAACTGAGCCGGATGGCGGAACCGGTGAGTCAACTGGCGGCGGATTCGCCGGCTCGGCGCAGCTTGCGGGAATTGCTGCAGACAGCCCTGGCGCCTGCGCCTCCAGCAGGTTAGGGGTGTCATTCTGAGCGAAGCGAAGAATCGCCGAAGTTCGAACCTGAGGCAACTGCAGAGATCCTTCGCTTCGCTCAGGATGACAGCCAATGGGTCCGATGTTAGAGCCGGCTGCTCGTGATGGCTGACCAGATAGCTGCTTAGATTCGGAGGAGGAAAACAATGGTTCCAGATGCGAAGAAAACCTGGGGTGGACGAGTCAATTCGGTGACTATCGGTGCAACTCAGGCCGGTGGGGGAACTCGCGGCTACACCGTCGCAATTGGAGGGGCCGCAACGCTGCCCTTCCTGGATTTTGAGGGGCCGTGCGTCCAGCCGGCCGTGGCCATGGAGATCTGCGACACCTACCCGCAAGAATGGCCAGACCTGCTCAAAGAACCGTTCGGAGACACGTTGAACGACCCGGTGAATTGGGCGCGAAAGTGTCTCGAAATGGGTGCCGACTTGATCTGCTTGCGCCTGGATGGGTGCCATCCTGAACGCGGCAACCGAACTCCCGCCGAAGCCGCTCAAACCGTTAGGCAGGTTCTGCGAGGCGTCCCGGCGCCCCTGATCATCTGGGGTACGGGAAATGCCGACAAAGACAACGAGGTCTTCCCGGCCGTGGCGGAGGCGGCGGCGGGCGAGAATTGCCTGATCGGAAGCATCACGGAGGATAACTACAAGACCCTGGTGGCGGTGTGCACGGCTTACAAGCACAAGATCGTCGCCGAATCACCCTGCGACGTCAACATGGCCAAACAGGTCAACATCCTCGCTCAGGACATGGGCTTCCCGGTCGAGAATATTGTGATTTACCCCACCTGCGCCGCGCTCGGATACGGTCTGGAGTACATCTATTCCGTGATGGAACGCGCACGGCTGGCAGGTTTGAAGGGCGACAGAATGCTGGCGCAACCCATGATCTGCGACGTCGGCATCGAGGCATGGGGCGTCAAGGAAGCTCGGGTTTCGGAAGAGGAGATTCCCGATTGGGGTCCCCAGCGCCTGCGCGCGCCGCTTTGGGAAGCCAGCACAGCCCTCGCGTTCCTCGTGGCGGGAGGCGACCTGTTCATTCTGCGTCACCCTGAAGCGGTTCAAGCACTGAAGAAGAGCATCGCCGAACTGAGCGGAGGCACGGTCACCGCGGCCGCCGCCTAGATTGCTATGACCCGACAGCCCTCTATCCCTTGGGAAGAGGGCGGAGACTAAATCTCCAGGAGGAGAAGCCATGGGAATCATTTTAATAGGTGAACGTATCAACGGTTCCTTCAAGGACGTCGGCAAGGCCATTCAAGAACATGACAAGAGTGTGATCAAGGATCGTGTCGCCAAGCAGGAAGCGGGCGGGGCGGATTACCTGGACGTGAACATGGGAGCAGCTTCGCGCAAGCTGGAGGACTACGCCTGGTTGGTTCAAGCCGTGGCGGAATCCACTGCCCTGCCGCTCTCGCTTGACTGCCCCCGCGCCGACATGTTCCGGGCGGGCCTCAAAGCCTATCGAGACACGGTTGGGGACCGTGGGGTAATTCTCAATAGCACCACCGCCGAAGATAGCAAGCTTATCCCGCTTCTCGAACTGGCGAAAGAATTCAAGACGTCGATTATGGGCGTGGTGATGGATGAAAGAGGTAGCCCCCAGGATGTGGACCGGCGGCTGGAACTGGGTGGAAAAATCTTCGCGGCGGCGATAGAAGCCGGACTCTCGCCTTCCGAAATCTTTCTCGACCCCATTGTGATGCCGGTCAAGTTCATGCAGGACCAGCCCAAGAATGTCCTCAATGCCATACAGCAGATGATCATGCTCTCCGATCCGCCGTGCCACATTTCCATCGGCCTGAGCAACGTTTCTTCGAAGACTGAAGAGCGTAAGCTCATCAATCGCACCTTCATGGTCATGGCGTTGGCGATGGGGTTGGATACCGCAATCCTGGACGTCTGCGATGAAGAATTACGCCAATCGGTGGCCACGGCTGAACTCCTGCTAGGTATGGAGATTTACAGCGACGGCTATCTGAAGGCCTACCGCCAGCGAACGGGGTCGAGCCCGGCGACTGCGGCTGCGTAAGTGCAGGCAGTGGGCAGGTCGGCAGGTCGGCAGATAGGCAGTGGTCAGTTACGCAGTGGCAGTTAGCAGTTGGTACGTGGCAATGGCTAGTTGGCGGTTGATAGATAGCAATGGGTGTGAGAGCGTGCCAGAACCGATGAGAGATAAGCGCTGGCGCGACGGCCATCTGCCGACCTGCCCATCTGCCTATCTGCCGATCTGCCCATAGAGGAGAGGTGAGTATGAATCAAAAGAGCGTTGATCCAGCAACACTGGAAATGCTTCAGATCGCCGATAATCAGCACTTCGAGACGATCTGGGACCGCTGGGAGGAGCAGCAGCCGCAATGCGGCTTCGGGAAGCTCGGGGTTTGTTGCCGGATCTGCAATATGGGCCCCTGCCGCATCGATCCCTTTGGCGGCCGGCCGCAACGGGGCGCCTGTGGCGCGGACGCGGATACGATTGTGGCCCGCAACCTGGTGCGCATGGTGGCCGGCGGCTCGGCGGCCCACTCCGATCACGGCCGCGACGTAGCCCATACGCTTCTCCTTGCCGCGGAAGGAAAAGGCGGGTACGCCATTAAGGACTCGGCAAAGCTGCGCCGCGTGGCCGCGGAATTCGGCATTGCACCCGATGGGCACAGCGACGCCGAAATCGCCAAGGCCCTGGCGGAGCGCGCTCTTTCCATGTTCGGTCAACAAGAAGGCGAGCTCCAGTATGTTTCGAGAGCGCCCGCCAGGCGGCAGGAACTCTGGCGCAAGCTCGGGATCAGCCCGCGCGGAATCGACCGCGAGATCGTCGAGATCATGCACCGCAGCACCATGGGTGTCGACACGGATTACCGGAACATCCTCATGCAGGGATTGCGCGCCTCGCTGGCGGATGGCTGGGGCGGTTCCATGCTCGCTACGGACCTTCAGGACATTCTCTTTCGGCCTCCCAAACCCCTGCGCGCCGCGGTCAACTTAGGTGTCCTGAAGAAGGACGCGATCAATATTGTGGTGCACGGCCATGAGCCGGTCCTTTCGGAGATGATGGTGGCTGCCAGCCGCGACCCGGAACTTCTGAAAATGGCCGAAGCGCATGGCGCCAAGGGAATCAACATCGCCGGCATCTGCTGCACGGCCAATGAAATCCTGATGCGTCACGGCGTGCCGGTGGCAGGCAATTTCTTGCAGCAGGAACTGGCCGTCATCACGGGCGCAGTCGATCTCATGGTGGTCGATGTGCAATGCATCATGCCGTCACTGGCCAGCATCTCCAGTTGCTTCCATACCAAGCTGGTAACCACCTCGCGCAAAAACAAAATGCCCAATGTTGAATCTGTTGACTTCGATGAAACACGCGCCTACGAGGGCGCGAAGGAGATCGTAACAAAGGCAGTCGAGAGTTATACCCGGCGTGACCCACGCAAAGTAAATATCCCTGACAGCCGCTCGGATTTGATCGCCGGGTTTACCACCGATTCGGTCTTTCAATTCCTGGGAGGCCGCTACCGCAGCACCTTCCGTCCTCTGAACGATGCCGTCATCGACGGGCGGCTGCGCGGCGCAGTCGGAATCGTGGGGTGCAACAACCCGAACATGGTCCATGACTATGCGCACCTCACCCTGACCCGCGAGTTGCTCAAGAACGACGTGTTGATCGTCAGCACAGGCTGCGCCGCCATCGCGGACGCGAAGTGTGGCCTGCTCAAGCCCGAAGCGGCGTACCAAGAGGCCGGCGCGGGATTGCGGGAGATTTGCGAAGCCGTCGGCATCCCTCCCGTTTTGCACCTCGGGTCGTGTGTGGACAACTCCCGCATTCTGACGACTCTGATTGAGATCGTGGGTGAAGGTGGCCTGGGAGAAGATTTCTCGCAACTGCCGGTAGCGGGTTCGGCGCCTGAGTGGATGTCCGAGAAGGCGATTGCCATTGGCTTCTACTGTGTGGCCTCGGGCGTGCTTACTCACTTCGGAACCCCACACCCGGTATTGGGCAGCCCGGCCGTGCATAAATTCCTCACGGATGACGTCGAAAAGTTGACAGGCGGGAAATTCTTCTTCGAACCCGACCCCGTCAAAGCCGCCGCCCAAATCATCGAGCACTTGGATAAGAAGCGCGCTGAATTGAAGCTCGCGCCACCCATGTACACGGCCAAGAAAACGTTTCAGGGGGTGACGGTGGGGGCGTAATATAGCTATCAGCTTTCAGCCGTCAGCTATCAGCAAACCGCCCGGACTAACACAGCCCTTTCCCTTGGGGAGAGGGCTATTCTTTTCAGGATTTGTGCAAATGGTGGAACGATGCCCGTAAACCCAACCTGGGCTGCCAGCCTGGAGAAACAGTTGCGAGAGACGCAAGAAGCGCTGCGGCAACGCGACCCTGCGGAAGTGGCCTTGTGGTCCGGCGCGCGTTGTGAAACTCTCGCAGGGGAGACTCGGCTCGAGATCCTCTTCTGGGGTCGGCCCTATCTCGTGACTTGGCCTGACTTGACGGTTCGCGACAAGGAGGGCCAGCCTTGCCCTGCGCACTTTGCGGGTATAATCCTCCAACACCTCCTCTTAGCTGATGGGGCGCCCGTAGAAAACACGTGGGTCTCGCTGCGCAACCTGCCTCATGGGGCGTTCTATGAGCAGGCATTTCAATCCTACAGCGGCAACCTGCTGGTGAGGAGCTTTCGCGGTGATGTGGAAGCTTTCCGCGCCACCGCTCGAGGACTTGGTGGCGAACAAGTCGAGATGGGCGACGCGGCATTCCGCTTCTGGGTATTTCCACGGTTGCCTCTCGCTGTGGTGTACTGGTCAGGAGGCGGAGAGTTCCCTGACTCCGCGCAGGTCCTATTCGACAATTCCGCCAGCCATTATCACCACCTCGAGATTCTGGCCCACCTGGGCGGCATGCTGTGCGAGCGGCTGGTTGAGTTCGCGAATAAAAGATCCACCACAGAGGTCACAGAGAGCACAGAGTAGCTGCTTCCTTCGTAATTTCTGTGTCTTCTGTGGTGAAGGTTTTTTTGGTAGACTAACCTCATGAAAATTGCACTCAGTGGTAAAGGCGGGGTTGGGAAAACGACTCTGACGGCGTTGTTGGCCCGGCAGGCGGCGACGAGGGGACACCCCGTTTTGGTCATTGACGCCGATCCAAATCCCAATCTGCATCTCGCCCTTGGTTTTACTTCCGCGCCGCCGGCCTTGGTTGGGATGAAGGAATTGATCGAGGAGCGGCTAGGGTCGCTGGAAGGCTTTTTCCGCCTCAATCCGCGCGTCGACGACATTCCGGACCGGTTCTCTTATGAAGACCATGGTGTTCGGCTGCTGGCGATGGGCGGCATCGGCCAGGGAGGCGGCGGCTGCGCATGCCCGCAGAGCGCTTTCCTTCGGAACCTCCTTCAACACATCATGCTGGAGCGCTCGGATTGGGTATTCATGGATTGCGAGGCGGGGCTGGAACATCTGGGCAGAGCAACCTCGAGGGGCGCCGACGCGCTCTTAATCGTGGTCGAGCCCAGCCAGTCTTCCATCGAAACAGCCCGGCGAATTCAACAACTGGCCGCAGACATCGGGCTCACTCGCCTGTTTGTCGTGGGGAACAAAACCCGCGACGCGGAAGAGCGAGAGATGATTGAGAAGGGGATGGCGGGCCTGAAAGTTGTGGCGCATCTTCCCGAAAGCGTCGCGCTGCGCCAGGCCTCCCGCCGCGGTTTGCAGGTGCAAGATCCGGATTTGCTCGCGGCCGTGGCTGGAATATTGGACGTAATCGAGCCGTGCGCGTAAAACTTGCGCGCCAGCTATCTCTGCTGTGGAATCTGGTACAAGCGCAGACCGGCCAGTTTGGAGAGATGGGCAAAATCCTTATCGAGGGAGAAGACCGGCACGTCCTGTTCCAGGGCGATTGCGGCAATTAGAGAGTCGATGGTGGTCATGCTGACGCCGCGCGTACGAGCGAGTCGGAAAATGCCCGCGGCGTTGCGATAGGTAGACAACCCACGTGGCTCGATCACCTCCCACATAGCCAGGAAGCGTTCCACTTCTTCTATATCGCGCGTAAGGCCATGCAAGACCTCGCTTACGATAATGCCAGTGAGTGCGATGGGTTCGCCCTCGGCAATCAATCGACGCAGTTCCGCCCCTGCGGGGCCCGGTGACGAGCTGAGATAATCGATCCAGACTGAGCTGTCGACCAGTGTCAAACGCGGTTCCTGCGGCTCGCCTTCAGATCGCCTCCCCAGATGCCGCTGCCATAATAGCTCAACATTCCCTTGCGGGTCTCAGTGCGCACCAGGAGTTCTAGGGCCCGGTCTACAATCGCCCGTTTGGTCCTGAGCCTGGTGAGCTTGCGGGCCTTCCGGATGAGGGTGTCATCGATTTCGATGTTGGTTCGACTCACACATGAATTATACACCAGGAACCAGGTTATTGGTGTATCAATTCTCTTCCGCCAACGTCGATCGTCAATTGCGAGCGTCAATCTGAATGCAACTTCTCCAGCGCCGCCGCGCAGCACTTGTACTCGGCGGTGGCGGTGACGGGGTCGAATACGTCGTTGGTGAGGGCGTTGGCCGGTTCTTCTACGAAATGGAAGGGCATCCAGATAGTGTCCGGGCGCACGCGATCGCCGACCACAGCGCGGCCGGTCACTTGGCCGCGGCGGGTACGCACGATCACCTTCTCGTCGGGTTGGATCCCGTAATGCGCCGCAGTTTCGGCGTGAATTTCGACAAAGTTGGCCGGATCTTTCTGGTGGATGACGGCGGAGCGGCGAGTCATGGTGCCACTGTTATAATTGTAGAGAGTGCGGCCGGTCGAGAGGATAAGAGGGAACTCTTTGCAAGGTTCTTCCTTCTGCGCCTGGAACAGGATGGGGTAGAACTTACCCTTCCCGCGCGTGAATTTACCTTCATGAAGGAATCGTGTTCCCGGGTGTACTGGCGTCGGACACGGCCATTGGATGCCCCCGCTGGCATCGATGCGCGGGTGGCTGATGCCGGCAAAAATCGGCGAGAGCCCGGCCATTTCGTCGAAGATTTGCGCCGGACTTTCGTATAACATCGGGTATCCCATTGCGGTCGAGACCGAGCAGAGAACCTGCCAGTCGGCCCGTGCTTCGCCGGGCGGTTCGACGGCCTTGCGGACCAACTGCATCCTGCGTTCGGACGCGGTGAACGTCCCATCTTTTTCGGCCCAGCAAGCGCCCGGCAGGACAAGGTGAGCAAGCTCAGCCGTCTTGGTCAGGAAGATCTCCTGCACGGCAAGGAACTCGAGGTTCCGCAGGTGCTCGATCACTTTGGCGTTATTGGGCTCGGTCATCACCAGGTCCTCGCCCATGATGTAAAGCGCCTTCAACTCCCCTCGCCCGGCGGCATCGAGGAAGCACGTAAGGTTCCCGCCTCTGTTTTCCGGCAATGCAACACCCCAGGCGTTCTCGAACTTGGCTCGTATCGCGGGGTCGGTCACATCCTGGTAGCCGGGAAATTTATTGCCCATCGCGCCCATGTCGCAAGCGCCCTGGACGTTGTTCTGGCCGCGCATGGGGTTGACGCCGCTGGAGGGTTTGCCGATCTGGCCGCAGAGCATGGCGAGGTTGGCAACGTTCTTGACGTTGTCCGTGCCGCAAGTATGCTCAGTGATGCCCAGCGTGTAAAATATGGCGCTCGGATTTCCGGTGGCATACCAACGCGCCGCCGCGCGGATCAATTCCACCTCCACGCCGCAATACTTCGCCGCCGCCTCCACGCCGTAGTGCTTTAAGTTCTCGCGGAACTCCTCAAAGCCTTCGCAGCGGCTCTCGATGAACTCCCGGTTGGCCAGACCCTCGTCGAGGATGTAGCGCATCATAGCGTTGAGCAGCATGCTGTCGCTGCCGGGACGGTGCTGGATGTGGATGTGAGCGCGCTGGGCCAGCCAGGTCTTGCGCGGGTCGCAGACGATCAGCTTGGCGCCGCGCCGAAGCGCGCGTTTCATCTCTAATCCATAAATCGGATGCGCCTCGGTGGGATTGGCGCCGATCAGGAAGAGCACGTTGCAGTCTTTGATTTCGGCGGTGCTGTTGGTCATCGCGCCGCTGCCGAAGGACATCGCCAGACCGGCGACGCTCGGCGCATGTCAAGTGCTGGCGCAGTTATCCACGTTATTCGTGGATCCCGCCGTGCGCGCCAGTTTCTGCATCAGGTAGTTTTCTTCGTTGCTGCAGCGCGAGGAGGAGACGAAGGCGACGGCATCGGGACCGTGCTTGTCGCGAATCTCGCGGAAACGTTTGCCAACCAGCGCAAGGGCTTCGTCCCACGTAGCTTCTTCGAGCTTGCCGCTCTTGCGAATCAGGGGATGCGTCAGGCGGTCCTTGGAAGCGGCGAACTCGAACCCGAAATGCCCTTTGACGCAGAGGTTGCCCCCGTTGATGGTCGCGCCAGGGTCGGCGGTCACGCGGACGATGCGGTTACGAGCCTTGTCCACCATCAGATCCATTTGGCAGCCGACGCCGCAGTAAGAGCATGTTGTGCGGACGGGGCTCAGATCTTTCTCGCGTCCCATGCCCACGGCGGATTTGTCCAGCATGGCGCCGACGGGACAAACGCGGATGCAGCCGCCGCACAGTTCGCAGGTGGTCTTGTGCAAATCCTCCTCGAACGGCGTGGTGACCACCAGGCGTTTGGCTCGCCACGCAAACGTTAACGCGTCGGCCATCTGCACGGTCTCGCAGTATTTGACGCAGAGGCCGCACTTGATGCACTTTTCGGCGTCGTAAAGGATGCCCTTGTTGAGGGTAGTGTAGTTCGGGCCGTCGGGTTGGTGTGTCAACGGGCCGAATCGGTTCTGATCGGCATGATAACGGTAGGCGTAATCCTGGAGCCGGCAGTTGCCGGATTTGTCGCAAGTGGTGCAGGTGGGGGAATGATCGGATAACAACAATTGCAAAATCTGCCTGCGGTGCAGCGCCAGGTCGTCGTCCTCGGTCGTAATCTTCATGCCGTCGCTGACCGCCTGTCCGCAGGAGGCGATGAGGCCGCGCATTCCCTCCACCTTCACGCCGCAGAGCCGGCAACTGCCGATGGGCTCAACGCGCGGGTCGTAACAAAGATGCGGGATGTCAATGCCGGCGGCGGCAGCGGCGTTCAGAATCGTCGTGCCTGCGGAAGCCGTCACGGATTTACCGTCGATGCTGAGCGAGACGGTTTTCATGCTGCGTCCTCCTCCGTGGTCCTGATGTCGCAGCGCAGGCATCGTAGGGTCTCCGCCCGCGCTTGTCTCGCACTGAACGTTTGTGTGACCTCGTTGAAGTTGCGGCGGCGCGATGCACAGGCGGCGATCTTCGCCACATTGCGCCGACCGCCCTGGCCCTGCGGCGGCGGCGCGTTGTCGCACTTGAACGCCGGCCAAAGCTCCCGAAAACGATCCTTGCCGGTCAACTGGCGGTCAATATTTTGAGCGGCCTTTTTGGCCAGCGCCATGGCGCCGCTGACGTTCGCCGCGCCGCTCACAACGTCACCGGCTGCGAAGACCTTCGGATCGCCCGTCCGCAGCGTCCACGGTTCCACCTCGACCGTACCGGCGCCGGTGACCCGCAGGCCGAGTTTGCTGAGCAGCCCGGCTTCGACTCTTTGGCCGATGGTTTCGATGATGGTGTCGCACGGGATGACGTATTTTTCGCCCGTCCGCA
>Ga0326728_10008638_pt1 | contig 25131 bp, 18 predicted proteins | sample MB3enrmetagenome_FD_207602 | JGI IMG/M metagenome (GOLD analysis project Ga0326728, IMG submission 207602) | Lab enriched peat soil microbial communities from McLean, Ithaca, NY, United States - MB31MN | ecosystem: Environmental > Terrestrial > Soil > Wetlands > Peat | place: USA: New York... | reverse complement strand
GCTCCTCGTCGTTAATGTGGAGTTGGTTGGCAGAAAAAGCCCTAAATCGTGGCGATTTCCGCCCAACTCCACATTTTTGAAAACTCAACATTTCTCCAATTATGTGGAGCTCCACATAATAGGCGGAGCGAGCACTGTCCAGGTGGAGGCTGTCGTTTGCACTACCTTGACAGCGCACAGCGAGCCGTACAATGGAGGGGGGATTCACGCAAGCCTACTGGAACCCAGCGCGAATGGGCTCCACATTGGGATTGGGGAAAGCGATGTGCCCCGACATCCGCTGTCGGGTGACATCGGGGGCGGCGTCGAATCGCCACCGGCAAGACCAATGTCTTCGGGTTTTGCAGCGGAGCACCGCAGTTAGCGACGAAGCGAAAAGCACGAAGTCTTGGCTGCCCGCACGGGTGGTCGCTTTGCCTGCGGCCTGACGATTCTGAGCACCAATGCGGTGCGGAACGCGAACGGTCAGGTTCTGGCGAACGATGTGGCCGCGCGTGATGTGCAAGCGGTGACATCGCCGGCGAATCGAATAGCTACAGCCAAGCAGAGTCTCGGAGCTTTGCGGGCGGCGGCGTTGGGGGGGCGCGGACAAGCCGCAGCGGCAAAGTCCTAGTCTCGCATTGGCTTTCCCGATGGGAAACCAATCCGCCATTATCGTCGGCGGCTTGCTTTGAATGCAGACCCCCGACGTCTACAGCCTTTGAAACGTGGGGAATTGTGGATTACGCTCGTTGCGTTACGCTAGCGGCGTAACGATTTCCCTCTGTTCCGGTTATCCGAATGAAGTCACGATCGCGATTCGTTCTTTTGCAGTCTCAATACTCGCCTGGGAATATGTCTTTCAGCTTGATCCTTAGCCGGTTCAGGATTGTCTCCAGTTTATTCAGCGTAATGTGGTGTTCGCTCCGTTCAATACGGTGGAGAGTAGTGTGTGAAACGCCGACCTTTTTCGCAAATTCTGCGTACGAAAGGCTCCCTCGCGCCTTCCGGATATAACGCGCAAATTCGCGATCCAGATTTCGTTGCACTCATAGACATTGGCAAAAAATCCGTCACGTATGCGTGATGGCCTTTTTCTTTACATGGGTTCTCCTCTTCGGTTCTAATCCTTGGCTTTGTCTTGTCGGATTCTGCTGACAATGAATTCCAAACTGAGAAAACGTAGGTGCCGTCATTGCGGCAAGCGTTTCAGTCCGGATTACCGCAACCGGCAACGCCAATATTATTGTTCGAAGGTTGACTGCCGGCGGATCAGCAAGGCCGCCAGCCAGCGCCGCTGGTTGCGCCAGCCCCCGAACCGGGATTACTTCCGTGGGCCCGAGCACACTCGGCGCGTGCAACAGTGGCGCAAAGGCCATCCCGGTTACTGGAAGAAAAAGCTCCCCGCCTCCCAAGGCGATCAAATCGCTGCGTCACAAATGACAAACGCAGAGAAGACTTCTTGTAACGAACGATGCAGTCTACGGGTTGCGTTACAAGATTTCTGCGAGACGAAAAACCCAGTGTTTATAGGGCTTTTCTCCGTGATCACCGGCAGTGCGCTACAAGAAGACATCGCCAGCACCATCGACAAACTGCTACTCGGAGGACGAATAATTCTGGGACTGGCGTCTCCAGATCAATGTGATTTGAAAGGATGTCCTGATTATGATTATCAAACATTCTCTTCGGCCGGATCGACTGCCGCAAAATCCCGGCAGTTGTAGGGTGGTCGCTTACAGCGCGATGGTGCTGACTTCCCATAACGCTTTCCGCTTGGCTTGATTTGTCATGACAAGAAGCGAAACAGAACCTTCACCGATTTTTGCGGCTGCTTACGTGAGGATGTCCACAGAGCACCAGCAATACTCCACCAGCAACCAGATGGATGTCATTCGCGAGTACGCCAAACGCCGGGGGCTGGAGATTGTGAAGGAGTATTCGGACGAAGGCAAAAGCGGGTTGAATATCCAAGGACGCGACTCGTTGGCGCGAATGATCAGAGATGTTCAGAGTGGGGAAACAAATTTCTCCTGCATCCTCGTTTACGATGTCAGTCGGTGGGGACGGTTTCAGGATGCTGACGAGAGCGCCTATTATGAATACATCTGCCGCCAAGCCGGAGTCGCGGTTCATTACTGTGCTGAGCAGTTTGAAAATGACGGCAGCCCGGTTTCCACGATTGTCAAAGGCGTCAAGCGCGCCATGGCCGGCGAATACAGTCGCGAGCTTTCATCCAAAGTTTTCCAGGGAGCGTGTAGGCTGATCCAGCTTGGTTACAAACAAGGGGGCACTGCCGGATTCGGTTTGCGGCGGATGTTGATTGACCAAAACGGCCAGAAGAAAGCCGTACTGAAAATGGGCGAGCACAAGAGTCTTCAGACGGATCGTGTCGTTCTGGTTCGCGGCCCGGACGAAGAAGTCAAAACTGTGCAGTGGATTTATCAGACGTTTATCACCGAGGGGAAACTCGAACCCGAAATCGCAGCATTGCTCAACACACAAGGCGTCGTCACCGATTTCGGGCGTGCATGGACACGGGGCACGGTTCATCAGGTACTCACGAACGAAAAATACATCGGCAATAATGTCTATCACCGAACGTCCTTCAAATTGAAACAAAAGCATGTGGTCAACTCCCCAGAGAAATGGATTCGCGCTGATGGGGTGTTTGAAGGCGTAATCGAGCCGGAACGCTTTTTCAAAGCCCAAGAACTCATTCTGGCGCGCAGTCAGAAATTCACCGACGAGGAAATGTTGGACAAATTACGCGGCCTGCTGAACCAGCACGGGCGAATCAGCGGCATCATGATTGATGAACGGGAGGACCTCCCGTCGAGCGCGGCCTTTCGCCATCGTTTTGGTAGTTTGGTGTCAGCCTACCGGCTCATCGGCTACGACCCGCACATTGATTACAGCTTCATCGAGATCAATCGCAAGCTGCGCAAACAACACCCGGAGATCGTCACGTCGGTGATTCGCCAAATCGAAACACTTGGCGCATCCGCATCCTGGGACGAAAAGACAGAGCTGCTTTGTCTCAACAACGAATTGCGCGTTTCGATCGTGTTATGCCGCCACACCACCACGTTTGCTGGCTCATCCCGGTGGGTGATCCGACTCGATGCCAGTCTGAAACCGGACATCACCATTGCTGTTCGGATGGATGCCACGAACGACGCCATTCGAGATTACTACTTGCTGCCGGGCATTGACATGACGTGGGAAAACCTGCGCGTTGCCGAGGAAAACGGCGTCTATATGGATGCTTACCGGTTCGACACGCTGGACTACTTCCTAGGAATGGCCGAGCGGATCACACTTCAGGAGGCTGCGTGAAAGATGAAGTCAAAATGATTCCGATTGATCGGATTCGCATTCTAAATCCGAGGTATCGCGACCGCAAGAAGTTCGAAGTCATTGTCCAAAGCATCAAGAACCTGGGATTAAAGAAACCGATTCAGGTCAGCCTTCGCTCGGCGCATGAGGCGGAAGAACCGGGATACGATCTGGTTTGCGGTCAGGGCCGAATTGAAGCCTTCACCGCGCTTGGATACAAAGAGATCCCGGCAGTGGTTGTCGAGGTTTCGAAGGAGGACCGCCTGCTTCGGAGCTTGGTCGAGAACATGGCACGCCGTTTCCCTGCCCCGCTGGCGTTGATTCGCGAGATTGAGCGGCTGAAGGCAGCAGGCTACACCAATGTCGAAATAGGACAGAAGCTGGACATTGCTGACACAACAATCGGGGGCTTCATCGCCTTGAAGAATGCCGGGGAAGAGCGCCTGCTGGATGCGGCTACCAGCGGAAGGATTCCTCTCGGCGTCGCCATGGACATCGCCAAGACGAACGGCGTGGAAACGCAACGTGAACTGCTCAAGGCTTACGAAACCAAGCAGCTCAACCAAGTATCCATCCGGACGGTGAAGCGACTCATTGACCAGCGACGTTTTATTGGCAAGCAACGTGATGCTGGCACTCGCGTCTCCCGGAAAAAGCTGACCAGCGCCGAGAGTCTGGTAAACGCGTATAGGCGCGAGAGCCAACGACAAAAGCTTATGATTCGGAAGGCCAGAATCTGCGATGCGAAGCTGGTCTTCATCGTCACAGCATTCACCAGGCTTCTGGCGGACGAGAATTTCGTGAATCTGTTGAGGGCTGAGTCCCTCTCGACGATGCCAAAATACCTGTGGACCAAACTCGGCACCAAACATAAGGAGGCTGCATGACCGATGTGAAAGTCGGATTCGAAATGCGGAAGATTCGGCTTTCGCTCGCCGTCATTCTTCCAGTGCGTCAGATAAAGGACCCAGAGAAGAACATCCAGCGATACAAGACAATCCGCACATCGATTCAGGAGGTGGGACTGATTGAGCCGCTCATGGTGCATCCGCAGAAGGATGGAGCAGGAACGTATCTGCTTCTGGACGGGCATCTCCGATACTTCGCGCTGAAAGAACTTGGAGAGACTGGGGCAGATTGCATCATCGCCAATGATGATGAAAGCTTCACCTACAATGCGCGCATCAGCCGTTTGGCTCCCATCCAGGAACACAAAATGATCCTGAGAGCTGTTCAGAATGGGGTGAGACCGGAACGAATCGCAGCCGCACTCAACATGGCTGTCAAGGATGTGAAGGCCTCCATGACGCTGCTGGATGGCATTCACGAAGAAGCTGCTGATCTGCTGAAAGACAAAGTCATCTCCCCGAAGACCATTCGTCTACTGAAGAAGGTTACCGGCGTGCGTCAGATCGAGATCGCAGAACTGATGGTGAGCGCCAACAATTTCACTGCTGGGTACGCGGAAGCGTTGACCTTGGGAACACCGAAAGACCAATTGGCAAACCCCGATGAACCGAAACGAAAGCAGGGATTGTCACCCGAAGAGATTGGGAGAATGGAGCAGGAGATGGAAGCTCTTGAGCACGACCTCAAAGCCGTCGAGGAATCATACGGGGAAAACATGCTGAATCTCACCTTGGCCCGTGGCTACGTGAAAAAGCTCGTTGATAACACAAAGGTGGTCAGGTTTTTGAACGCGAATTATTCTGATATTCTCTCCGAGTTTGAAGCCATCGCCACTGCTGAATCCTTGTGAGCCACCGCTGGCGGACGGCTTGTGCAAGCCATTCGCGAGAAGCGAACGATTTATCTTCGCGCGCATGTCCACTGATGTGGGTGTGCGATCTACAGCTAACGACCGCTACTCATTCGATGTATCGGAGCTTACATGGAGTTGGGTCGATGGATACGAGAAGAGGTCGAGCCAGACTTGTCAACGATACGAGCGCTTGGCCCGGGGCCAGACCGGGCACCATTCCCCACTGACTCTTGTCGATCCCGCTAATGGACTTCCTGAGTCGATCTACGACACCGCCGTCGGAAATCTTATGGAGTATGAAGTTGTTGATCAGGCCCAAGACCTCATCAGGCAAGTGCTGCGGCAACTGCGTGACAAAGACGAGACCGAGCCACCGTTTGCGCCCCCGTTTTGCAATCTTGGCGACCTGGTCGAACAGAACGGGCATTTGCTTTACTCTTTGAGCTGACAGAAACTCGTGAGATTCCTCGACGATGACAACCACCGGAGTGGGTTTCTCGCCAGCAGCCGTCGCTTTGTTGAACTGATCTTCCTGTGTGTTTTGAACTCCGCGCAAGATATCGGCAATGACGAGGTTGCGAACCTGCGGCGAGTCGGTATCTGAAAGGTCGATGACAGACACCTGGCCGGGCTTAATCAGATCGTAATAATTGATGGCGGGAGCCCTGGGATTGTCGAAGATTTTGAGCCGGTTGATTCGTCCCAAGCGCCCCATCAACGCGAGCCAACTCAACTCGTGGCTCGTTTTAATTTGGGCGGTACGTTGCTGTACCCTTTTCAGGTTGTCGCGGAAGACTGGGTTGAACGGCTGAGGATCGCCTTGTTCTTTTCCAACCTCGTGGCGAATGATCCCGGTGATGTCCAACAAGTAGGAGAGCGTCAGTTTCGGATATCCCGTTTCGAGTTCATCAAGCTCAAGCAAGAGATTTTCGTCGTCCTTGGTGGCGGGGAAAATCTTTAGGTCCCTCATTACCGCACGTGTGGCATCGTAAGCTTTAATGAATCGTTCCTGCTGGGCTTCACTAAGGTCCAGGATTTCCATCACAGTGTAGGGCGAGAGTTCGGAGAACTTGAGGCAAAACGGCGTAATGGCTGCACCTGGTGCTTCGCGACCGGTTTCTCGCCCAACGAGGTGAAAAATGTGGAGATTCGGCGTGCCCTCGGCCTTCAATCCGCGCCGTTTCAAAGCAGTGAGCATCTGAGGATCCTCGGTGGGCTGGTCAATCTCCGTGTATTCGCCTTCCACGTCGAGGAGAATGGTAGCGACGCCAGCCTTCTGTAATTTATGAACCAGCTCAGAGACTGTCGTTGATTTCCCGCCACCAGTGGTGCCGAGAATCCCGGTGTGACGGGGCAACACCGACTTCTTGTCGGTAGGTATTGCAACGACGATCTCCTCCTGCCCTACCACGAGCCCAAGGCGGGCATCACCGCCGACTTTGAGCACCTTCGCCGTTTCTTGGGCGTCGAGTGCGAAGACTGGGCTGTTCGGCCGTGGACGATATCGAGGGGGGATGACTTGACCATCGGCGTGCTCGCCGAGAATCTGCACAAGCGCTCTGCCGTGGTAACGCGGCAGGAAAATCTTACCTTGGACTGTGGTAGTCACGATAATGGGCGAGTCGGCTCGAAGGCCATCCGGTTCAGCAAAGGGACCAGCTACGACAACCGCTAGGTAGGTGCGGTCAATTGTGCCGTCATCCTTAAGACTCTTAATGCGCACCAAGGCCTGCGACGGCACCTTGTCCATGTTCTCCTTTGTAAGCAGGACGGTGACCGAGTTGTCTTCGCTCGACGGCGAGTCAAAATGAGTGAACGCCACAGCGCCTTCGGCTTCCGGCTGCAGTTTGTAGGCACCGCCCATTTCTTCAGCAGCCTCTTCAAGTCCCTGCACTGCTTCCTGCGAAACGGAGCGTGGCTTGAAAGGCTCAGCAGATACAGGCTCTAACGGCTTCATGGCTAATGGTGTTGTTTTCTCGCTCATAGCTTTTCCTCTCTGCTATGTATTCCCCGCAGTGCGTATGAGTGCGACATGATTTTCTAGCGCCGTGTTTCACGCTCACTTAAGTAACGGAGAGGATTCCCTGCTTGCGCGTACGCTGATTGGACTGTCGAATTGAACGCTTCTGCACCGAACGTACTCCTGCAGACGGTGTCCGCCAGATCGATGAGCATCGGAAAGCCCCGATGCGATTGAAGAACGCTGTCAGCCATCGCGATGAGCGCCGCTTCATGGACATGGTCAGCGTGTGCGTAGAAGATTTGGGGCGGCACATCTTTCGATGTGCGATACACACCAACGAGAATCTTTGGTCCTGCAGCAGCGAAGAAGTCTTCAGCTCTCTTGCGGTGCCGTCCCCTCAGATGGCCTTTGTCGATAACGGGCCACATGCGGCGCTCGGCAGTCTCAACCACGGCAAATTCAAGAGGTCGTAAAGCGTTGCCGATGGTGAGTAGCACTCTTTCGCCTGGAGCGCTTGGGACGTAAACAAATCGCTTGTGCTGCAGAATCAAATCACCGAGCACATCAAGACTGGCGTGGAGCAGTTCCATACTGCCGGAACCTGTCAGGAGTTCATAGGGGGCCGGGTTGCCATGCCCCATCCGCCAAGGCACTTTCGATTTCAGGAGCAAGACTGCTCGCTCGGCGTAGCTCATGATGCCGCGACGACCGAGTTCGCTCAAGCGGTCTCGTGTGTCAGGCTGATCCGCCCCCGACCGCGCCTCCCTTCTTTCCAAGATGCCGAGGGCTTCCTGAACCGGGTCCGAACCTCGAACCCGCAGATCTCTTCGATAAAGCCTTTGGACCCACGCCCCTTGCTCGCCGGCATACGAAACCAAGCAGACACCAATCTGAGCTATTGAAAGGGGCAGCGTGTCATGCACGGCGCAAGTACCATCACACCCTTCAACCGCACCGTTGAAAAGCACGTTCACTTGCGTGGCCTTCAGTTGTAAAGTGGTCGCCTGAAACACTCCCGCCTGTTTGGGAGCGTTTGGACGATTGAGGATTTGCGGAAAGACAACCTCTCTCACCTTCTTCCGAATCGCGTCTTCCTGCTGTAGTGCCTCCGCGACTTCGCGGTCTAGGCGCTCGAAATTCTTCGCCAAATTCTCACCGCGCTCCCACGTATCAAGATCGAGCGCTTGAGCAAGAGACTCGCCGTAAGCCGCAACAAATTCTGCCTCGCCTACCTCGTCCGTCATGGGCAACAAACTTGGCTGATCGCCTTCTACGGGTCGGCTCAGCGAATCGTCTGTCTTGTTTTTGTCGTTGGTGGCTTGCATAGGCAAATTTGCTCAGCGACCGATCTCCAGCGCCGGTCGGATGTCCTCAAGAAAGGAAATAATCCGACGCCGCTCTGCGTGCTCAAGAAAGCGCCCGAATGCGTGCTGCGGCAGACCAAAGTGCTCTGCTAGTTCCGCGCAAAGGGCCTCCGGTTTGCAGCTGGCTTTCAGCGTTGATCGGGCGAAACTAAGGATGTGTAGGCGTGGTGCCACCAGCTCAAGTCCAAGGCCATCAGCCCTATCCTCGACCGCAGCCACAGCATGATCCGACTCCTCGTCCCGTCCATGTCTAGGGAGCAGGTGAACATGGGGACCAAGAAGCACGTGAGCTAGAATGGCGTTGGAGCGTTCAGTAGGTGTGGGCAGTCGTTTGGCGTCCAGAACGTCGGCCATCTCATCACCCAACTCCTGCAAAACCTCCTGGCGAGGCAGAAGGTAGTCCCTGAGAAAATGGGCGGTCTCATGCGCAACAGTAAGCCGTTGTTCACCTGTCGAATCGGTACCACAGATAAACGCTATGCCGAAGCCGCGATAAGCAACCAAGCAACCCATGAGATCCCGACCATCGTTCGGGACACGCGCCCGCAGGTGGTGCGCTTCGAGCCAGCGACGAACGACGGGAACGGTCACGCCAGGCAGCTTTACCAACGCGAGGGGAAGTTTCAGCGCGATCGCCTTTTCGATGTCACGCGGAAATGTGCTGGCCAACCCAGTCATCTCCCAAAATTCCCTCGCTATCAATTCATGATTTCGGACGGTTGTCATGCTTCTTTCTCCCGGCTGATGTGCCAGGTTTGTTCTTCCGAGCTCGCGCCGCCATCAAAAGCCCAGCCTCACCCGGGATGTCCACCACACGTTCGTCTTTCATTCCTTCGAGCGCCTCGACGTACCGAACCACTCTAGCGAGGTCGCCAGCGTCCAAACCGAACTTGTTGGCAATTTGTTGCACATCGGAAGAGAAGGACCCACGGCGGGGGCGCAGACAAAGGAAAAGACGGTAAAAGTCACTCATGGAAGCGCCGAGATAATCAGCCAGATCTTGGTCGGTCTGCTCCTCGGCCTCTGCGTACCGTCCGAGGAACCAGCCTAGATATTCGTGATGCACGCGCGCTCGATTGGCCGCACGAGCCAGCAGCCCGGATTTGTTCTGTGCGTTCATGGTCGCGACGCTTTGTGGCGCTTCAGCAACTTCTCGATTCGGTCCTTGGCCCGTTTCACTTCACTCCGTTGTTCGACCAAGGGCAGGTGTGAGATGCCCATGACCCTCGCAAACTCCTCAGTTCGTCGCTCACCCAACATCCGCAGTTCGAAAACTTTCTTGTCCACCGGGTTCTCCAGCGTCTGCATCAGTTCTGCCACCTGATCTTGTTGAGCCAAAGCCTCATTCTGCAAGGGATTCCCCGCCGAAGGTTGAAGTTCGACAACTTTCTGTTCAAAATACTCAACAGACTTATCTTCTCTTGCCTTTCGGCGCCGCTCGCTTCGGAGAAGGTTTGCGATATTGCGCCACGCGGCTTTGGCGAGGAAGCGGTCCAGCGGAACTCCGCGAGAGGAATCAAAACTTACCGGCCTTGCGCAGTAATCAAGGACAGCGTCCGTGACTCCATCGCAAATAACGTGGCTGTCTGTGTGAGGGAACTTCCTACCAAGATCACTCACAAGCCGTTCGAGCACCAATCCTGCGAGTTCCTCGGATGCCACTCTATCCCCTTCCAGCAGTCGCTTGTGCAATACAAGCAGCTGCTGAGCATCACCGGTTTCGGCCACAGGATTCCCTTCTCGCGGTGGGCTTGTTCGTGGATGGCTTTTCGAGAACAATCACGAATTCGTGCGTCATCGGACCATCAAAGCCGAATAGCCCAACGGGATAACGGCGGCGCAACCCCCTGATCTTGCGAGAGCGGACTTCACGGATGCTGAATCCGAGATATCGGGCGAGCTCTACCAGTGCGGAATGAGACGCGATCCGTTTGCCTTGAATCATGTTGTCACCAATAACGAGCACAACGTGCCCTTCTGGCCGCAGTACTCTCCACATCTCGTCGAGCACTTTGTCCAAGTCTGCAAAGAAACCGGCCACCGATCGACCGAGTGACTCGTTGTCCAGGATTACAGTCGGAATCAACTTCCGGACGCCAGAGTGCATGGAAAGCCAAGACTCCGCGTCGAAACCGGCGGCGCGGTGTAGCCCGATATAATCGCGTCTGCTCGCCAGATCCGCGGGCGCATGACCGTTCATCCAGCATACTGCCAACCGGTGTGCGCGTGGATAGTCAACCGCGTTGAAATAGGGCGGCGACGTGATCACAAGTGCCTGGCTGTCATCAGCCATATCGGGGAGTGCCTTCCGAGCATCATGTGGACAGACGACTCGCGCTAAACCGTGTAGTTTCTTGGCCACTGCGGCGCGACTGTAAGTCTCGTAGAGTGAACCTAGGCAGGAGACGGTCCGGTCAAGACGCTCCAAATAGACCTCCAGCACACGGGCAAGATGAAACCGCTGTATGCGCCGGTGCGCGCGTGTGTGATCGATGTCCATCGCGTAGCTGAGTGTGTTCGGCCACTTCGCGATAATGCATGCCGACAAGCTAATCAGCGCGACTTTTTCATAATGAGGATCGCGGCAGGAATGCGCCGCCTCCGCGATGCCAGCCAGCGCGGTCGTAAGCTGAGGGGGAAACCAGAAACTCAGTTGTGGGAACGCGGGCACACGTAAAACGAGTGAACCAACGGAAACGCTGCTCCCTGGTCTCGGAGTAATGGAAGGAGACCAGTGGCACTCGATCTCGGCAAATATGCCGTTGAGCTTGGCGGCGAATTCCTTTCGCCACCGCCTGTAATATGCCGGATGTCGGACCGAGCATTTAACCTCGGTGAGTATTCCTGCCAGTGTGTCGATGTCCGCGCCAACGACGCGGCGTCCGTGAACCAATCCAGCGACTAGACTGGTGCCGCTTCCACAGAATGGGTCGAAAACATTGTCACCAATTCTCGAATAACTCTTGATTGCCGCCTCAGCAACTTCCGACGGGAAGCGGGCGCAGAAAGGATGAAAGCGATGAAGGGGTTCGAGATTTTTCTTCGCGGCACTGTACCGCTCGTCGTCAAATGTCTGCAGGCGCTTCATGGCTGGCAATTATAGTTGAACGAAACCATGCAGTCCATGAATTCGGCTTCGATGATAGGGTTGCCAATGTCGTCTTCGCTAGCGGCGTTGGAGGACACCGGGCCGCTGGCGAGGACAAAGCCCGCCAGACTGATCGAGGCGAGATGGTGGTTGAGCCGCATCATCGACAGGCGATTCACGTAGGCCCATTGTGAAATGGGGCGCGAATGCGCTGTGGACTCGTGACCGCAGCGAAAACGATGTGGCCGCGCTGAGATGTTCACGCGGCGACATCGCCAGCGTCTCAGATAGCCCATGTCAGGACAAAGTCTTGCGCTTTGCGAGCGGCGGCGCCGGGGCGTAGGGGAAATGCCAGAGCGGCAAAACGACAAGTCTTTGACTGGCGCATTGGCTCGCGTAGGACCTATTCCTTTTCGAACCCTTGATTGCTGAATTTGAGGGTACGGCAGTTTTCCGTGACGGTGCGAACGACGTGGTCGGGTGCGCCAGATGGAATCTCAGCCTCGATCTCCAAGGTTACCCTGACTTTCGAGCCGACAAGACCGGCCAAGTGAGCCACAACCTCGTCTGCGATGCGGCCCGCGTCGCGACCGACGCGCGTCGCGTCGAGTGCTACGCTCCCATGGAAACGCTTCGGGGTTGGCACTGGCGTGGTCCCCGTTGTGTCACCGGTCGCGCCTCCGGTAGCGGGAGGCGTGGTACCACCGGTATCGCCCGACGGCGTAGTCGGGACGCCCGGTGTGCCGGGTGTCTCGGCAGTGAGTTGGCGTTGCGCGGGATCTGGTCGGACCAGCAGTCCCATCGGGCTATCGTCCGCTACCCAGACACGTTGGGCGGCGCGCAGACCGCGATAGCGACTGGCTGTTTCGTCGAAGCTCTCTGCATAGGCAAAGGAGTCCTGTGACCAAGTTAAGAGGCCAAGCCCGCTCCGAATGGCTTCCATCAGCACGCCGGTGTCTTTCAGGCGCGGCAGGTAGAGGTAACGAGCGAAGTCTTCGGCCAGTTGTTGGATGGAAACGTGAGCCCCGCGCCAGAGGGGGACCTGGTCCAATTCCAGACGCAAGCGACTGGCGGCAAGACCTGTGATGAGGAGTTCATCATTGCGCAATTTCTTGCTGGCGCGGATCGCCAGCGCATCCTGACCAGTGAGCCGGAAAGGATGCCATTCAATGGCCGCCTGCGGGGAGGCTTGGGTCGGCACGATCAGCCATTGGTAGGTCTCGGGCAAACGCGCAGCAACCGCACTAGCGGCATTATCCTTCTGTGCCACAGCCTGCTTGCGCTGGTGGGGGTCAAGATTCAGTCCCTTCTTGTCCTCATCGACGTCCGCTTCCTCCACGATGGAGGACCAGGCGAGATAACGCCGGATGGCTTCGTCCAAGTCTTGCAGGCGCGCCTTGTCAGGCGCCAAGAAGACCAGCGTGTTCCGGTAGATGCGAGGCGTTGTGCCCCGGTTCTGTAAAATATCCTGCGCGGCGGCCACGGCCGGGCTGCCGGTGTCCTTGCTGTGGGGATACTCGATCCCGAAAACAACCAATCGGGCATCCGTGTCGTCCGGCACGTCGCCGGATGTGCGCGGCATTGGGTGAACGCGGCTGAAGTCGCCCGTCTTTCGCAGATCATTCCGCAACCACTTTCCAACTTCCTCCGCCACTGCGTCAGGATCACTCTTGAGTTGCTCGGCGCGGTCGTCGGCCAGTTTTGTGACGGTCGGCTGCGTCGAATACCAGTAACGGACAGAATCCTGATAGAGGAACGTGGCCACCGTGCTAAGACGACGCAGGGCATCGCCGAAAATGTTTGGCGATTCGCCCGGCATCACACAACCCAGCTTAATGCGCCGGTCCTCCAAGCCCTTGTTGGCCGCCTTGGCCGTTGGCGCCGACCCGAGATAGACAGTCCGAGCCACCCGGCGGCAGGCCATGTACTTGTTGAGATTTGGAGTTTCCGAATCGATACGCAGAGGCACCGAATTGGGGCCGTCCACATCCTTCTCGATTACCGGCACCCAGTTGTCCGAAAGATAGCGCGTCAACTCGAACTGCACACGCGGATCATCGATCGGGATGTTGGCCGGTAGAATCAGCGGGCACCGGTCGCCTTTCTCCCACAGACTGTGAATTACGGCAGCCATCAGGCGCAGCACGCCGCGCGTGCGCTGAAACTTCACCAGCGTGGACCAATCGTTGTAGAGCCGGTCAAAAACTTCTGGATGAATTGGATAAGCCGCCTTCATCCGTTCCTCGTAATCGCTCTCATGGCACTCCGGCGGAAACTCCGCCTGCTGCGTCCGGTACAGATCGAAGAACGCCTTGGCCACTGTATCGCGGGCCACGAATTGTGCCCGCTCGACCAACGGCTCGAACAGGCGCTGCCGCACGATCTCGAAGCTTTCCTCGGCGCTGGCTGGTCGCCAGGATGCCTCCACGCGCCCGATGGCTTGACGGAGACTATCAAGTGCAATCTGTCCGCGCTCGCCGCCAACCTCGATATCCTCAGCCTGAGCGTGGGGAGACACGGGGTTCACGGATGCCGGCAGACTGACCACCAGCAGGCATTGCTTCGCGAGTTTGGCGCACTCGGTCAAGGCTTGGGCGAACGTGAAATGCGTCTCGAAACTGCCGCCCGGCAGGTCGCCTTGATCGTGAAGCTGGCGCGCGTACGCCACCCACTCGTCGATGAGGATCATACAAGGGCCATGCTCGTTGAATAAGGTGCGCATGGCGTCGCCGGGACTGGTGGCCCGCTCGTCATCCGCCTTGATCTTGGCGTACGCAGCCTTGCCGCCCAATTGCCAGGCCATCTCGCCCCACAGCGTGCGGACCACCGTCCCATCCGGCTTGGTAACCGGATTCCCGGGGGAGAGTTTGTTGCCCACAAGCACCACGCGCTTGATCTTGGGCAGATGGGTCACGCCCGCCTGCTGCAGAACGGCATCCACGCCCAGGAGTTCTCCCGGCGCTGTACCGGAGAAGAGATGGTAGAGCGCCAGCATGGAGTGCGTCTTGCCACCGCCGAAATTGGTCTGCAACTGGACCACTGGGTCCCCACCCGTGCCACTGAGGCGCTGGGCGGCACCGGCCAGCAACCCTTTCAGACTCTCCGTTAGGAAGGTTCGACGGAAGAACTCCACCGGCTTCTTGTATTCGTCCGAACCCTCACCCAGATGAACCTGCCACAGGTCGGCGGCGAACTCCGCTTGCTGGTACTTACCGCTGGCGACATCCTTGTGGGGACTCACGACCTCGCGCCATGGCTTGAGTCCGTTTTGAACCTGCGTCTCGATGGTCGTGCCGGCGCTCCGACGTTTTTCGATCCGCACCTGATCGTCGAAGCGGACACGGAGAAGTTCCATCTTCATCTTCTCGACTTCGTCAGCCTCCGTCGCGGAGACGGCGGTTAGGAGGCGCGCCCCGCTGTCGAGAGCGCGATAGGCGTCATCGGTGCTGAACGGTCGCTGATGCGCCCACCGGTTTCGCGTCTCGCGCAGTTCACTCACCAGTGTGCGTTCGGCCTGCCCGAGCGTCTTGCGGAACACATCGTTCCACTGATTCCACATCGTGACCAAGATGGCCGCGGCATCCCATTGCGGCACCTCCGGCGTCCCCTGCAACTGCAATTGGGAATCCGCCAGCGTGCGCTTGGTTTCGGCAAACCAGTTGGGCGGATTGCTGTTCTTCAGTTCGCGCTCAACGAACGGCTTCAAGCCGGCCGTCAGCAGGTCGAGCATCTTACCGACACGTTCATGATTGGTGATTGCCATAGCTTACTCCATTCCCGGCAACTTCTGCTCAGCGGTCTCCGTGCGCGTGACCACTCTCGACAGTCGCGCGATTTCCGGCCAGCTTTGGACGAGAGCATTGTAAGATTGCGCTTCGGCGGCGCGCCCGCGACGCTCACAGACAGTGTAGAGCCGGTACGCCAGTTCCCGGGCAGCTTCGGACTTGGCTCTCACACTTGCCAACAACTCCGCCGCCTTCGTTTCGCCGCCAGTCCCGAGAACGCGAACGAGGTGATGAACCATCTCCCACACTGTCAGCCGCTTGTCAGTGGCAGGATCCCAGTCGGACGGTAATTCGTCAACGCGCAACAGACGTGTTCTGCCACCGCCGGCTTTCACAATCCCTGCTTCAGATAAAGCGTTGAGCGCAGTATTCTTGGCCTTGGAAAGTGTCTCCGCGTCGCCAAATGGGCCGTCGTTGAAGCCGAACTGCTCGAACCACGCCACCGCCCATGCGGTCTCGGGATCGAAATCGCTATCCTGTTCAGCCAACACCTCGTCCAGCGTCTGGTTGATCAGCGTCAGCGCCGTGCGGACCTTCATCGGCGTGCCATCGCTTTCGAGAATCCTGCTGTAGCGCGAAAAGACCCCCATGCCGGGCCCGATGCTCGCCTGCGCCAAGTCGACCGGCGCGATATTGCCCTGCTGAAGGTGCCGTAACGCTGGCGGCAACTCCCGCCGTAGCGTTGCGAGAAAATCCTTCCTCGTTGTAATCGCCGCATCCGCTGGACGTGGACGGCAAACTAGGACGATGCTTGAGGCGAGCGCATTAGTGCCGAGACTGACCGACCGAACATCTCGTTCAGTGTGAATAGGCCAAGTCCCACTCAGGCTGAAACCCGCACGCAAAACCGCTTCCAAGAACGTTTGCCAGCCAGTAGATGCAACGCCGGTGGAGTCCTCTTCTGTTTGCTTGAAAGCATAATAGATCGTAACCGGAAAAGCGGCGTGAGCCCGTTCTGACATCGCGTGAAGCGTTTTCGTCATGCCGGAAAGAAAGAACTGCTCGGCGGCCTCTTTGCTCCCGTGACGGTACGGCACCGCAACCAACTCTTCGGCCTTTGGCACAAGAAGGGTGCTGAAAAGCTCTGGATAAACTGGTTTCAGCGCATATCTCAACCAGACATAGAAGAAATCCGACAGGTCTGCGTAACCGATATTGTCGTAGTAAGGAGGATCTGTTGAAAAAATGCGCAAGGCTTCTGCGTTTAACTCCGTGGCATTTGCTTGGGTGGCTTCACCTCGTTCTATCGCCGGTAAGGTATCGAACAACTCACTGTAAGACTCAAGAATCGAGCTGAAGTTGGCCAAGGGACCGAATACGCTCAGTTCCACGTAATCCCAACTCATCGGAATGGCTTGCCGAGCAAAGAGTGCGCGAACATTGTTGTTGGTCGTGTTCCAAGTGCAGATTGAATTGTTCAAGTCGCACCAGCGTGACAATGCCAGCGCCAAATACACACTCACCGCCTCGGCGTAGGCCGATGAGCCACAACCGCCGTTGCGAAGGGGTTTGTCATCGCGCGGCATGCCGCAATCGCTCGAAGCTAAACGCGCATTGTTTCCCAATGATCGGAACTTGTCTGCGTCGCTCCGGACAGTTTCACGCACTTCAGTCACAAGGTCATTGAAGGTCGTCAAGGCCACTAACTGGCGAGGGGTAAAGAGATCGCAGTAACGTGTTAGTCCATAGAGCGGTGTCCATATGGCTCTTGGATCGTGGTTAAGTTTCTGTTCGGGCTTCCACGTCGGCTTAGCCCGCGCAGCGATGGCTTCCTGTTCATCTGTGGGTGCAAGATACACTCGACCTCTGTCACCCTCTGCGACAATTGCCAACAGCCGGGCACCCATGCGCCCCGCCACACCCTCGGCCTTGATGTATTCCGGCGAAAGCGGCGACTGGGAGAGGATACAACGAAAGTTCGCACCGCGGCTTAGTTTGGTGCCGGCGTCAACGGTGGCTTTGTTTTCGGGGCTCCCCGTCCGCACCTCAAACCGGTAGGTTTTTCCTTCGATCACGGGTTCGACCCACGTCGCCTTGCCCGACTTGGTGGAAAGCCAGAAGGAGGTGACTAGCGGCACGTGACAGCCGCGATAGGCCGGGTTGGAACTCTCCACGGTGCGTGCCCAGAGCCACGCGATGACAGTGAGTTCTTCGATTTTGGATTTTGGATTCTTGATTTCGTCCGTTGTCGCGTGCCGGTACGAACCGTTCTTCTCCCGCACGACCTTGACCTTGGGATAGAGGTGACCAATGCGTCTCTCCGCCTCATCGCGCATCCATTGGCCGTAATAGCGAATGTCTTCAGCCAATCCCTGGGCACCACGCCACGTCTTGTTGAAGAGCTGCTTGTCTTTCCGAATATCCGGGTTCACAGGCGGACGGCCGGCGAAGCACGGCGGGATTTCGATCATCGCCTTATTGATCATGACCGCAACCGGGTTAAGGTCGCTGGCATGGGCTTCGAGTCCAAGCCGTTGTGCTTCCAACGGTAGAGCGCCACCGCCGGCAAAGGGATCGTGGAACGGGGGCAACTTGTCTGGATCCTCACCCGAGTCTTTGCACCAGCGTACCCAAGACTTGCGGATCTCTGCACGTGCCTTTTCCAGTACGTCCTCGTTCGTCGTGTTCCCCCACTGTACCAAGTCCTGCATCAAGTCCAAGAGGCGCTGACGTTCTTCCATCTGCGCCTCCACTGAAGGAAACTCCTCTGGCACCGAAGCAGGATCATCAACCAGTTGGGCGAAGATCACAACGCGAGCCGTGGTGAAGGGACGCCGCGCCCACCAAATATGGAGTGACCGGGGATGCCGCCTCGTGAAGGGTTGCTTCTCCAATTTCGCCTCACGGTTGATCCCCTCCAACGGCAAGGCGACCTCGATGAGTTTTCTTCGTGGCGTGCTCATTGGGCCAGAACCGTTTTCGAAACAGAGTAGAAGGACTGTAATTTCCCGGTTGCATCCGGTTGGAGGTAGTAGTCCAAAGCCCACTGGACAACGTCATTGGCTGGATTCTGGCCAAGCGTAGTGATGAGTTGCTGGGCATGACGGCGACGACGACCGGTGAGGCTGGGGCACTTCAGATTGAGCAGTTCGATGAGATACTCCGCCTTGGCGTTGTCCTGTGGACTCAATCCCCAAGCTGGCTCGACCACGCCGTTCGACAGATACCGGAACAGCCCACAGGTGGCAGGATTGTGAGGCGGTGAGAATCGAGCGGCGTCGTATTCCCCGCCCTTCTTGTGCCCGCAATGTCTGTTGTCACCTGTCCCACCGTTGCAGGATGCGGCAAGGTTGTCGTACCGGTAAGTCCATTGGGCATCTGTAGAGCGCGGAACCAGATGTTCCACATGATTGTCATCGAGGCCGACTTCGGCCTCGCAATAGCAACAGAGATACAGTTGCTCTTGGCGCAAAGAATCGCGCACGCTGTCATAACAAGGCGTCCCGGAGAATACATCCCAATCCTGACCAGGTGGCTGCTGGGCAAGACATGCTGGAGGATTCGGGCTGCGCGTAATCGTTCTCACTTCCTTTTCAGAACCTTCAACTGGCTGATTCGCGCATCGGCAGCGAGAAGATCGGGGTCGCTTTGGCCAAGCGCTTCCTCAAGTTCGCGCCGTAGTACGCGTCCGCGCTCCGTCTCTTGCTGCTGCGACTCGACCAACCCAAGGTATTCTTGAAGCTTCGCCACGGTTTCCACAGCGGGCGGTCTGGTATGCGCTGCGAAAACTTCTTGGAGGACGCGCGAGCTTTCCGCGCCGTAGGTGCCCACAGTGGCTGGAAGATGCTCGACTATATGATCCGACGCGAGCAAGTGGATCTTCTCCCGGCGTACAGTCGTCAACACCTCCGGGCTATGTGTGGCGATGAGAAGCTGCGTGTTCGGAAAAGCTGCACGTAGATTGGGAATTACAGCTTGCTGCCACCGCGGATGTAGGTGGAGTTCGATCTCGTCGATCAATAGAATGCCGGGAGCTTCCAAAGGATTCGGCCAATTAGGATGTGCTTGAGCCAACCGGCGAGCGAAGTCGAGTACGACTGCCAGCAGCATCCGGTAACCGTCACTGAGTTGTGACAATTCGAGGATTTCATCAGCTTTGCCGGCACGTTCGAAGGCGACCTTCAGGCTCGGTGGGTTGTCATCAAAATAAACGCGTTTCACACCTTCCAAGGTTCGTACCAGGGCAAGACGGGCTGCCTTGAGATCCGGATATTCAAAACTACTGTCCTGGTGTTTCTGGACCTTCTCGCGCAATTCCGCGTTTTCCCGCAGGTAGAACCACTGGCACATGGCTTGGAAATCAGCGCCGGCATTCAAGGCGCCTTCAAAGGCTCCCTTGCGATCCAATTCCAGTTCGAAAACATTGCCAAGATTCGGCATGTCGGTGAGGCGTCGGCTGGCTCGGTAGTAGGCGACAACGGGAAACGGGATCAGGGCCTTGGCGTCGCTCTTTTGTACCTCTAGCCAAAGCGCCGGGAAATAGCCGCGAAGACGGTCAGCGTCTTTGGTGCCGTAGGTAAACCCACTCGGTGGCCGGTACTGGATGTGATCCGTCCATTCCAAAGAAGCAGGCTCGCCGGAAGGTGTTTCATTTGGGAACCCAGCGACCTCGTAAAACTTTTGAGCTTGAGCCTTGAACTGAACAAAGTCTTTCCTGCCCACAACAGCATTTGCAGATCCCGGGACAATGTGGATGTCAGAGGGTCGGAGGGTCGCTTTTTGCCAGCCGCGCTGACGCTTACCCCCGCCGGCATTGGCGACGACGATGTCATAAAGGGCAATCGCGATGGCATCCAAGATCGTCGTTTTTCCCGCCCCGTTAACGCCGACAAACACATTTACGTCCGGCTGCAAAGGAATGCTCAGACTTTCGAAGCACCGGAAGTTCGTGATTTCAATTCTTGAGAGTTTCATCGGCAAGCCCTCAATAATGTCGGATGCGAAGTCAGGACTTCGATTCCGCCGGTGGTGAAATCGCTGTCGTTGGTGACGAGTTTCCAACCGTGATGGCGGCATGCTTCGGCGAGCAGACCGTCGTTGAAATCGTTCGTGCCGGCTTCGAAGTCGGTTAAGATCTGTGCGACATCCGCGGCGGCAAAGGGATGGTCATGCCGGGTGCAGAGCCTCAGCATGCCGCGCGCGAACGTGGCCGCGCCCTGGCCCACCGGCGGGAAAGTGCGGGACTTGCGGAACAATTTGAAATTCGGCTGGGTGGTCTTGTGTAGCGCGTTCCATTCAATCCGACAGTAGCGGTTCAGGTATTCGCTGAGGACCATGGCGTCCATGACCAGCCGCGAACCAGCGGCCAGCATGCGCTTCAGTGCGGAGGAGTAACTCGCCGCATGAACGCTCGGCGCATCGGACGGGGCAGGACAGAGGAACAGCCAAACGTTGGTATCCAACAGCAGAGGCTCGTCCTTCTGGAACGCATACGTGGCGAGGTTGCGGGCCTTATTCTTCATCGCCCACCTCCTCTTTCCATGCCTTGTCGAACTTCTTCGGTGATTTGAAGTACGCCTTGGCGTTTTTCACGACGCGCTTCAGGACCTCAACGTCCTCGGCGCTGAGATCCCGGACAGCGAGCAGTTTGCGGATGCGCGCCTCGGTGAATTCGCCGTAGAGCTGCCCGATGGCGGCGTTTAGAAAGAGAGAGATTAGCGTCTCAACCTGTTCGAAGGAAACCACGACGTTCTGTCCCTCGCGCAGCAGGGGCGCGATCTTTTCATGCACCCGCTGGCCGTCTTCAGCGGATACGCATACCGGCCCGCCCACAACGTCAAAAACTCGAACGATTACTGGTTTGCTCATCGTGTTACCTCATTCTGTTCAAAAAATGTCCTCATGCGAAATCTCCGACGCTAGCCGGTAGGCGGATGTGTCGGCCGTATTGACCTCGATGGTGACCGCCGTGCCGGGGTAGTCAGTGGCCATCTTAGCATAAGATTCTTTGTTGCCGTGGAACTCGTAGAACCCGAACCGGGAAGCGATCTGAATCCGCCCCTTGTTCAGGCGGACGAAATCGTGGAGGAATTTCAGACCGAGGCCGCCGGGTTGTTTGCCCTTTTTCGTGGTGTGCCCTTCTTGAAGCGCCCAGCGGATGGCGCCCACGGAGGAGATCTTCACTTTAAGAAAACGTCGCACGTTTTCGCGGATACCAATACCAGCGTCCGAAATGGTCAGGTCGAGGCGCTGTTTCTGCGGGAAGAACTGTCCGCAGACGAAGATGCCGAGTTTGGACTGAGAGTGGATCACGGCATTCTGGAAGACCTCGTAAATCTTCGCCTTAAAAACCCTACCGAGACCCTCGGACATCTTGGGAATGCCCTTACCCCTCAAGTGGCGCTGGAGATACTCTTCGAACAGTCCTTCATCCGATCGCTGGAGACGGAGGAAGGGCAGTGTCGTTCTACTTGGGCCGTCCCACTCCGGGTATCGGTAGTGCGTCAGGAAGCCATTCTTCCGCAGGACGCGTTCGATCAATTCCGGGACGTTGACAACTTCTACGACGTTGAGCCGGTTCGCGGCTCGTGCGAGCACTCCCCCGAGCGGGGCGGCCATGTTGGCGTCGAAGAAGCCAACCTGGGAGAAATCGAGTTCCAACCGGTCGGCACGGAGCTGTGCGGTCGCCTTGGCCAACTCGGCAAGGCACTCGTAGCCCCGCTGATCGCTATAGATGGTTGGTAGGTAGTAGATCATCGTGGAACCTCCGCCCGCGCCAAGAGGTCCGTAAAGCTGTAGTTCACACTCGTGACGCCGAAATCCGGTTCGCGTTGGAATGGACGGCAAACATAGTGGACGTGGTGAGTATCGCCGTCGAACTCAACGATGGCGAGAATGAAGTCGTCGGGCTTGTTCAGCGAGTAGAGGATTTCATTCTTGGTAACAGTGATGGTCGAAGCGCCGGTGACACGGCCCTTGACCTCGATGAAGCGCAACTTGCCGGTGCCGGGAATACGGCTCTCGATGTCATAGCCAAGTTGTTCGGCCTCGCGGTCGGTGGGCACAAACCCGAGTTCGCGTTCAACCTGCATGATTATGGAGCGGGCTTTCGCGGCGGATGCCTGGGTGTCTGCCGGCAGCGCTGGCCTGCTGCCAGCATCTTTGCCCGTCATCGCAGCCAGCAGACCGGCGGGTATGACCAACAGTCCGCCCAGCACAACCGGGGGCAGCGGTGCGATCTGTTTTTCGAGCTTCAACTCCTCCAAACGCCTTTGCAGTCGCGCTTGAAGGGCATCGGCACGTTTCCGGGCCTCGTCGGAGTTAAGGCGGGCATTCAGCTTGCCGGCCTGTTCCTGAAGTTTGAGTTGCTCGGCGCGGTGGTCCCAGTAAGTGATTTCCTTGGTGAGTCGGTCCTGCACCGCCGCCTCGGTCTTGGCTATCAAGTCAAGCTTTCGTGATCGCACATCGGCCAAGTGCTCCGGAACGACCTGCGCTACCGCGTAGCCCTGTGCCTTCTGCTCCAGCTCGCGGCTGATCCATTCACATTCCGGCCTGGATAGAATCGCATCCACAGGCGGTTCACTTTCGACCAGCGGCCGGTAGTCGAGATAGGGCGCGTATTGGATATGGCGCGTGTTACCATCGGCCTCCAGTTCCACATAGAGCATACGCTTGGAGACGACGCGACGGTCGCCAGACCGAGTCAGACTGGCGTCCTGAATGGTGTGTTCCAGGTAAAAGAGGATACGCGGTGACGTGCCCGTATCCCGGTCGTCCACGAGAACCGCGCCTCGGCGGAGCAGGTCGCGGTGGCGCTCCAAGGTGAGGTCGATGGTGGCGTCCAAAAGCGGATGTCCAGGGCACAGAAAGGCGGCAAGGGGCTGGCCTTGGGGAGCAATGAGAATCTTCTCGAATGCGATGCGCTCATAGCGCGACAGAACTGGCTCACCAATGCCGATCAGCCGGTCACGGTTGCGCACAGGCGCTGGAACATGGGTAATTTCGTAGCGGCGCGGCTCGCGTTGTTTGACCGATCCGCCCAATCGCTGGAAGGCTGCAAGGAAGAACGACTCAATGTAATGCGGCTGAAGTCGGCGCGCTTCAGCTCGCTCCATTTCCTCGCGTACACGGTACACGCGAGTCGCGTCCATGGTGTCGTGGGCCAGCGCCCGTTCTTCGAGAAGGTTCTGCAATTGAGTCGGGTCGAAGGCGTTAGCCACCACTTGTGTCAGCCGAGCGCGCACCTCGGGCCTTTCGCCGTAGCGGATCGCCTCGATGAGGAGATCACGCAATGCTTTGCCTTCAAACTGGAGTTTGCCGAGTACGTCGAAAACCTGACCTCCGAGCGACTGCCGGGCTTGTTCCAGTTTATCCAGCAATGTGCGGTAAACATCACCCTCTCGCGTTTCTTCGGCGACAAGATTCCAGAGGTGGCAGATTTCCGTTTGGCCGATACGATGAATGCGCCCGAAACGCTGCTCAATTCGGTTCGGGTTCCAAGGCAGATCGTAGTTCACCATCAAGTGTGCACGTTGCAGGTTGATTCCTTCACCCGCGGCGTCCGTCGCCAGCAGGACCTGCACCTCGGGATCATGTCTGAACGCCTCCTGTGCCTTCATGCGTTCTTCCCGGCCCTTGGCACCGTGGATCACGACCAGGGACTCCTTTCGACCAAGCAGGGTTGTGATACGGTCTTCCAGATAGTTGAGGGTGTCGCGGTGCTCGGTGAAAAGAACAAGTTTCTGGTGCGGGGATGGTGTCGGGGGCGGGATTGGCCCGGAGCCATAGGGGACTGCTGCTTCGGCCACTAGCCCGGCGGTGGACACAGATGCGAAGACCGCGCTGAGCAACTTGGCCAGTTCACACCATTTCCGATCATCACCACTGCGGCGGAGCGTGAGCGCGAGGGTCTCCAGACGCTTCAGAGTCGCGATCTCGGCTTTCAGTTCGACAATCGTGCGGGCCGCTGTGGCCTGATCGAGAATTTCCTCTTCGGCAGTCTCGACTTCGTTGTCCGGCGCCTCCTCCAGATCCTCCACGTCTTCAGCGTCCAGCACCGGCACGTTGGCTGCGAGGCTCGCTGCGGCCTCACTGCCCCGCTGGAGCAGTTCCAACTCCCGCAGCCGGCTTTCCAGCCGTTCGCGGCGGCGGCGCAACGATTGGTAGATGGCTTCGGGCGACGAGGCCAGGCGGCGTTGGAGGATGGTGAGCGCGAATCCGACGGTGCCGGCACGCTTGTCATTCTGGAGCGCCTCCGCACGGTTGAACTCGTCGCGCACATAGTCGGTGACCTCCTTGTAGAGTTGCGCCTCCACACCGGAGAGTTTGTAGGGCACCGTGTAGGCGATGCGCTCCGGGAAAAGCGGCGTGGCGTCGAACTTGAGCAAGCCCTCCTTGACCATTCGGCGCATGAGGTCGGAGACATCCGACACATGTACGCCATCGCGGAATCGACCCTCGAACCGGTCGCCGTCGAGAAGCGCCATGAAAAGTTGAAAATCCTCTTCCTTGCCATTATGTGGTGTTGCCGTCATCAACAGGAAATGCCGCGTGAGCGTCGAGAGCAGTTGGCCCAGCCGGTAGCGCTTGGTGTACTTGATTTCGCCGCTGAATACCGTGGCGGACATCTTATGAGCCTCGTCGCAGACAATGAGATCCCACCGACAGTCGGGGGCTTTGAGTTTCTCTTGGACATCCTCGTTGCGGGAGAGTTTGTCCAGGCGGGAAATGACCAGATTGGTTTCGAGGAACCAATTACCCGTCCGCGCCGCTTCGAGCTTGTCATTCGTCAATATTTCGAACGGCAGATGGAACCGCCGGTAGAGTTCGTCCTGCCACTGCTCGGCTAGACTGCCGGGGCAGACGACAAGACAACGATGCAAGTCGCCGCGTGCAATCAGTTCCTTCATCAA
>Ga0326728_10008637_pt1 | contig 25134 bp, 16 predicted proteins | sample MB3enrmetagenome_FD_207602 | JGI IMG/M metagenome (GOLD analysis project Ga0326728, IMG submission 207602) | Lab enriched peat soil microbial communities from McLean, Ithaca, NY, United States - MB31MN | ecosystem: Environmental > Terrestrial > Soil > Wetlands > Peat | place: USA: New York... | reverse complement strand
GCCGCGTCCGCAGCGGCGCCGCGCCGCGCACGGCCGTCGCACCGCGTCGAGCCGGGCGAAGCAATCGAAATCGAAGTCGTGCCGCGCCCCGCGCTCGAAGCCGCGCCGGAGGAAATCCCGCTCGATCTTCTGCATGAAGATGACGCGATTGTCGTGGTGAACAAGCCCGCCGGGATGGTGGTGCACGCAGGCACGGGTCACGCGCGCGGCACGCTCGTCAACGCGCTGCTATACCGGCTCGGCGGGCTTTCGTCCGCGGGCGGCCCGCTGCGTCCCGGCATCGTCCATCGCCTCGACCGCGGCACGTCGGGCGTCCTGGTCGTCGCGCGCACCGACTCGGCGCATCGTTCCCTCGCCGGGCAATTTCGCGCGCGCACGGTGAAAAAGATCTATCTCGCCCTCGTTCACGGCAGACTTTCGCGCGATTCCGGAACGATCGATCTCCCCATCGCGCGCGATCCCCATCGCCGCATTCGCATGTCCGCGCGCGCCGCACGGCCGGGCCGTTCCGCCATGCCTGCCGGGCGGCAGGCCCGCACGGATTGGCGCGTCCTGGCGCGCCTGCCGGGTTTCACACTGGTCGAAATCGAGCTGCACACCGGCCGCACTCACCAGATTCGCGCGCATTTCTCCGCGCTCGGTCATCCCCTGGCCGGAGACACGCTCTACGGTTCGCCTAGAACGCTCACCGTGAACGGTTCACCGAGAGCGTTCACCGCGAGCGGTTCACCGAGAGCGTTCACCGCGAGCGGTTCACCGAGAACGTTCACCGCGAACGGCGAGCCTTCTCGCCCGGTTGCTCAAAGGCAGCCGCGCGCCCCCGCGCCGCCTCCTCCGCTGGGCCGTCCGTTCCTCCATGCCGCGCGCCTCGGGTTCACGCATCCTTCCACGGGCCACGCGGTCGAGTTCCGCGCGCCGTTCCCGCGGGATCTCGCCGAGTACCTGGCTCACCTCGCAGCAGCAGCCAGCATCAAAGCAAGTGTGATTGACGCTGCCATTCGGCCGTATCTATAATCGTCTTGGATCCCGTCATGCTCAAACCGCGAAGTCTCGGCCTTCTCGTTTGTGTCGTTGCCGCGGGGCTTTCTTTTTCAGCGCAAGAGGCCGCCCAGTCCCAGGCAATTCCTCCGACGCAGCCTTCCGGCACTGCGCCGTCCCCCGCCGCTCAGACGCCGGCGCCAACGCCAGCTCCGGCTCCAGCTGCGCCCGCCACAAATCCTCCCGCGCCGCCTGCGCAGGCGCCCTCGGAGACTCCGCCGCAAAACGGTCAAGCGCCCACGACGATCATTCGCAACGTCAACCTCGTGGACGTGCAGTTCTCGGTGCTGAATCGCCGCCAGAAATTGATCGCCGACTTGCAAAAGGAAAATTTCCGCGTATTTGACGACGGCGTCGCGCAAGCCATCCAGTCCTTCAGCCGCCAGACGGACCTCCCGCTGCGCATCGGCCTGTTGCTGGACACCTCCAACAGCATTCGCGAGCGCTTGCAGTTCGAGCAGGATGCCGCCGTGGATTTTCTCTACAACGTCGTCCACCGCGGCCGAGATCAAGCATTTGTGATGACTTTCGACGATCAACCCGAAGTCGTGCAGGACTTCACCGACAGCCTCGAGCAGCTCCAGGAGTCCATCCGCAAGCAGCGCGCCGGCAACGCCACAGCCCTCTACGACGCCGTCTATCAAGCGTGCGCCGATAAACTGCTCCACGCGCCCATGTCCGCCAACGAGCCCGTCATCCGGCGCGTATTGGTCGTCATCAGCGATGGCGACGACAACCTTAGTCAGAGGTCGCGCAGCCAGGCCCTCGAGATGGCGCAGCGCGCGGGCGTCGTCATCTACACGATCAGCACCAGCACGGACTGGCTCACGCCCGAGGAAAGTTCGGATCCGACCAAGAATACGAATCGCAAATACCTCATGAGTGCCGGCGACTTGACCTTGAAATCTCTCGCGGAGGCCGCCGGCGGCCGCGCCTTCTTCCCCTATCGCTTGGACGACCTAAACCAGTCGTTCCTCGATATCGGCGACGAACTTCGCAGCCAGTATTCCATTGCCTGGGCTCCCTTCGGACGCGAAGCCGACGGCAAGTACCACACGATCAAAATCCAAGTGGACCAGAAAGATCTAATCGTCCGCGCGCGCGCCGGTTACTACGGCGCTCCGCCCGCCTTGCGCAAAGGCGACGTCGTCGTGCCTCCCACTCCGTCGCCGGCGACGGCGCCGCCGCCCGCCCCGCCCGCAGCCTCCGCTCCCCCCTCCCGCTAGTAGCACCCGCTTCTCGTCTGTGGGGGTGAGCACCGCTCTCATTGTCATCCGGAGGAGTCCGCCGCTTGCTCGCCGCTCGCGGAGAACGCTCGTGGTGAACCCCCGTACGGGGGTGAACCGTGGCGGGCGGCGGACGACAGCTTGCCCGCCGTGGCGGGAGGGATCTCTTTGCCTCGGTGGGTGCTGCGCTCTCGACTACGGCCCAATCGGTTCCCCGTCGGGCATATGCTCCGGCGCGAAGAGGGTTATCCCATTCCGCGAAGATTTCAGCTCCATCTTGTGCGGCTTGCCATTCGGCTTCGGTGCGGGCCCAGTGAACCCAAGCGTGTACTGGCCTCGAATCTGTTGCACCGCCGAAGTTAGCGCGTCCTTAAATTCGTTTTCATTGGCCACGGGCCACACGCCGCCGCCGGAATGCCTCGCAAGCTCGCCGAGGAGGTGCGGCCCATTCATTTCCTCCGGCGTCCGGGAGGGGACTTCTAACGGGTCGAAGATGCCGACAGTGAGAACCACCACATTTTCCTTGCGCAGACACTTCTCGACTGCATCCTTCGAGACTTTGCTGTGATTCTCGCCTCCGTCCGTGATCAGCAGGAGCGCTTTGCGGCGCCCTGCGCTCGCAAAGTCCTCCGTGCACGCGTCATAGACCGCCTGGAGCAGCGCCGTTTGGCCATGCGGTGCCGGTTCATGGCTGACAGCTTCATAGAGGACTTCCGGATCAGTCGAAGCGATCGCCAAGAGCTTGCTCGTGTCCGCAAACTCCCGAACGTAGGCGAGATCGCCCGGCCGCAGAAGCGTCGAAAAAAACGCGTACGCATACTTCTGCTCCATGCCGGGAAGCTCGCTTTCCCTGCTTCCGCTGGCATATTGCATACTTCCGCTGACATCGAGCAGCAATTCAAACGTCAGCGGCGGCGCCACCGCGGGCTCGAGGAACGTATTGATCTTTTGCGGCACTCCGTCCACGGTGAGTCTTAGCTCGTCAATCTTCAAGTCCGTGGCGATCTTCACTTTGCTGTCCCAGGCCGAAAAATAAACGCTCACATTTCGCTGCTTGTCGCCAGGTGCTGTTTGCGGGCTGGCGACGGAAGCGTTGCCGGCGTCCAGCGCTCGCACCGAAACCAAAGTGACGCCGCAGAAGACCGTCAGCACATAAAAGGGGAGAGCGGGGAAAAGGATGGAGGTTCGACTTCGCACACGCACACGATACCACGCCCGTCAACTAAGACAACCGCCAACACCTCTCCGGCGCGGCCCGTTGCGCAGACAGCGGCCTATTCCGTCGGCGCGTAGTAGCCCTTTCGCGTGAGGACGTTCGTGTCCGGCCGCGTCACTTCCACTTTGATCTTGCGGTATGACCCGTCATGCTTTGCGTTCGTGGGGTAGTAGCCCAGGGTGTACTGGCTGCGGAGCTCTTCGGAGATCTCGTCGAACGCCGCTTGCAGATTTTTCTCGCTGCGTACGACGATGGTCCGGCCGCCGGTCTCGTTCGTGATCTTGCTCGCGCCGCCGAAATCGGGCGGGCCGAGATAGGGATCGTAAACCAGCAGAATATGCACGACGGTATCGGTCCGCTGCGCGGCTTCGATCGCGTCCTCGAGCTTATACTGGCTCCCGGTGTCGTTCGCGTCGGTCAGCACGATGACGGCTTTGCGTCCGGCCTCGTCGGCCAGTTTGTCGTGACATGCCAGATAGAGCGCGTCGTAAAAATTCGTTCCCCCGACTCCGCTCGTCGGGAATGGGCCCTGGTTTCCGAGGGGATTGCTGGGCGCGTTGATCTTCGCTCGTTCGATGGCGTCGTCGAGGATGCGCTGCTGATCCGTGAAATCGGCCAGGAGGTCCTCGTCGAGATCGAAGCTGATGACCATGGCGAGGTCGCCTTTGCGCAGCACGCGCCGCAGAAATTGCTCGGCCGCTTGCTGCTCGGCCGGAAGCGTCGCTTGCTCGCTTCCGGAAGTGTCGATCAGGATTCCGAGCGTGATGGGCAGGTCGGATTCCTTCTGGAAAAAGGCGATCTTCTGCTCGACGTTGTCCTCATAGACCTTAAAATCGTTCTGCGTGAGATCGGTGACGATGGCTTTGTGTTTGTCTCGCACCGTCGCGAACAGGTTCACGAGGTTGACCTGCACGCGGATCTGCCCGCCCTGTCCGGTGTCCTGCGGGGGCTGGTCTTGCACGCCGGCGCGTGTGGCGCGGAGAAGTACGCCTCCCAGCAGGCAGAATACGCATACGAGACCAATCGTGCGAAGGCGCGTCATGGGAGACCTCAATTCGTTTCTCGCCCCGCTTGGATGCGCCCGTCCTCTTGGGGGATGCGCGCGGCTCCAGCGCGGCGATGCGGCCGACTGCCCCGGCTCGAATGGAAAGGCCGCGGCCCACGGTTTGAAAAAGCATCGTGACGGGAATTAAATGCTTTGTCCACGAGAAATTCTCGCTCCTCGCGGCGCCGGCCGCGCGGCGTCCAATTTTCCCCGTGTTCGTCCGGCGAATTTCCGCTTGACACTTGCGACGCACGTCCGTAAAAGGGTCGTACGCGCCGGGCGAACGGGGAATTCGTCTGGCGTTGTTGTTGAGGGGAGAAGTTCAAAGGCACAGTGCGCGGAGCAGGCGCGAATCGCCTGCTCGCCTTCGGCGAATCAAAAATCCAAAGGCAACAAAAGGGACGCTTCGGCGTCCCTTTTGTTCTTGTGCGGCGATTCCGCAGAGTCTTTGTATCGCGCGAAATTATTCCTCGTTCGGTATCGCGGCCGCAGCGCCTTGTTCGTGGGCCGGGCAGAGCAGACGGTAATCGCAGTTCTTGCACGCGTAGCCTTTCTTGGGAGGGAACTGCCCGGCGCGGATTTCCGCGGCCGCCTCCTGCACGTCGTTCTGTGCCGCGGCGAGTTGCTTGGCGTCCCGCGACGCAGCGACAATTTCGTTGTTCTGCAAATTGTAAAAGACCAGCCGCGCCGGATCCCACTCAAGCAGATCGCGCGCCGCCAGCGCGTACACGCTCAATTGCAAATCATTTTTCGCCTGCTTCTCGATTTTCGGCTTTCCGGTCTTGTAATCCACGATTTCCACCGAGCGCTCGCCGAGGCGGTTCACCTGGTCGATCCGGCCGCTCAGCACGACGTTGTTCTCGAGCGGCAAATCGAACGGCCGCTCTTGCGCGATCACGTCCGGCGGGTTGTCGATCGCGCTGGCGTGGAACGCGCGCAATTGTTCGAGCCCGTCCTTCTTGTATTCTTCCTCCTGATACGAATCCTCGTATCCCGCCGAAGTCCACTCGCGGTTGTAAATGTCCGCGACTTCGTCGAACGAGGGCTTCGTCCCTTTGCGCAGGCGCCCGACGAGCTCTTTGATCGTCGTGTGCATCACGTTGCCGAAACTCATCGCCGCGCGAGGCCCCGTGCGAATCTTCCAGCTCTGCCCGAACAAGTATTTCTGCGGGCAAATGTTGAATGTCTCGATCGCGGACGCACTCAATTGCAGCGGCTCCGAAAGCGGCGGCCGGTACGATTCCGCCCACGCCGCGATCCGCGAATAGACGCGAGCCTTCGCGCGCTCCTCGCGGAACAGGCTTTCCTCGCCGGGCGATTCGACGGGCGCGGGCTGCGCCGTTCGCGCGGGCGCGAGCTGCTGCAAGTCGCGCCGTTGCAGCGCGGGATCCATGAGCAGGTCGTCGAGAAAAGGCGAGGGTTTGCTTCGCTTGTGCAACACCGTCGTGAGCGTCAGCAAATCGCGCGCGCGCGTCAGCGCGACGTAGAAAAGGCGGCGCTCCTCTTGAATGTGAAAATCCCCGACCGGCAATTGCTCCCTCATCAGCGCTGCGGGGAATTCGAGCACGCGTGGCCGTTCCCGCGCCGGAAATCCGCCGTTCACCAGGCGGAGCACGAACACGCGGTCGAACTCGAGCCCCTTGGCCGCGTGCACCGTCATGAGTTGCACCGCGTCTCCCGATTCCTCCTCGAGGTTGATCTGCCCGTTGGCTTGCTCGAAGTAGTCCAGATATTCCGCGAGCTCGCGCAATTTTCCGGTCTCGCTTTTCAGTTGCCACTCGGCGACGAAGTTCCGCAGCCGCGCGACGTATTTCCGGTCGTCTGTTCCCGCGACGACGCCCAGTTCGAGTTGCCCCAGCATTTCATCGAGCAGCTCGACGGCGGGGATTCGCCGCGCGCGTTTCTGCAAATTTGCGATGAGCGCCAGAAATTCACTCACACTCTCGCGATTGCCGGCCCCGGCGAACAATTCTCCTTGCGCGGTTTGCAGCGTCTCCCAGATCGAACTGCCGCGGCTCTTCGCGGCGCGCTCGGCCAAACGCGCCAAATCTTCCGGCGCGAGTCCCCATGCCAGCGCAGCGAGCGCCCGCGCGCACGCCACATCATCCCGCTCGTTCGCAATGAGCCGCAGATACGCAAGGACGTCGCGCACGAGGCGATGATTCAGAATCGAGAGGTTCCGGATGACGAACGGAATGCCGCGCCGCTTGAGTTCTTCCACCAGCCGCTCGCGATGCGTGTGCATGCGATACAGCACGGCCATCGAGCGCCATCGCGCGCCGGCGCGATGCAATCGCTCGATTTCCGATGCGACCCAGCGCGCCTCTTCTTCCGTGCTCGGCAGCGTGACGATGCGGATTCGCTCGCCTTCGTGTTTTTCCGGCACGAGCGAGGCATCGCGCAAATCCTTCAGCTTTTCGCCGGGCACGGAAAGATGCTGCTCGACGCGGTTTGCGACGCGCAGGATGCGCGCCACCGAGCGGTAGTTTTTGCGCAGCGGCAATTGCACGCGCTCGCGCGCGGCCGCTTCGACGCCCGCGTATTTTTCGAGGAAGATCGCGAAGCTGCCGAACGACGCGCCGCGAAACCGGTAAATCGCCTGGCGGTGATCGCCGACGACGACGAGATTGCGGTGTTCGCCGCCGAGCAACCACAGCAATTCGAGCTGGGCGACGTTCGTGTCCTGAAACTCGTCCACGAGAATGTAACGGAAACGCGCGCGCAACTTCGCGAGATGCTCCGCGTCGTTGCGAAGACGCACGACGGTGTCCATCAATTGCATGCCGAACGTCATGAGGTTTCGTTCACGCAGCATGGCCTCGCTCTCGCGATACGCGCGCGCGATTTCCGCCTGCCGGGCGACTTCTTCTTCGCGCGCCTCGCGCTCGTCTTCGGCGAGCGAATCGCGGTCGCGCGCGTAGCGCCGCGCAAGCTCATCCGCGTAGGCCTGATATTGCTCCGGCGAAACCAGCTCGTCCTGGCAGCGCGAAAAGAAGTCCACGAAATCGCCGAGGAACTGGCCGGGCTCGGAAAGATGCCGGTAGTGCTCCAGTTTCAGGCGCGGCAGATTGCGGCGCAGCAGAATCCAGTGGTCCACTTTGTCGAGCGTGCGCAGATCCGGATTGAGTTCCGTGAGAAGCTGCGCGCAGAACGCGTGAAATGTCCCCAGCACGACAGCTTTGCCGCGCTCGCCCGCCGATTCCACGACGCGCCGCTTCATCTCCGCCGCGGCTTTGTCGGTGAATGTGAGGCCGAGAATTTCGCCGCCGGTGAGTTCCGGCTGCGATTCGAGGAGATGCCGGATGCGTTCGGTGATGACGCGCGTCTTGCCCGTGCCGGCCCCGGCCACGACCATCAGCGGCCCTTCGCCGTGGCGCACCGCGGCGCGCTGTTCTTCGTTCAATCCGCCGCGCGTTTCCGCCGTACGCGCCGGCGCCGCATCGTCCTCAAACAGCTTAGCCATCGCTTCATACTATCCGATTCGAGGCGAAAATTGACCGGCGCGAATGGGCGCGCCTATACTCGCGTCGAGAGTTTGCAGAGGAGAGCGGCTATGGATCAGCCCGTCATCTTGAGCGCGGTGCGGACGCCGATCGGGAAATTTCAGGGCGGGCTCGCGCCGCTTTCCGCGACGCAGCTTGGCGCGAAGGCCGTGGCGGAAGCGGTGCGGCGCGCGGGGATCGAGCCGGGCACGGTGGACGAAGCCATTCTCGGCAACGTCGTGCAGGCGGGGCTCGGGCAAAATCCGGCGCGGCAGGCAGCGCTCGGCGGTGGGCTTTCGCCGCGCGTGGCCGCGATGACGATCAACAAAGTTTGCGGATCGGGATTGAAGGCGGTTGCGCTCGCGGCGCAGGCCGTGCAATTGGGCGAGAGCGAAATCGTTGTCGCGGGCGGAATGGAATCCATGTCGAATTGCCCGTATCTTCTGCCCGGCGCGCGGACCGGATACCGTCTGGGACACGCGGAAATCGTGGATTCGATGATTCGCGACGGCCTCTGGGACCCGTACGAAAATTTTCACATGGGGATGACGGGGGAGCTGGTCGCCGAGAAATACGGGATTTCCCGGCAGGAGCAGGATGCGTTCGCGGTGGAAAGTCACCAGAGGGCCGTGCGCGCGCGCAAATCGGGCTTCTTTGAGTCGCAGATTTTGCCGATTGAGATTCCGCAGAAGAAGGGCGAGCCGGTCATCATTCGATACGATGAATCGCCGCGCGAGGATACCTCGCTGGAGGCGCTCGCGAAGCTGAAGCCGGCGTTCAAGAAGGACGGCACCGTCACGGCGGGCAACGCGCCGGGGACGAACGACGGCGCGGCGGCGCTCATCGTGACGAGCCAGCGCCGCGCGGCGCAACTTGGAAAATCGCCGCGAGCGCGCATCGTGGCGCAGGCCGTGAGCGGCGTCGAGCCGAAATGGGTGATGATGGCGCCGGTGGACGCGGTCGAGAAGTTGTTGACGAGGACCGGCTGGGACCGCGATCGCGACGTGGACCTCTATGAACTAAACGAAGCGTTTGCGGTGGCGGCGATTGCGGTGACGCGGAAGCTGCATCTTGATCCGGCGAAAGTGAATGTGAATGGCGGCGCCGTGGCGTTGGGGCATCCGATCGGGGCGTCGGGCGCGCGAATTCTCGTGACGCTGCTGTATGAGTTGGAGCGGCGCAATCTGAAGCGCGGAATCGCGGCGCTGTGTCTGGGCGGCGGGAACGCCGTTGCGCTGGCGGTCGAGCGCTGAACGAATGTGCCTTTTGGGGTGGAGGTTCAATGAAGGATGATGCAAAGAGAGTTTTCTTGAAAAATGAGATTATGCTTTTGACTTTGAATGCTGGGCTGGCCACCCGCGACAGTGACGCCAAGATTTATTGCCCAGAGGCCAGCAACACTCGAAAAGAGGATTTGAAAAGTGATATCCGCCAGAAGCTCGCCGAGCTTGCCGCCAGCTACATCGAGAGGAAGGTTTCGGAAGACGAGCATATTGCGAACATAAGGGGCATTGCAGACTACCTTACGGAGAAATTTTCGGACTGCTTGGACAGGAGCAGGTTTCGGATCGGAGTTTCGCAGAAGCTTCTCAATCTTTATCTCAAGTACTTATGGACCCTTGGCTGGATTCCCGAACCCTGCCATTGTCCTTTCGACCGAATCGTAATTGAAAAGCTTGGCGACCTTCCCGCCGCAGCAAGGAAATGGACATCTCTGGACTCTATTGATGATTACAAGGCGCTCGTGAAGGAAGCGAAAGAGATCGCAAAAAGGGAGCGCTATTCGTCGTTGGCTGTGTGGGAACTGGAGACTTATGAACGCCGCCGAAAGAAGCTTGCCCTCGACGGGTAGGGTCTGGCGCGCCCGATTGGAGAGAAATGTTTTGTCCTGTATGCAGAGCGGAATATCTCCCCGGGCCGAAGGAATGCTCGGATTGCCAGGTGCCGCTGGTGGAGGCGCTGCCGGAAGAGGGAGCAAATTCCGCGAGTGACTCGGATGATTCGGGCGCTTCGGTGAAGCTCTGGGGCGGGATCGACCCGCGAACATTTGCGGCGATTCGCGCTGCCCTTGATGAGAGCCACATCGTGCACGACGATGTGACCCGCGAGAGTCCGCTGTCGTCCATTTATTCGCCGGAGCCGATGCAAATTTGGATCGGCAAAGCGGACGGCCTCGCCGCGCAGAAAATACTCGAAGGCATCGTCGGTCATGAGGAAGCCGCCGGGCTTACGCCGCGCGCCGAGATGGCGGAGAGCGCCGAGTGGATGAACCCGTTCAAATTGCACCAGAGGGTCTACAGCGGAGTTCCCGGCTTGGAAGAGCCGATTTCTGAAGAGAGAATTACGGGTCCCCAGGAGGACGCCGGGCCGGCGCCGGACGATCTGGTGGAAAATTTCGATCCGGAAGAGGCCACTTGCGAAGTGTGGTCGGGCGGCGACGAGCAAATGGCGCAGATATTCAAGGAATGCCTGCAGAACGTCGGCATCGGAAGCGTCGCGAGCGAGCATGGCGGGAAAACGCGGCTCTTGGTTCTTCCTTCGGCCGAGAAGCGGGCGCGCGAAGTGATTCGCGAAATCGTCGAGCAGGCTCCGCCGGAATAGCGCCCCGCGCGAGCGAGAATCGAATGCGCGGCGATTTGCCGCGCGAACGTGGTGGATTGATGATTTGTCCTTCTTGCGGCGCGAAATTTCCGGCGGGCACGGTGCGATGCCGGAAGTGCGAGGTGCTGCTGGTGGCGACTTCGCGCGAGGGAAATCCACGCCGCAGTGGCACGGACGCGCCTTCGCTGCTGTGGTCCGGGACGGACGCCGTTGTTTTCTCCGCGCTCGTGGACGCGCTCGCCGCCGCTGAGATTCCGCTTCACGAATCCATCGTGCATGACTCGGCCGCGGGCACGTTCGGCAGGTTTCCGCTCGGATTCGGCTCCGCTGCCGCAGGCTACGAGATTCGCGTCGCAGAGGCCGATCTCGGCGCGGCGCAGAGCGTGATGGATTCCGTGCTCGCTTCCGCCGGACAAGTTGTTTCCGAAAAGGAGGACGGCGATGCGCCGCAATCCGCGGGCGCGCCGCGCGCGACGGAAAAGTGGCGTTCCGCGGACGCGATCGTCGAAGTGTGGCGCGGCGAAAACGGCGATTGGGCCGTTTACCTCTGCGACGCGTTGCGCGAGAATCACATTCGCGCGCGGGTCGCGTCGGAGCCGGGAGTGCCGCAACGCATCCTCGTCCGGCCCGCGGAGGCGGATGCCGCGCGGCGCGTAATCGGAGATATCGAGGGTTCCGTAACGGCGTAAGGTGAGGCGGGCGGAGCGGGAGGCCTGATGCAAATCAGCGAAATTCGCAGGGTGGCCGTGCTCGGCGCGGGCACGATGGGCAACGGGATCGCGCACGTGCTGGCGCGCGGCGGCTATTCCGTGATTCTGCGCGACATCCAGGGACGCGCGCTCGATCTCGCGCTCGCGAACATCGCGGCGAACCTCGATCGCGAAGCGAAGAAGGGAAAAATCGCGGAGGCGCAGAAGCCCGAGATCCTGGCGCGCATTCGCCTGACGACCGACGCCGCGCCGCTCTCGACCGCGGATTTCGCGATCGAAGCGGTGCCGGAGCGGCTCGATCTGAAGACGGCCGTCTTGCGCGAGGCGGACAAGATGCTGCCGCCCACCGCGATTCTCGCCAGCAACACCTCTTCGATTTCAATCACCACGCTCGCGGCGCTGACCGCGCGGCCCGATCGGTTCGTCGGAATGCACTTCATGAATCCGGTGCCGGTGATGGCGCTGGTGGAAGTGATTCGCGCGTTGCAGACGAGCGACGCGACGTTCGCCGCGACGATGGCGCTCGCGGAAAAGCTCGGCAAGAAGCCGGTGGCCGTGAACGATTCGCCGGGGTTCGTCTCGAATCGCGTGCTGATGCCGCTCGTCAATGAGGCCGCGTTCTGCGTGATGGAAGGGGTGGCGACCGCCGAAGCCGTGGACGCCGTGATGAAAACGGGAATGAATCACCCGATGGGCCCGCTCGAACTGGCGGATTTCATCGGGCTCGATGTGTGCGTGGATATTCTCGACGTGCTCTACGCGGGATTTCACGACTCGAAGTACCGCGCCTGCCCGCTGTTGCGGAAGATGGTGGCGGCGGGATGGCTCGGGCGAAAGTCGGGGCGCGGGTTCTACAACTACACGGCGTAAAATTCTCGCACTAGAGAGCCGCGCCATAGACGGATCGAGGAACGGCTGCTGGGGTAGAGTTTAAGCATTGCGAAGAGATCAGAACGTGAAAGCCGAACCCTATCGCATCTACTTTCGATCCAACTCCCAGTTCCTTGTCGTGCTGCCCCTTGTTTTCACGGCCAGTGTGTTGGTTCTCGCCGTCCTCGCCGAGCGGGATCGAGAGAATCTCAAGTTAATTCCCCCCGTGTTCCTTCTGGATTGGAGAAGGGAAAGAGTCTGAGAACGGGTTCGGGAAGCGCGATCTTGGGCTTTGGGGTTTTCGCGTAACCGCCGGAAAGGCTATGCAGTCGAGAACTTGGCTGGAGGCTTGATAACTGAAACAGTTAGATATAGATTACCGCTTGACCGGAGGGTCAAAATGGAAATCCCGGTTACAATGCCTCGACGCTATAGACTCGTTCTAATCCTGCTTTCAGCTTTCGCTTTGTGTGCATCGATCGTCGGCTTGTCCCAGACTGAGGAATTCTCGAAGCTCCGCCGGGACCAAGCCCAGGAAATGTTGAAAACCACAATCGACGAGATCCGCAAGAACTACTACGATCCAAAATTCCACGGCGTCGATCTCGATAAGGAATTCAACAAAGCCAGGGAATATATCGCAACGGCAGTTTCGATGAATAAGTCTTTGGCCAGTATCGCCACCGCGGTGGAGGCCCTCAACGATTCACACACGTTCTTTTTGCCCCCTCAGCACGCCACGCCGCGTGAGTATGGCTGGCGCTACCAGATGGTCGGTGACCGTTGCTTTATTACTCAGGTGCAGCCGAAGAGCGATGCCGACCTCAAAGGCGTCAAACCGGGAGACGAACTTCTGGCCATCAACGGAATAACTCCGGAACGCGATATCATCTGGCAGATTCAATACTTGTTCAATGTCCTGAAGCCGCAGGCTATTCTGACGCTCAGTTTACGAGATCCACAGGGCCACCAGCGCTCCGTAGATGTCGCCGTCCATTACGGCGAAACCAAGCGTATGTACGATTTCACATCCGCGAACGGCGCCTCCGACATTTGGGAGATCATCCGCGAGCAGGAAGCCGCCGAGCACCTGGAGCGTGTTCGCTATGCCGAATACGGTGATGCCTTGCTCATCGTCAGGCTTCCCGAGTTTAATTTGACTCCAACCGAAGTTTCCGGCGTCTTGGCCAAGGTGCGCAAGCATAATGCCTTGATTCTGGATTTGCGGGGAAACCCGGGCGGCGCGGAAGAAACCCTTCAGTATCTCTTGGGTGGTTTCTTCGACAAGGAAGTCAAGATTGCGCAGCGCGTCGGCAGGAAGGACAGCAAACCGGTAATGACGAAGGGCCCCTACAATCTGTTCACCGGCAAGTTGGTTGTGCTCGTGGATAGCGTGTCGGCATCCGGCGCCGAACTCTTTGCCCGCGTCGTTCAGCTTCAAAAGCGCGGCATCGTTGTGGGTGATCGCTCCTCGGGAAGCGTCATGGAGGCCAAACGCTACTCCGAACGGTCTGGCATGGACGTGATTGTTGAGTTTGGTGTCCAGATTACAGATGCGGATCTGATTATGGAAGATGGGAAGAGCCTGGAGCACGTTGGAGTGACGCCAGACGAAGTGGTCCTGCCCGCTGCCGCAGATTTGGCCGCGGGACGGGACCCCGCGTTGGCTCGTGCCGCCGAACTAGTTGGGCAGAAGATTAGCCCGGAAGAAGCCGGTAAGCTCTTCCCATTCGAGTGGCCGCCGATAGAATAGTTTCGCGTTGAAAGAATGCGGCCGCAATGGTCCCCGCCAATTGCGACTGTGTCCACGCCATCAGTGTCAGGCACAACTTCGAATGCAGAAGCGGCAAACCGAAGATAGCCACTAAGATCTCAGACCGGTGGTTGAAACGCGAGTAAGGCGTCCACCGCCTGCCGCCCCTGCCAAACACTTCTAACTTTCTTCAACAGGGAAATGACTCGTGAATTCCTTATGTTGGCTGCAAAGCAGGCAACTTAGTCTGCGGCTCTCCAAACAACCTTTCCAGTCATGTCGATGTACGTTTAATACCAGCATCGTGAGAATTGCCGTCCTAACGAAGTGGGCTATCGTATCCCTATCAGCGTCGGCCAATCCCGGCTGGAGTCTTTATCTCTCGCTGGTTCTTGTCGCGGGGGCATTGATTGGCCGTTGAGAGACGGCTAGGCTCGCGCTGCATATTACGAGAGGGAGCGAGTGGGGGGCGCCGGGGAAATAGTATTTGCCTTTTCTTCGCCTTGTGGTAGGATGGCGGGGCTTTGACGGAGGAAGAGGCTTGCGGCGCCGGGCGGAGATGGTAACGAAGTGGAAAGTTACGCCGGAGAGTGCACTTTCTGGTAAACTCCCGCCGCAGGAAACGTCCCCGGAAACGATTGCCCCTCTCGAGGTGAATTATGACGGATGAAAAATCGAAGGTTCTGGAATCGGCCATTGCGCAGATCGAAAAGACATTCGGCAAAGGTTCGATCATGCGCCTGGGGAACCGGGACGTTCTGGTGCCGGTGAGCGTGATTTCGACGGGCTCGGTATCGCTCGACGCGGCGCTGGGGGTGGGAGGCCTGCCGCGCGGGCGCGTGGTGGAGGTGTACGGGCCGGAGTCGGGCGGCAAGACGACGCTGACGCTGCACGTAATCGCCGAGGCCCAGAAGGCAGGCGGCCAGGCGGCGTTCATCGACGCCGAGCACGCGCTGGATCCGGCCTACGCGCGGAAGCTGGGCGTGGACGTGGACAATCTGCTGGTGTCGCAGCCGGACAACGGCGAGCAGGCGCTGGAGATCACGGAGACGCTGATCCGCTCGGGCGGCGTGGACGTGGTGGTGATTGACTCGGTGGCGGCGCTGGTGCCGCGCGCGGAGCTGGAAGGCGAAATGGGCGATCCGCAGATGGGCTTGCAGGCGCGGCTGATGTCGCAGGCGCTGCGGAAGCTGACGGCGATCGTCTCGAAATCGCGGACGTGCCTCATCTTCATCAACCAGATCCGCGAAAAGATCGGCGTGATGTTCGGCAACCCGGAAACGACGACGGGCGGACGCGCGCTCAAGTTCTACTCTTCGATCCGGCTGGATATCCGGCGCATCCAGTCCATCAAGGAGGGCGACCGGGTGGTCGGCTCGCGTACGCGAGGAAAAGTGGTGAAGAACAAGGTCGCGGCGCCGTTCCGCGAGGCGGAGTTCGACATTCTGTACGGCGAAGGGATCTCGCGCGAAGGCGATCTGATTGATACCGGCGTCGAGAAGGGAATTCTCGAAAAGAGCGGCACGTGGATTTCGTTCGGCGGGGAACGGCTCGGCCAGGGCCGCGAAAACGCGCGAATTTTCCTCAAGGAAAACGCCGACATCCGCGATAAGGTCGAAACCGCTGTGCGGAAGAAACTCGGGCTCCCAATGCACGCGTCTTCGAACGGGACGCCCGCCACGGCCCCGCCGGCGGAGAAACCCGCCACGCTGCAAGCGCAAGCGGCTGCTGCCGCGGCGGGCGCCGGAAAGGGCCGTCCGGGAGTGCGCTAGCGCGCGTCAGGGCCACGACCGCCCAAGGTCGGGTTGCTACAACCTAAACTGCGTCGTCCGCGGCCAAGGCCGGGAAGTGCCGAGGTGCGCACTTCAACTGGCTTTGGGCTTGCTACGCGCACATCCAATTCTCTAAGATAGGTGTGTCTTGGGAGCGGCCCCCGGCAAGTCGGGGCAAGCGCCGACAAGCCGGGACGCGCCAACCAACCGGGTACACTGCGCGTCTTAGTACAGAGTCCGCATGCGCGAGTGGCGTCTCCATCATCGAATTCTTGCGGTCGTGGCGTCGGCGGTGCTGGTGTGGACGCCCACGATCTCTGCGGCTCCTGCCGCAACATCCACCAAGACCACGACGAAGACCACGCGGAAACATTCCAGCTCGCGCTGGGGAGTGCCGACCTACGCGGATTCCACCCAAGGCGACGTCACGCAATACGACGACCCGGTTGTGCGCGAGGCCGCGATCGAGGCGCTGGGGCGGTACAACGGTTCGGTCGTTGCGATCGATCCCAACAACGGCCGGATTCTCACCGTCGTGAACCAAAAGCTCGCGTTCTCGCCGGGCTTCATTCCGTGCTCGACGATCAAGACGGTGGTCGCTTTGGCAGCGCTCCAGGAAGGCGCCGTCACGCAGGACTCGATGATCCAGGTGGCGCGCCGCCGCTACATGAATCTCACCGAGGCGATGGCCCACTCGAACAACGTATTCTTCGAGGAGTTGGGCCGGCGATTGGGTTTTGACACGGTGATCAAGTACGCGCGGATGCTGGGGCTCGGCGAAAAGGCCGGCTACGACATTCCCGAGGAACAGGCAGGTCTGCTGCCTTCCGCGCCGCCTGAGTACGGCGGGGTGGCCCGCATGTCGAGTTTCGGCCAGGGAATACAGATCACGCCGCTCGAACTGGGGTCGCTGGTGGCCGCGTACGCCAATGGCGGAACGATCTACTACCTGCAGTACCCGCGCACGCCGCAGGACATCGGAGATTTTCAGCCGCGCGTCAAGCGGCAGCTTCAGATCGAATCGCAATTGCCGGAGATTCGCGACGGTATGCTCGCTGCGGTGCTCTACGGCACGGCGCAGCGCAGTTGGGATTACGAAGGCGACCAGCCGCTCGGCAAGACGGGGAGTTGCTCGGATTCATCGTCGCGGATCGGGTGGTTCGTTTCCTACGCTGACCAGATTCATCCTCGGATTGTCTTAGTGGTCTTGATGCGGGGACACAGCCATGCGGATCAAGGCCCAATCGCCGCGGGCATTGCAGGGCACATCTACCACAAGTTACGTGAAGAGAATTATCTGCCCCCGGAAGATCCCACCTCGAACCTTGCTTCCGATTCAACCGGCCGGGATCGTTAGGCCGTTTTTCCCATATGGCCGTGGCTCACGTGATGCTTGTGGCCATGGTGCGGGTGCCGTTTGTGCTGGGGGAAGGTCTCGAAGCGGGTCCGGTAGCAGTTCACACATAGCTCTTCAAAGCCATCGCCAACACGATGGGGGAGGAACACCACCCCGCACTGGGCGCAAGTCTGCTTGGGCCGCGAATCGAGCTTGCTCAACTCAATCATCAGCATTGACGGCATGTCAGCCTCCTGCGAAGTGGCTCCCGGCGCCCGCTGCGCAAACTGCCACTCGGCGCTCTGGAAGAGTGCAATGACTCAGGGAGCAATTCGGATTCCAGAAGGCGTGGCCAGCTAAGCCACTGATAAAGAAGGAGATAGGCAAGGAGTCCCGGGCGGTTGTGGCCTATGCATGCAGCAGTGGTGCTGAAATTCCCGCAGTTGTGGGCCGAGCCACCCAGCGGGACGACGCTGTGCCCGCTCGACGGGGCCATGCACGGGGCGGGATCGAGCAAAACGAGGCAACCTGCCACAAAAAGAACGAGGGGCCGACATTGCGTCCGCCCCTCTAAAGCTATCGTGAATCAGCCGGTTAGCGAACTTCCCAGGTATCGCCCGAATGGAGCAGCTTGGAGATGTCGCCCGGGCCGCGCTTTGCGATGACGTCGCGCACCTGAGCGGCCACGATGTCCTCGTAGCGGCTCGTTTCCCAGGCGCGCAGAGTGCCGATGGGCGTGGGGAATCCGGGCGTCTCGTGCATTTGCGCGAGGAGGAACGCGTAAACTGGATTCGGATTCCGCTCATCGTGGATGAGCAGGTCCGCCTCCGAGGTCCCGTTTCCAAGCGCCACGACTTCCAGATTGATTCCGTTCATGCGGATGCCCTTATCGCGATTCTTGCCGAAGATGAGCGGTTTCCCGTGTTCGAGCGCGACGACGTGCTCGCTGCGCGTTTCCTTTTCCGTAACATCCGCCCACGCGCCGTCGTTGAAAATGTTGCAGTTCTGGAGAATCTCGATGTAGGCCGCGCCTTTGTGAGCGGCAGCCTTCTTGAGCGTTTCCTTCAAGTGCGGCTGGAAGACGTCCACCGAACGCGCGATAAACGTCGTGCCCGCGCCGATGGCCAGCGCCAGAGGATTAAACGGCTGGTCGGCGCTGCCGTAGGGAGTGGATTTCGTCTTTTTGCCGAATTCCGAAGTGGGCGAGTACTGGCCTTTCGTAAGGCCGTAAATCCTGTTGTTGAACATCAGCACCTTGATGCCGACGTTTCGCCGCAACATGTGGATCGTGTGATTGCCGCCGATGGCAAGCGAGTCGCCGTCGCCGGTCGCGACCCAGACTTCCAAGTCCGGGCGCGCAATCTTGATGCCGGTCGCAACCGCCGGCGCGCGGCCGTGGATCGAATGGAATCCGTACGTATTCATGTAATACGGGAAGCGGCTGGAGCAGCCGATCCCCGAAACGACGACGAACTTCTCGCGGGGGATTCCCAACTCGGGGAATACGGACTGCACCGCGTTCAGGATGGCGTAGTCGCCGCAACCCGGACACCAGCGCACTTCCTGATCGGTCTGAAAATCCTTTTTCGTATACATCGGCAACGTCGTGGTAGCCATGGCGCTGTTCCTTGATCTCCCCTATGCTTTAACGCTCCGCGAGAACTTCTTCGATTTTCGCTTCGATTTCCGCCTGTTTGAACGGGCGGCCCTGCACCTTGCTGTAACTCTGCACGTCCACCAGGTATTTCGCCCGGAGAATCAGCGCGAGCTGGCCGAGATTCATTTCCGGGACGAGAACCTTGCGATAGCGTCGCAAGATCTCGCCGAGGTTGCGCGCCAGCGGATTCAGATACCGCAGGTGCACGTGGCCGCTGCGAGCGCCCTTTTCGCGCGCGGTTCCGAGCGCCGCCGTGATCGCGCCGTAGGTTGAGCCCCAGGAGACGATCAGCAGGTCGCCATCGGGGTCGCCGGCAGGCACGAGATCGGGAATCTCCTGCGCGACGGCTTCGACTTTTGCCGCGCGCAGCCGGACCATATGCTCGTGGTTCAGCGGCTCGTAACTCACGTTTCCGGTGACGTCTTCTTTCTCGATTCCGCCGATGCGGTGTTCGAGATCGGGCGTGCCGGGAATCGCCCACGGCCGCGCCAGCGTCTGCGGATCGCGCGCGTAGGGCTTAAAAGTTTCGGGATTCGTCGCGAAATGAATGGGGATTTCGGCAATGTCGCGCAGTTCGGGAATGTGCCACGGCTCGGCGCCGTTCGCGAGAAAACCGTCGGAGAGCAGAATGACGGGCGTCATGTACTTAAGCGCGATCCGGCTTGCCTCGAACGCAGTCCAAAAGCAATCACCGGGCGTTGCGGCGGCAAGCACTGGAATGGGGGCTTCCGAACTGCGGCCGAACAACGCCTGGAGCAAATCCGCCTGTTCGGTTTTGGTCGGCAGACCCGTGGAAGGCCCGCCGCGCTGAATGTCGCAGATCACAATCGGCAGCTCGACCGCGACCGCGAGGCCCATCGCTTCGCTCTTGAGCGACATCCCGGGCCCGGAGGTCGTCGTGACCGCCAGCGCGCCGGCGAACGATGCGCCGAGCGCGGACGTGACCGCGGCGATTTCGTCTTCGGCCTGGAATGTCAGAACGCCGAAATCCTTGTACATCGAAAGTTCGTGCAGGACGTCGGAAGCGGGCGTGATCGGATAGGAACCGAGAAAAAGCGTGAGGCCCGATTTCTGCGACGCCATGACGAATCCCATCGCCAACGCCTGATTGCCGCTCAGATTGCGATACTTTCCCGGCGCAAGTTTGGCGGGAGGAATTTCGTAGCTCACCTGGAACGCTTCGGTCGCTTCGCAGTACGAGTAGCCCGCACGCAAGGCGAGCTTGTTCGCTTCGGCCAGAAGCGGCTTGTTCTTGAATTTCTGGTCCAGCCACCGGAAGGTCGACTCCATCGGCCGGTTGTAGAGCCAGCAGCACATGCCGAGGGCGAAGAAATTCTTGCAGCGATCCGTGCTCTTTGCGTCGAGGCCCAATTCGGTGAGGGCCGCGCGCGTCAGCCGTTCGAGGCCGACGGGAAAAACCCGGTAGCCGTCGAGCGAATGATCCTCGAGCGGATTCGACTTCAGGTGCGCCTTGCGGAGGTCGTTTTCGGTGAAGCTATCGGCATTCAGTATAAGGATGCCGTTTCGTTTCAGGTCCGGCAGATTGACGATCATCGCCGCGGGATTCATCACGATGAGCGCGTCCACGGCATCGCCGGGCGTGTAGACCTGGCCCGAAGCAAAGTGAATCTGAAAACCGCTGACGCCGGGAATCGTTCCCGCAGGCGCGCGAATTTCGGCGGGATAATCCGGGAAGGTCGCGAGGTCGTTGCCGTAAAGCGCGACCGTATTGGTGAATTGATTGCCGGTGATCTGCATCCCGTCGCCGGAATCGCCCGCGAAACGAATGACCGCTTGCTCGATCGTTTCGCGCTTGTGCCCGTGCACAGGGGATTCGGTCAAAGTACCCATGATGTCTGCGGACCTCTATCGTCAAAATGTATTGCAGCCGAGCACTTGCCCCCGGTGAGATCTGATGTACTGCTGTAGAAGAAGCTTCGCCAGAGGTGGTTGCTTGTAAAGGATAGCATAGCGAGCTGCGACGAAAAGTGCGTGTGCCGCGATGTGCATTGGCCTTGTGACCGCCGTCACAACACCCTGATTTGTGCGCACGCGGAGTCTCGCGCGATGCGCGAGACTCCGTTGCATTGCGCGCCCTCAATCACTTGGATGCGGAACTCCAGCATCGCGTGGTCCGGGAGAAGCTCACTGCTGGAAAATCTGTCCCCAAGAAATCGAATTTCCACTATGTCATTGCAAGGAAATGTCCGCTAAGTTACGCTCCACCTGTATGCGTCTCAAGTTACTCCGCTTTTGTCTGAGTTTCGCGGCGGTGACGCTTTGTGTGGGTGGTTCGGCCCAGCAAACCCCAACCGGTTTGCCGAGCGCGTCCCAGAACCAACCGGCGAGCCCGTCCTCGCCGACCGGGCCGAACACCGCGGCCGCTCCGTCGCCTCCGGCTGATTACTCGCAGGAGAGTTCGGTGATCGAGCAAGTCCGATCCTCGATGCGATTTGAAAATGACGGCAGCTCCAATCAGGTGGTTTATGTTCGCGTCAGAGTGCAGAAGGCGGAGGGCGCGCAAGCGTGGGGACAGCTTGTGTTTTCTTACAGCTCAGCGAACGAGAAGATCCACGCGGACTACGTGCGCGTGCACAAACCCGACGGGACTGTCGTGACGGCGGGAGCAGATGCAATACAAGATCTTAGTTCGCCCATCGAGCGCGAGGCCCCCGCATACTCCGATGTCCGCCAGATACACATCACCGTCCCGGGTCTGACCGCCGGAGACATTCTCGAATATGAAATAAGAACCGATACCACATCGCCGCTCGTTCCCGGGGAGTTTTTCACGCAGTGGAATTCCTCACAGGAGATCATTACTCTCGATGAAACGCTGGAATTGAATCTGCCTCAAGGTCGCGAAGTTCACGTCAAGACCGCCTCCGGGGTTTCCGGGCCGGAAGAGCGGGCGGATGGTGATCGGCGAATTCTCACGTGGCATTCCTCTTTTACGAAGCGTCCGAGCGAGACTGAGGAAGAGGATATCCTGAAGAAATTGAGGGAGGCGGGGGGCAAGCAACCCGACGTTCAAATCTCCACATTCAAGAGTTGGCAGGACGTTGGGCGATGGTACGTCGGTTTGGAGCAGCCGCGAGCCGAGGTCACAGATTCGATTCGAGCCAAAGCCGACGAGATCGTCAAGGGGCAACGGACAAAGCTCGACAAAGCCAAAGCCATCTTCGAGTATGTTGAGACGAACATCCGTTACGTTAGCCTCTCATTCGGTTTGGGACGCTACCAGCCCCATTCGGCGCCGGATGTCCTCGCGAGCAAGTACGGGGACTGCAAGGACAAAGCCACCTTATTTCAGGCACTGCTGGCTGCCGAGAAAATTGAGTCTTTTACAGTGCTTATCAATTCCCAACACAAGATCGATCCGGACGTTCCCTCACCTTTGCAATTCGATCATTTGATCAGTCTCGTCCTGCTGGACGGGACGCAATATTGGGCCGACACGACCGCCGGTGCGGCTCCTTTTGGATTGCTCCTTTCGCCCCTGCGCGACAAGCAAGCGCTGGTGATGGAGCCGAAGGGAAAGTCCGAATTAGAAAACACACCCGCGGACCCGCCCTTCCCGGCAGCAACGAGCGTGAGCGTGGAAGGAAAAGTAGATTCGTTGGGCCGGCTGCAAGGCAAGCTGACGCTGTCAGTGACGAGCGATGTAGCCGTCTATCTTCGGGGCCTGTTGAGGACGCTTCCTCAGTCTAACTGGTCTCAAGTCGCGGATGGGATCGCCAAACAGCAGTTCGGCGGCACGCCGAAAGTCAGCGATTTTCATTTTTCGGGAATGGAGGATGTGGACGTGCCCTTAGTATTTGAGGTCGAATTCTCCGCGCCGAACTTTCTGGATCTATCCAAGAAAGATTTGGCGCTGGGCGTGCCCTCGGGCGTTCTGGTTTTGCCGAGCGTTGTTGCTCCCGACAAGAACAGCGTGAAGCCGCTCGAATTGGGCGGCATTCGCGACCAATTGGAGAGCTGGAAGATCGAATTCCCCGCCCAGGTCAATGTTTCCATGCCTGTGCCCGTTCATTTCACCCGCGACTACGGTGAGTACGAATCGATTTATCAGTTGGACGGGCAGAATGCCCGCGTGGAGCGACGCCTGATCATTCGCAATTCAAAGGTGCCTCCTGCTCTTTACAATGACGTCAAGGCGTTTTCCAGTGTGGTCACGGCAGACAAGAACCAAACGCTCGCGCTGACGAACTCCGCTCCCGGCATGGGTTCCGCTCTAAGCGATATGTCCGCGGGCGACCTGTTTGACGCTGCAAGGGCCGCCGAGCATGCGAAGAATTTCGCGGAAGCAGCAAGACTCTACGCTGCTGCGGCCGAAAAGGATCCGGACAAGGAAAACGTGTGGAATGCTTTGGGCCACGCCTACAACGTGCTCAATGAGTTCGACAAAGCCGTACCAGCGCTCGAGAAGGCTATCGCAAAAAACCCTTTCGATCCCTATGCGTACAATAATCTTGGACAAGCCTATAGGGGATTGGGGCAGCTGGATAAGGCCGTCCCGGAGTATCAGAAGCAAATTGAAATCAATCCCCTCGACTATTACGCCCATGCCAATCTGGGAGGCGTCTATCTGGATCAGAGGAAGTACGACCTCGCGCTGAAAGAACTGCAGACTGCGCTACAAATTACTCCTGGGAACTTTCTTCTGAACATCAGCATTGGCGCCGCCCAGTTAGGTCTGCACGAAGACGACGCTGCGCTACAGTCCTTCCAAAAGGCCCAGGAGGAACTGCCCGGTCCCGAGGCATGGAACGATGTTGCCTACAGGCTCGCCGAACACGCGGTGCGCCTGGATCTTGCCGAACAGTACTCGAGGAATTCGATCCAGACGGTTGAGGCGCTCTCGAAAGGCATTGCGCTTGATACGGTGGGGCCTGCCAGCGTCGGGACCGTCCTAGCGCTCGCTGGGTCTTGGGACACCATGGGTTGGGTCAAGTTCCAGCAGGGAAACATCAAAGCTGCGGAAGAATATGTGCTTGCCGCTTGGTTGCTGGCCGACAGGGCAACGATCGTCGATCATCTCGGCCAGATTTGCGAGAAGGAAGGGCGGAGGGATGACGCGATACGGGCGTACACGTTTGCATTGATGCTTACGGATCTGCCCGTCGAGACGCGCGGCCGGCTGGCGACGCTCATTGGAGAAGGTAAAGTAGACGCCGCTGTGGAGGCGGCCCGGCCGGCTCTCGCGGCGCGTCGAGCCGTGAAACTCGCGAATCCGAAGGACTTGGATTCGACAGCAAAATTCTGGGTCTTGCTTTCCAACGAGGCGGGAGTGCGCGCCACGAAGATCGAGGACGTGAAGTTTATCTCGGGTGACGGGAAGAATGACAACGCAATGCGCGGTTACGCCGATTTGCTGCGCGCAGCGAAACTCCCCTATCTCTTTCCGAGCGGAGAAGAAGCGAAGATTGTCGTGCAGGGCTCTTTGACTTGCGTGAGCGCCTCTCACGAGTGTGTCTTCACGCCGGCATCGGTTGACGACACACTGCGCTCTCTTCCTTCTGCCGCGGGCGCGCCGGCGCAATAGCGTGCACTGAGAAAAGAACTGGGTCGCGCGAGAACGAGTTCTTGCGTGGCAAATCTACCGCTGACGGAATCCCCCACAGAACAAGTGCCGTCCTTGCGACTACGACGAGGCAGAGGCGCGTTCGCGCGCGGCCTGCTCGAACGCCCGTCGCGAACGGAGTAACAGTACGATCAGGGCCACGCAGAACAGCATGCCGAATATGCCTGCGATATCAAACATGAGGTCGAAGGCGTGCGGCGGGAAAGGGAACAGGCCGGGCGATGCGGGGAACGGTAACGCCTGGAAAATGGCCGCAATATAAGTGGCGCGAGCTGTTGTGAATAACATGAAAAACGTGTTCAGCAGGCTGAAGACGTAAAACGCGACCGTGGCCGGCAGACTCCAGGGCTTCAACCGCAGCAGGCCGATGCCCAGCGTCAAGTCAATCAAGCCAAACGCGACGTAGACAGTTCTTGCTGCGCCCCCGTATAGAACCTCGCCCATTAGGAAGGCCGGGAAATGCATGAATGGCACAACGAGTAGGGAAGGAGTCCCGGCGAGCAAGAGAACGGCCACCACAATTACTGCCACCGGCACGCGGCCGGCTCTTGGTGCCGGGGACGTGTAGATGGGCTCCGCAGGCGCCGTGAATTCCATCGGGACCGGAGAAGGCGCAGATTGAAATTGTGCGCGGCCACCGCGGCGAGTAAAGAGCACGAGCCACCATACACCGATGGCGAGAAGGAACAGGCCGAATCCCGCCGTCACCGCTCGCATCACCAGATTGAAATGCGGAGGAACGTTGGGTTCAGTGGGGAGCGGGATTACGAGAAACATGAGAGTGCCCATGAGCGATTGCAGGATGATGCAAACGGCGAACACGATCGTGGTGATGCGCGCCCAA
>Ga0326728_10008635_pt1 | contig 25139 bp, 43 predicted proteins | sample MB3enrmetagenome_FD_207602 | JGI IMG/M metagenome (GOLD analysis project Ga0326728, IMG submission 207602) | Lab enriched peat soil microbial communities from McLean, Ithaca, NY, United States - MB31MN | ecosystem: Environmental > Terrestrial > Soil > Wetlands > Peat | place: USA: New York... | reverse complement strand
CAAGGTAAACTGCACATTGTAAAAATCACATAGGAGGTAAGCGTAATGGAAATCAAGACAGCGGGAAAATTAGGCTATTGCACCGGCGTAGCCCAGGCAATCAAGCAGGCGACGCTCTTCGGAAAGCGGGTGGGGAGTAACAGCATTGAACCCACGAAAGCGTACTCTCTGGGTGCGCTCGCCCACAATGAGGATGTGGTGAAGATTCTCCAAGAAAGCAATGTGGAAATCACCTGGTCTTCGGAGTTAAAAGGCGGGGAGAACATTATCATCCCGGCCCATGGCGCCGGCCCCAAGACGTATTCACGACTCGACCAACTGAAGTGTCGGGTCGAAGATTGTACCTGTCAATACGTCAGGAAATCACAGATTCTGGTTAGTGAACTGTCCATGAAGGGCTATGACATCGTGATTTTCGGGGACCCCCAGCACCAGGAAGTCATCGGTCTCACCGACTGGGGCGAACCGCACATTAAATTCGTCGGCGGGGAGAAAGACCTCTTCACCGAACAGCAGGGCAAGAAATCCCTGGGACTCAAACGGGAGGTGGTTGTCGTGAGCCAGACGACCCGAGATCCGGAGCGGTACGCCGAGTTTATCACCATGCTCATGCATAACGTGGGTAATGACTACAAGGAGCTCCGGATCAACAATACCATTTGTCCCATCGTGGCCGAGCGCATCCAGCTCACCAAGAACCTCGCCGGGACGGTGGACCTGATGATCGTCGTCGGGTCGAAGAAATCGGCCAATACCATGAATCTGGTAGAGGCGAGCAGCACGGTCAGGCGCCCGTGGTCGCCGGTACTGGTGGCCAACGAAAAAGATGTCGTGTCGCTATCCCTGTTGACAGAGTGGATCAAGCATAACCCGTTTCGGGAGATCGGGGTAACTGCCGGCACCAGTACGCCCATCGAGGTTGTCGACGGCGTAATCGCAATACTCGGGAGGGCGACTAATGAACGTTGAAATTTACGCTAATGCCCGGGATATCTCTAAACCTGATGTCACCCTGCTGGTGCAGAAAATCCGCGAGTGGGAGTTGACCACCAAGCGGGCCCAGATCGACAGGTTCATCTTTAAGACCGACCCGGACATTGGGATGGAAGAGACGGCGGAGTTGCTCAACAAAATCTTCCCGAAATTCGAGAACATCTGGACCGTGCCGCTGAAACAAACCGGCACATTGCGGTTGGGTACCCGGGCGGTGAAGGTGGATGGCCAGGTGGTCGGCATAGTGCAGGAAATCGTACTGAGCGTGGAGGGCGCCGGTGAAACAGAAATGAAACTGTTGACCGAGGCCATCGAACTGGTCTTCTGCAAACTGAGACAGACCGGCAACATCTACAAGGGAGTACGCCTCGAAATCGGCGATCAACCTTACGTGGTCACCAGGAACGGCGAAGCCTTTGATCCGGCGCCGAGCGTCAAGGTCTGGAATCACTCGGGAGGACAATTTAGCTGGGGCTACTGGGGATCCGGCTGCGCGCAACTGGCGCTGGCCATCTTGCTGGCGGAGGGACTGCCGGCGGATCGCGCCCTCAGGCTGCACCAGAGTTTCAAAGAGAAGTTCGTGGCCACCTGGGGAGATACCTGGGTGCTTACCGCGGAAGAGATCACCGCCTGGGTGCAGGCGCAGGAGAAGTAACATGAATACTGGACTGTCACGAAATAAACGGATCGGGCCTTACTGGTGGGAGGTCGGCATCGAACTGCGCGACTGGGCGCTGCCGGTGAACATTGACCTGCAAAACGGGGTACTGGTGACCGTGCTGTGCTTCTATGTCGGCGCCTCCCGGTTCCTGCCGCTTGGCCTCGGCATGGCGCAGACGGTCCGGAGCGAGGCGGGAAAATGAAGTCGTTACAGTTGTACCAGCCGTGTCCCGTCTGCCGGCAAAAACTGCTGATTGATAACGTCATGGACGGTAAACCCGACCTGTATCAGATCAGCTACCCGGGGAACGATGAATACGTTAGCCCGAGGTGCGAGCAATGCCTGGACAAACTGCTCGCGCGCAGGGCGGAGAAAGCGAAGAAAAAAGAAGGAGGCAACCGTGGATAGAAAAGAGTGCCAATCGATCAATGACTCACGCCTGGCCAAATGGAAGGCCCAGATGGTAGACATGCACTGCACACCGCTGCTGCTCGTGGGAATGGGCCATGACGACCGTAGCGGCGAAATGCGGGTGATTACCCTCGAAGAGGTATCCGACGAAATCATCCGTTACACGCTGGAAGCGGCGTTAAGAATGCTGATCAACGGAGAGCATAAACGGGCATGAAACATACCAAAGTCAGGATCATACGCATGAACTGGAAGGCCCCAACCGGCGTTGGGGTGATGTGGTCGGCCGGGGACAAGCGGCATAGTTCGGTGCCCGACGATGGCGAGAGAATGCTTTTCCCGTGCATCGTCGTCAAGAAAGATGTCGCTACGGGCCGGCTGGCGCATCCGTTCACCCGGGTCCGGCATTACACCGTGGGCTGGATCTGGTGGGTGTGGTGCGCGGCCGGTCACATCAGTATCATGCAGTGGGAAAACGACGACAAGTTGATGTCGGATAATCAGCAAATAATAGCCAGAGGGCAGGAGGCAGAAGATGTCAGTACACCAGAAATACACGCCGAGTAATTGCAAGCTGGACAAATGTTCGGAGAATTGTTTCGCGCCGGGTGAGAATTCCCAGGAATGCATCGGTTGCGCCGGCAACAAAAACCAGCGGTGGCGGCCGGTGGTAACCTGGGAGAAACCGGTCAAGAAGGTCTAGCGCAAAATAGCAGTTTTGCGTGCGTACGCGGGGAAATGACAAAGGAGGGTTTTACCAAATGAATAACATCCCTACATCATCCACAACAAACTGGATGGCCATGGCCGAGCAGTTGGTCCGGTTATGGAACCGGCAATTCCCGGCCGGGTCAAAGGTCGAACTGGTCAATGACGACGGCAAGATCGAACAGACGGAAACCCGGAGCGAAGCCTGGCTGACAGGCTCGGGCGCCCCGGTCGTCAAGGTCAAAGGCCGCGCCGGCGGATATCTCTTGACCCGCATCCAGCCGCCGGGCGGGTGGGAGACCGACTTTGGGAATCAGAATATGAAGAAGGGAATATGAAAGCCAGAGAGCGCAGTCTGGGATGGTTCCTGAAACGCTGGCTGGGCCGGAAATCTTTCCGTAACTGGTTGGTGGTCCTGGCCCTCTACGGCGTGCTGTCGGTCGCGGTGATCTGCACCCTGCTGGTAGCCGACACGGTGCGCGACATCAAAGAACTGGAAGGCAGTATTACCACCTACCAGGGCATCGTGGCCAGCTACCAGAATACGGTCAAGATACTGGAGGCAGGCAAATAATGGCCGGGAAACAAGAGAAATTCAAAGATGACCCGACGCAAACACCTGGGTTTGGCGAACATTTCCTTAAATTTTGCCCTAAGCATTGCCCTTGCGGATATATCTGCCGGGAAGTGATTCAAGAGGATGGTAAATGGAGGTGTCCGCCGATGCGCATAACGGGCCATGAGACAGGAGGCAGTAAAAAATGATGCACGGGAATTGTACGCCGATGCCGCTGATTTGCCTGGTCTGCGGTGGGCCGGTGACCGAAGCGGGCCGCCTGACCTGCTCGAAAGAGTGCCACGACAAGTTCGCCAATCTCCTGATCTTCAAGTACGGAGAGTTCAAGATGGTCTGCCGGCAGCGTACCGGCGAACGCTTCAAGGTGCCGCTGCGGGACCTGATCGAGAAAGTGGTCCGGGAGCAGGACCTCGACAAATATCCGAAATGGGAGGATCAGAATGGAGTATAAAATCGTAATCCGCCGCTGGGTTGTAGACGAACCAAAGGGTTGGTTCGGCCAGATGGAAACTGGTCATATCGAAGAAATTACGAGCCGCCCCGGCAGTCACTCGGACATGGTGCACTCAGCTTTGGGCAGCGGGGCTCGGGACTATCGAAATCCCATCAAAGAGGGCGAAGAGTTCCTGGAGCGAATGTATAGCCAGGGGTGGGATTTGGTGTCGGTCGTAGGCGGGTACGATGACTCAACCTATATTTTCAGAACACTTTACCAACGGGAGGAAAAACATGGAAGTTAAAGTAACGGAGATACCGGCCCTGACCATACCGAATCACCCGGATGAACGCACCGGCCGGTGTCACAAATGTAATGTCCGGTACATCTGGCCAACGAAACTCGCCCGCCTGACAGAAATGACCTGCCCGACCTGCGGCGGGCCGATGTCGCATACCACGCACTTGTTCAAGGGAAGGACCGCCCGAATTACCGTGGCGGCGAGTGACCTGATAGAAATAGCAGAGGCACGCCGCAGTAACCGTTCTGTTAATTTTAGCACGGAGTGGGCGGGGAGCGAGTGAAATGAGCAATACGATGCGGGTTTCGGATAAAAACTATACCCGGCTGCTCAAGGTCAAGACGCAACTAAATCTGCCGTCCATGGATGCAACGGTGCTCTATTTGATTTCTGTCGCCGAATATTATGGACGCGGGGAGGTCAAAGATGGAAAAACAGAGTCAGGCCGCATCACCCGATCTGCGTTGTCCCAACTGGGATGACTGTACGCTAAACCCGATCTGCGCGCATAAGAGGCCGCACAAGAAACAGCGGGATTGCGATTATAAGTGTAAAGGAGGCAAAACATGTGGGATTTACCGACCATCGCCATGATGAATCAACGACTTGATACGGCGAGCCGGGAAAGAAGAAAAATCGTAGAGGAGGCGAGAAAAAAGGTGGAAGTTCAAGATCATGCCTGGGAGGTACGCACGGACAAGGGCGACTTTTACATCTCGGTCGTCGGTCGCTGGACCGAGGCCGAAGCCCTGGAGAAACTGCAAACCGTACTGCAGGGCATCAAGCTCAAGGTTAACGAGCAGGTCAAGCGGCGGCGCCCCAGCGGGCCGGAAGACAACCGGTGTACCATCGTGGAGAATCCCGACGCGAAATCGGGCCTGGGCTATGAGTTCATGGCCGGCAAGGCACTGTGGTACGCCATGGACATGGGCGGTCTCTACGAGCAACAAATGAAGGGATTAACCAAAGTAAAAGGGAGAAAATAAGATGACTCAAGATCACTCCGTAGCTGAGAGGGAGCTACTATTCCGAACGCTATCCGGCAACCCCTCGGCCCGACACCTCGCCGAGCGGTTCTTGCAGCTGGAAGACGAGAACGTGGCCAAAGACAAGGCCACCAACGCTCAGTACCCGTGGCTTGGGGCCGAATGGTTCCACGTCCAGGCCAATACGCAGACCCTCAACCAGCTGGTCGTCGATGGCTTGCTGGTCACCGGTGGGCCGCGGGGCACATTCCGGTCCAACAGTTCGACCACCTACAAACTCAAAGACCCGGAAATGGTACGGGAATGCCTGGAGGCCATCAAAGAATCCGAGCAGGGCACCGAAGAGGGCGAAATCCCGGGCGACATGTTCGACTTCATCATCGGTCATGACCAGATCAAGAAGTTGCTCTGGCAGTCCATCAGCTCGCCGACGCCGGTACATATCTTCCTGGTGGGGCCGCCGGCGTCCAGCAAGTCCATGTTCCTGAGCGAGCTGGCCCGGCTGCCGTTCTCCCGCTTCACCAATGGCGGCGGCACCTCGAAAGCGGGACTGACGGACTACCTGCTGGAATTCAGGCCCAAGTACCTGCTCATCGACGAACTGGACAAGATGGACCGGAAAGACATGTCGATCCTGCTGTCGCTCATGGAGGGCGGCACGGTAACCCGGCTCAAGAAACACATGCGGGAAATGGAGCAAATGAAGACCACCGTTTTCGCGGCCGCGAACCACGACGAGGGTATCTGGCCGGAACTGAAGAGCCGCTTCTTCACTATCCACCTGCAGGAGTACTCCCTGAGCGACTTTACCGACATTTCCCGGTCCGTGCTCATCAACCGTGAGAAGGTCGAGCCGGCGCTGGCAACCTACATCGTGAGCTGCATCGCCAGGCAAACCCGGGACGTGCGAGAAGCTATCCATTTCGGCAGGTTGGCCAAGACCAGGGCAGATGTCGACGACCTGATGAAACTCAAATGGCCGGAAAAGAGGTTGTTCTAATGAAAACGTCATCCCACGCTATTTTCTCGGCGGATCGCAAGTATCGGTACCGACTGACTCGCTGGTGGTATGATGGCGGCCCTATACTGTGTTTCTGCCTGCTCAATGCCTCCAACGCCAACGAGAACAGGAACGATCCCACAGTACACCGCTGTATCGGTTTCGGCCACTATTGGGGCTATTCGGGCATCATCATCGTCAACCTCAACGGCCTGGTGAGCATGGACCCGACGAAACTCTTTACCGATCCGGACCCGGTCGGCCCGGAAAACAATGACCACCTGGCCAGCGCCGCCCTGTCTTCGGAAAAGATCGTGGCCGGGTGGGGAAACAATGGCGCCAGGATGCCCCACCGGGTTGATGAGGTACTTGAAATCCTGACCAAATACAAAGACGTTTATTGCTTCTCCCAGACGAAAATTGGCCAGCCGCGCCATCCCCTGTATGTGAAACTCGCCCCGGAAAGTACGCTCTCAATCTTTAGGAGAAAGAAACCTTTATCTCTAATTCAAAAATTAAAAAATAAGGAGGTTTAACATTAACAAGTTATCCAATGATGAACTGAGGGCAATAGATTACCCCGAATGGGTACTCTACTGCCTGGATTTCCGATGCAAGGGCATCGACCGCGACTCGCTGATATACCGGAAATGTCAGGCGACCAAGCGGTGGTTTAAACAAAACGGTTTCCAATTATATAATGACCAACAAGCCGACACGCCCGTTGGCTCGTCAGCCGCGTTAAAAACCAGCGGCGATATCCCCGACACGGGATTGATAATGCCGCCGCCTGGCGGGTGTGGCGTGCAGGCATCGAGTGTAGCCGGGCCAACCGCTACGGCCACGGCGCAATCGGGAGACAACGGGCAGCAGGTCAAGTTGGTTGACATTCCCGCGACCGCTGAAAACCATAAATACAAGAAACCCGACGTTATCCGGCGCTCCCATCACAAGCCCGCCCATAAACTGACTCCGCTGGAAGAAATGGATGTCATTGGCGATTATAAGAAGAGTATTCCCATCATAATTACGCTGGACCGCGTAAAGGTCAGTTCCGGTGAATATTACCGGATACTGCACCGGCATGGGATTATACTGGACCGTATGCATAAACCGGCGATCGAACTACCACTGCCGACCGATCCGTCCGCACCGTTGACGGCTTGCCCTTTTACCAAAGTCAGGGAATATCCGGGATGTTACGAAGATTGCCCGGACACCACGGTCTGCCCCAGAAAGGGTGTAACGGTTCCGGCGCCAACCACCCCGGAGCAAACGGTCGTGGAGACCGTGAAACGAAAGAGCATAGATAACGCCGATGTCAAGAACGTCTTCGGCGGCCTGAAAGAACGGCGCGGCTACAACAGTCCCAAGGCGGGGGCCGAGGCCGTAGCGGTCCGCTGGATGCTGAAACAGGGTTATTCCGTGCCCGACATCCTGTGGACCTACGACGCCATGAAGCAACTCGCCTGGTGGAAAGATAAGTTCCTGAACATGCAATCGGTCAAGCAGCAGATCGGGGAAATGCTCAAAAAGAGGATAAAATCATGAAAGTTTCGGATGAAGTCAAGGCCAAGATCATCGCGGCGTACCAGAATAACGACAAGGTTCAGGCAATCATGCGGGAATACAAAATCGAGGGCGCCGTTTTCTACGCCATCTTGAAGGAGGCCCACGTACCCTATCGCCGGGCCTCCCATGGTGTGGCCAATGTCAAGCCAAAGTCGAAGGCGACGGGCGATCATGCCCCGGCAACGGCAGCGCCTTCACCGGTCCCGGTGGATCAAACGCGGCGCGAAAGGTGGGAATTTTCCCCGCTGGCGCTGGCCCGCGATGAGATTACCTACTTCCGGGGCCAGATGAATGAAAAGATTAAACGGTACGGGCCGAACAGCGTCGAAGACTCCTGGGGCGAAGCCTGGATGGAGTACGTTGACCACCTTGAGGAGCGACTGGAGCTCTGGGTAGTCACCCTGGCGGCGGCGGAACCGTTCGATGTGCAGATGGGAAACATCATGGCGATTGATGCTTTTCTCATCGCCATCCGGGGCATTCACAGTCTCTTGCCGAATGCTAAAACCGGACCGAAGAAAGAGGGCTGAAGGGTGGGAATTAACAAAAAGGCCCCGGGATTATCCGGGGCCTTTTCTTTTTACTTTCGATGCGGGTGGCGGTGATGGTGATGGTGATGGATCGGGGTCGAGGGAACAATCCGAAATCTCAGGGTTGTCACCGTCGCCTTCCGATGGTCATGCCGGTGTTCTTCTTCCGCCATGTGACCTCCCTTTACTGGATGGTGAATTGCAGTGTGGTAACCGTAACAGGGATAGTGAACGCTTCAACTTCCGGACCCGAGTCCGATCCCTGTTCAGTCGCGGTACCGGCGAAATTCGAATCTCCGGTATAGTTACCGACCGGTAGCGGGCTGGGCGTGGGCGCTGAAGACGAGTAGTTACCGTTCGAATCGGTAACAGCCGTCAGCTGCGGGCCGGCTGAACCGTCCGGATTGGTTACCTGGGTGACTACTGTTACCCCGACAACCGGATTTCCCGACACCTTTTCTGTTACAGTCCCCTGTGCTAGGAATTGCATCTTGGTTCCCCCCTTTTTATATTAGCCGTTTAAGGCTTCGGCTTTATCCTAAATGATTTGGCGGTGTTAGTCAAGCACTTTTCATGTGGAATGGTTTCCATACCAGCCAGATCAGACCGCCGACGAGCAGCATCGCCGCGACGGCGACAATACCCAATAGTAACCAGGGTATTTGCTTGACGTCCCAGATAAATTGTCTCACTCCCGAAGACTCCAGTGCCAGGTGCCGGGCCTGCCGCCCGGGTCATACGGCCGCGAGCAAGCCCAATACGAATCGTTGCCATCGAGGATCACCTGGCCGTTAACGCCACTCCCCGCAGACTCGCTTTCCCAGACACGAACAATAATCATGGGATAGGTCTGGCCGACCGAAACAAAATTACCCTTGCGGCACGGGTACGCTTCCCGGTCATGGTTGATCTCTTTGGCGTCGCTTTCCGATAAGACATAGTGCACGATTCTACCGGCCACCAGCTTTTCCATAATACCGCCTCCGTACTTTATTCTCCGAAATGTTCACCCACGTCAATCAGGTCCAGTACACTGATTGTACCATTATCCGCGATGTCTTCGGGGATCCAACCCGGGGTGCCGGTTTCGCCGACAGCCTGGGCGACGAGAATCAGATCCAGCACATTCACCGGCGCGAAGTCCTGGGCGACATCGCCCTCCTGGTAAACGTTTATGGACAGGGCTTTCGTGGCCGTCTGGGGCGTAGGCTCGGCATCCGTAACGGTCACCGTGAAGTCATACACGCCGGGCGAGCCGGTGGGCGTGCCCGTGATCGTGCCCTGGGTGTTCAGCGTTAAGCCCGGCGGCAATTCCGAGTAAGTCGTCGGGATGACGGCCGTGGTCGTCGTGGTAGAACTGGTCGCTGCCGCGTTCTTCTCTTTCCGGGGCGGCCCGCAGGCCAGCACCGACAGGAGCATGGCGATCAGCATTACGAACAGCAATATTCGCTTCATCGATGCCCTCCCGCGTCAGGTTGCGCCGAAGTTCTGGCCGATCAAAATCAGGTCCAGCACGGTGATGACGCCCGCTTTCAGGAAATCTTCGGGGATCCAACCGGGTGTGCCGGTCTGGCCGAAGAAGCCGGCGCAGATGACCATATCAGCGGCGTTGACCGTACCGTCCAAGTTTAAGTCCCAGACTGAGGCAACCTCCGCTTGGTTTATAGTTGGAGATGATAAAGGGACGGCCACCCCGGCAGGTGTCCCCACGATTGCATTACTGATGGTGAATGCTGAGGTTGTTCCTGCGGTAAGCGCCGTGCAGGTGATGACGGCCAGTGATCCGGGAGCGGTGACACTTTCGCCCGCGCCCTCCATGGCATCGGCCACGTTGACCAGCGTACCGTTCGTATTGTTGATCGTGCCCGGCATGAAATAGGTATTGGGGTCCGTCGCCTTGAAGATCGTGCCCTCGGCAACGCTATTCACCTGGACGGCGGCCGGGTTCCATCCGAGGTTGAACTGGGCGCCGGCGATGGAAACTCCCGTACCCGGCGTAATGGCGACGGTGACCGTGAACTGTTGCCCCGCGGTGACTACCGGGGCGGATGGGGTGACTGTCATGACTGTTTCGCTCATTGTCTTTACCTCCCTTATACTCCCTATTATTATAACCGACATGAGAACAAACCATACGAGCACGCCACAAATGGCGAGAAGGACTTTATGTTGTGACACTTGGCACCTCCGTAATCGGGTGTTTTATACGCGGGGAAAATATGAACGGACTTTCCGCGATCTTGAGAAAACCCTGCTGCATGAAGAACGATAGCTGTGTCCGGTTTTTGGCATCGCAATAGTCCATGATGTGCACGACATGATTCTTGGCGGTTTGCAGACTACAACCGCATTCATTTGCGATTACCCGGTTGGTGGCCCCTCGGAGCAGCAGGTCCAAGATTTGCATTTCCCGCTTGGTGAGTACAACGACCCAGCCTTCGGTCTGAATGCCGTCGGGCGTCCATTTCCCGTATTTAGCCTTCTTCACCGGCGCCACCTCCGCAGTAACCTTTTCCACCGCTGGCAGCGCAAAAATCCGCGGACACGGCGGCGGTTCCATTTATCCCAACCCGGCGAAGAGTAGAAATGATCCACGGATGCTCCAAAAACAAAGAGAACCGGCGACGAAACCGGTCCTCTTTGTGCAAGCGTAATGTGTGACAGACAGCCCCCAGGCTGTTATTCAGCCATTTTGGCTGACCAGTTGCGAGCCCACTTGGTCGCATCTGGCGCATGGTAATTGGCAGCCTGGACACCCGATTGATAGTTGGCAGTTCTCGTGGGGCCGAACCCGGCGCCCTGATAACCTGTAACCATCCGGCCTTTCGCAGCGTTATAGCTGGCGGCCATCTGGGTGGCCTTTCTGGCCAACTTTGCTTGACCCTTCGCAGCAGCATCAGCAATCGCCATAATAAGCCTCCTCTCAAGATTTGGGTACTGTCTTCAGCATAGATCATGTTCTTTTACCTGTAAAGCCGCCAGGCGCGTCTACGGGGTGGGTGGGGGGACTTGACACCGCCGGAAAACTATGCTTCAGGCTTAACCTCCCCTCTTTCATGACCGAAAGAGCGCATATACTTCTCGCAATCCCGGAGGTACTGCGGGAGAAACTTGTTCGAGGCGGCCGTGAGATTTTCCTGGTCGCCGGCATAACGGGCCATACCTTCCGCGCAACCGACCGCCCAGTCCATGGCCAGGTCGATGATCCCGGGTTTATATCCCAGTGCGTTGAGCTCTTTCTTGCGCCGGGCGATGAGACTGTTTCTAACCTTCTGCGGGTCCTGGGTTGCCATTCATCTCCTTGACCATGCGGGCCTCCGCGCGGGCAAACACGTCATCCAGCGTTTCCCGACTCGGGGCCACGTGGGTTGTCAGCCGGGTAATCCATTGCTGCTCGGAAATTTTACCGTTTCCGTAATCCGTCGCCCATTGCTGCACCTTGGGATCGCCGATTTCTGCGGCCACGGCGTTGGCAAATGCTACCTCGGCGGGCTGGGGCTTCGCTTTCGGGGTGGTGTCTCGTTTCGCCCTTTTGGCCGGAACGGGCTTCTCTGGCCGTTCTGGGCCTTCTGCCGAGCCGTTAGCGGCCGGCGGCAGTTGCTTCGGCTGACTGGCTGCCCGTCTGCGGCCCGCGGCCGGTGATTTCGGCGCAGTCGCTTCCTGCACGGTCTTGATGCGGTTCTCCAGATCTCCCGCCCACTTGCCGAGCTGCTCGAGGTCTTCCACCTGTCCGCCGCCCTGCGCCAGCCGGATCAGGGAATTGGATCCCCGCAAATCCCGCAGCGCCATACGGAAAACATCGGAGACGTTCGCCATGGAGCTCGGTCCGGAGCGCCAGGCCGGCTCGGCGGCGTTGACCTTGGCCAGTATCTCGCGGCTCTTCTGCACCACGGACGGGGCCGCGGCCGACTTCTTTTCCCGGGCGTCTTCCAGCGTCGCGGTCAGCATATTGTAGACGGCCTCGAAGGTTTCCGTGGGGGTCTCGCCGAATTTGGGACGGCCGCCCACCAGGGCGTCGTTCATCTCGCCCAGCATCTGGTCGCCGCTCCGGATCGTGGTCGAGACGGTCGCAACTCCACTCTTGAAAACCTCGAGGGCGCGCTGGGTCACTTCCATAAATACTTCATCGGGTCTGCGATCGAATACCATAACCTACCCTCCTACACGCCGAAAGCTTTCTTGCGGATGTCGGCCGAACGGTCCTTGTTGGTGGCCTGCTGCAGCAGGGTGCCGGCGCGGTTTTCCCGGTCCTGGGGCGTACTTTTATTCTCCGGCTGGAAAGAGTCACCGCGGAGGGCGGTACGCTCGAAAATTCCCACCATGCGGTCGACGGTCTTATCCAGGCGGCCGGTCGAGTCTTTGATCAGCTGGACCACGGGACTGTTATCCGTAACGGCGGTATTGGTGACTCCCAGCGCCTGGCGCAGACGGGCGATTTCGTTGGGGTCGCCCAGCGGGTCCCGGGCCGCGATCGCGGCCATATTCGCTTCCATCCGGTCGCGCCACTCCTGTTCCCTGTCTGCCTGTAACTGCTGGATCTGCGCTGCGAGTTGCTGGTTGCTCTGGAGCAGGGCCTGATAAGCGGGATTACCGTTCAGGTCGTCGTCATGGCTCTTGTCGAACATCTTGTCGATCAGCTTCTCCATGAGTTTCTCCTGGAAGTTCATCGCCGGTTTCGCCGCCCTGCCGGGCGTTTTGGGTTCACCGCCGGTCTCGCTTTCTTCTTCCGTTTCGGCCTTCTGGCCGCGCTCCACGGCCTTGATGTAATTGGCTCTTTGCGCCGCGTCCAGGGCATCGGCATAAGTCATCGGACCGCCGGCAACGGGCACCCAGTCGCCATCCCGGTCTTTGCCGATCCTGTATCCCACGCCGGTCGCATCATCCAGTTTCTGTCCGATAGATTTCCCGTCGGTTTGTCCCGGCTTCTTGGCGCCCTTGCCGGCGCCGAGGTCTTCATCGTCTAACTCGAACTCCCCGGCCGGCAGGTTATGGCTCTTGGCATAAGCGGCCATGACCAGACGGAGTTCTTTGGCGGCGATGAATCCCGACGCGTGCCGGGTGAGCACCTCTTTCAGCCACGCCAGGCTGTCGGTATCGCCATCGAAAAAGAGTTTGCTGATGGTCGGCACGACGTTCTTGTCCACGCCCACGCTCTTGAGCAGACTTTCGAAGTCGGCCTTGGCGGTGGCCTTCAGGTCGGACGATTTCCCGCCTTTGTCTTTGATGGCCTCATCGCCCTCCGGGGCGTCCGGTTCGATTACGTCCTGTATGCCCAGGGCCACCTTCAACTGGTCTTCGGTCACCCCGTCAATGAGCTTGAAACGGCCATCTTCCAGCTTCTCGGCCACGCCTTTCTTGACGAGTTCGAGACAAGAGTTGTGGATGCTTTTCTTGGTGGCATTGATCTTGGGCTTGAAGTCATTCGGCAGCATCGGTGTATTCTGGTTGGCCTTGAGCATGTCTACCACGGTCATTGCAATGGTCATGATGGTTTCACCTCCCGTTTGGATTCTTCGACGGCTAACTGCTGATGCTGGGTATAGGCCAGGTTGAAACAATAGATGAAGAGCGCGGTGAAGGTGTTTTCCTTAATATAGCCGCGGTCGTAAAGATAATCCTGGAACGCCTTCAGCCGTTCGACTTCATTATCCGAGATCTTCAAGGCCCGGATGTTGTTGACGTCTTTCCGTTCGACCTTGAGCGGGAGAATCACCTCATCGTCGTTCAGCGCCAATACCTGCGCCAGTAAATTGGGGTCGATTTGCTGTGCTTCTGCCATTTAGCTACCCTCCGTTAATCGTTTAATCCGGTCGATGATATCTTCCGGGTCAAGACCGTACTGTTTTCTGAGCTCGGAAATTTCCGCATGGTCCGGGAAACAATCGCCCACGTTGATGCGGTACACATCCGGGCCGACGCCGGAATAGTCCGACATGGCCTCCATCAGCGCCGATGCCGCGCCGCCCTGCGCGGTGCCTTCTTCGACGACGAACACCGAGCCCGCCTGCTTACAAAGCGCGGCCACCAGGTCGGGGTCAACCGGCTTTACAAACCGCATGTCCACGACTTCCCAATTCAGACTCGGCAGCCTGGGGTCGCAGATGGCATGGGCCAACCGGTTGCCGATTTCACCCACGGTCACCACGTAAATCCCGCCGCCCTGTTTGAGCATATCCGACTTGGGAATGTCGATTATCCGCAGGTCATGGTCGATGTCCACGCCCAGTGATTCGCCGCGGGGAAAGCGCAGGCAAAACGGATGATCTTGTTTGAGCCCGGTATAGAGCAGCCGGCACATTTGGTTCTCGTCGCGGGGTACGGTCACAATCATGTTGGGCGCCAGGCGCATGAACGCCAGGTCCAGCAGTCCGTGATGGGTGGCGCCATCCTGGCCGACGAAACCGGCCCGGTCCATGGCGAAGACCACCGGCAGGTCATTGAGGCAAACGTCATGCACGATCTGGTCGAAGCATCGCTGCATGAACGTCGAGTAAATGCAGACTACCGGCCGCATCCCGCAGCGGGCCATGCCGGCAGCCAGCGAAACGGCGTGTTCTTCCGCGATCCCCACGTCCAGCACACGTCCGGGAAATCTCTCTTTGAGTGAGGTCAGACCGGTCCCCTCGAGCATCGCGGCGCTGATCGCCACGATCCGGTCGTCGGCCGCCATCAGGTCGCCAAGGCACTGGGAGAAGATGGCCGAATAGGTGGGCCGGGGCTCGCTAACCTGGCAGGTGAGGTCGAGGGCATATTTTTTACCGGGCTGGTGATAGGCCACGGGGTCTTCTTTCGAGGGGGCATAACCGCTGCCCTTGTCGGTCAGTACGTGGACAAAAGGCACGCGATCGCTCTTTTCTTTCGCCCGGGTAAACATTTCGATGAGGTCTCCAATGTTATGGCCGTCCACCGGGCCGAAATAATTGAAACCCATTTCATCCCAGACCCGGCCGATGCCCGGCACCGTGCCGCGCTGAATTGTCGACTTCACGCCCTTGCCCAGCGACAGGAAGAAATCGCCCATCGGGACTTTACCGGCGAGCCGGGTCGTAACTTCCTGGAACGTCTGGAAGTCTTTGTCCAGTTCCAGATTATCCCGCAGGTGGGCCAGCCAGCGGGTCCGCCAGTCGGCGATCCAGCCGACATTGGGCGAAATGGCCATGCCGTTATCGTTGAGCACGATCATCAGGTTGCGGGGGTTCATGGCCACGATATTGGAGAGCCCTTCGTAGGCCAGGCCGGTGGTCAGGCTGCCGTCGCCGACCACGCTCACAAAATACCCTTCGTACCCCTGTAACGTGGCGGCCGCCGCCAGTCCCAGGGCCATCGAGGGCGTACAGCCGGCGTGTCCCATCGTAAAGAGGTCATGCTGAGACTCCCGGCGGTCAAAATAACCGGAGTAGCCGCCGGTAGTACGGATGCCGGAGAAATTGGCCGCCCGGCCGGTGAGCATCTTGTGGGTGTAGCTCTGGTGCGAGACATCAAACAGAATCCCGTCGCGGGGAGAATCGAAGACATAATGCAGGGCGATGGTCAGTTCGACCACCCCCAGGTTAGAGGCCATATGGCCACCGTTACAACCCACGGTCGCAATGATCCGGGCGCGGACTTCTTCGGCCAGCGCCGGCAGGTCTTTGACCGGCAGCGCCTTCAGGTCGTCGGGAGATTCGATCTTCTCAATCAGGGTCATATCAGTTTCCTCACCTGTTCGGAACCGATGCGCCGCAGCACTTTACGGAAACGCTCCGAATCGACAACCCACTGGCTCCCGGTGTAGCGGATCGCCCGCTTGGCGTATTTCTGAGCGAAGGTATCTTCACCGTGGCCGCTGAGCGCCCCTTCCACCAGGTCGAGAAACGTATCTTCGGACATTTCTACTTCGCCGGTGTACTCCGCGTGCTCTGCGGTCGGATTAAACTTGCCGTTCTTGATCTCGTAAATCAGGGTCGTATCGTGCTCGCCGATGATGGTCCATTTTCCCACCCAGCCATCGGACTCTTTCCAGTCTTCTTCGTCGGCCACCTCCGCAATCTTGCCCATGAGGTAAGTGACCAGGCGTTTTACGTTAGAATTTTGCTGATCAGCCATCGTTTCACGCCTCCCTTGTGTTTCTTGAGCAGTATCGGCTTGTTATACAGGAGAGCGCCGACAATCTCCGCGACCGTCTTGCGGCGTATCTCTTCGGCAGCAAAGGGGATCGCCCCCAGAAAACGGACTCCCATTTCGGCCGCCAGCTGATACACGTCTTCCGCCTCGCGGTCGAAGGGGTTCGACAGACAGCCGCAGTTCGGGCAGATGTAGCCGGCCATGTTGGCGACGACTCCCGCCACCGGCGTTTCGGTTTCCCGCAGAACATCTAAGGTCTTGGCCAGGGCCAGTACCGCCAGGTCATTGGGCTGGCAGACGACGACGGCGCCGTAGATGTTGGGTAAGTTCAGCAGCAGGGATTGAATCTCATCCCCGGAGGTGGGCGGCGTGTCCACCACGATCCAGTCGAGGTCCGGCGCCCAGGCGATAGAGCTGGTGGCGATTTGCTTGACGGCTTCGGCCTTCTGTTGTCCGTCCCACATGTTGGCCTCCGTGTCTTTGAAGAGCAGCCCGACGGAGAAGATCTGAAAGCCTTCCCACTCGATGGGCCGCAGCTTGCCGCCGAGAATGGGGTCATAACCGGGATCGGCGGCCATGTGGAGCGCCCGGGGCAGGGCGGAAGCATGGATATCGACATCGAGCAGGCCGACTTTGAACGATCTTTCTTGCAGGGCTTTGGCGATGGAAATGCAGGTGGTAGTTTTACCCGTCCCACCCTTAAGGCTGCAAACGACGAGCTGGTTGGGATTTTTCATTGAGCCTCCTGTCTTTGGAAAAACGGAGAGGCGGCCGTTCCAAAATTGCCCCATCCCCTATAGGCAATTAAAGAATCAGCCGCCTCTTCGTCAAGCCAGCGGTCGGGAGGGAAACCTCAAGGTAGTCTGGACCGGATTTTGACCCGGCCGCTCCATCAGTCCCCCTAACCCGACTTACACCTTACCACACCGGGTAAAACTTGTCAAGAGGGTCAAGTTTTATCCTTGGGCGGATTCAGATAATAGAATCTTCCCTGCCGGCCCGCTACTTTGGAGTAGATGTTCAGGGTATCGGCCACGGCCTTGCCGATCTTGCATTTGGAGGGCGTTGGCTGCGGGTACGGCGGCTGCGGCGGGATTACGCCGTCCGGAACCATGTGCTGCATTTGCGCGTCCAGTTCACTGAAAACTATCCAGAAATAACCGGGCGTATTCTTACCGTTGACCATGCAGCCTTTAGCCCAACCGGTACCCCAGGAATTCCGGCAGAGGTAAGCGCCGAGCGATGCGCTGTAACCGACCACCCCGATATCATGCTCGCCGACGACCGGATCGCTGTCGCCCAGGTGAATGTAAACTCCGCCGTCATAATTATAGAAAGACTGATGGACCACGAACGACGCGTTGAGCGGCGTGGTGTCCAGCATGACTTGAATGTCCGTCGGGTCGGTGAGGGTGTCCCAGCTGGCCAGCTTTTTGCCGCCGGTCCACCAGTTGGCGCAGATCCCGGCGCCGCAAGCCTGATCCACGTCCCGGTAGGGCAGGCAGGCTTCGGTACAAACGCCGTTGAGCAGAAAAGCCAGCGTATTGGGAATGGTATTGCCGTCCGTGCAATTACCGCCGCTGCAGAAGAAGACGTGAGCCTCGGACAGCTTGATCGGATCGGTGGGTAGATTTTCCGCGATGCGGATGCAGGCTTCCATAATACCGATATTGCCGAAAGCCGTGCAGGAGCCGCAGTTACCTTGATCCTGAATCGGGCTCATCCACTGGAGCAGAACGCTCGACCCCGAGGGCGTTCCCTTCAATTTCCGGCCCGGCGCCGGCACTTTTGGGTTTTCTTCCCGCTTCAGACCGAACCGGCGGCGCTGCAGCGCGGGGTGGAGCTCGCTAACGGAGGTCAGGGCGGCGGTCCAGGTGGTCGGATTGACCTCGACCACATCCACCGGAATGCCCTCGATCTCTTTCGGGAGAATAGAATTCGGTTCCATCAGAGATTCCGGCAATTTCTTTCTGACCTGGACGGTAATCGCCGGTACCTTGGTGTCTACACCCTTTGTAAATTTGGTTCCCAGGCCGACGTTGAGAACGTAAGCGTACTTTTTCAGTTCTTCCCAATGGCGGTCTAACACTTGTTCACTCATAAAAACTCCTTAACCATACCAGACTGAGGGGAATTTCACCTGCCGGCAGAACCACTCGAAGTCGGTGTTCTTACCGCATTTGGGACAGATGCAAAGCGGATTCGGCGGATATCTGGGCCGCCCCTCGACGGTCAATTTGAACTTTTTCTTGCACTCCCGGCAAACCATGATGTAGGTTGTTTGAGTCGACATCAGTAACCCCTCGTTTGCCAGCATGAAATCAGTTCCTGAACAACGTCGTCGTAGGTCCGTTTTCCGGTTTTGAGAGTCTTCAATCTCGATTTTGTTGTCTCGGAAACAGGAACGCGGACCCATTTCCGGGTGTTGTCGGGCTTATTCACTCCTAGTACCGGCGGTAGAACGCCATAAAGATATACCGGCTGGAAGCCTTGGTGGTCAGACCGGACGGAGGGCTGATCTTTGCCGGAGCGTGGGGCGCGATGGATTTGATGAAAGCGCCGGCAACCCCGGAAATCGCGGCGGTAAGACCCATGCCGGACAAGAAAGCGCCGATGCAGGACAGGGCATTGTTGGTGATCCCGGAATAGTTGAAACCTTCGGCAATACCGGCCGCGGTCCCGGCGGAAACGATCAGCGCCGTAAGCACGCTGACTCCAGACAGCGGCGGGCGGGGACTTTGACTCGCCCATTGCAGGAATGCATTGGCCACGGCCCCGAGCCACGCGAAGAACGCCACCAGAATGATGATCGCCGTTGACATTGTAGGACCCATTTTAGTTACCTCCCGTTTTTATTTTTACTTTGCCCTACTAATGACAAAATCTAACAGTTGGTCGAATTCATCTGCCCAGGATTTGGACATACCCAGGTCAGCCAGCAACTTTTTAGCCTGCTGCGCATGGGATGAAATTACCGCTTTCGCTTCTTTGTCGATACACATGCTTTCGAGCCAGGAGCGCATTGCCCCGGAGTCTTCCGGCACCACTTTCAGAGCTTCCAGCCACGGGATTACTTTATCCGGGTATTCTTCCATCGCGATGACCACGGGCAGCGAACGTTTGCCTTCTGCCAGGTCATTGGAGGTTTTGCCGACCTCGCCGGCATCGCCCCATATTCCCAGGTAATCGTCTTGCATCTGAAACACCCGGCCCAGCAGGATGCCGAAACGCCGGGCGGCCGCCCGCCAGATCTCGGGCTGATTGCCGCAGTACCCGCCGATTTCACAGGCCGCCCCGAAGAGCGCGCCGGTCTTGCGGTCGATCATCTCCTGATAGATGGGAAACGGTACGGACATTTGTCCCTCGAAGGAAATATCCGAGTACTGCCCGCGGGTCAAATCGATCACCGCATTTTCCAGAATTTCGAGAACATCGAGGATATTCCCCTCAGAATAACAGAAGTTCTTCATGCGCATGGCGGTCAAACGGCCAAAACAGGAAAGCGCCAGTCCGGCGTTGATCGCCTGCTCGGAAGAGAAAACTTTCCAGGCGGCCGGCTGGTTATTGCGCTCCAGCCCTTTATCCTGTATGTCGTCGAAGATCAGCGAAGTCCGGTGAATCAGTTCGAGCGCCGCGGCCGGCGAAACGGCCACCAGCGGATTTTTGCCGCAACCGGCGCAGACAGCCATGCACATGGCGGGCCGGATCATTTTTCCCTTCATCTGGTTGGCCGGGTTTCCTTTTCCATCGGCAAGTCCCAAATGGTAGAGATAAATTTCGTCCAAACCGAAGAGGGGGGACCTCGGCATTCCGAGACTGGATTTTATCTCGGTGGAGATTAGGACTCGGAAATCCGAAAGTTTGCTGCTCATGCGCTCATACCTCCGCCGGAAAATTTCCCTTGCAAAAGCCCAAGTTATGGACTATTATAGACTTTAGCTTTTGATTTTTCAAGACATCCGCAAAACGGCAGCCAGATAGGAGGCGTACAATGTTGAATCCATTTCTGCAAAAGACCCTCTACTCTCAACCCGTCCAGCCGGTCATGGTTGAAATCGATCCCGCCAAATTCTCCCAAACCCTGAGTCAAATCCAGGGATTATTCGGCGCCAGCGGTCTTTTCGGGGCCAAGCCGCCCATGTTGCTGGCGATTCCTTTCTTCAGTTTTGCCGGCTTAACCCAGGTCACCCCGGAAACCATTCTGGCAATCAATAACCTGCCCGGCGTCCGCGCCGTCCACGCGGATGTAGTCAATAATATCCTGATGGCGCCGACCGACTCGACAACCTGGTGGCCCACGTCCCAGAGCCGCTTGATGTTAGGCGCCGATGTGGCCAACAAGGCGGGTTACACCGGAGAATCGGTCACAGTCGGGATCTGCGACACCGGCGTAGATGCCCTTCATCCGCAGCTGCGCGGCACCGAATTCTATACGACCATGATCGACAAAGAGATCATCGACGAGGTCGGCCACGGCTCTCATGTCGCTTCGACGATTGGGGGAAAGACCTTGAATTCCATCGGCGGCATCCCGGTCCAGGGCGTTTCTCAGGCCCGGATGATCTGCGTGAAATGCATGGGACGCGGTGTCGGTACCGGTTTCAACTCGGAAATCGCTAACGCCATGGCCCTCTGTGCCCAGAAGGGCGCCCAGGTAATCTCGATGAGTCTCGGCTCGGATTCGCCCCAGGGCGGCATTGCCAACGATCCGCTCTGCCGCATGGTCAGCGCGCTGACGCAACAGGGAATTATCGTTGTCATCGCGGCCGGCAACTCCGGTCCGGACCCGAACACCATCGACTCGCCCGGATGCAGCCCCGATGCCCTCACCGTGGCGGCCGTCAATCCCGACGGCTCCGTGGCGTCGTTCTCCAGCCGCGGCGGCTCGACTTATCCCGGCAAGCCGGATTGCGCCGGTCCGGGCGTGCTGATCTACTCGGGCACCAGCGAACTATCACCCATGTCGGTGGAGCAGCCGAAGGCGGGCTATGGCTACGTCGCAATTTCCGGCACCTCGATGGCGACCCCGCATGTGGCCGGCCTGGTGGCCCTGCTCAAGCAAAGAACACCCACCCTGACCACGCCTCAAGTCAAATCGGTACTGGCGTCCCAGGGCAATTCCTGGAACCCGGACACCGGTTTCGGCGTTCCCAACTGGAATATGTTCTAATAAGGAGGACCGCGACCATGCCGAGAAAGACCGTAGCGCCGCCGCGATTACCGGTACTGCCGGACCATTTGCCGGGAGAAGAATCCATTTCCCGGAGTGTGGACAAGTTTCTCGACTTCATGGAGCGAGAGCCGCTGCACAAGGGGATCAACCGCCTGGTAGACAAAATTCCCATCGTGCCCTCCACCGATTTCGCCACACCGCTCGGGGTTTACAAGACCCCGGAGGTTTACGTTCCGGAACTTCAGCCGGCGCGTTTCGATGCCAAACACCGCGAAGCTTTCAAAGCGGCGGTGCTGTCGGACGTTGCCGAGCTGGTTGATGCCATCCCCTTCCTGGGCGCCGCCGCCGACCCGGTTTCGCATACGCTGGAAGACAACGCTTATGCCAAAATCACGGAGACGTTGACGCCCCAAGAGCTCACTTATTTCAAGAGCTACGACGACGTGGACCCGTTCAGCGTGATTGCGATGATACGGACCATGGTACGGACGCAAAGGGAGAGTTAACATGGTATCAGGGAAAAATGGCCCGGGTGGAGGCAACGATACCTCCAATTTCTTCGCGTTACTGGCGCACCTGCCCTCGCCGGAGGCAATGTACAAAGAGATTAAGCGGATGAACGATAATCTCGAACGCATTCAGCCGGACATATCGAAACTGGCGAACGGCATCGGCACGGTGAACCCCCAGGATCTCCGCAACTTGACTTCGGCGATGCAGGGAATTGACGCTTCAAAGTTCCTGCTGGCCTTGAATGAGGCCAACGGCACGATCAAGAACCTCTACAACAAGCTGTGGGGAAAGCCGTGAGTTATCACCCGGATTCAATGAGTCAGGCCCGCATGCTCATGGCTCTGAATATCCTGGCCGGCAATGGACCGGTGCCCGCCCTCCCGAGGGCGACGACGCTGGACGAAGAACAGCGCGCCGTCGTGAAATCGTTCACGGACGTCAGAACGCAGGGCTACGGGGAAATTCGGGTGACCGTGATTGCCAGTCATCTGGACACGGTCTATACGACCCAGGTGCGCAAGCGGCGAGACTTTGAGAATCAGGGATAACAGGTACTTGACAAGACCAATTTAATGGAGTAGATTTTATATAGTTTGACCGGCCAGCGAGAAAGACGAGGCGGGACACAGATCGTGTCTCGCCTTTTTCTTTTTGTAATGCTTTTGAAAGGAGGGAGAACACATGGCCCGCAATAACAGCATGGGGTTGCCCAATCCGGGAAACTTGAGATCTCCTCTCGAAGGCGTTGACCTTGTCGCAGACGGCATCAACCGACTGGGGGCTCTTCCGGGCCAGTTCGTCGGTCGTGTGCTGGATGCATCGGGCAATGCTTTCAACCAGGTGACCTCGGATCTTGAGAATCCCCGCCAGCAACCTGAGCGACCAATCCCGCCCGACGTGCTCCTGAAACCCATCCCCCAAGCAGTTGGACACATGGTTGGCGGCGTCATCGATGTGGTTAAATCCGGCGCCGATGCTATCGTCCAGAACGTGGACGGAGCGCGCAGTGAACTCGAAACTTTCGTCCGGGGATAAAGGTTTATTCCCAAGAATAATTAGTTAGGAGGCCAGAAATGGCGAATGGAGCATCACCTTTAGCAGCCCCGTTTTCCCAGCTGAAACAACTGGGAACCCAGGGCGTACAGAGTGTCAACAGCCTGAACCTGAATCTCGCCCAGGCGCTTAACCAGGGCCTCGACGTTCTGTCCCAGGGTTTGCCCGCCCTTCCCACGCCCGGCGGTCAGTCCCTTTCCCTCCCACAGTTACCCGGTTTACCCGGCGGCCAGTCCGCCCCGGGCGCGGGACCCGCAGGGTTACTGCCGTCCCAGCTGACCCAGGCACTGTCCAATGTCAATCCCCTGAATTTCCTCGGCGCCCTCGGCAAAGCGCCGAACCCCGCTCCGGCCAATCAACCCGCGGCACCCGCAGCGGTCGCACCCACCAAGGTTACCCAGTTCCGGGGAATGTAGATTCCCAAAAATATTAAGTTAGGAGGCCATGTTTAACATGCCAAGAGATTGGGGTAACACCATTACCGTGGCGAGCGTTCTCGCCAATACCGCGACTCAGTCCGGAACTCCGAAGACTTATTATCCGACTGACAACACGCAAACCAAAGAGCAGCTTCAGTCCAGTTATATCGCCACCGAGCAAATCACGATCAACGGCCGGTCTTATACCCTGAACCAGATCACCCAATGGGATGTCAAAGTCTTCGCGGATGAACTGGATGCGCGTCTCCGCCGGATGAACCCCTTCATCTGGGAAATCTTCGCCAATAACGCCCTCAACTGCCTGGTGGCCATGAGGCTGGCGAACAACGAAGACAGTCAGGGATTCGGCGGCGCCGTTGGCAGCGGCAATGCCATCGACGATGCGATCTTCGCCGCCCGGACCTTCTATGATCCCGACAACCAGCCCAATAACCGCCGGAATTCATGGGAGCGGACCATTGCCGCCACCGGCCCGAAGGATTTCATTGTCGGCGCCACCTCCGGCTCTTCGCTCTCGCTGACGAAGTACGAATCCATGATCTTCCTGGCCTGGTACAATCCGACTGATGCCCCGCTGGTCGATATGTACCAGATCACTTACAACACCATTGCCTACGACTGGCAGGAAGTTGATTTCGAAGAGAACAACATCCAGCAGGGCGATGTGGTCTGTGAGTGGAAAGAGCCCTGGATTCTCCCGCCCAACGAATCGGGCTATGTGGCCGTGGATTACTACAAGACGGGTCTCGACACGATGCGTCCCATCGGCCTGTACTTCAAAGAATCCAAGAATATGCGCCAAATGGCTTCGAGCCCCGCTGGTACACAGCCGACCTCTGGCGTCGCAATGGGCCAGAACTAAACTCGACAATCTGGGCTGGCTAATCGCAAGGTTAGCCAGCCTCTACCGCAGGCTGTCGGAAGGTTTAAGCCTCCGGGGACGAATCCACGTGAGGAAACAGCCATATAGTTAGGAGGCCAGAGATGGCACGAAGAGTTATTACCCCGGCGTCAAGAGTCAACGGCGACCTTGACCTTAAAGTTGAACCCCGGTACGGCAACCGGACCTCGCGTCTTTATATCGGCGGACGGCTGCTCGCCTATCAGGAAATCAACCTGAATCTGGGCTCGTCAGTCCAGAACTACCGGCTCGGCGCACGCGCGCTGGCGGATGAGTCCATCTACCGCTATTGTTACAATGGCGGCGGGGCCCTGGCTGCGGGCGTTCTGGTCCAGTCACCGGTACCCCCCACCGATTGGAAGGGCCTGGCGCTGGTCACCAACACCGTCGCCGGCGCGACGTCCTTCACCATTACCCTGGGCGCCACCACGGCTGTCACCCTGAACCAGCTGGCGGGCGGTTACCTCTGCTGCGACGCGGGAGCAGGCGGCGTCGGCGTCCGTCTGCGCATCGCCGGCAACACGGCGGCCACCGCGACCAATCCCACCACGATTACCACGGTGGATGCGGCCCCGGTCGCTTTCACCGCCGGCACCCATACCTTCCAGTTCACGATGAGCCCCTACATGAACGTCATCGTGACACCCGGGACAAATCCCCCGACGGCCAAGGTCCTGGGGGCAACGATCTGCGCGGTCAGCATCAATTACTACTTCTGGCTGTGCACCCGTGGCCCGGTCGTGCTCACCAATACCACCGGCACCCCGACTTCCGGCCAGAC
>Ga0326728_10008633_pt1 | contig 25145 bp, 10 predicted proteins | sample MB3enrmetagenome_FD_207602 | JGI IMG/M metagenome (GOLD analysis project Ga0326728, IMG submission 207602) | Lab enriched peat soil microbial communities from McLean, Ithaca, NY, United States - MB31MN | ecosystem: Environmental > Terrestrial > Soil > Wetlands > Peat | place: USA: New York... | reverse complement strand
GACTATGGACGAGATCATCTCTGGGGTGGTCTCTGCGCAACGTCTAGCTTTCATCCTGCTCGGGATTTTCGCTTGCCTGGCGATGGCGCTGGCAGCGGTTGGAATCTACGGGGTGACTTCCTACTCCGTCAGCCAGCGGACGCATGAGATCGGCGTCCGCATGGCCCTGGGAGCGCGAGAGTCCGACGTGTTCAGGCTCGTAGTTGGACACGGGCTAACGTTGGGCCTGATCGGTGTGGGGCTGGGCGTTGCCGGGGCGTTACTTCTGACCCGCTTCCTGGCAAGCTTGCTCTATGGTATTCGCCCCACAGACCCCTTGACTTACTTGGCGGTCTCCCTGCTCTTGGCAGCCGTGGCAGCCCTGGCCAGCTACATTCCGGCGCGCCGGGCAACCAAGGTCGATCCGATGGAGGCTTTGAGATACGAATGAACACTTTGCTTCACGACCTTCGCTACGGAATCCGGATGCTAGCCAAGAGTCCTGGCTTCACTTTCGTCGTGGTGATCACGCTGGCACTGGGCATTGGCGCGAATACGGCCATCTTCAGCATGGTCCATAGCGTCCTGTTGCAGCGCCTGCCGTTCAAGGATCCGGAGCAGCTCTATACGCTCTGGGAGCGCAACCTGAAGATGGGCTACGAGCAGAATGCTCCCGCCGCCGCGAACTTCCGCGATTGGCGCAAGCGCAACAGGGTATTCGAGCAAATGGCGGCATTCGACGCGGCTCGAACTTTCAATCTCGCCGGTGCGGGCACCCCGGAAAGGGTGGACGGTGCCGCCGTCTCGCCGGGTCTGTTTGAATTATTGGGCGTGAAGGCTGTTTTGGGCCGCACGATTGCGGCCGGGGAGGACGAACCCGGCCGGGACCAGGTGGTAATGCTCAGCTACGGGCTCTGGCAGCGCCGCTTCAACGCCGACCGAGCCGTGGTGGGCTCGTCCATTAGCATCGACGGCAGGAACTGCACCGTGGTTGGGGTGATGCCGCCTGGCTTCCAGTTCCCGGGAAATACGGGAACGATCCTGAACATTTACACCGCTCCGCCAGCACAAGTTTGGGTGCCACTGGCGCTAAGTCCGGTGGCCTGGAGTCAACGCTCGTCGCACTTCCTGCAAGTGATCGCTCGTTTGAAGCTGGGCGTCACGCTCGGCCATGCGCAGGCGGAAATGGACTCCATCCAGCAGCAATTGGTCAAAGCGTTTCCCGAGGCCTTCATCGGCACCGACGTGAAGTTTGTCCCACTCCACGCCCAAGTGGTGGGCAGTTATCGCACCGCCTTGCTCGTCCTGTTCGGCGCCGTGGGGTTTGTGCTCCTGATCGGTTGCGCCAACGTCGCCAATCTGTTGCTGGCCCGCGCGGCTCGGCGGCAACGAGAAGTCGCGATTCGTTCGGCGCTGGGCGCCGGCCGTCTTCGCCTGATCCGTCAGCTTGTCACCGAAAGTCTGGTGCTGGCAACTCTGGGAGGCAGTTTGGGCGTTCTTGTGGCGGGGTGGGGCATCAGTCTGCTCAAGCTGATTCTTCCCGGCAACTTCCCTAACCCCGATGCCGTTCGCATTAACGGACCGGTGCTGCTTTTCACTTTGCTCTCCTCCCTTGCCACCGGGTTGGTTTTCGGCCTTGCTCCGGCGCTTCAGACTTCGAGAGTTTCTCTGACCGGCATCCTAAAAGAGGGCGAGCGTGGAGGAGACAGCCGCCGGCACGACCGGCTGCGAAGCGTTCTTGTCGTGTCGGAGATGGCACTCGCGATGATCCTGTTAATTGGCACCGGGTTGCTGCTTCACAGCTTCGTTCGCTTGCAGGAAGTTAATCCGGGTTTCAAGCCGGACCACCTGCTGACAGCGGAGGTCTCCCTGCCGGAGGCCAAGTATCCGGAGCCGCAGAAGGTCGCCTTCTTCGCACGTCTTCTCGAGCAGATCAGGAGCCTTCCTGGCGTCCAAACCGCAGGAGCCATCGGGCACTTGCCTTTGTCGGGAGACATTGAGAGCTACCGCATGGAAGTGGCAGGCCGGGCGCCGCTGCCAAACGAGTATGCCAATCCCGAATGCCACGTGGTCGAGCCCGGATATTTCGAATCCTTGAGAATTCCCCTCCTCGCAGGGCGTTACTTCGACGAGCGCGATGGAGCACAATCGCCGTACGTGTTGATCATTAACGAAGCCGTGGTGCGCAACGTGTTCCCCAATGAAAACCCTATCGGCAAACAGCTCAAAATGGGTTTCGGCTTCACCGGCACAATCGTCGGCGTGGTGGGAGACACCCGAGACTTGAGTCTCGATATGGCATCCATGGAATCCGTGTATACACCCTATTCGCAGGCGCCATCCTGGAACAGCATGACGCTCACCATCCGCACCACGACAGCCCCGCTAGCACTGGCTCGATCCATGCGCGAACTGGTGCTGGGGATCGACCGCGACCAGCCGGTTTCGAAAGTTCGCAGCATGGATGAAGTGATGCAAGCGTCGGTAGCCGCGCCGCGCTTTCGAACCCTGTTGCTGGGCCTATTTGGTTTGACGGCTTTGCTTCTGGCGGGGCTTGGCATTTATGGAGTCATGTCCTACTCCGTCAGCCAGCGGAGGCGCGAAATTGGCATTCGCATGGCGCTGGGGGCAGAACGTCCCGGGGTCCTCAAGCTGGTTCTGAGGCGCAGCCTGTTGCTGACCCTGGCGGGCCTGGGAACGGGCTTGGCCGGCGCGCTAGGTTTGACGCACCTCCTTTCGGGCATGCTTTATGAGATCCGGCCCACCGACCCCTTGAGCTTCGTGGGCGTGACCGCGGTACTGACGGCTTGCGCACTACTCGCCAGCTACATACCCGCCAAGCGCGCCACTAAAGTCGATCCGATGGAGGCGTTGCGATACGAATAGGTGTCAGGCTCCAGGTGCCAGAGGACAGGGACTAGAGACGGTGAAAAGGTGACAACGATGACGGCCTTGCTTCAGGACTTACGCTACGGCATGCGCATGCTGGCGAAGAACCCTGGCTTCACGGCGGTTGTGGTACTGACGTTGGCGCTGGGAATCGGAGCGAATACGGCGATCTTCTCGTTACTGGATCAGGCAATTCTGCGCGCGCTGCCGGTGAAAGACCCAGGCCGCCTGATGCTTCTCAACGACGCCGAATACAGAAGTGGGTGGTCGACTTCGGACAACAATGAGATGGTTTATTCCTACCCGCACTACAAGGAGGTCCGGGACAAGATTCCATTGTTTGATGGAGTAATTGCGCGAGCGCATATTCCCCTGAGCGTCGCGACAGGGGGCGTGGCGGAGAGGGCCGGGGGCGACGTGGTGAGCGGCAACTTTTTCTCTGTCCTGGGGGTTGGTCCGGCGCTCGGGCGAGTCCTGGTTCCTGAGGATGACCGAGTTCCAGGAGCCAGCCCGGTGGCAGTGCTCAGTTACAGTTACTGGCAGAGCCGCTTTGGAGCCGATCCGGACGTGGTGGGCCGGAAGATTTCGCTGAACGCGTATCCTTTCACGGTCATAGGTGTTGCGGCGCCTGGCTTTACTGGTCTGCTGAAAGGACAGAACGTTGATGTGTTCGTCCCGATCGCCATGAAACGGGAGCTGACACCCGACTGGAACGGTCTGGTCGAGCGCAACATCATGTGGTTAAACATCTTCGCGCGCTTGAAGCCGGGGATGTCCCGCGAACAGACGGAAGCAGCGATTCAGGGCCCCTATCACCCTATCCTCGAGGCCGAAATTCAATCCATCAAGAACCCGCGCGCTACTTTTCGCGACAGGTACTTGCGGCAGCACATTTCGCTGCGGCCCGCGGCGCAGGGAATTAATCTCCTCAGCCAGACTTGGGCTAAGCCCCTTCTGGTGCTCGCGGGCTGTGTGGGACTGGTGCTGTTGATCACCTGCGCCAACGTGGCCGGCCTGATGATTGCCAAGGCTGCGGGGCGGCAGAGGGAAGTCGCGATAAGGCTGGCGCTGGGGGCGCGCCGAGGGGCCATCGTTCGCCAACTGGTATCCGAAACCTTGCTGCTCGGCGCGGCAGGCGGTGTGGTGGGCTTGGAGGTGGCGTGGGCCTGTTGCCGGTTGCTCATTTACCTGTTGCCACAGGATACCGCGGCCGCGTTTTCTTCCACGCTCGATGGCCGCGTTCTGGCCTTTAATCTCTGCGTGTCACTGGTTGCCGGCCTGATTTGCGGGCTGCTCCCCGCCGGTCAAGCCCTGCGGGCGGATACGGCTCCGACGCTCAAGGAATCCTCCCTAGGCATCGCGGGCCGTCAAGCGCAAGCGCACTGGCGCAGCGCCCTGGTGGTGGCGCAACTGGCGCTCTCAATCGTGCTGGTGGTGACGGCCGGCTTGTTCGCGGTGAGCCTGAGGAATCTTCTGCAAAAGAATCCCGGCTTTCAACCTGAGAACCTCCTCTCCTTCTCCGTAGACCCGGAACTAAGCGGCTACAACGGCCCACGGGAATTGGCATTCGACCAGGAGGTCGAACGGCGGCTAAAAGAACTGCCCGGAGCGATCGATGTGGGGGCGGCTCGGGGCGGGGTCTTCAGCGGCTCAGACCGGGGAGGTAACGTCACTGTGGAAGGGTACCGCGCCCGGCCCGATGAGGACCTGGAATGCGCGGTGGACGCAGTCAGTTCGGGTTATTTTCGAACCCTCAAAATTCCGCTGCTCGAGGGACGCAACTTCACGGAAGCTGACGGGAGCGGTGCTCCAAAAGTAGCTATTGTTAACGAACAGTTTTCGCGTTTCTTCTTTCCGGGTGGGAACCCTTTGGGGCGCCACCTCGCGTTCGGCGCGGGGGACGTCAAGCTGGACATCGAAATTGTGGGTGTAGTGCGCGACAGCTTCCACGATAACCTGCGCGAGAAGGTGGCCCGCTTCATCTACATCCCCTACCTGCAAGATACCCACGCCGGCGGGGGCTCGTTGCACTACTACGTCCGGGCGGTCGGCAACCCTGTTGCCTTGACAGGAAACATACGCCAAACCGTCCGCGAGATGGATTCTAACGTGCCGTTGAATGAAGTGCAGACCGTGAAGTCTGCGATCCAGCAGTCGATTTACGGCGACAGGATGGTGGCGTGGTTGGGTGTGGCCTTTGGCGCGTTGGCCGCTGCCCTCGCCGCCATCGGCCTCTATGGTTTGGTCTCATACACCGTAGCGCGGCGCACCAGCGAGATCGGATTGCGCATGGCGTTGGGAGCGTCGCGCCCTGCTATTCTGTGGCTCATTTTCCGCAAGAGCCTGACGTTGATCGCGATAGGGGTCGTGCTCGGGCTGGCGCTGGCGTTTGCCGCCACGCGCCTCGTCTCCAGCATGCTCTACGGTCTCGAAGCCAGGAGCCCAATCATCTCCGCGGGAGCGACACTGTTCCTCGCCGCAGTGGCGGCGCTGGCCACGTACTTCCCGGCCCGGCGCGCGACCAAGGTGGATCCCATAGTGGCGCTTCGCTACGAGTAGTGAATTATGAATAGTGAATTGCAGAGCACGGTGGATTGAGGCAATTCACAATTCACTGTTCACCGTTCACTGGTTGTCAGGTTCGCAAGGAAAAGCTATGAACGCAATCATCCAGGATATTCGTTTCGGACTCCGCATGCTGGCTCGGACGCCTGGCTTTACCGTGGTGGTCGCCATCACGCTAGCGCTGGGCATCGGAGCGAACAGCACTATCTTCAGTTGGATAAGCTCAACGCTGCTGGACCCTATTCCGGCAGTGGCTGATACCAGCAGGCTTATTTCAGTCATGAGGGGGGAGCGGAGCGAACACCCCACGCCGCCATTTTCTTATCCGGACTACGTAGACCTGCGCGCACGAACTCAGAGCTTCTCGGGGCTGCTGGCCTACCACGACGATTTCGTGTCACTCACTGGCACCAACAGGCCAGAGCGGATTTATGGAGCCTTCGTTTCAGCGGATTATTTCGACGTGCTCGGCGTGCGGCCCATCCTCGGCCGCGGTTTCGAGCGCGGGGAAGAGGATAACGCCGGAGGCATGCCGGCGGTCGTAATCAGCTATTCGTTGTGGCAAACGCATTTTGGCGCAGACCCGTCGATTATCGGCAAAGCCATTCAGATCAACCGTCACTTGGGCACGATTGTGGGCGTCGCGCCCCGGGATTTTCAGGGATGCAAGAGCGGCCTGCGTACCGACCTGTGGTTTCCCCTGGTTTACGGGTGGGGCGACATCCGCCAACGCGACGCCACTTGGCTTCAGGTCCTGGGCAGGCTCAAACCGGGAACTACTCGAGGCCAAGCGGAAAAGGAATTGGATCTTCAAATGCAGCGCATCGTCGCGCAGTTTCCCGACTCACACCGCGGCCCCAACCAAATCACGCTCGATCCGCTCTGGCGTTCGCCCTTCGGCGCCAACGTCTACCTATACAAGTCGCTGCCAATTCTACTGGCGCTGGCAGCAGTCCTGCTGTTACTGGCCTGCGCCAACGTCGCCAACCTGCTGCTGGTGCGCTCGGTGGCTCGCCGGCGTGAAATTGCTTTGCGATTGTCAATGGGCGCTAACCGCTGGAGACTGGTACGCCAACTGCTGGTCGAGAGCATGCTGCTGGCCCTACTGGGCGGCGCGGGCGCTCTGCTCTTGACCCGATGGACTGCCGGGACGCTGGCTGCTTTCTTTCCGCCCACTGCCAACGTGCCGCTCAGCATCAACGGTCAGGCCGACCACAGAGTGCTTGCGGTGACGATTCTCGTCTCAATTGTCAGCGCCATGGTGTTCGGTATTCTGCCGGCGTTGCGCGCGTCGAGCTTGGCACCCATTACCGTGCTGAAGGAGGAGGTGGGGAGTACGTCGGGCGGAATTCGCAAGTCACGCCTTTCCCGCGCTCTGGTGGTGGTACAACTCTCCCTCTCGCTTCTTCTGTTGACATGCGCCGGTCTGTTCATCCGCAGCTTGCAGAATGCTCAACGCTCGGACCCCGGCTTTGATCCCAACCACATCCTGCTGGCTTCTTATGAGCTTGGACCTGCCGGCTACTCGGATGCGGAGGGGACAACCTTCAATCGTGCACTACTCGCAAAACTCTCGGTCCCGGCCGGAATCGAGTCGGTGACTTTAGCGGATTTCTCACCCCTCAGTTTTTCAATCCACTCCGACGATGTTTTCCCCGATGGCTACGTTCCACAGCCCGGAGAATCCATGGAAGTCAGTCGTGGCATCGTTGGCCCCAACTACTTTCACACCATGCGAACTCCGATCATCGCGGGGCGAGACTTCACGGAGCAGGACACCGACAAGTCACAGATCGTTGCCATCGTTAATGAAGCGTTCGCCAATCGATACTGGCCGGGGAAGGACCCAATTGGTAAGAGGATAAGAAACGACCAGCAGTGGTTTACGGTTGTGGGCATGGTTCGAAACGGCAAGTATCGCCGTCTGGTTTATGCCCCTGAGCCCGTTTACTTCACCGCGCTTTATCAGTGCTATCGCGATCTGGTGACGATTCACGCGCGGGTCTCCGGCGATCCTAAGAGTTATGCTGGCGAGGTGGAAAGAACCGTCCACCAACTCAATGCAGATTTGCCTGTCTTTGGTGTCACCACTCTCAAATCCAGCATGCAACTTGGGAGCATTTTTGAGCGGGTGGCCGGAACCTTTGCCGGAGCGTTTGGATTATTGGCAGTAGTCCTTGCCGCCGTGGGCATTTACGGAGTGATCGCTTACACCACGCGCCAGCGCACTCGCGAGATTGCCATTCGCATGGCGCTGGGAGCGCGGCGTGCAGAGGTTCTGCGGCTGGTGCTGGGCCAGGGGCTGTGGCTGACGGTCGCCGGTTTGGGGATCGGCATCGCCATCTCACTGGCGCTGACACGCTACCTCAAAAGCGAACTCTACGGCATCGCTGCTACGGATGTGTGGACCTATGCCGCGGTGACCCTTCTGCTTTGCCTAGTGTCACTCGTCGCGTGTTACATTCCCGCTCAAAGGGCTACCAAGGTGGATCCGATGGAGGCGCTACGCCATGAGTAGGTGTCAGGTGCCGGGTGTCAGGTTAGAGGTGATAGGGAACAGGTTACAGGGAACAGGCCACCTTTTTCCCTGTTCCCAGTTCTTTGTTGACCTGACTTCCCAATGTCCCGTTGGCACCATGCATGAGGAGAGAACATGAGCATTCTGCTTCAGGACATTCGTTACGGAATTCGCATGCTGGCAAAGAATCCCGGCTTCACTCTCGCTGCCGTGCTGACGCTGGCGCTGGGAGTGGGCGCCAACACCGCGGTGTTCAGTGTTGTCAATACGGTCTTGCTGAAGCCGCTCCCATACGCCGAACCTGACCGGCTGGTGCATGTCGAGTCGATGTGGACGCGCGGCGGACCGCATCCGAACCCGCTTTCTTACCCGGACTTCTTTGACTTCCGCGCGCAGAACCACGTCTTCGAGCACCTGGTGACCTCGCGAGATACAAGCTTGGCGTTGACCGGCGTGGGAATGCCCATGCAACTCGACGGTGAAATGGTGACCTGGGATGTGTTCCAAACCCTGGGGATACAGCCGCAGTTGGGACGCGGCTTCGTCGAGTCCGAGGAAGCAGCGGGGGCGCACGTGGTCGTGCTGAGCCACACGCTTTGGCAAAGGCAGTTCGGCGGCGACCGCGGCATCCTGGGACGGACGATTACACTCGACAGGAAATCCTACACGGTGGTCGGCGTGGCGCCCCCCGGTTTCGCTTTCCCAGTGAACGCTCCTAACATTCAGCTCTGGACCACAATCGCAACGGATCGGGAGGCGCCACCGGGCGATGAGCCCATCGCCGAGCAGCGCGGCGCTCATATGCTGACGGCGCTCGGACGACTCCGGCGCGGCGTCAGCATTGAGCAAGCGCGCGCCGACCTCAACGTGATTGCAGCGGCTCTTGCCAAGAAGTATCCGGACTCTAACACAAACGACCCGCAAGCTTCGGTCCTGCCGGAGCTTCAAACCCTGGTCGGTGAATCACGCACGCCTCTGTTGATCCTGCTCGGCGCGGTTGGCTTGGTGCTCCTGATCGCTTGCGCCAACATCGCCAATCTGCTTCTTGCCCGAACCTCTAATCGCGAGCAGGAAATGGCTGTGCGCGCCGCGATGGGTGCCAGCCGCGGGCGGGTTATCCGGCAGTTACTGACTGAGAGTTTGCTGCTGGCCGTTCTCGGGGGGGCGGCGGGCACACTCTTCGCCGAGTATGCATTGGATGTGGTCCTCCCGCTCGGCGGCCGAAGCATTCCACGCCTGGCTCAAGCCAGTGTCGACTCAACGGTGCTTGGGTTTTCGCTGCTCCTCGCTCTGCTCACCGTTGTCTTTTTTGGCCTGGCGCCCGCACTGCATGCGTCCAAGGTCAGTTTTGCTTCTTCCCTGAAAGAGGGAAGCAGGAGCAGCATCGGTAGGCACGACCGGATTCGCGGCGTGCTCGTGGTCGCTCAGGTGACGCTCGGCCTGGTTCTTGTGACTGGAGCCGGATTATTGATGGCGAGTTTCCTGCGCCTGGAAAGAAGCGATCTGGGTTTGAAGCCGGACCACCTGCTGACCTTCTGGTTCAATTTGCCCGAACCGCAGTACAGCGCCGATCAAGAAGTGGCCTTCTACGACCGGTTGCTGGAGCGCATGCGCGCCTTGCCCAGAGTGGAATCGGCCGCGGGCGCTTGGCCGATGCCGCTCGGAGGTGACAACGCCACGGTCTCCTTCAATATCGAAGAGCGCCCGGCTCCGCAACCTGAACGGCCTTCCGCTCGCATGGCCATCACGACACCGGGCTACTTTTCGACCGCAGGCATTCCCCTGATTAAAGGCAGAATGTTTGATGAGCATGACGATCTGAAGGCGCCGAAGGTGCTGGTTGTCAACAAGGCTTTCGCAGACAAGTACTTTCCCCATGAGGACGTGATCGGAAAACGCATTACACCAGGCGCTACCGGTCCCGGCGAGAGCAAAGAGACCCCGCATGAAATCGTAGGCGTGGTCGGCAATGCCAAGCTTTTTGCATCGGATCCCGAGCCTGAACCCATCTATTATTTCCCTTATAAGCAACTGGCCTGGCAGCCGCCGGTAGTGATGCTTCGCACCGCCGTGCCGCCTCGGACCTTGGAATCCGCAGTAGGCAAAGAAATGGGAACATTGGACCCCATGGTTCCCGTATTTCAAATTAGGACCATGGAGGAATTGTTATCCACCCAGGTGACTGAGCCGCGTTTCCACACCGTGCTGCTGGGCTGTTTTGCGGGCGTGGCGCTGCTGCTGACCATGGTGGGGCTGTACGGCGTCATGGCTTATTCCGTCTCGCGACGCACCCGTGAGATTGGAGTGCGAATTGCGCTGGGCGCCAGCCGCTCCACTGTGCTCGCAATGGTCCTCAAGCGGGCGCTCGCGCTGTTGGCGGCTGGGCTGGGGCTGGGGCTTGTCGCTTCGCTCGCGGCCGATCGTCTGCTGCAAAGCATGTTGTTTGGCATTTCGTCGTTGAACCCGGTGGTGCTGGGCCTGTCGGGCCTGCTGGTTGCTTTAATAGGTTTGTTCGCCGCTTACCTGCCGGCGCGGCGGGCGGCGAACGTCGATCCGATGGAGGCGCTGCGATATGAGTAAAGCTGTCAGCTCTCAGCCATCAGCTATTAGCGACTGTAAAATCCACCGGCTGCTTGCTGAAAGCTGACGGCTGACAGCTTGAGAGTTGACGAGGTGAACAATGCATAACTTATCTCACAACTTGCGTTACGGTCTCCGAATGTTGGCGAAGAACCCGGGCTTTGCGGCGGTCGCTGTGCTCTCGCTGGCGCTGGGAATCGGAGCCAATACGACTATCTTCAGCATTGTGGATAAGGAACTTCTCAACCCTTGGCCGGTGGAGGACCCTGGGCGTCTGGCCATGATCACGATGGACGCGCCGAAGCTTGATTTCAACTCGGCCTCATATCCCGACTATCTTGACATCCGCAACCAGGTGGCCGCCTTCTCCGACGTGGTGGCTTACGGTGACCGGGGATGCTTTCTGAGCGTTGAGGGCAAGGGGCAGGGACTCGAGGCAACCGTCGAAGTGGTCTCGCAAAACTATTTCGACGCGCTGGGTCTCAGACCCATACTGGGCCGGGCCTTTTCCCCGCAGGCAAGCCAGGCAGCCGCCGAGGGCCACTCTGTGGTGGTGAGTTACAATCTCTGGCAAAAGTACTTCGGTGGCGGTCCTTCGCTGCCCGGCAAAATCACGCTCCTCGATGATAAGCAATTCACGGTGATCGGTGTCGCACCCCGAGAGTTCTCCGGACTGCGAGGAGCAACTCCCGACATCTGGGTCACCAAAGAGGGTTGGGAAACGATGCTTCCCGGCGAGGCACAAAGCGACGCCGCCCGCGACTATCGCTGGTTCGACGTAGCGGGCCATCTGCGCCGCGGTACTAAGATTGATGAAGCACGGGCGCAACTCCAGACCCTCGCCAAGCGGCTTGCTTCGGCGTACCCATCCTCCAATCAGGGCGTCAATTTTATCGCGCGCCCTGCTCTCGAGTTGACTCCCGAGACCGCGGGAGCAGGACTCTACTTCATGGTCATGGTGGGCTTGGTCCTCCTGATCTCCTGCGCCAATGTCGCGAATCTGCTGCTCGCGCAAACGGAGCGCAGGCAGCGCGAGATCGCCATGCGCCGGGCGCTGGGCGCCGGGGCGCGCCGGTTGGCTCTCCAACTTCTTACTGAAGGGCTCCCCTTGGCCGTGGCCGGCGGCGCGCTGGGAACCCTATTGGCGGCGTGGCTCATGAAGCTTGTGCCGGCCCTCGTTCCAGGCCTGTACGACACCATCCTCACGTTCAACGGACGCGTGCTTTTGTTCACTGCGGCTATTTCACTCTTATCGGCACTCTTCTTCGGATTGGTCCCCGGACTATGGGTTTCGAGGTCCGGCGTGGTCCCAGCCCTGAAGGGTGACGACCCTTGGTTTGGACGAGCTGTGGGCCGTGTGTCCCTGCGCAGTCTGCTAGTGTCCGGGGAAATTGCGCTTTCGGTTGTTCTATTGGTCGCTTCGGCTTTGCTGCTCCGCAGCTTGCGCTACAGCCAACGAATCAATCCAGGGTTTGACCCGAACAAGAATGTGGTGACGCTTTCAGTAGCGCCACCCCAACTTTACGGCTACAGTGATGCCCAGACTCGTGAAGTTTATCCTGCCTTGGCCGCTGTCGTGGAATCCGTGCCCGGGGTAATACGGGCGAGCTATGCCCGGCGGCCTCCCTTGATTGACGAAGAGGAAGGTGAAACGCAGGCCGTGGTTATTCCTGGTGTGCAGCCTCCTCCCGGAAGCGATCATTTCAAGATCCGGTACAACATTGTCGGCCCGAAGTTCTTTGCTACTTTGGGCGCTCGCCTCCAGGCGGGGCGTGAGTTTACTGAATTCGATCGGCCGTCCACCGCGCCCGTGATCATCATCAATGACGCCATGGCCCGTAGGTTTTGGCCTGGAGAAAACGCGGTGGGAAAAGCCCTCCAGATTGACAAGAAAGACTATCAGATCGTTGGCGTGGTGGAGGCAGGCAGGTACAGCCACCTTCATGAGACCGTCCAACCCTACCTGTTCCTTCCCTTCAATCAAGTATTCTCGGGCGAGTGTACCCTGTTTGTGGAAACGGCCGGCGACCCGCGCGGGATGATCCCGACGATCCTGAAGGCGACTACAGGGGTGGCTAAGAACCTCCCCATCGTAAATGCGGTGACCTTCAGGGAATCTATGCAAGAGGTTCTGGCGGGGGAGCGCTCGGTGGCTGAGCTGCTCGGCAGCCTGAGCATTCTTGGGATGTGTCTTGCAGCCGTAGGGCTATACGCAGCGGTGGCTTATCTTGTCAATCGCCGCATGCGCGAATTGGGTATCCGCATGGCGCTGGGGGCGCGCCGAGGCGACGTGTTGAGGCTCGTGCTGGCTCAGGGCTTGCGGCTGAGCGGAGCAGGCGCGGCCATCGGCTTGGTGGGGGCGTTTGCCGCCTCCCGCCTGATGTCCGGATTCATTTATGGCGTCACCGCAGCGGATCCGTTGAGCTATGTGGCTAGCATTCTTATTGCTATCAGTGTGGCTCTGCTGGCTTGCTACTTCCCCGCGCGCCGGGCGACCAAGGTGGATCCACTGGTGGCGTTACGTTACGAATAGTGAATGGTGAATTATGAATATTGAACTGCAAAAGGGTATTTCGGGCAGGAATTCACAATTTACTATTCATCATTTCCTATTTGCCAGGAACCAATGCGCAGGCGGAGACAGACTATGAGTTCAGCCGTTCAAGACGTTCGTTACGCAATTCGCATGTTGGCCAAGGCCCCCGGCTTTACGGGTGTGGCGGTGATTGCGCTCGCGCTCGGCATTGGGGCTAACACCGTCATGTTCAGTTCCGTGAATGGCATGCTGCTTCGCCCCTTTGCCTTTAGGGACCTGCACCGCATCGTCGACGTCTGGGAGACAGCGCCGAAGCAGAATGAATACCAGATCAAAGCGGCGCCGGCCAATCTGCGGGACTGGCAGGAGCAGAATAAAAGCTTCGAAATGCTCGCCGCCAGCCACGGCTGGAACGTTAATCTGACCGGCGTTGGTGTTGCGGAGCGTGTCGAGGGCTATCAGGTTACCTCGGGATTTTTCCCTCTGCTGGGCATGTCACCACAGTTAGGGCGAGCTATCAATGCCGGCGATTTTGAGCCCGGCCATGCGTCTGTCGTGGTTCTCAGCCACGGTTTTTGGCAACGGCACCTCGGCGCCGATGCCGGCATCGTCGGCAAGAGCCTGCACTTGAACGGGCAGGCATTCACTGTCATCGGCGTCATGCCGTCGGACTTCGATTATCCCATGGGCGGCGAGGCTTGGGCGCCGCTTGACCTCAGCCCCGCTGAGAACTCAGACCGAGCCGGCCACTACTTGGAGGTGATCGGCCGCTTGAAGTCCGGGACTACAGTGGCGCAAGCGGAGGCCGATCTCCGGACCATCTCGGCGCGGCTGGCGAAACAGTTCCCGGAAACGAACGGCGGGCACAGCGGGAGAGTGCTGGGGCTGGTCGAGGATCTCACCTCCGGCAGTCTCCAGTTCCTTTTGGTGCTGATGGGTTCCGCGGTGTTCGTTCTGCTTCTCGCCTGCGCCAACGTGGCGAATCTCCAATTGGCCCGAGCCACCGCGCGGGAAAAAGAACTTGCGCTGCGCCGCGCTCTGGGCGCCAGCCGGTGGCAGATCGCGCGTCAGCTGCTGGCCGAAAGTGTGACTCTGGCCTTGCTCGGTGGAGCGGCGGGAGTGCTGTTTGGCGGCTGGGGGAGCCAGATGCTACAGCGCACGGTTCCGCCCTTTATCGTCGCCCACGTTCCGGGAATCAAGCACATGCAAATTGATTCCACGGTGCTGGCTTTCACGCTCGTGGTTGCACTCCTCACCGGAATCCTGGCCGGGCTTGCGCCGGCTTTGCACGTCTCAAATCCCGACCCCAATCAGGCCCTCAAGGAGGGTTCTCGCGGCTCGAGCGCAGCCCCGGCGCGGCAGCGCTTGCGCGCACTCCTGGTGATCAGCGAGATCGCGCTGGCGTTGGTCTTGCTGGTGGGCGCGGGCCTGATGGTGAAGGGATTTGGCACGTTGCTGAATCGGTACCCGGGCTTCGATCGTAATAATGTGCTGACCTTCCGCATCACTCTCGCCCCCGCAGTTCCGCTCCCTGCCGGCGCGCAACCCGCGAGTGTCCGCCCTTCGCCACGCTCAGGGCAAGCTCAAGAGCCCGGCGCTACGTCAAAAGATCAGGAGGACGCGCGCGTGAGGGAATTCTACAGTCAGGTCATCGAGAAATTGCGGGGCCTGCCTGGTGTCGAATCGGCGGCTGCGGCCACTAGCCTGCCTTCGGGTTGGTCTTGGAACCGGACAGAGTACACGGCTGAGGGGCAACCTCCCGCCGCCCCCGGCGAGATGCGGGTGGCCGTGATGCAGTCCGTTTCCCCGGACTTCTTCCGCACCCTGCGCATACCTTTGTTGAGGGGCCGGCTTCTCAGCAGTCAGGACGGCCCGAATGCTCCGGCGAGTGTTGTTGTCAGCCAGAGCATGGCCAATCGGGTCTGGGCAAGCCAGGATCCGGTGGGAAAGCGCATAAAGTTCGGCCGGGCAGAAAGCAACGAGCCATGGAAGACTGTGGTTGGTGTGGTCGGCGATGTCCGGAGATCTCAGTTCAGTGCCAATCCCGACCCGACCGTGTACTTCTCGTTCGCCCAAATGCCCATGGCGTCTTCGTGCGTCGTGGTGCGGGCGTCAGGCGATCCCCTGGCCATGGCTGCGGCCGCGCGAGCCCAAGTGCGCAGCGTGAACGCAGACGACCCACCCTACGATATGCGGACGCTGGCGCAGCTCATTTCTGACGATATCAGCGGCGTGGCGGCCTCGGCGCGCATGATGTTTGCTTTTGGCATTGTTGCGCTTGTGCTCGCTGCTTCGGGAATCTATGCGCTCATGAACTATTCCGTTACCCAACGCACTCATGAAATCGGGGTGCGCATGGCGCTGGGAGCGGAGCGCGTCTCCGTATTGAGGCTGGTGGTGGGCTATGCAATCAAGCTGGTGGTCATCGGGCTGGCCATCGGGGCGCCCGCGGCGCTGGCGCTCACGCAGATTCTCTCGAGCCTGCTCTTCGGTGTGGTGCGGCTTAATATTGCCATTTTCGCTTCGTTCACGCTTCTGCTGGCGTTGGTCGCGGCAGCGGCGGCATATATCCCCGCTCGCCGCGCGACGCGCGTGGATCCGATGGTGGCGCTGAGATATGAGTAGGGCAGTGCAACGAAGGTCCATCCGTTGGTTGCACTGCGGTACGAATAGGTGTCCGGTGCCGGGTGTCAGGTTAAACGAGACAGAGAACTGGGAATAGTGGGAAATATGTTTTTCGATTGAATTCACTGAAAGGCAGTATGCCAGCTGATGGCTGATAGCTGACGGCTGATAGCTTAGAAAAGGAGATAAAGATGGAATCGAACTCGGAAGTCGGAGCGACTGCTCCACGCAACCCGGAGCGAAGCAAATCCAATGGTGCCGAACTGATTATACTGGAAGGCGTAACCAAAGTCTTTTACACCGAAGAAGTGGAAACCCACGCTCTTTCGGGCATCCACCTGGAGATCAAGAAGGGCGAATACCTTTCCATCGCGGGGCCTTCGGGCTGCGGGAAATCCACCCTGCTTTCGATTCTTGGGCTGCTCGATTCGCCCACGGGCGGCAAGTACACTTTGAACGGCACGGGGGTGGAAGACCTCTCGCTATCGCAGCGCACCCGGATTCGCAACCGTGAAATTGGTTTTATTTTCCAGGCTTTCAATCTCATCGGCGACTTGAACGTCTATGAAAACGTGGAGTTGCCGTTGACTTACCGCGGCATGCCCTCCTCGGAACGGAAACAACGCGTCCAAGAGGCGCTCGAGCGGGTAGGCATGTCCCATCGCATGAAGCATTATCCCTCTCAACTCTCCGGGGGTCAGCAACAGCGTGTGGCCGTGGCTCGCGCCCTGGCCGGGAAACCGTCCATACTGCTGGCAGACGAGCCCACCGGCAACCTGGACTCGAAGAATGGCGAGGCGGTGATGGACTTGCTGCGCGAGCTTCACCGCGAAGGCGCCACCATCTGCATGGTCACTCACGATCCGCGTTACGCGGAGTTCGCCGACCGGACCATCCACCTCTTCGATGGTCAGATCGTGGAAGAAACACAGTAATCGGGTGATCGGGTGATCCGGTGATCGGGTGAACAAAAAACCGATTCTTGTCGTGGCTCACTAATTGTGTGCGCCTGTGGTCGGTCGACGACGCCCCCGCGGGTCTCCGCCTCCAGCCATCCGCGGAGGGGCGCTACCGCCCTGAGCCCACGAGACAAACCTGGGTGCGGTTCTTGTTCACCCGATAACCCGACCACCCGATTACTCGGTCTCCCGATCATCGGATTGGAGAAGCAAAATGGGTACCCTGTTACAGGATATCCGCTACGGCATCCGAACCCTCGCGAAGAATCCAGGTTTCACGGCCGTGGCGGTGCTGACTCTGGCGTTAGGCGTGGGCGTGAACGCTGCCATGTTCAGCGTCATCAACTCCACGCTTTTGACTCCATTACCCTATAAGCACCCCGATCGTCTGGTTTGGCTGGGCACGAGCCATCCCAGATTCAATCACCCCATCCCGATCTCGGCGCCGGATTTCCTCGACTGGAAGAGCCAGAATAGCGTCTTTGAGCACATGTCGGCGATCTGGACGGACGGGTTTACTCTTACCGGCAAAGGCGAACCTGAAATCCTGTCCGGCGCGCAGGTCTCGGCAAACTTCTTCAAGTTATTCGACGCAGTGCCGGAATGGGGCCGAGGCTTTCTGGAAGGCGAGGACCAAGCCGGCCGCAACCACGTCGCGGTTTTGAGTTACGACCTTTGGAAGAACCGCTTCGCCTCGAACCCGAATGTACTCGGCACGAGCCTCACGCTCGATGGAGAAAGTTACACGATCGTGGGCATTGCGCCGCAGGGATTTGCCTACCCTAGTTGGGTCCAGTTTTGGTCGCCCCTGGTTCTCGATGCCCGCCAGCATCCACGAGGGAACCACTATCTCCGGGCTGTCGGGCTTTTGAGGCCTGGAGTGACCTTGGCGGAGGCGCAGGCACAGATGAGCACTGTCGGGCGACGGTTGGCTGCCGCCTACCCGGATTCAAACCAGGGTGTGGGTGTGCAACTCGTCCTGCTCAAGGAAAGACTCGTACAATTCATCCGGCCGGCCCTGCTCGTGCTATTTGGTTCCGTTGGGTTTGTCCTGCTTATAGCTTGTGCCAATGTGGCTAACCTGCTGCTTGCCAAGGCCACGAAGAGACAAAAGGAAATAGCGCTGCGCTCGGCGCTCGGCGCCCGTCGCCTGCGGCTGATTCGTCTATTCCTTACCGAGAGCCTTGTTTTATCTTTCCTTGCGGCAGGATTTGGAGTCCTGGTGGCGACATGGAGCCTCAACCTGCTTCGCGCGCTCAAACCGGACAGCATTCCCGATGTCAGCAACATTCATCTCGATTTACACGTCTTGGGATTTCTTCTCGCCATAGCTTTTCTGGTTGGAATCGTCCTGGGCATCGCGCCAGCCTGGCATGCCTCTAAACTGCGCCTGAACGAGTCCCTCAAAGAATCCGTCGGGGCGGGCTTGGGGGGAACAAGCGGCGGAAATCTGCGCAACGTCCTGGTGGTTGCGGAAATCGCTTTGTCCCTCGTCCTGCTGGTTGGCGCAGGCCTTCTGATTCGCAGCTTTATTCGCTTGCTTAATACCCAGCCTGGTTACGACGCCAGTAACCTTCTGACGTTTCAGATTTCCCTTCCAGACAGCCGGTATCCAAAGGAATCCCATGCATTTGCCTTTTATCGCGAGGCGCTGGATCGCATCCGCGCTTGCCCCGGCGTTCAGTCGGTGGCGATAAGCAATACGCTGCCCCCGTTTGGGACCGAAACTGACGGGCCGTTTTATGTGGAAGGTCACGAGCCCAGTAACCCTAACGAAGCTCCGGACACCATCTATGACCCCGTAAGCACAGAGTATTTCCGGACCCTGAAAACACCGCTGATTGCCGGCCGGTACTTTACCGAGCAAGAGAGTAATGACAAATCCAGGGTTGCCATCATTAACGAGTCGATGGCCCGCGCCTTCTTCGGTGGTGAGAGATCGGCTGTGGGGAAGCGGATGAAGCTGGTAGGTTTTGACGAAAACTGGTGGGAAGTGGTCGGCGTCGTCGCGGATGAGAGGTTCTTCGGCTGGGATAGCGATCCGTATTCCGGGACTTACTTTCCCTACGGCGCAAGCCCGGAGCGCGGCATGGCGTTCGTGGTCCGCACGAAGATCGACCCTATGTTCGTGAGCTCGTCGGTGCGCCAGGCGATTTGGTCAATTGACAAGGACTTGCCTTTTACCGAAGTGCAGACGATGGATCAGCGCCTTTCACAGTCCTTCGCCGGGAGGCGCTTTCATATGATTCTGCTGGGAGTCTTCGCAGGCTTGGCCCTGGTTCTGTCGCTGGTTGGTATTTATGGAGTGATGTCCTATTCCGTAGCCCAACGTACCCGCGAAATCGGCGTTCGCATGGCTCTGGGAGCTGACCGGCGCCACGTGTTGAAGCTCGTTCTGGGCCAGGGATTGGTTTTGACGCTGATTGGAATCGCCGCCGGACTAGGCGGGGCCTTCGCGCTCACGCGGTTCCTGGCAACTTTATTGTACGGCGTTCATCCCACCGACGCCCTGACGTTCGCCGTGGTTCCGCTGCTGCTGGCAGCCATCGCGATTCTTGCTTGCTATATCCCTGCGCGCCGTGCGACCAAAGTCGACCCGCTGGTGGCGTTGCGTTACGAATAGTGAATTGTGAATAGTAAATTGTAAAACATGTAAGAGCGTGACATTTCACAATTCACTATTCACCATTCACTATTTGGAAGCCCACGCGGAGACAAACTATGAACTCATTCGTTCAAGACGTTCGCTACGGGATTCGCATGCTGGCGAAGAACCCCGGCTTCACGACGGTGGCGGTGCTGACGCTGGCGCTGGGCATCGGCGCCACCACCGCCATCTTCAGCGTGGTTTACGGCGTCCTCCTGCGCAGCCTGCCTTATCCCAAGCCCGGGCAGCTCGTGAGCGTCAAGGAGGTAGCTACCGACGGCCACCTGATGCAATTCACAGACCCGAACTTTGACGACTTGCACGCCGCGAACCGCAGTTTCGTGGGTATGGCGAAGTTATCTAGCTGGGAGGTGACGGTTTCCAGCGGTTCCGTATCGGCGCGGGTGGGTGTCGCCAGCGTTTCGCGCGACTTCTTCCGCGTCTTAGGCGTGGCGCCTATGCTAGGCCGCGTCTTCTCCGAGGAAGAGCTGCACGAGGGGGCCAGGCCCGTGGCTATCGCCAGCTACGGCTATTGGCAGCAGCACCTGGGCGCCGCGACGGATCTCTCACCGTTCAAGCTCAAGATGGAGAACCGGAGTTTCTCCGTAGTCGGTGTGATGCCGCCTGGGTTCGGCTTTCCCGCTGGCACCGACCTCTGGATTCCGGCGGAGTTCTGGGGCGAGACGCCCAGCCGTACCGCCCACAATTGGGCGATGGCGGTGGCGCGGCTACGCGAAGGCGTGAGCCTGGCGGGAGCGCGCAGTGAGCTTTCCGCCCTCGCGCGCGGCCTCTACCAGCAGTACAAACCCGAGATCGATATGAGGGACGCCAGCGTCATGCCGCTGCGCGCCGCGCTCACCACCAGTATCCGCCCCGCGTTGCTGATCCTGCTGGCGTCCGTCGGCTTTCTGCTGCTGGTGGCGTGCGCCAACGTGGCTAACCTGCTGCTGGCGCGGGCCGCGGAACGCCAACGGGAGCTGGCCGTCCGCGCCGCGCTGGGGGCGGGACGAGGACGCCTGATCCGCCAGTTCCTGGCAGAATCGCTCTTGCTGTCGCTCACTGGTAGCGCGCTGGGCGTGCTGCTGGCGCTTTGGGGCGTAGACACCCTGCTGGCGCTCGCCCCACCCGGACTGCCGCGGCTCGACGAAGTTTCGATCAGCCTGCCGGTGTTGGCGTTCGCGCTGGTACTTTGCGTTCTCGTGGCGGCAGGACTGGGAGTGCTGACGGCGCTTCGGGCGACGGCAACCGATCCGCAGGCGGCGTTGGCTGAAGGAGGTCGCGGAGCTACCGGCTCGATCGCTTCGCATCGCCTGGCCCGCGGTCTGGTTGGGGCCCAGTTGGCCGTGACGTTAGTGTTGCTCGCCGGCGCCGCCTTGTTGGGTCGCAGCTTGCTCCGCGTGCTCTCCGTCAATCCTGGCTTCCGCACCGCGAACATAGTTACGATGGAGCTCGAAGTGCCAGGCGCACTGCCCACCTCAGCGACTTCCATCACGGAATCGATCAAAGACACCAAGCCAGCCACCTTTATTAGCCATCTCTTGGAACGCTTGCGCTCGATTCCGGGCGTCGAGGAAGTCGGTGGGGTCTCGAATCTGCCTCTCGGGGAAGCAGGCGATTGCGCCGATGGCAAGTTTCTACTGCTTGACCGCCCGCCGGAGATCGACCTGAGTAAACCGGAAGCGCAAGCGCAGTTCGAGCACCTCTGGGTCACCGCTCCGGGCGGTGTCGCGGATTACTGTGTCGCGAGCGAAGGTTATTTCAAAGCCCTCGCTATCCCGCTGCTTCAGGGACGCTTGTTTGACGAGCGCGACGGCCCCGATGCGCCCCACGCGGCGATGATCAGTCAATCGCTGGCACGCGCCACTTGGCCCGGCCGAGACCCTCTGGGGCGGACCATCGAGTTTGGCAACATGGATGGCGACATGCGCCTGCTCACCGTAGTGGGTGTGGTCGCCGACGCGCACTACCGGAGCCTCGAGAAGCCTCCTGAACCCACCGTGTACGTCAACTACCGTCAACGTCTGCGTGGCGGGCGCGACTTCAACGTCGTGATGCGCGCGGCTACGCCACCCAGTTCGTTGCTGGCAAACGTTCGTCGCGTGGTACAGGACCTGGCGCCCGACGTCGCGCCGCGCTTCCAGACTTTCCAGGATGTCTTCTCCGCATCGCTCGCCACACGCCGCTTCAACTTGACTCTGGTGGGCGTCTTCGCCGCTACCGCGTTGCTGCTTGCCGTGGCGGGCATCTACGGAGTGATGGCCTATTCCGTGGCAAGGCGGACCCACGAACTTGGCGTTCGAATGGCGCTGGGTGCGAGTGCGCCACATGTGCTGCGTCTTGTACTCAAGCAGGGGATGCTCACCACGGCAGTTGGCCTTGCGATTGGGATTACTGGCGCTCTCGTGCTGACCCGCGCCATGCAATCCATGCTGTTCGGCATAAGCGCAACTGATCCCTTGACGCTCATCGCAGTGGCACTGCTGTTGGGTTCGGCAGCGCTCTTGGCCACGTACGTTCCCGCCCGCCGGGCCACCAAGGTGGACCCCATGGTAGCGCTGCGGCACGAATAGGTGTCAGGTACCAGGTTACAGGGAACGAGTGACAGGGAACAGGAAGCCGCCCTTTCCCCAGGGGAGAGGGTGGCTCGCGACGGCGCTTTCACCAGCCATCGCGGGTGGGGTGAGGGGTCAGTTCGGTCACGGGGCCGGTTAGACAGGCTCGACCGAAGTTGATCGTCCGGTCGGAGGAAAGCGATGAAAACTTTGCTACAAGATTGCCGATACGGCCTACGAATGCTGGCCAAGAATCCTGGCTTCACCGCCATCGCGGTGCTCTCGCTGGCGCTCGGCATCGGCGCCAACACGATCATCTTCAGCGTCATCAACGAAATGTTTCTGCACCCCTCGGGGATCAGCGATCCCGGTCACCTGTTCGCCGTTCGTGCGAACTATGACAAACTGAATCTGAAGAGCATTGTGATCTCAGCGCCAGACTTCAAAGACATTCGCGACAGTAAGCAGGTGTTCTCTTCTGCCGCCGCCGAAATACAAGAGAGCTTCAATTACCTCTCCCCGCCCGGTCCGCAGCGGCTCACAGTGGCGAAGGTTACCTGGCAATGGTTTGATACTTTCGGAGCCCGGCCTTTTCTCGGACGCATCTTCCGGCCAGAAGAGGACGAACCTCACGCCAACCAAGTCGCCTTGCTTGCTTACGACACCTGGCAACGCCTATTCGGCGGCGATCCTGCGATTGTCGGCAAGAGCATTCAGTTGAATCGCGAGGACTACCGCGTGGTCGGAATCATGGCGCCGGACTTTGACTGGCCTCGCCGGACGGCCGTTTGGGTTCCGCTGGGGCTCGCCTCGAGCGAGTTTTCACCCGACAACTATTTCAATGAGAACTTTTTCGTAGTGGCACGGACTCGGCCGGAGGTCTCGCGAGCCCGGGCCGAAGCCTTTGTCCGCATGTTGACCGAGCGCTTGATCCGGGCCTATCCGCAGAACACCTACGCAAAAGATTCAGGCTGGGGAATGTTCGCGCTTCCCTTCACCGAGTACGGCGCCGGCAACTTTCGCACGCCGATGCTGATCTTGTTAGGGGCGGTCGGGTTCGTGCTGCTGATCGCCTGCTCGAATATCGCGGGCCTGCTTCTCGCCCGAGCATCAGCCCGCCGCAAGGAATTTGCGGTACGCGTAGCCTTGGGTGCACAAAAGCGCGATCTGCTTCGGCAGGCGCTGGTGGAAAGCTTCCTGCTCGCGACCGGTGGCGCCATCGCCGGTGTTTTGGGGGCTTACGACGGCGCCGGACTCTTGCTCCGTTTGGCCCCGGGCAGCCTATCTTCCGGGTTCAAGGTGCATGTGGACGCGCACGTGCTCCTGTTTGCGGCACTGCTGATGGTCCTGAGCGGAGCGCTTCTGGGGATCTTGCCCATGGGTGAATTCTTCAGCCGCGGACCTTATAGAATGCTCAAGGAGGAAGCCAGCGCGGTGACCTCCAGTTCCGGCCGCCTGCGCCTGCGGGAGTGGCTGGTGGTAGGACAGGTGGCGATGGCCCTGGTGCTGCTGGTAGGCGCCGGCTTGCTGCTCAAAAGCCTGGCGCGCATGGGAAAGGTCGACGCCGGGTTCGATCCCCGGGGCGTGATGACAGCGAGCGTCCAGCTTCCGGATAACCAGTACAACATCGATGAGAAGAAGGCAGCTTTCTACCGGGCCGTCAGTGAAAAGCTGGAAGTACTTCCTGGAGTTTCTTCCGCGGCCGTGGTGGAGGCATTGCCGTTTTCCGGGTTCAATCCCTCCTCTTCCTTTTCCATCGAAGGCCGCCCGCTGAGCCCCGGCGACCCTGGACCGCACAGCATGTTGGACTGGGTCACGCCCGGATACTTCGAGGCCATGCACATTCCCCTGCTGCGAGGACGGAATTTCAACCAACAGGATCGGATGGGGACGCAGCCGGTAGTGATTATCGACGAGAATCTGGCGCACCAGTATTGGCCCGGTCAGGATCCCGTCGGCCAACGTCTCCGGCGGGGCGGGCCTTGGGCTACAATCGTGGGTGTGGTAGGGCACGTGATGCAATCAGCCCTGGTTGGTGACTCGGGAAAAGGAGTATGCTACTACCCCATGCTCCAGCAGCCGCTTCAGCAGGCATTTCTTCTTGCCAAGACCAGGACGGATCCGACGAAACTCGCCTCCGCTATTCAGGGAGCTGTCGCCTCCGTCGATTCGGGTCAGCCCGTGGCTGACCTCAAAACCCTGGAGCAATATGTTGCCGGCTCGCTCGGCCCTCAAAGGCTCGCCGCCTCTTTGCTCGAGATCTTCTCGATCTTGGCACTGTTCCTGGCTGCCATCGGGCTTTACGGCGTCATCAGCTACAGCACATCTCGGCGCACGCAAGAGATTGGCATCCGGTTGGCGTTGGGCGCGCAGCGCGGTCAGGTCTGGGGCATGGTGGTCAGGCAGGGACTGCGCCTGGCTTTGGCCGGGATTCTGGCCGGAGCGGTGGGCGCCACGATCTTGGCACAGCTTTTGCGAAGCCAATTGTACCAAGTCAGCGCTTACGACCCGTCCACCTTTGCCTTGACGTGCCTGATTCTGCTGGTGGTGGCGGCGGCCGCGTGCTTTATCCCCGCCCGGCGAGCCACGAAGGTTGATCCGATCGTGGCGCTGCGGTATGAATAAGCAGTGGCTAGTAACTAGCGCCTGGTAGCTAGTGGTCGGTCGATTGTGGTCAATGCGACACTGGGCAAGCTCTCGTGCTCGAACGAAGATGAAGCGTGGGGCGCGCGTTAAGGCGGTAAACTAAGCACTAGGCACTAGCCACTTGTAAAGGTAGGGACAACGCAATGATAACCTTGAGAAATCTCGAGAAATATTATCCTGTGGGCCCGGGCAGGTATTACGTGCTGCGGCGCATCAACATGGACGTCGCGGAGGGAGAATTCGTGACCATCATGGGGCCGTCAGGAGCGGGCAAATCCACGCTCCTGAGCATCATTGGCATGCTGGACGGCGAGTGGGAAGGCGAGTACTACCTGATGGAGCGCCCGGTCCACAAAATGAAGTTGAAGCAACGAGCGGAAATCGGCAAGCAGACCGTTGGCTTCGTATTCCAGCAGTATCACCTCTTGGACGGCCTTACGGTCGCTGAGAATCTTGATATTCCTCTTTCCTACAGGAATATCAAGTCCTCAGAGCGCCAAGCTCTGGTTGCCGATGCCCTGGACCGGTTTCACATTGTGGGCAAGAAGGACCTCTTCCCCAACCAGCTTTCCGGCGGCCAGCAACAACTGGTGGCCGTGGCCCGAGCCGTAATCGCCAACCCGAAACTGATCCTGGCCGACGAGCCGAC
>Ga0326728_10008631_pt1 | contig 25155 bp, 19 predicted proteins | sample MB3enrmetagenome_FD_207602 | JGI IMG/M metagenome (GOLD analysis project Ga0326728, IMG submission 207602) | Lab enriched peat soil microbial communities from McLean, Ithaca, NY, United States - MB31MN | ecosystem: Environmental > Terrestrial > Soil > Wetlands > Peat | place: USA: New York... | reverse complement strand
GCCGTAGAGGTAGATGTCGACGTTGCCAGTGTTCGCCGACACATTGTTGATCAGGCCTGCGAGCGATACAGACACGGGGCCAGCGCCCGAGGTGTGGTTCGCGGTGCTAATGCCCGTGCAAAACTCGATCGGGGCCGTAGTCCAGGCCGGCGGCACTCCCATGGTACCTGTGGTGCAAGGGGTGGCTCCATCGGACCCGTATTCGCTGGTGTTGAACTGCAGGTGGAACGTCGTTGGGTCGACTGACGCCACGGTCCCATTGGGGTCGATGATCACGGATATCGGGACCAAGCGACCCGAGTAATCGACTGTGTCGGTTCCCGGCCCGCCCGAGAACGTCTCGCCCGGGGTCTCGACGTGCTTCGTGGTCGTGTCGGTGCCTTCGAACAGGGTGTCGTTGCCGTTACCGCCAAAGATGGCCACTGGCATCGGCAGCTTCGGAGTCGTCTGCGTCAAGCAGCTCTGGTTGAACGGCGCGCCGACCACGGAGTTACCTACCGACGTGAACACGTCATCGCCATCGCCCAGGGCGAACGAGATCGAGAAGAGGTTCGAGAACGAGATATCCTTGACCGGGGCGACCTTCCCGCCCGCGTTCGTGAGACTGACAGCGCCGGAGCCGCCGGTGGTGCCCTGGCATCCGATGCCACCGATGGCGAAGTTGTCGTCGCCCGGAGTTCCCTTGACGATGACGCTGTTGCCAAGCGAGCCCGACATCAGATTGATGGTCGTGCCAACGTGATTCGAAGTTCCCTGTCCGAAGAGTCCGTTCACGTAGTTCAGAATGACGATGTCGCCCGCGGAGCCGGACGTATCGACGACCATAACGGTCTTGATGTTCGCCGACTTGCCGGCCGCATACGCCGTGATGTTCGGCGTCACGTTCGTGTCGATGACCTGCGCAGCGTTGACCATGAGCGAGGAGTCCGCCGCGTTGACGTAGAGCTCCGCCGTCTCATCCTGCAAGGTGACCTTGAGGGTGCCCGTCGCCGAGAAGAACTGGGGCGCATTCTGCAGCTGCGTGCTGATATGTTGTTCCGTATCCGCTGATTGTTCCGAAGTCTTGCCGGAATCGGACTGCACCGAGCAGCCGATGCCGGAAGCGGCCACCATTGCCACACTGACGACTGCAGCCAGTCGTGCGTGCCTACTGATCACATTCCAATTGATGAGACGCATTGCAGCATCCTTTCTGCATCGGAGCGGAGCCCCGAATGTTGGCCGACGGGGACTTCATGTCCTCGTTTCGCCGGCAGTGTTTCCAAATTCAGCGAAGCCCGCGCCCGGCGCTGCACGATGCTTCGACGCTCTTGTTCTCGGGAACGGAGAAGCGACGAGGAGCTTGAGCAGTTTCCGGTCATGTGGTTCGCCAGCCTTGCATTCGGGGCAGGGGATTGAGACTCGACCGGGCGAGTGATAGGCAAGAGCGTGTCGCTCATGACCATCCCTTTGACCCTTTGCGGTTCTCTTTCCCAACTTCCGAGTCCACTGGGACGCTCAATGCACGAAGCGTGCTATGCGTCTTTGGGCCTGGCGTTCACCTACGTGCCCTTCAAAGTGAGGAGTCTCGAAGGGGCTCTCGCGGGGATGCGCGGCCTGGGAATTCGTGGGTTCGGCGTCTCTCACCCCTTCAAACAGAAGGTGATGGAGCTGCTCGACGCGCTCGACCCGGTGGCGCAGCGTATCGGTGCCGTCAATACAATCGTCAACGACGACGGTCACCTCGTCGGGCACAACACCGACTGGGTGGGCGCCGTGCGCGCGCTGGAGGAGGTGTGCGGCGCGGGCGGCCTCGCGGGAGCGAGGGTCCTGCTCGTCGGAGCCGGGGGGGCGGGCAGGGCGATCGCCTTTGGCCTGAGAGAGCGAGGAGCGCAAGTGACGATAGCGAATCGCGACGAAGGAAAGGCGAAAACGCTTGCGGCGGAGACGGGGGCGCGCGCAAGGACACTGGAAGAGACGGCACGGGCGCGCGACTACGACGTGATCGTCAACGCAACGACGCTCGGTCAAGCGGATGTCGGTCCTACAGAGAGCGCCATTCCGGAGACAGCCCTACGCGAGGGACAGGTGGTGATGGATATCGTCTACAAGCCAGTCCACACGCCGCTGCTGGCGTACGCGGAGCGAGCCGGTGCGACCGCCGCGCACGGGGGGCGAATGCTGCTTCATCAGGCGGCTGCTCAGTTCGAGCTGTACACGGGTCGTGTGGCACCGCTGGATGTCATGGATGCGGCGTTGAGGAAGGCGATCCTGCCCTCCTGAAGACTCCGACCACTCCGACTTTCGCTTGCGTTCACGCACGCGCCCACGACGACGCCCGCGTTGACGCCCACGCGCTCGTTCGCGACCACGTTTGGCGATTGGGCACTTGTTGCGCTGCGTCGCCATCAATCCGGCGGGGTGAGCCGCTGGGATCAATACCCGCGGGTCGCGGGTCGCGGGTCGCGGATCGCGGTCGCGGTCGCGGTCGCGGTCGCGGTCGCGGATTGCGGTCGCGGATCGTGGATCGTGGATAGCGGTCGCGGATCGCGGATCGCGGATCGCGGTCGCGGTCGCGGTCGCGGATCGCGGTCATGGGTCGCGGATCGCGGTCGCGGATCGCGGATCGCGGGCGTGGGAGTCGGCGTGGTCGAGTGTCGCCTTGTCGCTCCACCCTTGCTTGCGAGTCGAGGCCATTCGACCTCTGGACCTACGGTTACGGCTCGCACTTCCTCGACTGCTGCGCAATCCCGTGCCGGGCTTCGCCCGTCACTGGGATTGCTATCGCACTTTGGCTTTCGCACGGTGCTGGAACCCGGAGTCGTCGCATGTGGAGGTTCCTTTCTCGAGCGAAAGGAACCTCCACATGCTCGATCGACATCTTCTCCCACATCACTCACTTCGCGCGTTCGGCGTCGCCAAGGAACTGCTTATCGCTGTCCGCGAGGCTGGCATTCGCGATGTTCATCTTCGCGACCAGGCTATGCGCGCTGCACAGAGCGCTTGCCTCAACTGCGCCGAAGGCTCCGCTCGCGTCACTCGAGCTGACAAGGCCCGCGCCTTCACCATCGCACGCGGCGAATGCGTGGAAGCTGCGGCGGCGGTCGAGATCGCGGCGGCCTGCGGCACGGCGAATCAGAGCGACGCCGACCGCGTTGCCGTCATTGCGAACGATCTCGCTGGGATGCTGACGCGGCTCATTCGATAAGCCGCGTCAGTCTGGAGGCTCCTGCCGCGTTATCGCGGGAGCCTCCAGCGCGTCGACCTGTGGTCGCGGGTCCAGGTCCGAGGGATTTCAAATCCGGCCACTACCAGACGCCTCTTCGCTCGAGGGAGCCGCGTACCTCGCCGAGGGAGACGCCTCTTCGCTCGAGGGAGACGCCTCTTCGTTCGAGGGAGCCGCGTACCTCGCCGAGGGAGACGCCTCTTCGTTCGAGGGAGCCGCGTACCTCGTCGAGGGAGACGCCTCTTCGTTCGAGGGAGACGCCTCTTCGTTCGAGGGAGCCGCGTACCTCGCCGAGGGAGACGCCTTTTCGTTCGAGGGAGCCGCGTACCTCGCCGAGGGAGACGCCTTTTCGTTCGAGGGAGCCGCGTACCTCGCCGAGGGAGACGCCTCTTCGCTCGAGGGAGCTGCCTACCTCGTCGAGGGGGACGCCTCTTCGCTCGAGGGAGCCTCGTACCTCGTCGAGGTGGTCGCGTCCTTCGACGGGTGGAGCACGTCCCTCGACCCATGAATCGGTCCGCTGGACGAGAGCGTCGGTCCCTTCGACGAACGCGTTGTCTGGTTCGTCCAGGTGGGCATCTTGCTCGCTGGCGTGCCGGCATCCGTTGGCGAGCAATACGGGTTATCGGTGCCAAGGTGTCTGTGGGGCTTCCGCATCCCTCCCGCTCTCCCACTTCTACAGATCTCCCGTTTGCAGGCTCACCACCCGTAACGCTACTGACTTCTTTCCCATCGCGACCCGCGACCGCGCCCCGCGCCCCGCGACCGCGACCCGCGCCCCGCGACCGCGACCCGCGACCCGCGACCGCGACCCGCGACCCGCGACCGCGACCCGCGACCCGCGACCCGCGACCGCGACCCGCGACCCGCGACCCGCGCCCCGCGACCGCGACCAGCGACCAGCGACCGCTACCCCGCTAAAACGTCATCCCCCGCGCCTCCGCATTCCCCGGGTCCAACGTGAGCGCTTGGTCCCTGTGTTCCCTCGCCCCCGCGCGGTCCCCCGCGCTCGCCCTTTCTCTCGCCAGGAGCACGTGCACGGCCGCCTTGTCCTTCGGCTGCCCGTCGCACAAGAGGGCGCTCTCTAGCTCGTAGGACGCCTTGGCGTGATCGCCTTTGGCCGACAGGGCCCGCGCGTAGTTCACGTGGATATCCCGATTCTCGACATCGACGTAAATCGCCGCCTCGCCCACCGCGATGGCCTCATCCCACTTGTGGAGAGACACCAGGCGGTCGAGGAGTTTTCCGTAGACTCCGCGATCGTGCTGATCGAGCTTGGCGATCTCGGTGAGGGCCCAGAGCTCGTCGTCGGCTCGGTTCTCTTTGTGCGCGAGGTCGTAGAGCGCGTGGAGGGGCTCGACCTGGGTTGCGTCGAAGCGATACGCGGATTCGAGTGCTGTCCGCCGACTGCGCTCGTCGTGGCGTTTCTCGGCAGACTCTGCGACCGCCATCTCGACCGCGTAGCCATCCGCCCCTTGGGCTCGGAGCGCTCCGAGCTCCTTCGTGGCATCGTCGGCGCGGCCCTGGGCCATTGCGATTTTCGCCGCCACATAGTGGGCGTCCTTGCACGCGGGATCTAGGGCAAGGGCCTTTTGGATTTCGCCGACGGCTTCGTCGACCTTCCTTTCATGAAACAGCGCCACCGCGAGGACGACGTGGGCTTCGGCGTCCTTCGGGTCGGAGGTGACCTTGTGCGCGGCCTCGTCGAGGGGAAGCACGGGAACGCTGAAGATGTATTGGGTCTTGTACCGAGATAGGCGAGCGCGGGCCCAGGCTAGAAACGCTGCGTCGAACTCCGGGGCGCTCAACCCGAGAGCCTCCTCGAAGACCGCCCCGGTGCGCTTGCCCTCTCCCCAGAGTGCGAGCGCGCGATCGATCTTCGGGAATCCGAAGCGCTCCACGGTGAAGGCGACCATTTGGCTCGCCGCGTAGTACGCTACCGTGACGTCGAGGGCGCTGTCGGCGTGGGAGAACGCCCGATTCATGTCGACGACGCTCGGAAGGGCGTGCCTCTCGATCGCGGTGTAGAACTCGGGGTCGAGTTCGCGTTTCCACTCGGGGCGGCGAATCATCGTCTCGTATTCCGAGAGCCCTTCGGTAAACCAGCGCGGAACGTGGTTTTTCGAGAGCTGGATGGCGAAGACGTGCGCGAGTTCGTGCCAGAGTACATTGCCCCAGTTGAACGGTTCGGCGCGCGGGCTGAGCGCGCTGACCACGTGGCCGAAGCACACGCCTTCGATGCCGAGTTCGGGCAGACCGCTCGAACGCACGCTGAAGTGCTCTCGCGACTTGTACATCTCGATATAGACGGGGGTCACGGGGACGAATCCGTAGTGTGCCTTGAAGGTGTTCCAGGCCTCGTCGAGCATTCGAGGGGCGTAGCGCTCGAGGACTGGCTTCTCGTCCTTGGGAGTGCGAAGCGAAAAGACTCCGAATGTGCCCGAGGCGTACTGCTCGGGAATCCACTTGCTGTAGAGGAGCTCGAGGGTGTTGAAGACGCGCACGTCGAAGTGGTCGCGTTTCCATGCCTCCTCGAGGGAGAGAATCCCGGCGGCCTCGTCCCCCGCGCGGGTCTGCATCAGGCCGAGCTCCGCCCAGGCCTTGCTGTCCTCGGGGTCGACGGCGACAGCGGACTTCATCATTGCGATGATGTCGTCGTAGCGGTGCTCCCACTCGGCGTACTCGCTGATGATTGTATAGAAGGACGAGTAGCGCTTGTTCCGGGAGAAGACGTCGCGCTTGACGGCTTCGAAGCCGGGCTTGTCGTCGTCGAGGAACCGGGCGGCCGCGCGAAGGCTGCGAAGGGCGAGATTGCCCGGATGGGCGGCAAGTCCGATGTCGAGCGCGCGGTCGGCCTCGGCGATGTCCATGTCGTGAAGGGCCATGCCCGCTCGCAGGCCGAGGGCGCCGGCATGGTTGGGCTCGACGGCCAGGGCGCTGCTCACGAGCTTAGCCGCCGCGTCGAAGTCGAATGCCTCGGCCCGCAGGCGAGCCAGTCCCACCATGGCGTCCACGCACCGCGGGTCCTCCTTCTGCGCCAGCTTGAGGACCTCCTCGGCATGACCGGGGTCGCTGTTTTCGTCATAGAGGTCAGCGCGCCATAGAAGGACGCGAATCTGGACCGCCGTCGCGTCCTTGCCGGCGGGGCCCGCCCGCAGCGCGCGTTCGCTTTCGTTGAACGCGCGGTTGGCATCCTTCACGTGCCGCAGCAGGTGCATCGCGCGGCCGACCATCGCCAGGCCGTCGGCGTCATCGGGGCCGATCGCGTCGGAGTCGTAGTCATCGGCAAAGGAACGCAGGATGGGGTCGGCGTCCGTCCTGCGTCCCGCCTGGATGAGGAGTTCGCCTAGCGTGAGGCGGACGTGCCGTCCTCCGGTGCCGGGCGCGTCCTTGCTCGGCTCGAGGAGGCGAATCGCTTCGCCAAGCTTGTCCTGGTCGGCGAGCGCTTGGGCGCGGTCGACGAGGGCCTGGAGTCTCGCTGACGGGCCGGCCGTCGGGGTCGCCCCAGCCACGAGAGGTGCGAGGCAGAGCGAGACGGCGACCAGGACGGCGAGGGATCGGCGGTTCACTGGTGTCGAGGGTAACTCGCGACGGGCTCTTGCCGCGACGTTTCCCCCGTTGCTTCTGCCGTGCTCGCGGGCGGTCCCTCGGGCGCAACCGGGGTTGCTCTCTCGGACGCCAACGCGATGCCCGCGAGCTCCTCCTCGGCGATCCTCTGCGACTCCTCATTGAGCTCGGTGGCTTCGCGAAGCGGCGGCAGATCGCTCAGCGACCTCAGGCCGAAGAACTCCAGGAACTGAGACGTCGTTCCGTAGAGAATCGGGCGACCGGGCTCGTCTTTCTTGCCGAGAATGCGCACGAGATCGCGCTCGAGCAGAAGCTTTAGGGTCGCTCCACTGTCGACGCCGCGAATGTCATCGATCTCCGGCCGCGTGATCGGCTGCCGATACGCGACGATGGCGAGCGATTCGACCTGCGCCCGCGTCAGTCGCACGGGCCGCTCGCCGGTGATCTGCCGAACGAACGGCGCGAACTGCGCATGCGTCCGGAAGATCCAGCCGTTGGCAACTTCGACCAGAGTGATGCCACGTTCGAGGTACGAGTGCTGGAGCTCCGTCATGAGTTCGCGAACGAGTTTCAGCGGGGCGGACGCGAGGCGCGATAGTTCGGTGGCCCTGACCGGCTTGTCACTCGCGAACACGAGCGCTTCGAGAAGCCCGCGCAGGTGGTCCCGAGTCAGTTCACCTGCCGGCTCGGGCAACGGTTCCGCATCCGGTTCAGCGAGCGAGGGCTCGAGCCCGGTGAACAAGTCGTCGCCCAATGCCGGCTCTCCCCGATCGCTGGGATCCTCTGCAGTCGGCGAAGTCCCGACGGGGCCCTCCGTGGGTGTGCGCTCGTCCGGCGCATCGGACGGCGACGGCGGCGACTTCTTTAGGCTCAAGAGGTCCCTCTCCCGTCGTCGTCGGCGGTCGTCGGTGCTGCAGCAATCTCGACGTAGAGCTCGGCCAGCGGTGCGGACTGCAACAAGCGCGTGAGCCTGAGTCTCGTCATCTCGAGGAGCGCCAGGAACGTGATGATGAGATCAAATTTCGTGGTCGCGCCATCGAGAAGCTCTTCGAACGTCATGCGACCGCGGCGGGTCAGGATGTCGGAGAGCTCGCCGATTCGATCCGTCAGGCTGATGCGGTCGGCCAGGACGTCGTGAGGCATTTCGAGCTTTCGTCGCTTGAGTACTCGCTGAAATGCGTCGACCAATGCGAACAGCGGCACCTCCGCCAGGGGGGCGACCTGTCCGCCCTCTCCGCCGAGAGGCGCCGCGCCTCCCGCGACAGATTCGGCTGGCATTCCACGCAAGAATACGTCGCGCCCGGCCACGCCGCGCCTCGCGAGGTTGTCGCCCGCCTCCTTGTACTTTTGGTACTCGAGCAGGCGTCGGATGAGCGCCTCTCTCGGGTCGATCTCGTCCTCGAGATCGAGGCAATCGTCTCCCTGGTCTGGCGGCGGTGTAGGCAGGAGCGATCGGGACTTGATGTGGACGAGCGTCGCAGCCATGACGAGGTACTCGGCGGCTACGTCGAGCTGCATGATTTCCATCGTGGCGAGATACTCGAGGTACTTTTCGGTCACGAACCCGACCGGTATGTTCAAAATGTCGAGCTCGTGCTTTTGGCAGAGGTGGAGCAGGAGGTCGAGCGGCCCCTCGAAATCGGGGAGCTTCAGCGACCAGGCGCCTCCACTGGCCTCCTGCGTCTCGTCCTCGGGCACTGTCGCCGCACCTTAAGCAGACGAGGGAGCGGCATGCAACCCGTGCGAGGGTAGGACATGGTCGCGGCCTACGATTGTGCCGCCCGGGGTGCGGGCATCGTATCGTCGGATGCGCGCCGGTGCTGCGAAGCGCTACCATCCCCCGCGTGACCATCGAGGGTGACAGGGCTGCATCGGGCGATTCGCGTGTAGATGCCGTATTGCCCAAGGCCTGTCCGGTGTGCAGGGCGCGCTACCCCGAGGGGGCGCTCTTCTGTTCTCTCGACGGAGCGCCCCTGGCCACGGCGGCCTCTGCGATTGCGGCCGCCGCAGACCCCTACATAGGCCGAGAGATTGCCGGATCCATTGAGATTCGCAAGTTCGTGGGTCGCGGGTCGATGGGGCGCGTGTATCGCGGATTCCAGAGGGGCGTCGATCGCGATGTCGCCATCAAGATCCTGCATCGTGAGCTCTCCGCAAATCCTCTCATTGTCGCTCGATTCGAGCGCGAGGCGAAGGTTGCATCGCGGCTCCAGCATCCGAATGTGGTGCACGTGCTGCTCACTGGAACCCTTGCCGATGATGCGATGTACCTCGTCATGGAGTACCTCGACGGTCAATCGCTGCAAAGTGCGCTCATGGAGGCGGGCGGGGCGATGCCTCTCTCTCGCGCGCTGCACATCGCGCTCGCTCTGTGCGACGCCGTTGGAGAGGCCCACGCGCAGGGGATTGTCCATCGAGACATCAAACCAGAAAACATCATGCTGGTCCGACGCGGGGAGGATCGCGATTTCGTCAAAGTGCTCGATTTTGGAGTCGCCCACCTGGCGGGGGGCGACCCTGCAACGGCCACAGCCGAAGGCCTCATCTTCGGAACCGCGCGGTACATCTCTCCGGAGTCCGCTGAGGGCGCAGCCGTGGGTCCCCCGGGCGATGTGTACTCGATCGCGACCGTGCTCTATCAGATGCTCGCCGGCCGCACCCCCTTCGACGCGCCGCAGGCGGTCTCGCTCCTCATTCAACAGATCCACGACGCGCCCCCGCCGCTCAAGTCCGTGGCCCGCGCGTCGACGGTCCCCGATCGGATCGCGGCCGTGGTGATGCAGAATCTGGCCAAGAGACCGGAAGCTCGCGCGCAGGACGGTCGGGCGCTCCGGCAGGCTCTGATCCGCGCTTCGGCGGAGGAGGGAATCCCTGCGCCAGAGACGGAGATGCATTCTCCGCGCGCTCCGGCAGTGACCGAGTTGGCCGAAGATCCCAGGCGTCCGCTGGCCGTGTCGACGACACGATGGTCTTCGGCAGCGGCGTTCGGCCTTCAGCTTGCCTCCGCCTCGCCGGGCTTGGACTCCACCCTCGACGAGGTGTCGCCTCCCGCAGGTCGAACCGTGCACCCCACGGTGCCCGCCCCCGCACCGAGCGGTGCGAATCCGACGTCGTCCGTCGTGTCTCCTCCGTCGGGTCAGGTGACCGCCGTTCCCAGCGGCTTTCGGGACGTAGCCCGAGCGACGGACCCCGGGGAGGCCCTCAGGCCGTACCTCAGGGCGCTGCCGTGGAGCCATGCGTGGACCGTGGGCCTCATCGCGGCGTGTTTCGTCGTCGGCGCCCTCGTGGTGATTCTCGTCGGGTATCGATCGAACTTGTCGCTTGCCGGAGGCAAGCCTGGGCCCTCGCTCGAGTCCGAAGTCGCTCGCGCCAACGAAGCGCTGATTCATCAGCAGTGGGACGCGCCACGCGGCGCAAACGTTCGCGAGACCACCGATGATGGATTGCGCCGCTGGCCGCACGACCCGCAGCTCCTGCGCATTCGGTCTCTGGCCTCGGCCGACATTGTGAAGGCCGCGCGGGCACGACGCGACGAGGGCAATCTCGCTGAGGCGCTACGATTGTCTCGCCTTGCGTACGAGCTCGACCCGAGCGATGGCGCATCCCAGAAGCTCGTCGCGGAGCTCGAGGCGCAAAGCCAGGCGCCCACGATGGAGTCGGTTCCCCCGCTCGCTTCGACGCGCGAGCAGGCGAGCGCACCGCTGGCGTCGGTGGGGGTGGCACGCGCATCGCTCGAGGTCTCGAGCGCGCGTCCTACGATCGGCCAGCCGATCGATTTCCTTGCGCGAGTCACGGGACCGGCGAGCGGTGGACATACGACGGTTGCCGGGGCTGGGTTTCGCGTGACCGGGCCGGGCATCGCTCCGGGGACTGCGCTCGATGCCGTAGACGGAGGTCCGGGCGTCTATCGGGCAACGTTTGCCTTCCTGCAAGCGGGCAAGTTCGATGTCTCGTTTCTGGCACGGACGGCCGATGGGACGATCCTTCGCAGCTCTCGTTCAGTCGTTGTCCTCGGACCTACGGTGCCAAGCGCTCCGAGCGCTCCCGCGGCGGTTCCGAGCGCCGCGACTCCGTGGATGTGATGTGCCATGCGTGCCGCCCGAGCTCTGCTTCTCCCCGTCGCCGCGTCCGTCGTCCTCTTTACGCTCGGCGCGCTGGCCGATGACGTGCACCCGGGCTCGGCGACATCCATCGTGGCTCCGCACACCGTGGCCGTGCTCGAAGGCGGGATTCTGACCCTGCCGTCGGCGCCGATCTCACCTGGAAATCGTGGCGGCGCGACGCCCCTCGGTGCGGTGGGCAATGGCGATGCGACGGTGCTGCTCGGCGCGCTGATCCTCTACCGGGCGACGCCCTATTGGGCCTTCGGCGCCGCGGTGGACTTCGCACCCCGACCGACGTCCGACTCAAACTATGGCGTGAGCCTGCTGCCTCGAACCCACACGCGCAGCTACCTCAAAATGGGGGGCGAGGTGAGGTACTTCCCAATCCATTCCCAGTGGTTCGAGCCGTGGATCGGCCTGTCGGCCGGAGCCGTCATCGTGGCCGACCAGTTCACGACGGATGCCGGCTACGACGTGCCTCCGTTCTTGGGAACGAAGTCCGTGACGGCGTCGACCCAGGGCTTCGCCGGCGGGTTCAAGGCCGGGGCGGACTACCTCGTTTCCGAGAGGTTGGTGATCGGGTTGTCGCTCGGTGCCAGCGAATGGTTTTTACCAAGCACCGTTTCCGAGCAAGGCTCCTGCGATCCGATCGGAGATTGCCCGACCCTCCAGGGCAACGTGGGTACGTTCGAATTCGGTTTTACATTGGGATATCGGATTCCGCTTTAGCGCCGCGGAAGGCCGGCTGCCAGTTGCCAACCGTACGAGGGGACGTGTTCGGTTCTCGACGGGGAGGCGGGCCAAAGGCAGCGCCGAGAGCGTCTATCACACGTTTTTCCCAGCAAAGAACCGGGCGTACAGGCGATCGGTTCCTAAAATGTGATTGAAGAGCCACGCCCGGAGAAAGTCCATGAGGTCGATCGCGTCGGCGACCTGACTCGCGTCGAGCGTGCGTCGGATGTTCGCTACATGCTCGGCGAACTCGGCGTGCTCCCGCTTGTGGGCGGCAAGTTCGGGATAGCCGTACCTCTCCATCGCGACTTCCTCGTCGGACATGTGCAACCTCGCGTAGTCCGTCAGTTTGCCGAGAAGGGGAGCGAGAATGTCTCGAGTCTGTCCGGCCTTTAGGGCTGAATGCAGGTCGTTGAGGAGGTCGACCAGCTCCCGGTGGTCGTCGTCGAACCGCTTGACGTTGACGCTGAAGCGGGTCGCATCCCACTCGATGAGACTCATGGTTCGCAGATACTCCCGTAGAGCGGTGTGTGGTCGAGTCGCCGGCGTCGAGTCGCGCGTTGGATCGTCAACCGAATAGAACGGCCAAGTCCGACCAAGGTTTGAGCCCGACACGTCGAAGACGTCCACGACCGAGAGTGGAAGTTCGCCCTGGTCGACCGCTGACGATCACCTAATGCACAGTCCGAGCCAAGATCCCCGCCACCCGTTCGAACACGACCGCGAACACCGCCAGCGTTGCCACGGCGCGAAGGGGCGCGAGAAGCGCGTGAACTTGCGCAGGGGCCGCCGCGCGGGCCACCAGAGCCGCTGTCAGTTCGACGATAACGGAGGCAGCCAAGAGGGGGGCTCCTAGAGCCACCGCCAGCGTGATGCCCGACACCAGGTCTTCGGCGATTGCAACAACGGGGAATGGCCCCGTGGGGTGTTCGGCGAGCGCACCAACGACCCGAGCTGGGCCGCCGTTGGCAAGAAAGAGCGCGCACGCCAGGAGCGACAGGGGGGCGCCGAGGGTCGTCACGCGCCCGTCGATCATCGGAAGGGTCTGAGCTTCCTGGGGGGCGCCGCGAAGCGCATCCGCCACGCCACCGGCCATTGTGGCAGCCCAAAGGGGGACGGCAGCGGCGAGCGCGATGGGCAGCCCGCGCGCCATCTCGACCGCGGCCAGATAGGCCCAGGGCTCAGCGACGAGTGCAGGCTCGGGCATCACGGCCGGAAAAATGGTTGCTGCGAACACGAGTGCCATGACGGCACGGGCTGGTGCAGGCAGCGCTCGAAGGCCAAACGCCGGCACAATGGTCACGGTGGGCATGACCCTAGCCCATGCGAGTCCCAAACCGGCCACATCGATGCCGGCCTTCGATAGCTCGGCAATGGTCATGGCGACGAGCGATGCCACGGGTCTGAGAGCTATCGGTCAGTGTGCGCAAGTCAAGTGGCATTGACGTGTGCACCACGGCTCGGTCAATACTCCGGGCCATTGTCATGGCGCTTGATCTTTCTCTCAAGGGCAGGGCGAGTTCGACTTGGAAGCACTCGTACACGTGGAAGGACACGGTTCTGTACGCGCTCGGTGTGGGCGCGAAGAAGAGCGAGTCCGACTACTTGTTCGAGGGTCACGGTCCAAAGGTGCTGCCCACGTATGTCGTCGTGGCCAAACAGGGTCTGGTCCTCGATCTGCTTCGCGACATCGGGTGCGATCTCGGGATGGTTGTGCATCACGGTGAACGCGTCGTCATGCACGGACTCGTACCGCATGGGGGGACGCTTCTCACGACCGCGATCCTTCGCGACATTTATGACATGAGGCGATTCGCGCTTCTCGTGGTGGACACGCGCTCGGAGGACGAGGCTGGCCGGCTCGTTGCCGAGACGACATCGTCGATTCTCCTGCGGGGAGAAGGGGGGTTTGGCGGCCCGATGGCACCCCGGTCCGTGCCGACCATCGAGAAGCCGTTGGACGGCCCGCCGACGTTTGCGATTGAGGAAGCGACACTGTCGGAGCAGGCTCTTCTCTATCGACTCTCAGGCGATGAGAACCGACTTCACGCGGACGACGAATTTGCGAAGAGTGCCGGATTTGAAAGGGGTGCGCTCTTGCACGGTCTATGCACTTTCGGATTCATGGCCCGCCACGTGGCGAAGGCGGTGTGCCAAGGGGACGCAACGCGGATTCGCTCGATTGACGGCCAGTTCCGCCGGCCAGTGTGGCCCGGAGAGACTGTGTGCACCGAGGGATGGCGCGTGGGGCCGGATGCGGTGGCGCTCCAAGTCCGAGTTCGGGAGCGCGATGAGATCGTGATCTCAGGCGCATCCGCGACGTTCGGTTGAGCAAGAAAAAGCTATCCAATCGGACATTCCTCCAACGGGGAGCTCGAGGGATTTCGCGAAGCGCCCCCCTCGTCGATGGGAGAGCTCGAGGGGGGCCGCGAAGCGCCCCCCTCGTCGATGGGAGAGCTCGAGGGATGTCGCGAAGCACCCCCCTCGTCGATATGCCCGCGTCTACGCGGGGCGTTCGACCAGCACGCCGCCCGATTTCCGGAGGGCATCCACGTCGACATCTCCCTCGAAGGCTCGCTGTCCGTGAACAATCAGCCACCGAGCGGCGTTTCTCATGGTGCGAACTGCACGCAGTGCAGCCTGAACACTCGGGAACACCCACGAGAGCGTCCCCGGCTCCGACTCCTGCCATCCATAAACAATCAGTGTGACTGCATCGGTCATCGCTGCACCCATCCGCGCGTTCGGACAACCATCGCGGCCGTAGAAGCATTCCTCGGTGCTCTCGGGCGTGTCAGATGAGGAGGGTAACTACGAACCCAACGGCCGCAAGGTGGGATCGGGAACGAGAGTGCTACGTTTCTGTCGCGCCACGATGTCAATTGTCCAGTCACGTGAAAAGACGGAATCGACGAGGGGGGGGCTTCGCGGCCCCCCTCGAAATCCTCCCGTTACCTCGCGTCGGCTGGCCGAAACGCGAGCCGTCCTGGGGCGGGGAGTGCCGAACGTCCAGCGAAGTCCCTGGCCGCTCCTTCCCCTCGCGCCAGGCGGGGTCGCGTGCATCGGGATCGCGGTGGCACTGGTCATTGGGTTGACGGGTCTCTCGAGTCTCCGGATCGAGGGAGAGCACCGCGCGGCCTCGCGAGCCGACATGCTGGCCACGACCCTGGCGGCGCGCCTCCCCGCCATCGACGAGGGGGGCGCTTCGCGGCCCCCCTCGAGCTCCCCCGTGGCGCAGGACGTGCGATCCGAGACCCTACAGCGCGCTGCCCGCCGAACGGGCGCCGAGCTGATGCTCGTGTCGAGCGCACTCGACGTCCTGGTCGACGCCAGCCTCGGGCAGACCGACATGGCAACCATTCGCCGAGTCGTGGCGGAGCGTGACGGCGAGACTACGACTGGACTCGGGCGTGTTCGTTTCGCAGCGCGCTCTTTGGCGCGAGACCGCGCGAGCGACATTCTCCTGGCTTTCGTCAGAGCGCCGGGCGCGGTCGAGGGAGGGTATGGACTGGTTAAGGCGCTGGTCGCACTGGCCACGATACTCATCGCAGTGGCGGCTGCCGTGGCGTATGCGCTGGCGCGAGATGCGAACAAGGACGTGGACTTCGCGGCCAGTCGAATCCGCGGTATGCTGCACGTCCGGTCGGAGCCCACGGGCGAGGCCGTGCCCCTTCGAACCATGGACGAGGTGGGGGCACTCACGGCGGCATTCAACGCGCTCGTGGATCGATTCGCAGCGGCGCGAAGTGCCTACAAGCGCGATCTCGAGCGCGTTCACGTCGCCGACCGGGATCGCGCCGCATTCCTGGCTGCGATAAGTCACGAACTACGTAGTCCGCTCAATGCGATTCTCGGGTTTGCCGATATCCTCACTACGGAGGTCGACGGTCCGCTCTCGGCCGATGCTCGCGAGGAGGTCGAGCAGATTCGCGGATCGGGGACGCATCTTCTGGATCTCATCAACGACATTCTCGAACTGAGTGCGCTCGAGAGCGGACAACTGAAACTGGCTCTCACGCGTGTCGATCTCGCCGCCGTTGCGACCGATGTCGTGCGCGAGGCCGCCGGGCTCATCGGCGATAGGCCCGTCAGCTTGCGCGTCGAATCGACCGATGGTGTCGTTGCCCACGGCGATCCCAAACGCATTCGCCAAATACTGACGAACCTCGTGGGAAATGCCATCAAGTTCACTCTGCATGGCGAGGTCGTCGTACGGGTCGCGCGAGACGCGACGTACGGACGCCTGAGTGTGTCCGACACAGGCCCTGGCATCAGTCCGGAGGAGCGCTCGCTCATCTTCGACGAATACAAGCAGACCAAGGAGGAGAGACCGCGTAGGCGGGGAACCGGGCTCGGTCTGGCCATTGCCAAGCGGCTCGTTCTCATGCACGGCGGTCGCATTCGCCTTCGGAGCGAAATCGGTCATGGCTCGGAGTTCGATGTGCTCTTTCCCCTCGCCGACGCTGTGACGGAGGGAAGAGCATGAACCAGGCACCCTTGCGACTGGCCGCGAAGTTGGCGACCGTCCAAGCGTTTATGTGCGTGGCCACGGGGCTGCTTCTCTGTGCATTTGCCCCGAGAATGCTCCTGTTGGCCCCCGGGACCGTGGATGCCACGGCTCCACTCGCGCGTGTCACGTGGGTTGCGGTCATCGGTGTCGTCGTCACCGGTACGCTGATTGCGGTGTGGGGACTCCGGCGAACCCTTAGTCGATTGGCCGTCGGGGTCGCCGACCTCCCGCTGACGGATATTCTCGCTCTCTACGCGCTGCCCTGGCGACTCGTGCGTCTCGACCTCGTCGTCGTCGCGAGCGCAGGGATCGTCGCGCTCCTGCCGCCCTTTTGCCCCGCGGGGAACACGCCTCTCGTCGAGCTCGAACTCGTTCTGCTCGGCGTGACCTTCGCAAGCGTTGCGTCTCTGGGCGCGTACGTCGCGATGCGCGCTCTCGTAGTCTCCGTAACCGAGCTCGTTCCGGTGACAGTCTCGCGGGAAGCCATCGAACTGCTGAACCCGCGGGAACGTGCCGCTCGGCTCCGCCGACGATGGCAAGCGGCCATCGTCGCACCTGTAGCGTTCGTGGCCCTGGCCTCTCTACTCCTCGTGCGCGCCCACGTGCTGGCGTCGGACCAGTCGGCCCGCGAGTACGAGGCGGCGGAGCTCGTGCGCGGCGTCTTCGACGTGCCGGGCGCGTCGCCATCGTCGTTCGAAGGGGCTGAGGCAGCGGCTCGCGCCCGCGGGTTCGACATCTCCGTGGAGCACAACGTCGGTCGATTCGGCGTCGAATACGAAGACGTTGGCCTGACGCGCCTCACGGTGCCTATGGACCGCGGCTTCGCGACGGTGCGCTTCGTGGCTCCACGGTCTGGACGGGGAACGCTGGCGTGCGCGGCATTCGCCCTGGTGGCAATCCTTCTCGCGGCTGTCTTCGGCTCCGCGATTGGATCTGCGTTTGCCGACGACGTCTCCCTCGCCTCGAGGGAGCTCGAGGCCACGGGCGTCGCGGACGTCTTGCGAGGCGGGCGCATTCGCGGCGGAGCTAGGTTCCGTTCCGTGGCGTCCCTACTCGACGCGGCAGACCGACTAGGGGCTATCTTCCGCGAGTTCGCTAGAGCTCAGCAGCGGGCGATCAACGCTCGCGCGGGCACGTCGAGAATGCGGGGGCTTTTTCTCGCTTCGATGAGCCATGATCTCAAGGCTCCGCTCAATGCCATCCTCGGGTTCGCCGAACTCGTGTCGCGCGAACCGCTGACGGACGCGCAGCGCGAGAGCGTGAGCATCATCGAGCAGAGAGGACGCGAGCTATTGAATCTCATTCAGACGATCCTCGACGCTGCGCGCATCGAGGCTGGGGAGCTTTCGATCACACGTGCCTGGACGGATGTCGGAAACGTCGTCATGCAATCCGTGCTCGATGCCCGTGGATTGTCAATCGGACAACACGTCGACATCAGCGGAGAGCTCCAACCGGGACTGCCGTTGATGAACGTCGACGAAGCGAGAATGGTTCAGGCTCTCGTGGCGATCATCCTCGTAGTCGTTCGCTTTGCGGACCGCGGACACGTCGTCGTTCGAGCAGCGACTCCGCCCGGGGATCGCCGTGTAGGCATCGACGTGCTCGTCACGGGCCGCTCGCTGGCGTCCGCCGATCGGGATCGGGTGTTCGAAGCCTTCGATCACGCGGACCGGGCGCGGCGCCATGGCAGTCTAGGCCTGGGGCCCCTCCTGGCTCGGGCGATTGTCGAGCAGCATCAGGGAGGAATCGATTTGGGCACGACGGAAACCGGCGGAATCCGGTTTCATGTGTGGGTACCGGTCAATCCGGACAACTCGATGCCGTCGCTGTCGAGTGCGTGAGTTCCAGGGACACACCCAAGAAGGCCGGCGTATTTCGACCGAGACCGAGCGAGGCCGGCGGCGAGTCGCGCGGAGCCTACTTCCCGTAGGCGAGCACGCTCGACGCCGGGATCGCGAAGGGATCGGCCGAAAGACACCGGCCTTCTAGTTTTTGCGCCCAGCCGTCTCGATAGCGCAGAGAACTCCCCGGGCCTTGTTGCGAGTCTCTTCTGCCTCGGAGTGTGGGTCACTGGCCTCGACGACGCCAGCGCCTGCCGTCACGTAGAACCAGTCGTCCTGGCAGGTAGCCGTTCGAATCGCAATCGCGAAATCGAGGTCTCCCGTCCGCGAGACGTAGCCTATCGCACCACCATAGATGCCCCTCGGATCGGGTTCGAGCTCTCGAATGATTTGCATCGCACGCACCTTCGGCGCCCCGGAAAGGGTTCCCGCGGGAAATGCGGCGCGAAGAACGTCGAGCGGTGGTGTCGAACTCGGAATCCGCCCCACCACCTCGCTGACGATGTGCATCACGTGGGAGTAGCGCTCGACTTCCATTTGCCGCATGACCTTGACCGACCCCGTCTCCGCGACTCGGCCCACATCGTTTCGACCGAGGTCGATGAGCATGACGTGCTCTGCGCGTTCTTTCGGGTCGGCGAGGAGTTCGCGCTCGAGCACGGCGTCCTCCTCGGGGTTGCGTCCGCGACGACGCGTGCCTGCGATAGGACGCACGGACATGATTCCGCGTTCGAGGCGCACGAGCGTCTCCGGACTGGCGCCAGCGATCTGCGTGCGCGACCGTTCGCCCGGACCTGGCGGCAAATCGAGAAAGTACATGTAGGGGCTCGGGTTGAGCACGCGCATCGCACGGTAAACGTCAAATGGATCGCGCCCAGCGCGCGGCACCCGGAACGTTCGCGCGGGGACGATCTGGAACGCGTCCCCCGCTGCGATAAATTCACGAGCTCGCCGCACCATGTCCTCGTATTGGGCATCGTTCACGTTGACTTCGATGCCACGGGGAACGCGCGTGCCGTCCGGGAGGGCGAGGGACACTGGAGAGATAGGGTTTTCGATCTGTTCCCGGGTCCGGTCGAGATCGTCTCGGTTGTCGGCCGCTATGGTCACCGTTTGGGAGAGTGCGTCGAACACGACGATGGTGGCACCTCCGAACAGTCGCGCGACTGGAGAGACGACGCGATCGCCCCAACTCGCGACCTTGTCGATCATGGGAATGAGGTCCCAGCCGAGATATCCGACGTATGCGCGGCTGAACCGCGTGGCGGGATTCGCGTGATCATCCGAGGACTCGGACGAACGCTCGAACAGCGACTGGAGGGCTCCGAGGGGATCGCAACCTGTCGACGAAAGTCCAGGAAAAGCTGGGCGTCCCGAGGCTTCGAGCCACTCGCCCGACGGCATGAGCGAAAGCTCCCGAGTCGGTCGAATGCCCAGGATCGAATAACGCCCCCAACGCTCCCCGCCGACGACGCTCTCGAGGAGAAAGGACGCGGCTTCGCCGGCCGAGCGTCGGAGCGCCGCGTAGGCGCGAACGGGAGTGGTCGTGTCGGCGACGAAGGAAGTGGTCACAGTCATTCGGGTGCCCTCGGCCATAGCATGCTGTTGCCTTCCAGTCAGACCGGAATCCTGCGGGCCGACGCGTTGGAAGACCCTGTCCCTGCGGCGACGTCTCCCAGCCGATCGACGTCCCGCAGAGCCGGGAAGAGCCACGCCCACAGGGCGACGACGAGGAGGGTTCCGAACCCGCCGAGGACGACCGCCGGCACCACGCCGAACCACTGGGCGGTGACGCCGGACTCGAACTCTCCGAGCTCATTGCTGGCGCCAATGAAAAGCATGTTGATTGCGCTCACGCGACCGCGCATGGCGTCCGGAGTGGAGAGCTGGACGAGTGCCGCCCGGACGCAGACGCTGACCATGTCCGCAGCGCCGAGGACCACGAGGGCGCCGAGCGAAAGAATGAAGTTCCGGGACTCCCCGAAAACGATCGTTCCCAGCCCGAAGAGCGCGACGCATAAGAACATGGTTCGGCCCACGTGCCTGCCCAGGGGACGGAGGGCGAGCGCGATGCCCATCGCCCCCCCGCCGATCGCTGGAGCGCTCCGGAGCAGGCCGAGCGCCCACGGCCCGAGGTGCAGGATGTCGCGGGCGTAGGCGGGAAGGAGCGCCGTCGCGCCTCCCAGGAGGACGGCGAACAGGTCGAGGGACGTGGCGCCGAGGACGATCGGGCTCGATGCGATGTACCGTACGCCCGCGAGAAGGGAGTGAAGATCGGTAGGCGGCGCACGGCGTTGTTGGGGGTGCGGCTGGATGAACGCGAGAAGCACGGCTGCCACGAGGCTCAGGACCGCGGAAGTCGCGTAGACGAATGCGGCACCCCCGGTCGATGCGTAGACGATGCCGCCGAGGGTGGGTCCAGCAATTGTCGCGAACTGCCAGAAGGAGGAGCCCCACGCTACCGCGTTGCCGAAATGCTCTGGCCGCACGAGCGTCGGCAGCATGGCTTGGTTGGCCGGTCCCTGGAACGCGCGAGCTGTCCCAACGCCGATGAGCACGGAATAGATCGCGAGAACGTGGGGGTGGTGGGTTCGTGCGAGCAGGAACAAAGCCAGGCACATGGCCGCGAGCGCGCTATTGCACGCCATCAAGATGCGCCGTCGTTCGAAGCGGTCTGCCGCGTGACCGGTCACCAGCGCGAGTCCGACGGCGGGAAGGAACAGTGCGAGACCAACCCAGGCCAAGTCGAGAGGCCGTCCGGTCAGGGCGTAGACTTGCCAGCCGACCGCGACGCTTTGCATTTGGCCCCCGAGGATGACCAAGATTCGGGCCGCGCCATAGAGATTGAAGTCCCGGTACGCGAACGCCGCCGTCCACGTCGTTGCGCCCGGCGCCGGCTGCACGTCGATGCGTTCAGTGCCGACCGTCACCGCGAGCTCGCGGCGCGTTTTCGGCGTCGTGGCGGACGGGCCAGCGTTCCGCGGCAGTTGTCGGAGCGGCAACGGCACGGGTAGATACGTCGCAGGTCGTCGAGCGTGTAGCTGTCGTCGGTGATGTACCAGTAGTCGTAGAGGACTTCCTCGCCAGCCGGAATGTCGCGGGTCGCGTGGATGAAGATGCGGCGCCCCTCGACCACGCTCTCGCAGTTGGGGTCGCAGGAGTGATTGATGAACCGCGATTCGTTGCCCCCGCGGCCCCCGTCGATGACGTACTCGTCATCGACGGCGAACAGGAACGTGTGATGGCGACGCATGGCTTCGTCGTCACACATGCTGTCCGTCTCCTCGTGCGTCATCAGAGCGCCTTGGTACTCTATGATGCGCTCGCCCGCGGCGATGTTGCGGGTGGCGAAGACACCCTTTCCTTGAACACGCGATCGACGAACGGTCACGGGCGGAGAGCTTGCGCGCGAGGAAGCCATCGTCCCTTCGCTAGTAAGCAGACGTCGAACGGTTGGACAAGTCCTACCGGTTCGCGGAAGGCCGCAACGGCACCAGACCCTATCCGGTGATCTCGCCCATCACGACAACGGGATGCCCTGCTCGTGCCGACGCGGGCACGTCGATCGAGCAGCAGAGCACCCACTCATTGCCATCGTCCACGTCGCAGATCACCTGCGTGATGGTCCAAGACTCCTTGTTGGTCTTGTCGATTCGCGTGTTGGCGGGCGCTCGGGCGGATGCGTCGAGCCGGATCGCGGCGTGCTCCTCGAAGAACGGGGCAAAGGCGCGATCGAAGCGAGGCGCATCCCACGGCTCGTCGGAGAGCCCGGCGGTCACGCTCTCCGCGGCCGAGGCCCAGTCCTTGCGCGCGAAGGCCCGAAGCAGTCGGATCACGGCGTTTCGCACCAGTACGGTGAAACCGTGCTCGTCGGTGGTGATGTCCGGCTCCTTGTACACGTGGGCCTCGGGGTCGCGATCCCTTGGGACCTGAGGCTCGGCGCCTTGCCGCATCCGATCCCACTCGTCGAGAAGGCTCGAATCGACGGCCCGGACCATCGCGCGAAGGAAGACCTCGATCTCCTCGAGTTCGCTCGTCTTCATCGGGGCGGGCACCGTCTGCGTGACCGCCTTGAACACATCGCTCAGGTAGCGAAGGAGCGTTCCCTCCGCGCGGCTTAGCTCGTACTCGCGCACGTACTCGTTGAAGTCCATGAAGCGTTCGAACATCTCGCGGGCGACCGACTTGGGCCGCACGTCGTCTCCCTGCACCCAGGGGTGAAGTCTGGCGAAGGCGTTGAACGTCTCGTAGACGAATTCGCGAAGGGGCTTCGGGTATTCCAGTTTCTCCAGCTCGGCGATGCGTTCCTCGTACTCGACTCCCGCCATTTTTAGCTCCCCAAGCTTGTCGCGCTTGAGCATTTCGAGCTGTTGGCGCAGGACATACGTTGGATTCTCGAGCATCGACTCGACGAGCGTCAGCATGTCGAGCGCGTGCGTCGGGGCGTCGTGATCCAGCATCGGCGCCGTGTCGATGAGCCACAGCGATAGGGCGTGGTTGAGCGAGAAATCGCTCTGGAGGTCGACGTGGACGCGAACGCGTTTCGTGTCGGGATCGACCTCGACGATGCCTGCGTCGAGGAGCGACTGGTAAAGCGTCCGCGCCTGGCGGCCGAAGATGCGCCGCTGGGGGAGACGCTCGTGGGCTCGGTAGATGATGCGTCCGACGTCGAGGCACCCCGCGCCCTCACGACCGAGAACTTGCAGGATCATGGCGTGCGTGACCTGAAAGCGCGATACGAGCGGTTCCGGATCCGATGACACGAGGCGATTGAACACGGCTCGGTCCCAGGCCACGTAGCCCTTGTCCGGCGGCTTCTTGCGGACGATGCGCTTGCGTTTGACTGGGTCCCCTCCCGCCTTCTGTTCCAAGCGAAGGTTCTCGATGACGTGCGCCGGCGCTTGCACGAATACGTAACCGCGGTCGTCAAAGCCGCGACGCCCCGCTCGCCCGGATATCTGTTGGAACTCCCGCACGCCCAGCAGCGCCGTCTTGTCGCCGTCGAACTTGCAAAGCTGGGTGAGCAGCACCGAGCGGATCGGGATGTTTACGCCGACTCCGAGCGTGTCGGTGCCGCTGATGACCGCGAGAAGACCCTTTTGGGCGAGTTTCTCGACGAGAAGTCGATACTTGGGAAGCAGGCCCGCGTGGTGGAGTCCGATTCCGTGCAGGAGGAGGCGTTTGATGTCCTTGCCGTACGGGCTGTCGAAACGAATGGCGGAGAGCTCCTCGGCGATCGCGCGCTTGCGCTCCTTGGGCACGAAATCGAGGCTCATCAGGTCCTGCGCCGTCTCGGCGGCTGCCCGCTGGGTGAAGCTCACGATGTACACGGGGCAGCGCCCGGCGCGATCGATGTCGACGATCGTGTCGTGGAGGGGCGTTTCCCGATACTCGAAGTCCAATGGGACGGGCCGATCTTTGGAGCGCACGGCCACGGTGGGGCGCTTCGTCAGTTTCGTGAGCGCCTTCTCGAAGAACTCCGTCGGACCGAGCGTCGCGCTCATCAGGAGAAACTGAGCGCGCTCAAGCACAAGGAGCGGCACCTGCCACGCGACCCCCCGCTCCTTGTCGGCGTAGTAGTGAAACTCATCAATGATGACGGCGTCCGCGGGCGCGTTCTTGCCTTCGCGAAGGGCTAGGTTCGCGAGGATCTCAGCCGTGCAGCAGAGAATCGGGGCGTCCCGGTTGACCGCGGCGTCCCCGGTCAGCATGCCGACGTGCTCCGCGCCGAAGTCCCGGCACAGCGCGAAGAACTTCTCGTTGACGAGCGCTTTGATGGGGGCCGTGTAGATGCTGCGCTTGCCGTCGCAGAGAGCCGCGAAGTGAAACGCCTCGGCGACGAGCGACTTGCCGCTTCCCGTCGGAGTCGCGAGGATGACGTTGCTGCCCGTGAGAAGCTCGAGAGTCGCCTGTTCCTGGGCGGGATACAGGGTGAGGCCGAGTTCGCGGACGTGGCCGAGGAAAAGATCGAGGATCTCGTCGGGCGTCAGGCCCGTTCGCGGGGGGAGGCGATCGGCGAGCAAACCACCGACGTTCTAGGCTATTGCTCGATCACCCTTCAAGCCACAGCGTGGCCGAGCTTCTTCTTCCCGTCTTGGAAGAGGACCTCGATACGCCCGGGCTCGACGCCCAGGACGAGTCCCTTGCCGAACTTCGAGTGAAGGATGAGATCGCCCTTCGAGTACCTCGACGACATTGCAAACGGCAAGAAGGAAGCATCGGGCTTGGAGTCGACCTCGGTCCACTTGGGCTCGGGCTCGGCTGGCTTGCTCCAAGCAGCGTCTTCGTCGTCTTGAGCCGAGCTGCGGCCCGTCCCGGTACCGCGTTGTTTGGTGCGCTTCATCGACATGTCGAAGAGCCCTCTAGCGCAGATTGCTCGCCTGTGGCACGACCAAGCGGAGTAGAGTCACAATAATTCGCGCCAATGTCACCATCGAGATGCCGTCGTGAAGGTCGGACGGGCAGTGCCGCGTAGCGTTCGGCACGCGACGATCCATGTTTGAGGCGGCGCTCCGCGTCTACCGCGAGACGCGCAAGAAGCACGACTACCTCTTCAACGTGTACATCATGCGTCCCGTGGCGGCGGCCGTCGTGTCTCCCGTCGCTCGGACGCGGATCACGCCGAACCAGGTCACGCTCTTCAACTTCGCCGTGTTCGTCGTGGCTGCCGCGGTATTGGCGGGATGGCCATCCTGGGGAGGCGGAGTGGCAGGGGTCCTTCTCCTCGAGGTGAGCTACTGCTTCGATTGCGTCGACGGGATGCTCGCGCGCCACAAACACGCTGCGTCGACCGTCGGACATCTGTTCGACTTCTTCACCGACGAACTCAAGGCGGTTCTCCTCGTCGGCGCACTGGCGGCGAGAGCCTGGCAGACGGGTGGCTTTGGCGTGGATGGGAGGAGGTGGGCGCCTGGCGATGCGCGGTTCCTCCTGGCCGGAATCGTCGGCGTTGTCGCGGTGTCGTCGGCGCTGTCGCTGACGCGGTTCTTGCGAACCCCCGAGGTGAGCGGGCGGGCGACGACCGTGGAGGCGTTCTACGAGACGGTCGAGGCGCCCACTGCGTCGACGCTCTTGGGTCGCGCCGCGATGTGGATCGGACGGTTTCTCCGATGGCTCAACCACTACCCGAGCCACATTTGGCTATGGGCGCTCGCAGGGCACACGGAGCTGTTCATGTGGGTGTGGATCGCCCTCAAC